>Ga0187809_10000631_pt1 | contig 18070 bp, 14 predicted proteins | sample NC_wetland_sal_i_8_FD_132415 | JGI IMG/M metagenome (GOLD analysis project Ga0187809, IMG submission 132415) | Wetland sediment microbial communities from Neuse River Estuary, North Carolina, USA - ASW_4 | ecosystem: Environmental > Aquatic > Freshwater > Wetlands > Sediment | place: USA: North...
GCGGACGAGGTCGACTGCCGAGAAGCGGGCGCAGATGGCCTCTGCCAGCGTCGTCTCGTATCGGTTCGGCGCACCGAGGACGATGCCGTCGGCGAGCGCCTCGCGAATCGCGGCGACGATGACCGGATGCGAATGGCCGTAGAGGCCGGCCGTGTACTCGCCGAGGAAGTCCACGTACTCGTGGCCGTCGGCGTCGACGATTCGCGCGCCCTCGCCGCGCACGATCGTGAGCGGGAACGGCGGCTGGTGGATGGTGGTGCGGGTGTTCCCACCCGGCATCACGAGCGCCCGCTGCTCGTGCATCCGGTGCGACTCGGGATTCGCGGCGACATAGCGCGCCTCCGCCTCGGTCAAGCGCGCAGCGAGATCGGAGACGGCAGCCATCAGATCGTCTTGAACTGCTCGAACGGCTGCCGGCAGCTCTCGCAGTAGCGGAGCGACCGGCACGGCGTCGGACCGAAGAGGTTCTCGAGCCGCGTGTCGGTCGACCCGCAGTACGGGCACCGGTGCACGTGCGGCTGCACCTGCACGAGGCGCGGAGCAGGTGGCGCGAAGCCGGCGGCGCGGAGCTTCTCGCGCCCCGCCGGCGTGATCTTGTCCGTCGACCACGAGTCGTCGTGCACGACCTCGATCTCCGGCTCGGCGCCGAGGCCGGCCACCGCGTCCTCGAGCGCGCGCTTCATGAACTCGAGCGCCGGGCAGCCGAGAAACGTCGGCGTGAGCTCCACGTGGACGTGTCCTTGCTCGACGTCGACCGATCGGATGACGCCGAGGTCGACGAGCGAGACGACGGGGATCTCCGGGTCGGGGATCCCCTCGAGCGCCTCCCAGACCTGCTCCGCCGTCACCATTGCGCGCCCACCGGAGCGGAGCGCCGCACCATCGTCATCTCCTCGTGCAGGGCCGCGAACGAGTCGTCGAAGACGCCGCGCTCGACTGCCTCCACCTCCTCGAGCCCGACGCGCGCCGAGAGCGCGGCGCGCTGCTCCGGCAGGACGACGCCGAGCGCGTACGGCCACAGCTCGGACACTGCGTCGCGGAAGCGCGGCTCGTCCTGCAGCCGTTCGTGCCACATCTCCGCGTGCATACGGTGATACGCCTCTTCCCGGTCGATCTTGGCCGCGACCGGAAGCTCGTCGCGGAGCGCAGTGATGCGGATCTCGTCTGCGACCTCGTACAGCCAGCGGCGCGCGATCGTATGCGCCCAGTCGAGCAGGTGCAGCTGCACGAGCGGGGCGCAGCGGTACTCGCCCGGCGGGCGATCGAATGCGAGCGCGTCTGCGTCGTCGGAGAGCAGCTCGTAGACGGCGCGCGCATGGCCGATCTCGTTTTGCGCGATGGACGAGAACGCGACGTCCTCCTCGAGCATCGGCGCGATGCCGGTCCACTCGGAGTCCCGCCAGCCGATGACGAGCTCGTCGTCAGCGAGGGCGAGGAGGGTGTCCGCGCGATCAGCCATCCACTGCCTCCCGGACGTCGTCGTCAGCGAGGGCGAGAAGAAGCTCTCTCACGTGCCTCCTTCAGGCGGGCCTTGATCGAGTAGCCGTCGACCCGCCGGTACTTGAGGTCGAATTCGTCCGCCCAGTCCTCGACGTCGTGGATCGCGTCGCGCGGGACGAGCCAGAGGCCGACCGACTCGCCGCGCCGCCCGTACTGCTCGCGCGCCCACGCCTCCGCGAACTCTGAGTCGGGCGCGACGATGGAGCCGGCGTGCTCGAACGCCTGCCCTTTCCGTTCGCGGCGGAAGACCTCCCAGATCACGCTGCAAGGACGGTGTCGCGAACCCACTGCTCCTGCTCGAGGAAGCGGCGGCGGAACGCGAGCCGCTCCTCCGTCTTCGGGCCGTGGCCGGTGACGACGTGCTTCAGCTCGCTCCAGTCCGGCTCCGTGTACTCCCACGTGCCGTCGTCGCGGCGGCGCAGCTTCGGGTCCGGGACGGTGAGGCCGAGCTCCCAGATCTGCGGCACGTAGCCCTCGAGGAACTGCTGACGCGCTTCCTCGTTTCCCTGCGACTTGATCCGCCAGACATACATCGGGTCCTCGTCCTTCGGGATCGGGTTGCCGTGGAACTGCATGAGCGGCCCCCATCACCGGTTCAGCGCCTCCTGCACGAGCTCGAACTGCTCGGGTGTGCCGGTGACCATCGCGAGGATGACGTCGCGGCCGTGCAGGATGTGGAACGACTCCTCCCAGCAGATCTTCTTCATGATCCGCGCGTACGGCGCGTACGAGCACTTCAGCAGCGCCTTCTGGCTGATGATCGCGGCCGCGTCGACGAGCCATGCGATGACGCCGACGTCGCCCCACGTCTTCGTCGGATAGTGGAAGACGTTGTGGAACTTCGCCTTGCCGTCGACGAGGTCGGCGAGGCAGCGCTCGCGAGGCTTGCCGAGGTCCTCGACGACGCGGTAGATGAGCTGGGCGTGGCCGACCTCGTCCTGCACCTTCGCCGTCAGCGCGAGCTTGCGCTGGAGCGTCGGGGCGCGGAGGATCCACTCGCGCTCGGGCAGGACGCCCATGAGCTCGGAGTTGCCGTGCATCTCGATGAACTTGATCAGCCTCGCGCGGTACTCGTCCGGCATCCAGTCGGTCGTCTCGACCTGCCCCCCGGCCTGGACGTCCTCGAGAAAAGCCTGCTCGTCGCCCATCCGCCACCGCCTTCCGAACGATCGTTAGCCTCAGTCTAGTGACCGATCGGAGGACGGAGCTAACCCGCGCCGCCGCCCGCCTCTTCGCCGAGAAGGGCTACCACGGCACCTCCGTCGGCGACCTGGCGGAGGCGCTCGGCGTTCAGAAGGGGTCGCTGTACTCGCACATCGAGTCGAAGGCCGACCTGCTCTGGGAGGTGGCGATCGACGGCGCCCGCGCCTTCCACGCCGCCCTCGACACGGTTCCGGAGGACGGTCCGGTCGTGGAGCGGATCCGCGCGGCTCTCCGCGCGCACCTCCGTGTCGTCGCCGAGCAGATCGACGTGGCGACCGTCTTCGTCCGGGAATGGCGCTACCTCCAGGGCGAGCGCCGCGACGCCTTCGTCGCCGAGCGCCGCCGGTACGAGGAGCGCTTCCGGGCGCTCTTCCGCGAGGGGCGCGAGCTCGGGCAGCTCCGTACCGACCTCGACGACGGCACCGCGGCGCTGCTCGCCCTCTCCGCGGCGAACTGGGCCTACACCTGGCTGCGGCCCGGTGCGGACACGGACGGGCTGGCCGACCGGTTCACCGCTCTGCTCGTCGACGGCATGCGCGGTTACGCTACGCCGTAATCGGGGAAAGGACGGGGCGGGATGCGCCTCGCTCTCGTGGTGGCCGCTGTGCTCGCATTTGCCGCGCCAGCCTTCGCGGACCAGCCGAGGCCGCCCCAGGGCCAGCCGCTCGCGCCCGAGACCGTCCCCGGCGCCGGGCTGAGCGGGGTGGCCGGAGTCCGTGCCGCGCGGTATCGCACAGTCCGCGCGACGGGCGTCGTCGCGGCCGGACGGTTCCGCCTCGACTTCGCGGCCGGTCCGGGCGCCAAGCTCGTGCTCGGGAGCGGAAATGCGACGGTCTTCCGCGCGCTCCGGTTCACCTCGATGCGCTGGACGGCCAACGCCGTCGCGATGAAGGGCATCGGCATCGCTTCCGGGCAGCGCGTCCGTTTCACGGCCCTGGCTGTCGACGGCGCGAGGCACGACGTCTTTCGCGTCGACTGGCGGCACCGGGCGGCGCTCGGCGGTCCGCTCGTGCAGGGCGCCGTCGTGATTCACTGACGGCCTGACTTCGGTCACGCTGGTCGTCAACCCGTTCGCGACGCGCGTCACGCAGGCGAAGCTGGCCGACGTGCAGGCCGAGCTCGCCCGCGTGGCCGACCTCACCGTCGTCCTCACCGAGCGCCCAGGCCATGCCACCGAGCTCGTCACCGGCGCACTCACCGACGGCACCGAGGCGGTCGTCGTGTATTCCGGCGACGGCGGCTTCAACGAGGCGCTCAACGGCCTCGCACATGACGTCCCCATCGGCTTTCTCCCCGGCGGCGGGACGAGCGTCCTCTCGCGCGCGCTGGGGCTGCCGGCGGATCCGGTGGAGGCCGCTCGGAGGCTCGCCGAGTCGATCCAGGCCGGACGTACACGCCGCATCACGGTCGGCCGCGTCAACGGCCGCCGCTTCGCGTTCGCGGCCGGCGTCGGGCTCGACGCCGACGCGGTTCGCCGGGTCGACAAGATGGGCCGCACCGACGAAGGGAAGCGTCCGGGTGACCTCGCGTACGCGCTCGCGGTCGTCGGGGCGCTCGCGACGCACACCGGTCACCTCGAGCCGACGCTCGAGGTGAAGGGGTTCGGCCGGGCTGCGTTCGCGTTCGTCGCGAACGGAAGCCCGTACACGTACGCGAAGCGACTACCGCTGCCGATCGCCCGCGACGCGCAGTTCGAGCTCGGCCTCGATCTCGTCGCGCCCGTCCGTGTGCGCCGTCGTTCGCTCGTCCCCTTCGCCTTCGCGATCCTGTCCGGCCATTCCCGCGGACGCCGCGACACGCTCTACGGCCACGACCTCGATCGCGTCGAGATCGTCTGCGACCGGCCGACGGCGCTCCACGCCGACGGCGAGGACCTCGGCGACGTCGAGGAGGCCGTCTTCGTGGCCGAGCGCGGGGCGGTCTCGGTCTTCGTGTAGCCGCACTACCCTTCCGGGGAGATGGCTCAGGTGGCACAGGGCGACCCGGACCTCCGCCGCGTCATCGACGAGGATCGCGAGCTCGACGGCGTGGGCGAGCACGAGCTGCTCGGCCTCTATCGCTCGATGGTGCTGCTGCGCACGTACGACGAGCGCTCGCTCGTGTACCACCGGCAAGGGCGCATCGGGACGTACGCGATCTTCTGGAACCACGAGGCGATGCAGGCCGGCTCCGTCCATGCGCTCTCGGACGAGGATTGGATCTTCCCGAGCTATCGCGAGTCGGCGATCGGGCTCCTCCGCGGCATGCCGCCGTCCACGGTGCTGCACTGGTGGCGCGGCCACCCGGCCGGCTGGTGGAACCCGGCCGACTACAACGTTGCGTCCATCTGCGTGCCGATCGGCACGCACGTACCGCACGCAGCCGGTCTCGCCTGGGGCAAGAAGCTGAAGGGCGAGCCCGCGTGCGCGATCGCATACTTCGGAGACGGCGCGACGAGCGAGGGAGCGTTCCACGAAGGGGCGAACTTCGCCGCTGTGATGCAGGCGCCCCTCATCCTTTTCTGCAACAACAACCAGTGGGCGATCTCGACGCCGCTATCGGCGCAGACGCACGCGGAGACGCTCGCGGACAAGGCGGTCGGCTACGGGATGCCGGGCGTGCGCGTCGACGGCGGCGACGTGCTCGCGGTCTACGAGGCGACACGGGAGGCCGTCGATCGCGCGCGTGCAGGCGAAGGTCCGACGTTCATCGAATCGGTGACGTACCGTGCGGCACCGCACGCGACCGCCGACGATCCGCGCGCATACATCGACCTCGCGCGGGTGGAGGAGGAGAAGAAGAACGAGTGCCTCGGCCGTTACGAGCGCTACCTGCGCAGGCTCGGCCTCCTCGGCGACGACCTCGAAGCGGAGATCAAGGCAGAGGCCGCCGACGCAATGCGTGCGGGTATCGCCGCGGTGGAGGCGGAGCCGGATGCCGACCCCGAGCTCCTGTTCGAGCACGCGTATGTGTTTCCGCCGCCGAATCTCAGGGACGGCTGGCACACGTGAGCGAGCGTCTTCTCGTCGAGGCGGTCAACGACGCGCTCCACGTCGAGCTCGCGCGCGACGACTCGGTGATGGTCATGGGCGAGGACGTCGGTCGTGCCGGCGGCGTGTTCCGCGCGACCGCAGGGCTGCGCGACCGCTTCGGCGAGAGCCGGTGCGTCGACACGCCGCTCTCCGAGGCCGGGATCCTCGGGGCCGCGGTCGGGCTGTGCATGGCCGGCTGGAAGCCGGTGTGCGAGATGCAGTACGACGCGTTCTCCTATCCGTGCCTCGACCAGCTGATCACGCACGTCGGCCGCTACCGCTGGCGGACGGGCGGGAAGATGGAGTTCCCGATCACCGTGCGCATGCCCTACGGCGGCGGCGTGCGCGCACCCGAGCTGCACGACGACTCGCCGGAGACGTACTACGTGCACACCCCCGGCATCAAGGTTGCGATTCCGTCGACGCCCGCGGACGCCAAGGGGCTGCTCGCCGCGGCGATTCGCGACCCCGACCCGGTCGTCGTCTTCGAGCCGAAGCTGATCTATCGCACCGAGCGCGGTGAGGTGCCGGACGGCGAGCACGTCGTCCCGCTGGGCAAGGCGCGGGTTGCTCGCGCCGGATCGGACGTGACTCTCGTCGCGTACGGCGCGATGGTTCCGCTGTGCGAGCGCGCGGCGGCCGAGCTCGCGGGCGAAGCCTCCTGCGAGGTGCTCGACATCAGGTCGCTGCGTCCGCTCGACGAGGACGCGTTGCTCGCGTCGGCTGCGAAGACGGGCCGCGTCGTGATCGTGCAGGAGGCGCCGCGCACGGTCGGCTTCGCCGCTGAGATCGCCGCGATCCTCGCCGAGAAGGCGATCCTCGACCTGCGCGGGCCCGTCATCCGCGTCACCGGATTCGACGTTCCGTACCCGTACTGGAAGATCGAGGACTCGTACATGCCTTCGGTCGAGCGCGTCTCCGCCGCGGTGCGGCGTGTCGTCGAGTTCTAGTTGGCGCGGCTGCGCATCTGGCTCGAGCGCGGCGAGTCCGGCTACTGGCTGCGCGACGCCGCGACGGGGCAGGCGCTGTCCTGGAAGGATCCGCGGCTCCTGGTGATCAAGGTCGCAGGCACCTCGTACCGCACGGAGCAGCTGCAGGACGACGCCTTCGCGCCCGGGCGGCGGCTTGCGCTCGTGCACGAGCCCGACAACCCGCACGACCCCGATGCGGTCGCCGTGTGGGACGCCGACCGGAAGCTGCAGGCGGGGTACGTCCCCGCCACGTTCGCGCCGGAGCTGCGCGGGGACGAGCAGGCCGTGGCGCTGTGGGAGCTTCGCGACGACGAGGGCCGCCGCGTCGGGCTGCGCGTCCTCATCGCACCGCCGGACGCGTGGATCCAGGAGCCGCGCGAATGAGAGGCTTCTTCTCCGTCGACTACGAGCCGGATGCGTCCGTCGCTCCGGGCGAGCCCATCTCGTTCCGCGCGCTGAGCTCGGGCTGGAAATGGGATCCAGGCGACGAGTCCACGCGGCCCGAAGGCGCCGGGCACGCGCTCGCCGGGCCGTTCGAGGTCCGGGGCGCGAAGGCGGGCCAAACGCTCGTCGTCGGCATCGACGAGGTGACGCCGCGCACGTGGGGCGAGACCTTCGGCGACGGCGAGCGGTTCGAGTGGAGGCTCGACGGCGACATGTGGCGGCTGGGCGCGCACCTCGTCCCATCGGCTCCGTTTCTCGGCGTGATCGGCATGCCGCCGCCGGAGCCGGGCGAGCACTCGACGATCCCTCCTCGTCGGTGGGGCGGCAACATCGACTGCAAGCTGCTCGTCGCGGGCTCGACGCTCTACCTTCCGATTCCGGTCGACGGCGCGCTGCTCATGGCAGGCGACGGTCACGGCGCACAGGGCGACGGCGAGGTCTCCGGGACGGCGATCGAGTGCCCGCTCGAGCGCGCGAGGCTGACGCTCGAGGTCAGCGACATCGAGCTGCGCTCCCCGATCGCGCGCACGGAGGACGCATGGGTCGCATTCGGGTTCGACGAGGACCTCGACGCGGCGGCGGCGCAGGCGACCGAGACGATGCTCGACCTGATGGAACGCGAGCTCGGCCTCGCGCGGAAGGAAGCGCTTGCACTTGCGAGCGTGTCCGTCGACCTGCACGTGACGCAGATCGTCAACGTCACGAAGGGCGTCCACGCGATACTGGGCGCGTGAGCTACGAGTTCAAGCTTCCGGACCTCGGTGAGGGCCTGACCGAGGGAGAGGTCGCGCGCTGGCTCGTGTCCGAGGGGCAGGAGATCGCGGAGGACGATCCTCTCGTCGAGATCGCGACGGACAAGACGACGGTCGAGATCCCGTCACCTGCCGGGGGAACGGTGACGAGGATCCTCGTCGGCGAGGGCGAGGTCGTGCCGGTCGGCACGCTCCTGGTGGTGATCGGCGGCGAACCGCATGAAACGGTGGCAGACACCAAAGCGGTGTCGGACACCAAGACGCGGGCCACGCCGTTGGTCCGCCGGCTCGCCCAGGAGCTCGGCGTCGATCTCGACTCCGTGACCGGTACGGGGCCGCAGGGGCGAATCACCGAGCGGGACGTGCGAAACGCGACCGGGCCGAGGGAAGGGCGTCGGGAGCCGATTCGCGGCATCAAGCGCCAGATGTTCGAGCACCTGACGAAGGCGCACGCGGTGCCGGCGATCACGTGGGTCGAGGAGTGCGACTTCACCGGCCTCGACCTGAAGCTGCTCGTCCCGCTCGTGCTACAGGCGTGCGCGGCGTCGCTGCAGGAGTTCCCGGAGCTGAACGCGCGCGTCGAGGACGGCGAACTCGTGTACCTCGACCGCTACGACATCGGCGTCGCCGTTCAGACCGAGCAGGGACTCGTCGTCCCCGTCGTGCGCGGCTGCGACTCGCGCACGCTCGAGGAGCTCGACGCCGACGTCCGCCGCCTCGCCGGTTCGGCGCACGCCGGCACGCTTGCCCCGGAGGAGCTGCGCGGAGGCACGTTCACCGTCACGAGCGCGGGACGCTCGGCCGGCGCGTTCACGACGACGCTGCTGAACCATCCGGAGGTTGCGATCCTCGGCGTCCACCGCATCGACGACCGAGCGGTCGTGCGCGACGGCGACATCGTCGTCCGCCGCATGGGGAACGTCTCCGTGACGTTCGACCACCGAGTCATCGACGGCAAGCGCGCGGCCGACTTCGGCCTCGCCGTCATCGAGCGCCTAGGCCACGGGATCTAGGAACGACTCGAGCATCGCCTCGATGTGCGGCGTCGTCACGCGTCCGTCGAGCCGCGCCACGACCTTCTTCCCCTTGACGAGTGCGAGCGCGGGAACGCGATCGACGCAGAAGCGCTCGGCGATGTCCGGGCGCTCGTCGACGTCGACGAGCGCCCGGACATCGCCGAGCGCTTCTGCGTCGATCGCGTTCCCGCGCTCGCACTCGTCAAGGGGAAGAAGGTCGTGGCGCGGCTCGACGGACGCGTGACGACGCCGCACATCGAGGCGATGCTCGAGTCGTTCCTAGATCCCGTGGCCTAGGCGCTCGATGACGGCGAGGCCGAAGTCGGCCGCGCGCTTGCCGTCGATGACTCGGTGGTCGAACGTCACGGAGACGTTCCCCATGCGGCGGACGACGATGTCGCCGTCGCGCACGACCGCTCGGTCGTCGATGCGGTGGACGCCGAGGATCGCAACCTCCGGATGGTTCAGCAGCGTCGTCGTGAACGCGCCGGCCGAGCGTCCCGCGCTCGTGACGGTGAACGTGCCTCCGCGCAGCTCCTCCGGGGCAAGCGTGCCGGCGTGCGCCGAACCGGCGAGGCGGCGGACGTCGGCGTCGAGCTCCTCGAGCGTGCGCGAGTCGCAGCCGCGCACGACGGGGACGACGAGTCCCTGCTCGGTCTGAACGGCGACGCCGATGTCGTAGCGGTCGAGGTACACGAGTTCGCCGTCCTCGACGCGCGCGTTCAGCTCCGGGAACTCCTGCAGCGACGCCGCGCACGCCTGTAGCACGAGCGGGACGAGCAGCTTCAGGTCGAGGCCGGTGAAGTCGCACTCCTCGACCCACGTGATCGCCGGCACCGCGTGCGCCTTCGTCAGGTGCTCGAACATCTGGCGCTTGATGCCGCGAATCGGCTCCCGACGCCCTTCCCTCGGCCCGGTCGCGTTTCGCACGTCCCGCTCGGTGATTCGCCCCTGCGGCCCCGTACCGGTCACGGAGTCGAGATCGACGCCGAGCTCCTGGGCGAGCCGGCGGACCAACGGCGTGGCCCGCGTCTTGGTGTCCGACACCGCTTTGGTGTCTGCCACCGTTTCATGCGGTTCGCCGCCGATCACCACCAGGAGCGTGCCGACCGGCACGACCTCGCCCTCGCCGACGAGGATCCTCGTCACCGTTCCCCCGGCAGGTGACGGGATCTCGACCGTCGTCTTGTCCGTCGCGATCTCGACGAGAGGATCGTCCTCCGCGATCTCCTGCCCCTCGGACACGAGCCAGCGCGCGACCTCTCCCTCGGTCAGGCCCTCACCGAGGTCCGGAAGCTTGAACTCGTAGCTCACGCGCCCAGTATCGCGTGGACGCCCTTCGTGACGTTGACGATCTGCGTCACGTGCAGGTCGACGGACACGCTCGCAAGTGCAAGCGCTTCCTTCCGCGCGAGGCCGAGCTCGCGTTCCATCAGGTCGAGCATCGTCTCGGTCGCCTGCGCCGCCGCCGCGTCGAGGTCCTCGTCGAACCCGAATGCGACCCATGCGTCCTCCGTGCGCGCGATCGGGGAGCGCAGCTCGATGTCGCTGACCTCGAGCGTCAGCCTCGCGCGCTCGAGCGGGCACTCGATCGCCGTCCCGGAGACCTCGCCGTCGCCCTGTGCGCCGTGACCGTCGCCTGCCATGAGCAGCGCGCCGTCGACCGGAATCGGAAGGTAGAGCGTCGAGCCCGCGACGAGCAGCTTGCAGTCGATGTTGCCGCCCCACCGACGAGGAGGGATCGTCGAGTGCTCGCCCGGCTCCGGCGGCGGCATGCCGATCACGCCGAGAAACGGAGCCGATGGGACGAGGTGCGCGCCCAGCCGCCACATGTCGCCGTCGAGCCTCCACTCGAACCGCTCGCCGTCGCCGAAGGTCTCGCCCCACGTGCGCGGCGTCACCTCGTCGATGCCGACGACGAGCGTTTGGCCCGCCTTCGCGCCCCGGACCTCGAACGGCCCGGCGAGCGCGTGCCCGGCGCCTTCGGGCCGCGTGGACTCGTCGCCTGGATCCCATTTCCAGCCCGAGCTCAGCGCGCGGAACGAGATGGGCTCGCCCGGAGCGACGGACGCATCCGGCTCGTAGTCGACGGAGAAGAAGCCTCTCATTCGCGCGGCTCCTGGATCCACGCGTCCGGCGGTGCGATGAGGACGCGCAGCCCGACGCGGCGGCCCTCGTCGTCGCGAAGCTCCCACAGCGCCACGGCCTGCTCGTCCCCGCGCAGCTCCGGCGCGAACGTGGCGGGGACGTACCCCGCCTGCAGCTTCCGGTCGGCGTCCCACACGGCGACCGCATCGGGGTCGTGCGGGTTGTCGGGCTCGTGCACGAGCGCAAGCCGCCGCCCGGGCGCGAAGGCGTCGTCCTGCAGCTGCTCCGTGCGGTACGAGGTGCCTGCGACCTTGATCACCAGGAGCCGCGGATCCTTCCAGGACAGCGCCTGCCCCGTCGCGGCGTCGCGCAGCCAGTAGCCGGACTCGCCGCGCTCGAGCCAGATGCGCAGCCGCGCCAACTAGAACTCGACGACACGCCGCACCGCGGCGGAGACGCGCTCGACCGAAGGCATGTACGAGTCCTCGATCTTCCAGTACGGGTACGGAACGTCGAATCCGGTGACGCGGATGACGGGCCCGCGCAGGTCGAGGATCGCCTTCTCGGCGAGGATCGCGGCGATCTCAGCGGCGAAGCCGACCGTGCGCGGCGCCTCCTGCACGATCACGACGCGGCCCGTCTTCGCAGCCGACGCGAGCAACGCGTCCTCGTCGAGCGGACGCAGCGACCTGATGTCGAGCACCTCGCAGGAGGCTTCGCCCGCGAGCTCGGCCGCCGCGCGCTCGCACAGCGGAACCATCGCGCCGTACGCGACGAGAGTCACGTCCGATCCGGCGCGAGCAACCCGCGCCTTGCCCAGCGGGACGACGTGCTCGCCGTCCGGCACCTCACCGCGCTCGGTGCGATAGATCAGCTTCGGCTCGAAGACGACGACCGGGTCGGGGTCGCGAATCGCCGCGGCGAGCAGCCCCTTGGCGTCCGCGGGCGTCGACGGAATCGCAACCTTGATGCCGGGGGTGTGCACGTAGTACGTCTCCGGCGAGTCGTCGTGCAGCTCGGGTGCGCGCACGCCGCCGCCGTAGGGCATGCGCACGGTGATCGGGAACTCCATCTTCCCGCCCGTCCGCCAGCGGTAGCGGCCGACGTGCGTGATCAGCTGGTCGAGGCACGGATAGGAGAACGCGTCGTACTGCATCTCGCACACCGGCTTCCAGCCGGCCATGCACAGCCCGACCGCGGCCCCGAGGATCCCGGCCTCGGAGAGCGGCGTGTCGACGCACCGGCTCTCGCCGAAGCGGTCGCGCAGCCCTGCGGTCGCGCGGAACACGCCGCCGGCACGACCGACGTCCTCGCCCATGACCATCACCGAGTCGTCGCGCGCGAGCTCGACGTGGAGCGCGTCGTTGACCGCCTCGACGAGAAGACGCTCGCTCACGTGTGCCAGCCGTCCCTGAGATTCGGCGGCGGAAACACATACGCGTGCTCGAACAGGAGCTCGGGGTCGGCATCCGGCTCCGCCTCCACCGCGGCGATACCCGCACGCATTGCGTCGGCGGCCTCTGCCTTGATCTCCGCTTCGAGGTCGTCGCCGAGGAGGCCGAGCCTGCGCAGGTAGCGCTCGTAACGGCCGAGGCACTCGTTCTTCTTCTCCTCCTCCACCCGCGCGAGGTCGATGTATGCGCGCGGATCGTCGGCGGTCGCGTGCGGTGCCGCACGGTACGTCACCGATTCGATGAACGTCGGACCTTCGCCTGCACGCGCGCGATCGACGGCCTCCCGTGTCGCCTCGTAGACCGCGAGCACGTCGCCGCCGTCGACGCGCACGCCCGGCATCCCGTAGCCGACCGCCTTGTCCGCGAGCGTCTCCGCGTGCGTCTGCGCCGATAGCGGCGTCGAGATCGCCCACTGGTTGTTGTTGCAGAAAAGGATGAGGGGCGCCTGCATCACAGCGGCGAAGTTCGCCCCTTCGTGGAACGCTCCCTCGCTCGTCGCGCCGTCTCCGAAGTATGCGATCGCGCACGCGGGCTCGCCCTTCAGCTTCTTGCCCCAGGCGAGACCGGCTGCGTGCGGTACGTGCGTGCCGATCGGCACGCAGATGGACGCAACGTTGTAGTCGGCCGGGTTCCACCAGCCGGCCGGGTGGCCGCGCCACCAGTGCAGCACCGTGGACGGCGGCATGCCGCGGAGGAGCCCGATCGCCGACTCGCGATAGCTCGGGAAGATCCAATCCTCGTCCGAGAGCGCATGGACGGAGCCGGCCTGCATCGCCTCGTGGTTCCAGAAGATCGCGTACGTCCCGATGCGCCCTTGCCGGTGGTACACGAGCGAGCGCTCGTCGTACGTGCGCAGCAGCACCATCGAGCGATAGAGGCCGAGCAGCTCGTGCTCGCCCACGCCGTCGAGCTCGCGATCCTCGTCGATGACGCGGCGGAGGTCCGGGTCGCCCTGTGCCACCTGAGCCATCTCCCCGGAAGGGTAGTGCGGCTACACGAAGACCGAGACCGCCCCGCGCTCGGCCACGAAGACGGCCTCCTCGACGTCGCCGAGGTCCTCGCCGTCGGCGTGGAGCGCCGTCGGCCGGTCGCAGACGATCTCGACGCGATCGAGGTCGTGGCCGTAGAGCGTGTCGCGGCGTCCGCGGGAATGGCCGGACAGGATCGCGAAGGCGAAGGGGACGAGCGAACGACGGCGCACACGGACGGGCGCGACGAGATCGAGGCCGAGCTCGAACTGCGCGTCGCGGGCGATCGGCAGCGGTAGTCGCTTCGCGTACGTGTACGGGCTTCCGTTCGCGACGAACGCGAACGCAGCCCGGCCGAACCCCTTCACCTCGAGCGTCGGCTCGAGGTGACCGGTGTGCGTCGCGAGCGCCCCGACGACCGCGAGCGCGTACGCGAGGTCACCCGGACGCTTCCCTTCGTCGGTGCGGCCCATCTTGTCGACCCGGCGAACCGCGTCGGCGTCGAGCCCGACGCCGGCCGCGAACGCGAAGCGGCGGCCGTTGACGCGGCCGACCGTGATGCGGCGTGTACGTCCGGCCTGGATCGACTCGGCGAGCCTCCGAGCGGCCTCCACCGGATCCGCCGGCAGCCCCAGCGCGCGCGAGAGGACGCTCGTCCCGCCGCCGGGGAGAAAGCCGATGGGGACGTCATGTGCGAGGCCGTTGAGCGCCTCGTTGAAGCCGCCGTCGCCGGAATACACGACGACCGCCTCGGTGCCGTCGGTGAGTGCGCCGGTGACGAGCTCGGTGGCATGGCCTGGGCGCTCGGTGAGGACGACGGTGAGGTCGGCCACGCGGGCGAGCTCGGCCTGCACGTCGGCCAGCTTCGCCTGCGTGACGCGCGTCGCGAACGGGTTGACGACCAGCGTGACCGAAGTCAGGCCGTCAGTGAATCACGACGGCGCCCTGCACGAGCGGACCGCCGAGCGCCGCCCGGTGCCGCCAGTCGACGCGAAAGACGTCGTGCCTCGCGCCGTCGACAGCCAGGGCCGTGAAACGGACGCGCTGCCCGGAAGCGATGCCGATGCCCTTCATCGCGACGGCGTTGGCCGTCCAGCGCATCGAGGTGAACCGGAGCGCGCGGAAGACCGTCGCATTTCCGCTCCCGAGCACGAGCTTGGCGCCCGGACCGGCCGCGAAGTCGAGGCGGAACCGTCCGGCCGCGACGACGCCCGTCGCGCGGACTGTGCGATACCGCGCGGCACGGACTCCGGCCACCCCGCTCAGCCCGGCGCCGGGGACGGTCTCGGGCGCGAGCGGCTGGCCCTGGGGCGGCCTCGGCTGGTCCGCGAAGGCTGGCGCGGCAAATGCGAGCACAGCGGCCACCACGAGAGCGAGGCGCATCCCGCCCCGTCCTTTCCCCGATTACGGCGTAGCGTAACCGCGCATGCCGTCGACGAGCAGAGCGGTGAACCGGTCGGCCAGCCCGTCCGTGTCCGCACCGGGCCGCAGCCAGGTGTAGGCCCAGTTCGCCGCGGAGAGGGCGAGCAGCGCCGCGGTGCCGTCGTCGAGGTCGGTACGGAGCTGCCCGAGCTCGCGCCCCTCGCGGAAGAGCGCCCGGAAGCGCTCCTCGTACCGGCGGCGCTCGGCGACGAAGGCGTCGCGGCGCTCGCCCTGGAGGTAGCGCCATTCCCGGACGAAGACGGTCGCCACGTCGATCTGCTCGGCGACGACACGGAGGTGCGCGCGGAGAGCCGCGCGGATCCGCTCCACGACCGGACCGTCCTCCGGAACCGTGTCGAGGGCGGCGTGGAAGGCGCGGGCGCCGTCGATCGCCACCTCCCAGAGCAGGTCGGCCTTCGACTCGATGTGCGAGTACAGCGACCCCTTCTGAACGCCGAGCGCCTCCGCCAGGTCGCCGACGGAGGTGCCGTGGTAGCCCTTCTCGGCGAAGAGGCGGGCGGCGGCGCGGGTTAGCTCCGTCCTCCGATCGGTCACTAGACTGAGGCTAACGATCGTTCGGAAGGCGGTGGCGGATGGGCGACGAGCAGGCTTTTCTCGAGGACGTCCAGGCCGGGGGGCAGGTCGAGACGACCGACTGGATGCCGGACGAGTACCGCGCGAGGCTGATCAAGTTCATCGAGATGCACGGCAACTCCGAGCTCATGGGCGTCCTGCCCGAGCGCGAGTGGATCCTCCGCGCCCCGACGCTCCAGCGCAAGCTCGCGCTGACGGCGAAGGTGCAGGACGAGGTCGGCCACGCCCAGCTCATCTACCGCGTCGTCGAGGACCTCGGCAAGCCTCGCGAGCGCTGCCTCGCCGACCTCGTCGACGGCAAGGCGAAGTTCCACAACGTCTTCCACTATCCGACGAAGACGTGGGGCGACGTCGGCGTCATCGCATGGCTCGTCGACGCGGCCGCGATCATCAGCCAGAAGGCGCTGCTGAAGTGCTCGTACGCGCCGTACGCGCGGATCATGAAGAAGATCTGCTGGGAGGAGTCGTTCCACATCCTGCACGGCCGCGACGTCATCCTCGCGATGGTCACCGGCACACCCGAGCAGTTCGAGCTCGTGCAGGAGGCGCTGAACCGGTGATGGGGGCCGCTCATGCAGTTCCACGGCAACCCGATCCCGAAGGACGAGGACCCGATGTATGTCTGGCGGATCAAGTCGCAGGGAAACGAGGAAGCGCGTCAGCAGTTCCTCGAGGGCTACGTGCCGCAGATCTGGGAGCTCGGCCTCACCGTCCCGGACCCGAAGCTGCGCCGCCGCGACGACGGCACGTGGGAGTACACGGAGCCGGACTGGAGCGAGCTGAAGCACGTCGTCACCGGCCACGGCCCGAAGACGGAGGAGCGGCTCGCGTTCCGCCGCCGCTTCCTCGAGCAGGAGCAGTGGGTTCGCGACACCGTCCTTGCAGCGTGATCTGGGAGGTCTTCCGCCGCGAACGGAAAGGGCAGGCGTTCGAGCACGCCGGCTCCATCGTCGCGCCCGACTCAGAGTTCGCGGAGGCGTGGGCGCGCGAGCAGTACGGGCGGCGCGGCGAGTCGGTCGGCCTCTGGCTCGTCCCGCGCGACGCGATCCACGACGTCGAGGACTGGGCGGACGAATTCGACCTCAAGTACCGGCGGGTCGACGGCTACTCGATCAAGGCCCGCCTGAAGGAGGCACGTGAGAGAGCTTCTTCTCGCCCTCGCTGACGACGACGTCCGGGAGGCAGTGGATGGCTGATCGCGCGGACACCCTCCTCGCCCTCGCTGACGACGAGCTCGTCATCGGCTGGCGGGACTCCGAGTGGACCGGCATCGCGCCGATGCTCGAGGAGGACGTCGCGTTCTCGTCCATCGCGCAAAACGAGATCGGCCATGCGCGCGCCGTCTACGAGCTGCTCTCCGACGACGCAGACGCGCTCGCATTCGATCGCCCGCCGGGCGAGTACCGCTGCGCCCCGCTCGTGCAGCTGCACCTGCTCGACTGGGCGCATACGATCGCGCGCCGCTGGCTGTACGAGGTCGCAGACGAGATCCGCATCACTGCGCTCCGCGACGAGCTTCCGGTCGCGGCCAAGATCGACCGGGAAGAGGCGTATCACCGTATGCACGCGGAGATGTGGCACGAACGGCTGCAGGACGAGCCGCGCTTCCGCGACGCAGTGTCCGAGCTGTGGCCGTACGCGCTCGGCGTCGTCCTGCCGGAGCAGCGCGCCGCGCTCTCGGCGCGCGTCGGGCTCGAGGAGGTGGAGGCAGTCGAGCGCGGCGTCTTCGACGACTCGTTCGCGGCCCTGCACGAGGAGATGACGATGGTGCGGCGCTCCGCTCCGGTGGGCGCGCAATGGTGACGGCGGAGCAGGTCTGGGAGGCGCTCGAGGGGATCCCCGACCCGGAGATCCCCGTCGTCTCGCTCGTCGACCTCGGCGTCATCCGATCGGTCGACGTCGAGCAAGGACACGTCCACGTGGAGCTCACGCCGACGTTTCTCGGCTGCCCGGCGCTCGAGTTCATGAAGCGCGCGCTCGAGGACGCGGTGGCCGGCCTCGGCGCCGAGCCGGAGATCGAGGTCGTGCACGACGACTCGTGGTCGACGGACAAGATCACGCCGGCGGGGCGCGAGAAGCTCCGCGCCGCCGGCTTCGCGCCACCTGCTCCGCGCCTCGTGCAGGTGCAGCCGCACGTGCACCGGTGCCCGTACTGCGGGTCGACCGACACGCGGCTCGAGAACCTCTTCGGTCCGACGCCGTGCCGGTCGCTCCGCTACTGCGAGAGCTGCCGGCAGCCGTTCGAGCAGTTCAAGACGATCTGATGGCTGCCGTCTCCGATCTCGCTGCGCGCTTGACCGAGGCGGAGGCGCGCTATGTCGCCGCGAATCCCGAGTCGCACCGGATGCACGAGCAGCGGGCGCTCGTGATGCCGGGTGGGAACACCCGCACCACCATCCACCAGCCGCCGTTCCCGCTCACGATCGTGCGCGGCGAGGGCGCGCGAATCGTCGACGCCGACGGCCACGAGTACGTGGACTTCCTCGGCGAGTACACGGCCGGCCTCTACGGCCATTCGCATCCGGTCATCGTCGCCGCGATTCGCGAGGCGCTCGCCGACGGCATCGTCCTCGGTGCGCCGAACCGATACGAGACGACGCTGGCAGAGGCCATCTGCGCCCGCTTCTCGGCAGTCGACCTCGTCCGC
>Ga0187809_10000632_pt1 | contig 18060 bp, 22 predicted proteins | sample NC_wetland_sal_i_8_FD_132415 | JGI IMG/M metagenome (GOLD analysis project Ga0187809, IMG submission 132415) | Wetland sediment microbial communities from Neuse River Estuary, North Carolina, USA - ASW_4 | ecosystem: Environmental > Aquatic > Freshwater > Wetlands > Sediment | place: USA: North...
GTCCGGTGCCTTGGGTGACGACAGCGGTATTGCCGCCGCTGTGGCGATAAATGACCGTCCGTCCCGGCTGCCGCAGGATGTGCACCTCGGCCTGCGAAGGGTCGCCGCTCTGGGTGATCACCGACACGCTGTTGCCGTTGCGCACGATCGTCGTGTGACCGTCGCTGTGGATGCCGGAATCGTCGCCGCGAGATGCTCCAGACATGCCGATCACCAGTGTGAAGCTTGCCATCATTGCCATTCGCTTGATGTTCATGTGCTCGCATCCCATGCCATATGCGTCGCCGCCGTCTCACGGGCCTTTCTGGGTGACCGACGACGAATTGCTCAAACCGAACTGGCTGATCGCCCCCGTGTTCAGTTGACCGAGCTGAGAGAGCGTCGCGCTGGTCGCGGCGCCGGCCTGGCCGACGAGCGCCAGATTGTTGGCGCCGGCCTGGCCGATCAAGGTCGTGTTGGTAGCCCCGAACTGCAGTATGCCTGTGTAGTTGTTGGTGCCCGTCTGCGTGACCGTCGCGCTCGTCGTGGTGCCGACCTCGAAGATTCCGGCGACGTTCGTGTTGCTGCTCTGGGTGATCGTGGTGGATTGTACGCCGCCGATACCCACGAACGACTGGAAGCTGGTTCCGGCGAGAGCGGGCGAAGCCGAGACCATGATCGATCCCAGAACGGCACCGGCGCTGGTGAATGCAATGCGCTTCATCGACTTGCTCCTCTCTCCCGGGTTTGGGCGCCGCAATCCAGGTTGATTACGGCGAGGCCTGGAGAACGGTGGCGCCGTTCAGAAGCCCGAATTGCGCGATCGCGGCCGAGTTGACGGTCCCGATCTGGCCGATGACGCCGGTGTTGCTGCCGCCGACCTGCGCGGCGCCGGCCAGGTTGAGGCTTGCCGCGGTGGCATTGCCGCCTTGTCCGATCACCAGCGAATTGTTCGTCGCCGGGGAGACCGCGCCCGTCTGGGATGTGGTCGCCTGATTGGTCGAGCCGAACTGGAGTGTCGTCGCGCTGTTCGTCGTGCTCCCGAACTGAACGTTGGAAGCGAAGTTCGAGCCGCCGAACTGAAGAACGGTGACGGTGTTGCTGGCGCGCGCGGCCGGATGGACCGCGATGAAGGCGACGGCGGCGAATACGGAGATCAGGACTCGAGAATGCATCGATTCCTCCAGCAGACTTTCGGGTTTTCCGGTGCTAGCCCCGGGGCATGTACGAGAGGCGGACGTCCCGGGCATGGACGTCATGCCCGGGAGATCGACGAAGAGGATGGTTAGTGCTGGGTCTGCGTGACCGTGCTGCCGTTCAGAACGCCGAGCTGGCCGACCGCCGCGTTGTTGCTCTGAACGAGCGCGCCGAGCGGGAAGGAGTTCTGGGTGATGCCGCTGCCGTTGAAGACGCCGACCTGCTGCGTCGTCGCGGCGTTCTGCGTACCGTTCTGGGTCACGCTGCTGCCGTTCGCGAAGCCGGCGGCGCTCAGGCCCTGATTGGTGTTCGCGGTGTTGAAGACACCGAGCTGGTTCATCGTCGACGAGTTGGTGGTGAAGCCGTTCTGGGTGGCTGTCGACGTGTTGGAGACGCCGATCTGGACGACCGACGACGTGTTGCTCGCGTGGGCGCCGACTGACAGAGCGAGGGTGGCGGCGGAGGCGAGAAGCAGTTTGCGGATCATGGCGGTTCTCTCTCGATGTTGGGTTGCTGCGATGTGCTTCGTCCGGTGCTGTGTTCGCGGGCGAAGCTTGCGAGGTGGAGTGTGCGACCGCCCTCGATCGAGGTCGATACTGAAATTGTAACTAGTCTGTTTTCATTAGGATCGGCGCCACGACTGCGGCTCGATATGCGCTAATAATCGAATAGCGTTCCAGCGCTATTCGAGAGTCTGGCCATGACATCCGCACGACAACGCATACACATCACTGGTCGGGAGAGCGAAATCCTGGGCATGATTGCGCGCGGCATGAGCAATCAGCAGATCGCAGACGTCCTCGGGATTTCCGTGAACACGGTTCGCAGTCACGCGGCGAACATCAGGCTCAAATACAGGGTCAACACGCGTGCCGAGCTCGCCTTGGCGTTTCGCAAGGCTGCGACGGGCCTGTCGCCCCGGCACCGGTTCGGCAAGCCGTGACATCGGCCGTATGAGCGACCGGCGCGCCGCGCGGCGTGCGGCTTCCGCTTGCGCCGTGGCGGCGCGCGGTACGGTCCCGCCCGCGCGCGGCTAACGACTGCCCTTCAGCGGCACGTACAGGCGACAGGCGTCATGACGAGGCGTCGCTGAGCTTCGCCGCGCGGGCGGACGCGGCCGGCGACAGCGGAACGTTGTCGACGTGAGGAATGCTGGCCGCGAACATCACCGCAACCTGGGTGCGATTGTGCAGCTTGTACTTGCGCATGATGTTCTGGATGTGCGCCCGAATCGTGTTCTCCGAGAGCTGCAGCTCGTGGGCGATGGACTTGTTCTGGAGTCCCCGCGCAATGAGCAATATCACCTCTCGCTCGCGCTTCGTTGCCGTCGACAAAGAATGCTCAAGGTCCTGGTGCATTGGCACGCCCTCTGGCGGTTCGGATACAGCCTGTACAGAACGCTTCACTCTGCTTTTAGTGCCTCGATCGGATTGAGTCGCGAGGCGCGGTAGGCCGGGTAGAATCCAAATATGAGTCCCGTCCCGGCGGAGAAGCCGACGGCGAGCGCGAGCGCCTGAAGGTCGATCGCCGTGACCCAGCCCGCCAGTCGTGCGACGGTGAGCGACAGCGCGATGCCGCCGGCGATGCCGATGCCGCCGCCGAGGAGGCACAGCGTCAACGCTTCGCAAATGAATTGCAGCCGGATGTCGCGGATGCGGCCGCCGAGCGCCATGCGGATGCCGATCTCGCGTGTGCGTTCCGTGACGGACACGATCATGATGTTCATGATGCTGATGCCGCCGACCAGCAGCGATACGGAGGCGATCGCCATCAGCAGCAGCGCGACCGTGCGGATCGCGCCGCGCTGGACCAGCATCGCCGCAGCGGGATCGGACACCGTGAAATCATCCTCCTGTTGCGGCGGGATACGGTGCCGCTGCCGCAGCAGGCTTTCGATCTCTGTCTTCGCCGGCGCCATCTCGTCGTCGCCGCCGGCCTTGACCAGAATGAAGGACACGGCGTCGCGGTCGATGCCGCTGGCGCTTCCCAAAAACCGCAGCTTCGCCGTGGAGAGCGGAATGAAGACCACGTCGTCCTGGCCCGAGCCCTTCCGGTCCAGGACTCCGATGACGTCGAGGGGCACCTCGCCGATCCTGATCTGGGCGCCGATCGGGCTTTCGCCCCGGTCGAACAATTCGTGCGCGACGGTATGGCCGAGGATGGCCACCTTTCCCGCGCTCGCCTCCTCGTCGGGACTGAAATAGCGGCCGGCGGAAAGGTCCCAGTCCCGCACCGTGAACTGCGACGTGGTCGTCCCGTTGATCGTCGTGTTCCAGTTCTTGCTCTCGTGGATCACCTGGCCGACGCCGGCCACCGATCCGGCCGCGGCACGGACGTCGGGGATGTCCTGGACGATCGCCTGAACGTCGCCTTCGGTCAGCGTGAGCTTGGTTCCGGCCTTGAGCCGGACCGCGCCTTTGCGCGCGGCGCCCGGATTGACCATCAACACGTTGGCGCCGATCGAGCGGATCTGGTCGGCGAGCTTGACTTGCGCGCCCTTGCCGATCGCCAGCACCGTGACGATGGAGGCGACTCCGATGACGATGCCGAGAATCGTCAGCAGGCTTCGCAGCGGACTGACGCGCAGCGCGCGGAGGGCGATGGCGAATGCCTGTATGGCCGTCATGCGACACCCGACAGTCGTGGCACCTGAGGGAGATGCGTGTCGTCGGCGATCAGTTCGCCGTCGCGGAGGCGGAGGGTGCGCTTGCACTGCGCGGCGACCGCCGGGTCGTGCGTGATCATCACGACCGTGTGCCCGATGCGGTTGAGGCTGCGCAGAAGCCCGAGAATGTCGGCGCCGGACTTGCTGTCGAGGGCGCCGGTCGGCTCGTCGGCAAGGATGATGGTCGGGTTGGCGACGATGGCGCGGGCGATCGCGATGCGCTGCTGCTCGCCGCCTGACAACTGGCTCGGCAGATGTTTCGCGCGATGCAGGAGGCCGACGGAGTCGAGCGCCGCTTCGGCCCGCGTCATGCGCTCCTTGCGCTTGATGCCGCAATAGACCAGCGGCAGGGCGACGTTTTCCAGCGCGTTGTGGCGGGCCAGTAGATTGTACGACTGGAAGACGAAACCGATCTTCCGCGCGCGCAGACGCGCGGCCTCGTCCTTGGACAGATCGGCCACGCTTTGACCGTCGAGCAGAACGTCGCCGTGCGTCGGCGCGTCCAGCAGGCCGATCAGGTTCATCAGTGTCGACTTTCCGGACCCCGAGGGTCCCATGATGGCCAGCCGTTCGCCGGTCTGGATGTCGAAGCTCACGTCGCGCACGGCACAGACGGCTGCCGCACCGGAGTTGTACGTGCGGCCGACGGAACGAAGGCTGATCAACGTAGGCATGACTGTCAGGATCCGAACCGAATGCCGAACCACTGTTGATTGGAGGGCGGGGTGATCTGCCCGATGGCGACCTGATCGCCTTCGGAAAGACTGCCGCTCTTGAGCGCGACCTGTTCGGCCCCGGCGGTGCCGACGGTGATCGCGATCCGCTTCAATTCGCCCCGGTTTGTCCGGACCCATACAGTCTGGGTGCCCGGCGGCTCTGCCTGGCGCGGCGCGCCTCGCGGCTGGAAGCGCAAGGCGGCCATCGGGACTTTGAGGACGTTCTTCTGCTGGTCGATGATGATCTTCACGAGCGCGGTCATGCCGGGGAGCAGGGCTCCGTCCGGGTTCGAGGTCGCGAGCACGACCGTGTACGTGACGACGTTCTGGCTGACTTGCGGGGCTTTCCGGATCTGGCGGACGACGGCGGAGAACTGACGATCGGGATAGGCGTCGACGGTGAAATGCGCCTGTTGTCCGACGGCAATCCTGCCGATGTCGGTCTCGTCGACCCGGGCGTGAATCTCCATGTCCTGCAGGCGATGGGCGACGGTAAAGACCGGCCGCGATTCCAGCCCGACCGCGAGCGTCTGTCCCTGGCTGACGAAGCGGCCGACGATCACTCCGTCGATCGGCGCACGGATGATGGTGCGATCGAGGTCGGCCTCGGCGGCCTGAAGCACCGCCTTCTTCTCCGGAACGGCCGCCTTGGCCTGCTCGAGTTCGGCCTCTGTCCGCCGCAGGTCGGCGTCGGCGCCGGCGACGGCATTGGCGTTGAGCGCCACCATCGTCTTCGCCTCGCTTTCCTGAGCTGTCTTGGCGGTGAGATCGGTCTCCGCCGTGTCGACGTCGGTGGCCGGCCCGACATTGCGGGCCTGCAACGAGAGCTTGCGCTGGAGCGTTCTCGCTGCGGCCTCCTTGAGCGCCTGCGCGCTTCGCAGCTTGGCGGCCACGATCTGGTTGTCTCACGCGCGTTGTTCAGGTCGACCTTGGCGCGGTCGAGCTTGGCGGAGACCAGATTGACGTTGGCTTCGGCCATCGTGAGGCTCGCGCGCGCCTCGTCCACCTTCGCCTGGAAGGTGCGGGGATCGATCTGCGCCAGCGGTTCTCCCTGCCGCACGGTGTCATTGAAATCGACGTAGAGCTTGGACACCTGTCCGGAAAGTTGTGATCCGACTTCGACCGTCTCCACAGGTTGCAGTGTGCCGGTCACCGTCACGGTTTGCTGGATGCTGCCGCGTTCGACAGCCGCGAACCGGATGTGGGGCGCGCTCAGGCTCGCTACGGACGCTGTGCCGGAAACGCCGCTGTGAAGCACGTTCGGCGTCGCGGCATCGACCGCCGGCGCCGCCTCTCCGATGGCCCGTTCGGCAGCGTTGAGAGGCGCGGCAAATTTGCTGGTCAAGCCGCGAGATAGCGAGGGATCCCGAACATACGTCATAGCGGCGGCCACCGCTGTGGCCGACAGTATCGCAGCGAACGCTCTTAGAGCTTTCATCTGACAGCTCTCCCATGAGCGCGGCAACGCAGCGACGGATGAGCGTCCGCGACGAACATTCAACCGGCACCGGGTACCATTTGAACGCAGTGTTGAAGTGGTTCGCTTTGAGCCGCATCGGGTTGCTCTGCCGAAGGATTAATGCACCCGGCCACTGCCGTGTCGATGACGCGAAGGTATGTCGCGGTGAGTCGAGAATTGGCGTCGTGCGACATTCGATATCCTTGTGGATAGTTCGCACATATGATAATTTCAAATTTAGTGACGTAAGCATTGCAATCGATTGATTGAGAGGGAGTCGACGCAATGAAGCGGCTCTCAAGCAGCCTCGAACGGTCCGGCGAGATGCGGACCGGCACACCGAACCTCCTCGATCCGAGGCTTGGCCCGCAGTCGTCCGTGCTGCCTTCTGCAGCCGGGCGTTCAACTGTTTCCTGGTCATGTTGACTTTGATCAATCCCGGACGGCGGTCGCTGCGGCGATCGACGCAGGATTAGGAACTGTCGGCGAACAGGCTGTGGTGTGGCGGGGTTGTGTGCGTGTGATGACAATGCCCAGGAACACGGAGAGGCGGCGCGGTCCCAGTCGCAAGAGACGGACGCGGTCGATCCAGGCGCACGCGGCGATGGACGATACGGAGTTCGCCGGATCCGTCGTTCATGAGCTTAATCAGCCTCTTGCGGCGATGCTCACGCAAGCTGGCTCGGCGCTGAAATGGCTGGAGCACGACCCGCCTGAAGTCCACGAGGCCCGAACGTCCATCGAGAAGGTAATGTGGTCCGCGCAGCGATGCGCTGACATGATCCACGGCCTGCGGAATCTGGTGCTCGGGGCCGCCGACCCGATCGAGCGCATCGACGTGAATGCGCTGGTCGTGCAGGCGCTGCACCTCTCGAACGACGTCGCTGAATTCGGTCACGATCGGGTCGTCTGCGACCTGGATCCGGATGCGGGCTGGATTAGTGCCTGCCGAGTGCAGCTCGACATCATGCTCCTGAACTTGCTGTCCAACGCGACGAAGGCGATGGAGGGCGGCGGGCCGGCGCCTGTCCTGACCGTCCGCACCCGTCGCGAGGGAGGGGGCGTCCGCGTGACGATCCTTGACGATGGTCATGGAATCGACGCGCAGGACTCCGCCGACCTCTTCCGTCCGTTCGCTTCGACGCGAGAGGGGCGTCTCGGACTCGGGCTTTCGATCTGCCGCCATATCATTGCCCAACATGGCGGAAGAATCGACATCGAGAACGTTGCCGGCGGAGCCGCCGTCGACGTGTACCTGCCCGATGGAGACTGACGATGGATGATACCCACGCGACGGTCTACGTTGTCGACGATAACGCGGAAGTCCGCGACGCGATCGGAACCTTGTGCCGGTCCACCGGGCTCGATGTGTGCTCCTTCGCTTCGACGGAGGAGTTTCTCCGCGACGAAAAAGCCGATGAACCCTGCTGTGCTGTGCTGGACGTTCGCTTTCCCGGCGCGGCGGCCACGGGGCTGGAATGTCAGGACCGACTCCGGGAATCCGGGATTAGCCTGCCGATCGTCTTCATCAGCGGATGCGCCGACGTCAGGATGTCGGTGGAAGCCATGAAGCGCGGCGCGGTCGACTTCCTGCCGAAGCCGTTCAGGGACCAGGAGCTTCTCGACGCCATCCGCATCGGCCTGCAACGCGATCGCGTGCGCAGGGAGGCGGAGGAGGGCCTGAAGGCCATCAGGTCGCGCATCGCCGGCCTGACGCCGCGGCAGCGAGAGATGCTGACCATGATGGCCGATGGCTTGATGGTGAAGCAGATGGCCGGCCGGCTCGAGCTCTCCGAGGTCACCATCAAGGTGCACCGCTCGCGAATCATGAACAAACTCGGCGTGCGTACGCCGCTGGAGTTGGTGCGGCTGGTCGACCGTCTCTTGGCCGCCGAGGAATTCGGGCCGTCCGGTGTGCAGCGCTCGCCTTCCGATGTCGTTGCAAAACCGTCGATTATCTCGCCGCCTCTAGTCCAGGTGGACTAATCCGAATTTCAGCATTTCCATGAGGACTTGGTTCAGTCACCGTGCAGCTGCGGCTGGCGGTTCGTTCTGCTGATCCCGTTCTCCGAAGCTCCTGAAGCGCTCCGAAAATGGATGGCTTGGCACGCTGCACGCGCGGCGTGGCCGAGGTGCCGCCCGCTGCCGCGCGCGCCGGTCCTTCGGCACGCTGGCCACGGTTCGACGACACGATTTCATTGGGGAGGAAGTGTCATGACCAAACAGTTCTGCTGCGCCGCCCTGATCTCCATCGCGGCGATCGCTTTGCCGTCCGCTGCTCTCGCTGCCGGCAATCAGAAGGTGAGCGTACAGACCGTGTTCGAGATCGGAAACAACCCCGTCGTCATCAATCAAAGTGCGACGAATCTCAACATCGCAAACGTCATCGAGTTCGGTGGCACCGGCACGGTCAATGCGACGGTGACGCAGTCCGGCACGACCAACGTCACCCGGGTGCTTCAGATCGGCGGCACGACCAACGCGGCGGTTCTCCAGGCCGGAACGAACAACACGGCATGGGTGACGCAAATCGGGACCAATACGAACGCCCTGATCGCGCAATGGGGCGTCACCAACACCGCATCCGTGCGCCAGCATGGTTTGGCGAACTGGGCGGCGCTCTTTCAGTTCGGAAGATGACGGTCGGTTGATTGCCCGCCGCTGATTCAGACGATCATTGCCTGTGCGATGTCTCGTGGTTCCCGCCCCGCGCAGGCTCGGCAGCGAGAGGCGGACCGGCCGTTGCCGATCCGCCTTGCGCTGGCGCTCAGGGGCAGGTGCCGCCCGGATTGGCGCAGTAGACGACGTTCTGCCAGCTGAACACGCTCTTCGTGCGCGGGTCGATCGTCAGCCGCAGCCATTCGGCCGGAGCGTTGGTCGAGCCCTGCACGGTGATGCGCGTCAGGTTCGGCACCGGCAGGGTGTGGTGGATCACGCCGGTGGTGCTGCTCGGGTTGGCGAGCGGCTGGTCGACTTCATAGAGGTGCGAGTCGCCGTTGATCAGCAGCACGGGGCGGCCGAAATCGAGGCTGAGGTCGGCGAGCTGCTGCACGAACGAGGTGTAGTTGCTCAGGCCGGCGCCGCCCGGCGCGGTCTGCTCCGGATCCCACATATCGGCCTGCGTCGCGACCAGCACGGCGCGGGCGTGCGTCTGCTTGGCCTGCTTGAACGCGGCCTGCAGCCAGCGGGTGTCGGCCGCGGTGCGGTCCGCCATCTCCTGCGCCTGCGCGGCCGGATTGGCGAAGTTGCCCGTCCACGGCGAGGCGTCGTTGTTCGAGCCGCCCGGCATGTTGACGGTGACGAACACGACGCCATTGTCCTCCCACATCACGTTCTCGACGTAGTTGGCGTCGGTCGGATACGCGTGGTCGTAGAACTGCGCCTGGCTCAGCACCGTGCGTTCATGCACGCCGAGCGTCTTGCCCGGACGGGCGAAGAACAGGCCGCGCACGCTGGCCAGTTCCTTGAGCGGATCGCCGCTCGAAAGCTGCTTGCTCTTGTGGCAGTCGGTCCACTCGTTGTCGCCGGGCGTGTAGACCATCGGCACGTTGAACTGCTGGAAGATCGTATAGATCTGCTGGTTCCAGCCCGGGTTCGAGGCCGGGATCGGCGGCAGGATGCCGGCGCTGGTGCAGGCCATGCTGCCGGAGTGGATGTCGCCGACATGCAGCACCAGGCTCACGTCGCGGTCGCCGTTGACCGACTTGAGCAGCAGCGGCGCGGCATTGAGCAGCGTCTGGCTGTAGGGCCAGTCGCCGAACACGGCGATGGTGGTCCTGCCGTAGTCGTCGCCGTCGTGACGTTCGTCGGCGTGGCCGATCGACGCAGCCGCGAGCGCCGCCGCGAGAACCGCGGTGGAGAGGAGCAATTTTTTCATGAACCCGTTTCCCTGATGATGCGCAACCGCGCACGTTTGACGCCTGTGTGCCCGTGTGGGCATTGCCCGCCACGAGCTTGCGAAGCGGCCGGATGGGATGGGATAGCTCTGTACGTCGCCCCCGACACGGCTTCGGCGCGAACGCTAGGGGCGTTCTGTGCAGATCACGTGCAAGTTCCGTTGCAGGCAGATGACGGACGTGTGTCGGCTGTCAGCGATACGCGTTGGTCGCATCGATCGGCGGATGGCGCAGCGGGTGCCTTGGCGGCCCGCCACCGACCTCGGCCGCCACCGCCCGCGTCGGTGCGGTCGTTGCCGGCTGCGCTGGCGGCGGCACCGGCAACGCCAGCGTCTGGTTGAGGTGGTCCTTCTCCATCACCACCGCGCGCTCGCGCACGGCGGTCAGACGCCATCCGTGGTAGCTGCCGCCGGTGGCAAGCCGCACCACATCCTTGTTTGCCGTGTCGATGAAGAGCCCGAAGCCCTTTTCCGCGCCGACGATGGTGCCGATCAGCTTGAGCGGCGGCGCTTCCGGTGCGACCGCGCGCGGCGGCACGCGCTCCGGCGGCCGCGGCCGCGCTTCCGACACGACCGGCGGCGGCTTGCGTGTGGGTGCGAAGGGCGGGCGCTCGCGGGTCTCCGACAGTGTGCGCAGCGGAATCGCCCAAAGCGGATTGGCCGCCGGCGCCGCTTGCGGTGGGGCCGGCGGCCGATGCAGCGCCGTGTCGCTGCTCGGGATGTCGCCGCCGAGCCGGTCCGCGGGGCCGTCAATCACCGACGACGCCGTCGCCAGCGGCGCGGCCGCCGCCGGCAGGCCGCCGGCGAGCACGAGCGCGAGGAGCAAAGCGGCGCGGGTCATGGCTTCTCCTGCCATTGGCCGGAGACCGACAGCAGCACGTGCATGCGCGCCAGCCCGGACGCGCCAGCGCTTTCGGGCACCTGCACCTCGAGCCGGTCGACGAACAGGAAGGGCATGCCGGCTTCCAGGTCGTAGAGCGTCTTCTGCAGCCCGGGCTGGTCGAGCTCGCAATTCACCAGCACGCTGATGAACCCGGGCTTGTGCCGCGCGGTGTCGACGTCGACCTGCGAGGACATGACGCGGCCGCCGACGCTGCCGATGGCGCGCGAGACGCGCTGCAGCAGTTCGGATCCGGCCACGGTGACGGTCTGCCCGGCGATGAACGGCGAGCCTTCCGGCACGTCACCGGCGTGCACGGTGCTGCGCGCGGCGGGCCAGCGCTGCTGCTGATGCGCCAGGAAATCCGTGGCGGCGGCGAGGCCGGCGCGCTGGTGCAGCACCTGCGCGATCGTCACCCAGCTCGTGGCGATGCAGGCGGCGAGCACGGCACCGTAAAGAGCGGCGCCCAGTGCGGGGTAGCGCTGCAAGGTGCGGGGAATGGCGGGAGGGAGACTCATGTGCCGGGCGTGAAGACCGGCCGCAGCCGGGTTTCGATGTGGAAGTGCTCGCGCGGATCGTTCGCGGGCTGCGTCGTCGGGGCGAAGAAGGTGGCGTGGGCGAAATGCGACGACTGTTCGATCAGCGGGATCAGAGCCGGCGCGTTGCGGGTCAGCCCCGCGATCTGCATCTTGTCGCCGGCGATCTGCAGCTCGGTCAGATAGGTGTTGTCCGGCAGCACGCGCGACAGCGCCTCCAGCGTGATCACGCTCGACGGCGTCTCGCGCTTGCGCGTGGCGAGCGCGCGCTCGGCCGCGGCCGCGCCGCCGGGCAGGTCGCGGCCGGCCATGAGGGCGCTGCGCGCGGCATTGATGCGGGCGCTCACCTGCGTCTGCTCCTGCGCGAGGCGCTCACTGACGAACGTCGAGGCGGCGAGGGTGACGGCGGTCAGCATCAGCGCCGCCAGCAGGGCGACCTGCAGCACCTGCTGCAGCCGCGAGATGTCGCCGCCGCCGCGCCCGGCCTGCTCGACGATGCGCATGCTCGTCGTGGTGCCCGTCTCGTCGCAGGGCGTCGACACCGTGACGGCGCGGGCGCCAAGGGCGGTCAGTGCGGACATCAATGGTGCGATGGCCGCGCGGGCGGTGGCCGCGACGGTCAGGCCGATGCGGTCGCCGCCGATGTCGACCGGCGGCGTGCGGCCGAACGCGACGTCCTGCGGCGACCACGGCGTCAGGCGATCGATCTGCGCGCGCACGATGCCGTCGAGGAATTCGCCGGCGCGCCGCGGCAGCTCCAGCGGACGGAACAGGAAGCGCTTCGGCTGCAGCACCAGCTCGGCGCGGCTGCCCTTGATCGCCTGCGCCAGCGCCGGCGCAACCGGGCCGTCGGTCGTTCCGCCGGTCAGGCGGAATGCCGGCGCGTCGAGACCGTCGACGCGGAAGGCGCCGTCGTCCTGCTCGACCAGCCGCACGGTGCGCGGCGCGGCAATCCGCTCCGACGTCATCACGAGAGCGCGCGCGACAGAGCCGATCCAGAGCACGGCCAGCATCTTGAGGTCGTCGTAGGTCTTCATCGCAGCGCCATCTCCGCTTCTTCGCCCGCGAAGGCGCCGTCGAGGTCGTCACGCCATGCCAGCACACGGTACGGCGTCTCGCCTTTGCCGCCTGCGATCACCGCCTCGGCGGCGACGTGGCGTCCGTTGTCGAACGCGATGTGGATGAGGCTGCGCGTCGCCTTGCTGCGCTTCGCGCTGGCGTTCGTCTGCTCCGGGCCGAGCATCGCGATCAGCGCCTTTCCGTCCTCGGGATCGGCCTCGCGCTGCCGCAGCAATGCGGTCAGCCGGTCCGGCGTCACGCCGGGCAGCGCGGCCAGCACCATCGGCGGCGCGTCCATCACGTCGATTCCGGCTTCGCCGCTGAACACGGTCGTGTAGGCCAGTGCGCGCGAGACGAGCGCTTGCGGCAGCCCCCGCACCAGCCGGAGCTCGTCGGTGCTGGCGAAAGGCGCCTGACGCGGATCGTAGGTGAGCCCTGCCGCGCGATAGAGCGACACCTCCTTGTCGACGCCGCCGGTCTGCGGCGGCGTGCGCCAGGCGACGACGTTGTCGGCGTACTCCTTAGCCTTGTCGGCCGGCGCGCCGAGCGCGGTGAACAGACCGGCCAGCAACTCCTTCGACGCCGCGTTCAGATCGATGCGCGCGCCTTCCGACAGAAAACGCACTTTGATGTCGGCGCGGTCGAGCCGGAAGCGGAAGCGGCCGCGGCCCGGCGCCTGCTTGTCCTTCGGCGTGTCGACCGCATTGGCGGTCAGCGCAAGCGCCGCCGAGATCGCGGCCTCGGCGCGGATGCGGTCGTCGTTGGCGGCGAAAGCGCGCGTCGTGTTGACGAGATAGGCGGCGTAGACGGCGGCGAGCGCGGCCAGCGCGCCGACGATCCATAGCACCGCGACGACGGCGAAGCCTTCCGAACCTCGGTTCCGGCGCACACGGCTCATTGCGACGCCGCTCCGTTGCCGGTCGGCGCGGTGCCGGCGGGCGCTGCCGCCGCTGCGCTCTGCTCGCCGCCGCAGCCGTCGCCCTTGCCGCCGTCCTGGCAGGCGGGCGCGGCATCGACGTGCAGCGTCACCGCCGTCGAGATCGGCAATATCTGTTGCGTCGCGCCGTCGCGCACGAGAATGCGTACCGCACGCGGCAAACGCTTGCCGTCATGCCATTCGGACTTCCATTGACGGTCTTCGCCGGCGTAGGAGAGCGTCACGCCATAGGGCGCGCGCAGCAGCACCACCGGATCGCGGAGCGGCGGCAGGCGGCCGGTGTCGGCATCGGCGCTCTGCGGCGTGAAGCGGGCGCGCCTGCGCACCAGCTCCGTGCCGTCGCGGCCGGCGATCTCCGCGAGTTGCACGACTTCCAGGCCGGGCCGGGTGTTCGGCCCGAGCGCCGGCCGCACGAAGGTCACCGACAGGGCACTGCCGGTGAACAGCGGCCGCGCGCCCGTGCCCAGCGGCACGTATTCGGCGGCGGCGAGGTCGGATGCCGCGCGTTCGACGCCCCGCGCCAGCAGATCGCTCCGCTGCACGCTGGCGAAGCCGCGGCTCCAGTTCGGCAGCCATTGCGCGGTGACTGTCGCCAGGCCGCTGACGATGGTGGCCAGCAGCACCATGGCGACCAGCACCTCGATCAGCGAGAAACCGGCCTCGGCCGTCCGCGCGCCGCCTGTCATCGCGACGTCCTCGCGACGAGGCGCACGGTGTCGAGCCGGAACGTCGCCCCGTCCGTGCCGGCGACGGTGATGGTGACCTGCTCCGGTATCCAGCGCGAGGAGGCCTGCGTCCGCACACCGCCGCCGAACGGCCGGTAATCGACGCGCCAGACGTGCCCGTTCATGACCCCCGTGAGCGGGCCGTCGACGGCGTGCTGCGGGCCGGGCAGGCCGGTCTCGACGGCGCGGGCGACGGAGATCAGGGCGAGATGCTGCTCGAGCCTGCGCGTGCTCTGCACGTTGGTGGCGAAGAGCGAGCCGATGGCGCTCAGCGTGACGGCGAGGACGGCCAGTGCGATCAGCACCTCGAGCAGTGCGAAACCTGCGTCGGCATCAGGACGGGTTGTTGTGTTCGACAAGCTTCACCCCTCCCGTCATCCAGTTGACCTGCACCTCGTAGCGCACGCCGGAGCGCGCGAGGCTCACCACGCCGCCGCAGGACAGGCCGGACGGGAAGAACACGATGCCGCCGCCGCTCATGCGCCCGTTGCAGCGCTCCGCCAAAGTGGCGGCCACGTCCACGTCGTCGGGCAGACGGATCGTGCGCTGCTGGCTGCGCGAGCGCACGAAGTGGCCGGCGGCGTCGACGTCGGTCGTGACTTCGACCTCGCCGCGAATGGCCTCGGTACGGTCGGCGGTGAGCAGCGAGGCGACCTCCACGGCATAGGCCTTCAACTGGGGCTGCGATGTGCCGCGCGGAAATGTCGGCAGCAGCACGGCCGCGATCAGCCCGATGATCGCGACGACGCAGATGACTTCGAGCAGCGTGAATCCGCCGCTCGCGTCGTCGGCCTCACTTCTTCCAACTGGTAATGTCCGCAGCATCGCCGGTGCCGCCCTGTTGTCCATCGGAGCCGAGCGAGATGATGTCGTAGGTGCCGTGTTCGCCCGGAGAGCGATAGGTGTACGCGTGGCCCCACGGATCCTCGGGCACCGTGCCGCCTTTCAGATAGGGGCCGTTCCACGCGGTGATGTTGCTCGCGCTGTGCACCAGCGCGTCGAGGCCTTCGGAGCTCGAGGGATAGCGGCCGGTGTCGAGATAGAAGAGGTCGAGCGCACTCTTGAAGCTCTCGATCTGGATCTTCGCCGCCTTGACCTTGGAATCGGACAAGTAATTGAGCACGCGCGGACCGACCAGGGCCATGATCAGCCCGATGATCGTGATGACGACGAGCATCTCGATCAGCGTGAAGCCGGCCTCGCCGTCGCGCGCGCGCTGCTGCCGCGATTTCCGTGCCGGGACTGGTGCTGTGTTGGCCATGTTCAGCGTGTTACTCCAACAAACAATGGCTCCGTGCCTCCGGCCGTGCCGGGACGAAGCCAGCCGCGCTCGCCGGCACGGGCCCCGAGCCGACATCTTGCGCCGTTGTCTGACGGGATGATGAAGCCTTCGTGACGGTTGCGGGCTTATCAACCGCCACGCGATCAGTCGGCGACCTGGCTCACGGAGAGCAGCGCGGTCATCACCGAGACGATCAGGCCGCCGACCACCGTACTGATGAAAATGATGGCCACGGGCCCGATGACCGCGACGACGCGGTCGAGGCTTCGCTGCAGCTTGGCCTCGTAGAAGTCGGCGACGCGCCCGGCCAGCATCGGCAGTTGCCCGGTTTCCTCGCCGAGCCGCAACATGCGCACCGCCATCGACGGCAGGGTGTCCGTCTCGGCGATCGCTTCGGACAATTTCTTGCCGTGGCGCACCCGCTCGGCCGCCTTGGTCCAGGCCGCCGTGCTGCCGGTCGCGGCCATCATGTCGTTGAGGACGCGCAATGTGGCGGTGAGCGTGACGCCGCTCGTCAGCAGCAGGCTGAGGTTCCGGCAGAACAGGCCGGCGCGGTGGAAGCTCAGCGCCGTCTTCACCAGCGGCAGGCGCGCCACGCCAGCCATCAGCGCGCGGCGCACGCGCGGCTGGCGCAGTCCGAACACGCCGGCGAGCAGCACCGCGGCGACTGTTGCGACGATACCGATGGTGTTGGCGCGGGCGAAGTCCGACATGTCGAGCATCGTCGCCACGACGGGGTCGAGCTTGGCGCCGAGATCGCGCAGCACGCCGCCGAACTGCGGCAGCACGAAGAACAGGAAGAAGACCAGCACGCAGAGCGAGCCGAACAGGACGAAGGCGGGATAGCGCACGGCTTCGCTCAGCTTGCGGCGGAGCTGCTCGTCGCGCGTGCGCTCCTCGCTCAGGACCTGCAGGATGTGGTCGAGCGTGCCGGAGGTTTCGCCGACGCGGACCAGGGCGATGTAGACGCCGGGAAACAAGGTCGGATACTGCGCCAGCGCGTCGGCGAAGGTCTCGCCCGACAGGATCGCCGCCTTGATGCGGTTGACCACGGGCCGCAGCCGGCCGACGTCGACGTCCGTCGCCAGGAGGTCGAGCGCGTCGTTGATGCGCGCGCCGGCCTTCAGCAAAAGGGCCAGGTCGCGGGTGAAGACGGTGACGTCCTCGGACGTCGGATGCGAGAACATCGAGAAGCCGGACGAAGGCTTCGCGCCGGGCGCGTCGCCGGCGGCCTCGATCAGGACGAGGCCGAGATACTCGATGCGGCTCGCGACCTCGGCGGTGCTCGGCGCGGCGATCGAGCCGGTGACGACTTCGCCGCCTTGCGTCAGTGCCTTGTAACGGAAGTTGGCCATGTCAGCGCGCCGTGGTGACGCGCAGGACCTCGGCGACGGAGGTCACGCCGGCGCGGCACTTGGCGACCGCGTCGTCGATCATGGTTGTCATGCCGCTGCGGACCGCCGCATGCTCGATCTCGTCGGCGGCCGTCTTCTGCCCGATCAGCTCGCGGATCGGCGGCGTGAACTCGAGCACCTCGAAAACGCCCTTGCGTCCGCGATAGCCGGCGCCGCCGCAGCGCTCGCAGCGTCCCGGCAGGTGCACGTGTTCGCCGGCGCCGAGGCCGAGCGCGCCGTAGCGCGGGTCGGTGGCGAGATCGGTCTCGGTCAGCACGTGTTCGCTCTTGCAGCGTTCGCAGAGGATGCGGACGAGCCGCTGCGCGATGACGGCGCGCAGGGTCGATTTGAGCAGGAAGCCTTCGATGCCGAGATCGAGCAGGCGCGGCACCGCGGCGGCCGCGGTCTCGGTGTGCAGGGTGGTCAGCACAAGGTGGCCGGTGAGGGCGGCGTGGATGGCGATGTTGGCGGTCTCCGCGTCGCGGATTTCGCCGACCATGATGACGTCCGGGTCCTGACGCACGAAGGTGCGTAGCGCGGCGGCGAACGTCAGGCCGATCGCCGGCTTCACCTGCGACTGGTTGATGCCGGGAATTTCGTATTCGACCGGATCCTCGATGGTGAGGATCTTGCGGCTCGGCTCGTTGAGGATCGAGAGCATCGTGGCCAAGGTCGTCGTCTTGCCGCTGCCGGTCGGGCCGGTGATGACGATCATGCCGTGCGGCAGCGCCAGCAGCCGGCTCAGCCGTGTCTCGTCGCCGCCGGCGAGGCCGAGACTGCCGATGTCGAGCAGCCCGCGGTCCTTGGCGAGCAGACGCATCACCGCGGCTTCGCCGTGCTGCGTCGGCATGGTGGCGACGCGCACGTCGATCTCCGACGCGCCGATGCGCACGCGCGCGGCGCCGTCTTGCGGCAGCCGCCGCTCGGCGATGTTGAGGCCGGCGAGGATCTTGATGCGCGAAATGACCGCCTGCGGCGGCGCGCCCGGCGGCGTCGGCACGATGCGGAGCAGGCCGTCGACGCGCATGCGCACGGTCAGGCCGCTGCGGAACGGCTCGATGTGGATGTCGCTGGCGCGCAGCTCGGCCGCCTTTTCGAGGAGATCGTTGACCGCGCGCACCACCGGCGCGCCGCTCGCCAGGTCGCGCAGGCTTTCGATGTCGTCGTCGGCCTGCGGCAACGGCAACTCGAGCCCGTCGGGCGCGCTCGTTTCATCGCCGAGCCGCTCGTTGAGCACCGTCGCGATGTCCTCGTAGGAAGCGACGCCCACCGCGACGGGGCCGCCGAGCACGATCTCCGCGGCGCGGATCGCGCTCTCGTCGCGCGGGTCGGCGAC
>Ga0187809_10000633_pt1 | contig 18026 bp, 13 predicted proteins | sample NC_wetland_sal_i_8_FD_132415 | JGI IMG/M metagenome (GOLD analysis project Ga0187809, IMG submission 132415) | Wetland sediment microbial communities from Neuse River Estuary, North Carolina, USA - ASW_4 | ecosystem: Environmental > Aquatic > Freshwater > Wetlands > Sediment | place: USA: North...
AACAAACTGTCATGAACGACAAAGAACAGTCCGCGCCCGAACGAGGGCCGGAAAACGAGGCGAAAGCCTCGGATGCGTCCGCGGAGGGTCGAAGTACGATCCTTGCCCCCTCTTCACCGGGGCCGACGTTCTTCGAGCGCTTGAGAAACCTTCTCCTCCACCGCAACGGCTCCAGCCTGCGCGACGATTTGGCCGATGCGCTGGCAGAAACGGCGCCGGATGCCGCCGTCTTTTCGCCTGCCGAGCGCGCCATGCTCAACAATATCCTGCGTTTGCGGGAGGTGCGCGTCGAGGACGTAATGGTGCCGCGCGCCGATATCGACGCCATCGAACTGACGATCAGTTTGGGCGACCTCCTTCTCAAATTCGAGGAGTCCGGCCATTCGCGCATGCCGGTCTATGGCGAGACGCTCGACGACCCGCGCGGCATGGTCCATATCCGCGATATCCTGGCTTTCATCACCAAGGCTGCCCGGCAGAAGAAGAGCCGCTCCCGCAAGCTGGCCCTGCCCGAGCAGCCCACGCTCGATCTGGGCAATGTCGATCTCTCGCACAGGCTCGGAGATCTTAACATCCTGCGCCCGGTGCTGTTCGTGCCGCCCTCCATGCTGGCTTCCGATCTGATGGCGAGGATGCAGGCGGCGCGTATCCAGATGGCGCTCGTCATCGACGAATATGGCGGCACCGACGGCCTCGTCTCGCTCGAGGACATTGTCGAGATGGTTGTCGGCGATATCGAGGACGAGCATGATGATGACGAGCCCATGATCACCAAGACCGGCGAGGGCATCTTCGTCGTCGACGCCAAGGCCGAGATCGAGGAAGTCGCCGAGATGATCGGGGACGCCTTCAAGCCCGGCGAGCATGGCGAGTATGTCGACACCATCGGCGGCATGATCTTCAACACGCTCGGCCGCGTGCCGGCGCGCGGCGAGGTGGTCCAGCCAATACCGGGCTTCGAATTCCATGTCCTCGATGCTGATCCACGCCGTATCAAGCGGGTGAGAATCGTCCAGACGCGCACCGGCGCGCGCCGTCGCGGCCAAGGCGGCCGCGCCACAGCTGCGGAATAGGAATTCAGGCGGCGCTCGTAAAGATTCCCGAGGGTTTCCATCTGCCTCCGAAAGGCTCTAGAAAGTCGAGCATGATTCTCGGGCCGGGATAGCAGCATGAGTCGCCTTGCAGGCAAATTCATATTGCTATGGGGATGGCGGCGCGCGCTTGCCGCCTTCCTTGCGGGGGCGCTCGCGGTTCTTGCGCAGGCGCCGTTCGATTTCTTCGCGGTCTGCTTCGTCTCCTTTCCACTGCTGATTTGGCTGCTTGATGGGGCAATCGCGGCGCCGGGCGCCACCCTAATCGGGCGGATGAAGCCGGCCTTCGCCGTCGGCTGGTGGTTCGGCTTCGGCTATTTCGTCGCCGGCCTTTGGTGGATCGGAAACGCCGTCGTGGCGGAATCGGAATCGAACGCATGGGCGGTGCCGCTCGCCGTCATCGCGCTGCCGGCTCTGCTCGCCATCTTCTATGGTCTGGCAACGGCGGTCGCGCGGCTGTTCTGGTCTGACGGGGCCAGCCGGATCGCTTCGCTTGCCTTCGGTTTCGGCCTGTTCGAATGGCTTCGCTCCTGGATTTTCACCGGCTTTCCGTGGAATGCGGTGGGCTATGCGGCCATGCCCGTGCCGCTCCTGATGCAGTCTGTATCGCTTGTCGGGCTTTTCGGCACGAACGTGCTGGCCGTCTTTGTCTTCGCCATGCCGGCGACGCTCGCCGACCGGAAGCCGGGAAAGCTCGGGATCGTTCTGGCGCTGCTCCTCGTCACGGCCGATCTCGGTTACGGTTTTTTCTGCCTTTCGCGTGCGAACATTTCCGGCGCGCCGGTTCTCAATGTCCGGTTGGTGCAGCCCGCCATCGACCAGTCGGAGAAATGGGATCATGCCATCCGCGACCGCATCTTCGATTCGCTCATGGATTTCACCTCCGCACCGCCACAACAAGGCGCGAAGAAGCCGGCATTGATCGTATGGCCGGAAACGGCGGTGCCATTCCTCTTCACGCAACGGCCGGATGCGCTCGCCAGGATCGGCAAGGCGCTTGATCCGGGCCAGACGCTACTGACAGGCGCGGTGCGCATGGAAGGCAACCCGCTCGACCGCGTCCGCTATTACAATTCCGTCCTCGCCATCAACGACCAGGGCGAGATCACCGATGCGGTCGACAAGCTGCATCTCGTCCCCTTCGGCGAATATTTGCCGTTCGAAAATCTCCTGAACAGCCTCGGCATCCAGAAGCTCGTCGAGATGCCGGGCCCGTTCGTGGCTGGCGCCGAGCGCCATCCGATAAGGCTGGCGAACGGCGTCAAGGCGCTGCCGTTCATCTGCTATGAAGTGATCTTTCCTGGGGCGGGCGAAAAGGAGGCTCCCCGCTCGGACCTGATCGTCAACGTGACCAATGACGCGTGGTTCGGCGATACGCCGGGCCCCTACCAGCATCTGCGTCAGGCCCAGCTTCGCGCGGTCGAACTCGGCCTTCCGATGGTGCGCGCGGCCAACAACGGCATATCTGCGGTCATCGACGCGCATGGCCGCATTCTCGACGCTTTTGCACTTGATTCTAGAGGAGCGCTCGACGTGGGGCTCCCCCTGGCCAAAGGGGGTAATCCCGGCCCTCAATGGCCTGAAAGGATTGGCCTTTTATTGGTAATCACATTCGGTCTTTACTCTGTTGGAATGAATTTGTTGACCGCCCGTCGTCCGAATTGACATCTGGTATATTAGAAATTCATATTGCATCAGCCATTGTGGCGAACCTCGCGCCCTCGTCGCCGTGTTCGGACATGGCGGACGGGGGGCTACCTTAGGTAAATTAACAAAAAAGCGCCTGCGCGAGTTCGCGAGGAAAGAATGATTGAAAACAAGAAGCGGCCCAACCCTACTGACGTTCACGTCGGCAGCCGGATAAGGCTGCGCCGGAACATGCTCGGAATGAGCCAGGAGAAACTGGGCGAGAATTTGGGAATAACATTCCAGCAGGTGCAAAAGTATGAGAAGGGGACGAACCGGGTCGGAGCGAGCCGCCTTCAGGCGATCGCATCGATCCTCGAAGTGCCGGTCTCCTTCTTCTTCGATGATGCTCCCGGCCAGGGCGGGGATGCCGCGAAAGGGTTCGCGGAGGAGAACTCAACCACTTATGTGGTTGATTTTCTCAGCAGTTCCGAGGGCATTCAGCTCAATCGCGCCTTCGCCCGCATCACCGATCCGAAGGTGAGAAGGAAGATCATCGACCTTATAAAGACCCTCGCGCCCGACGAGGGAGATTGATCTCCAAGTCAGGAAATTCTTCTCGAAAGTGAGTGGCCTGCGGCGCTCAGAATGCTTGACGAGCTCCGTTTATGATCGTTAACAGGACGCGGCCGAAAACCGGCGCTCCTGCCGGCGATCAATCTTTCCAGAGGGGATGCCCGTGGCTCGCAGCGATTATTTCTTCACCAGCGAATCGGTTTCCGAAGGTCATCCGGATAAGGTCTGCGACCGTATATCCGATGAAATCGTCGATCTCGTCTACCGCGAAGCGCGCAAGACAGGCATGGATCCGTGGGACGTCCGCATCGCCTGCGAGACGCTCGCAACCACGAATCGGGTGGTCATTGCCGGCGAGGTTCGCGTTCCCCAGACATTGATGAAGAAGGACAAGAACGGCAAGGACGTCATCAACCCGTCCCGGTTCAAGTCCGTCGCCCGCAAGGCCATCCGCGACATCGGCTATGAGCAGGACGGCTTCCATTGGAAGACGGCCAAGATTGACGTGCTCCTGCACGCTCAGTCCGCCGATATCGCCCAAGGCGTGGACAGGGCGTCCGATTCCAATTCCGAGGGCGCCGGCGACCAGGGCATCATGTTCGGCTATGCCTGCCAGGAGACGCCGGAACTGATGCCCGCGCCGATCTACTATGCCCACAAAATCCTCGAATTGCTGGCCGCCGCCCGCAAATCCGGCGAGGGGGACGTGGCAAAGCTCGGCCCCGACGCCAAAAGCCAAGTGACTGTCCGCTACGAGCATGGAAAACCGGCCGAAGTCACCCAGATCGTCCTTTCCACCCAGCATGTCGATCCGAACTGGGGTTCGAAGAAGGTACGCTCGGTCGTCGAGCCCTATATCCGCGAGGCGCTCGGCGATCTCAAGATTGCCGGCGACTGCAAATGGTACATCAACCCGACCGGGAAATTCGTCATCGGCGGGCCGGATGGCGATGCGGGCCTGACCGGCCGCAAGATCATCGTCGACACCTATGGCGGCGCCGCGCCGCATGGCGGCGGCGCCTTCTCCGGCAAGGATACGACGAAGGTCGATCGCTCCGCCGCCTATGCCGCGCGTTATCTCGCCAAGAACGTCGTCGCGGCGAAGCTCGCCGAGCGCTGCACCATCCAGCTTTCCTATGCCATCGGCGTCGCCCAGCCCCTGTCGATCTATGTCGATCTCCACGGCACCGGCAAGGTCGACGAAGCGGTCGTCGAGAAGGCACTGCGCGAGGTGATGGATTTGTCGCCTTCCGGCATAAGGCGCCATCTCGATCTGAACAAGCCGATCTATGCCAAGACGACCGCCTACGGCCATTTCGGTCGCAAGCCCGGCCGTGACGGTTCTTTCGCCTGGGAAAAGACGGATCTCGTCTCCGCGCTTAAGAACGCGGTAAGACAGCCGGTCGCAGCCTGATATTTCGACAATCTTGTGCCATGGCGACAGCGATCCGGCGGACCCGCTCGACGGAAGCGTTCTTCGGCCGCCGCCATGGCAAGAGCTTGCGGCCCGCGCAGCTTGCCGCGCTCGAAGCGGGCCTGCCCGGTCATCGGCTTGATTTAACCAGTCCGCCGCCAGAACCGCTTTCGTCGCTGTTTCCGGCCGATGTCGATGACGTGCGGCTCGAAATCGGCTTCGGCGCCGGAGAGCATCTGAGGCATGAGGCGGGTCGCTTCCCGCGTACCGGCTTCATCGGCGTCGAGCCCTTCGTCAACGGTCTGGCCAAGTTGATGCTCGACCTGGAGCAGGCGCCGCTAGCAAACCTCCGCGTCTATGACGACGACGCCACGCGGCTGCTCGACTGGCTTCCCAAGTCCTCGCTTGCGGGAATCGATCTTTTCTACCCCGATCCATGGCCGAAGAAGAGGCATTGGAAGCGCCGCTTCGTCAGCCGCGTCAATCTCATGCGTTTCGCCCGCGTCCTGAAGCCGGGCGCCATTTTCCGCTTCGCGTCCGACATCGACGGTTATATCAACTGGACGCTCTTCCATGTCAGCGCGAATCCGGATTTCGAGTGGCTGGCGAACCAGCCGGCGGACTGGCGGGAGCCTTTCGACCAATGGCCGGGCACGCGCTATGAACGGAAGGCGCTCAGGGAAGGACGCAAGCCGGCCTATCTTTCCTTCCGCCGGCTCTAACGTCGATTTTCGGGCGGCGGCCGGCTTGAACTCAGGCGCTTGTACGCGTATATTCCTGTTAAATTCTTGGTCGGTACGACGAAGAGTGGGTCCTTCCGGTCCCGCTCTTTTTTATTTCCCGCCGGCATCATGGAGCAGGAATGACGGAAACGGCGGAAAGCCAGGGCGACGATCGAATCATTCGTGAGAGCGGCACGGACGCCAGGATCGCGATGATCGTTCGGCCGGTGCTGGAAGGCATCGGCTACAGGCTCGTGCGGGTGCGGCTTTCGGGCCAGAACGGCCCGACCTTGCAGATCATGGCGGAACGGCCCGACGGCTCCATGACGGTCGAGGATTGCGAGACGGTCAGTCGGGCTCTTTCGCCGGCGCTTGACGTCGAGGATCCGGTGAGCGGGGCCTACAATCTGGAAATATCCTCGCCCGGCATCGATCGCCCGCTGGTGCGCAAGTCGGATTTCGCGTCGGCGAAAGGCCATATCGTCAAGATCGAAACGTCGGTTCTTCTGGGCGACCGCAAGCGCTTTCGCGGACGGATCGCCGAAACGAACGGCGAACGGGTCGCGATCGAGCGCGATCAGCCGGCCTATGGCGAAGAGGCGAAAGTGGACATTCCCTTCGATGCGATCGCCGATGCGCGGCTGGTGCTGACCGATGATCTTATCCGCGACGCGCTGAAGAAGGACAAGCAGCTGCGCCAGGAACGCAAGAAGCGCCGGCGCGAGACGGCGGACGAGACCGGACAGGAAGAAATCTGAGCTATTTTCCGCGCGCCAGGCCGGAGCGCCGCCGCGAGATGGAGTGCCAAGGGAGATAACAATGGCAGTCAGTGCAAACAGGCTTGAGCTTCTGCAGATCGCGGATGCGGTCGCCCGCGAGAAGTCGATCGACAAGCAGATCGTCATTGCCGCGATGGCGGACGCGATCCAGAAGGCGGCGCGTTCGCGCTATGGCCAGGAGACCAATATCCGCGCCGACATCAACCCGAACACGGGCGAGATGAAGCTGCAGCGGCTGATGGAGGTCGTCGAGAATGTCGATGACTATGCCACGCAGATCGCGCTTTCCTCGGCGCGCGAACGCAATCCCGACGCGCAGGTTGGCGACTTCATCGCCGAGCAGCTGCCGCCGATGGATTTTGGGCGGATAGCCGCGCAATCCGCCAAGCAGGTGATCGTGCAGAAGGTGCGCGAGGCCGAGCGCGACCGGCAGTATGAGGAATATAAGGATCGCGTCGGCGAGATCGTCAACGGTACGGTGAAGCGCGTCGAATACGGCAATGTCATCGTCGACCTGGGACGCGGCGAGGCGATCATCCGCCGCGACGAATTGATCCCGCGCGAAAATTTCAAATATGGCGATCGCGTGCGCGCCTATGTCTATGACGTGCGGCGCGAGCAGCGCGGCCCGCAGATCTTCCTGTCGCGCACCCACCCGCAATTCATGGCGAAGCTGTTCACCATGGAGGTGCCGGAGATCTATGACGGCATCATCGAGATCAAGTCGGTGGCCCGCGATCCCGGCTCCCGCGCCAAGATCGCTGTCATCTCGCGCGACAGTTCGATCGACCCGGTCGGCGCCTGCGTCGGCATGCGCGGCAGCCGCGTTCAGGCGGTCGTCGGCGAATTGCAGGGCGAGAAGATCGACATCATCCCCTGGTCGAATGACGCGGCGGCCTTCATCGTCAACGCGCTGCAGCCGGCCGAAGTCGCCAAGGTGGTGCTTGATGAGGATGCGGAACGCATCGAGGTCGTCGTTCCCGACGACCAGCTTTCGCTGGCGATTGGCAGGCGCGGCCAGAATGTGCGCCTCGCCTCGCAATTGACCGGCTGGGATATCGACATCCTCACCGAGGAAGAGGAATCGCAGCGTCGCCAGAAGGAATTTGCCGAGCGCTCGACCCTCTTCATGGAAGCGCTCAATGTCGACGAGATGGTCGGTCAGGTGCTGGCCTCGGAAGGCTTCACGACCGTCGAGGAAGTCGCCTATGTCGATCAGGGCGAGATTTCCTCGATCGACGGCTTCGACGAGGATACGGCCACGGAAATCCAGACGCGCGCCCGTGAATATCTGGAGCGCATCGAGGCCGAGCAGGACGAGCGCCGCAAGGCGCTGGGCGTCGCCGACGAATTGCGCGAACTTCCGGGCATCACGACCGCGATGATGGTCGCGCTCGGCGAGGACGGAACCAAGACGATTGAGGATTTCGCCGGCTATGCGGTCGACGATCTTGTCGGCTGGAAGGAGCGCAAGGACGGTGAGACGAAGGTCTTCGAAGGCGTGCTCGGCGATTACAACGTCTCGCGCGCCGAGGCGGAGCAGATGATCGTGGCGGCCCGGCTGAAGGCGGGCTGGATCAGCGAGGCCGATCTGGCCTCTGATGAAGAGACCGGGGAAGAAGAAACCGACGCCGCGGTCGCCTGATATGGTTGGGAATGGCCGGAACCGTCGGATCGACCCGTCATGAGAGGCATGGCGGGACAGAGAATTGGAGCGCTGCGGCGGGAAGCTCTTGAACGAGATGAACGAGCGCACATGTATCGTGACGAGAAGGGCGCGCGAGGCGGAAGAGATGATCCGCTTCGTCGCCGCTCCCGACGGTACGGTTGTTCCGGACCTGAAGCGCAATCTGCCGGGGCGGGGATGCTGGGTCTCGGCTGAGCGCAGCCTGATCGACAAGGCTGTTGCGCGAAAGCTTTTCGCAAGAGCGCTGAAGGCGGATGTTTCGGCATCCGGCGATCTCGGCGCTGTGGTGGACGATCTTCTGGTCCGTGCCGCGTTGGGTGCTGCCGGTCTTGCCCGCAAGGCCGGCGCGGTCGTTCTGGGCGCCGCAAAGGTCGAAGCGGCCGTTCGAAGCGGAGAGGCGCTTCTCGTGCTTCATGCGCGCGAGGCCGCGGATGACGGGATGCGAAAGATCGCGCAGGCGTGGAGGAGCCGCGTTGGCGGCGCTGCCTCGCTGGTGCCGGCATACAAACTCTTCTCGGAAGCCGAATTGGGTTTGGCATTGGGGGGGGCAAATGTGATACATGCTGCCGTGCTCGCAGGCGGGCCGGGCAACGCGGTGCTGAAACGCGTTGTAGCGCTCGACCGATATCGCGGCGGGCGCGGCGGCGATGCGTTGGTGGTTGCGGAAGTTGCGGGCAGGAATGGCGCCGCAGAGGATGTGGAATGAGTGATATCAAATCGAGTGACGACAAGACGCTGAGCGTCAATACGAAAAAGACTTTGACGTTGAAGCGGCCCGGCATCGAGCAGGGCACGGTGCGGCAGAACTTTTCGCATGGGCGCACGAAATCCGTCGTTGTCGAAACCAAAAAGCGGAAATTTTCGCTGCCGGGCGAGAAAACCGAAGCCGCGCCCGCCGTGCCCGGATTGAACCCGAGGGTTCAGCAGCAGGCCGCGCCGGCTCCCGCCGCGGTCGCGCCCGCGCCTGCGCCCGCGCCGGAAAAAGTCGCCCCGCCTCCCCAGCCGAAGCCGCAGGGCGGCGACAGGGGAACCATTGTTCTAAACGAGCTCTCCCGCGACGAGATGGAAGCGCGCCGGCGAGCGCTGGAAGACGCCAAACTGCGCGAGGTCGAGGACCGCAAGCGCGCCGCGGAAGACGCCAAGCGCCGGGCCGACGAGGAAGAGCGCCGTCGCCGCGAGCGCGAGGAATCCGCGCGCCGTCAGGCTGAGGAAGAAGCCCGCGTCAAGACCGAGGCCGAGGCGCGTCGCCGGGCCGAGGAGGAGGCCCGCCGCCGCACGCCCGCCCGCGCCGAAATTGCTTCCGCCGCGGAGGAGAGCGAGGACGAGCCGCGCAGCCGCGGTCCAGTCGCCAAGCGCGGCATCCGGCCCGAAGTGGCGCGGCCGGCGAAGCCGGCCCGCGGCGAGGAGGATCGCCGTCGTGGCAAGCTGACGCTCAATACGGCCCTCTCCGACGAAGAGGTGGCGCGCGGACGCTCGCTCTCGTCGATGCGTCGCCGGCAGGAGAAATTCAAGCGCGCGATGCATCAGGAGCCGCGCGAAAAGATTTCGCGCGAGGTCGTCTTGCCCGAGACGATTACTATCCAGGAACTGGCAAGCCGCATGGCCGAGCGCGCCGTCGATGTGGTGAAGTTCTTCATGAAACAAGGCCAGATCATGAAGCCCGGCGATGTGATCGACGCCGATACGGCGGAACTGGTCGCGTCGGAATTCGGCCACACGGTCAAGCGCGTGGCGGAATCGGACGTCGAAGGAGGCCTCTTCCAGGTCACCGACAGCGAGGAGAATCTGGAGCAGCGGCCACCGGTCGTGACCATCATGGGCCATGTCGACCATGGCAAGACGTCTCTGCTCGATGCGATCCGCCATGCCAATGTCGTCTCCGGCGAGGCCGGCGGCATCACGCAGCATATCGGCGCCTATCAGATCGAGCACAACGGCCAGAAGATCACCTTCATCGATACGCCCGGCCACGCCGCCTTCACCGCCATGCGCGCACGCGGCGCCCAGGCGACGGATATCGCTGTGCTGGTCGTCGCGGCCGATGACGGCGTGATGCCGCAGACGATCGAATCGATCAATCATGCCCGCGCCGCCGGTGTTCCGATCATCGTCGCCATCAACAAGATCGACAAGCCCGACGCCAAGCCCGAGAGGGTGCGGACGGAATTGCTGCGCCACGAGATCGTCGTGGAGTCCATGGGCGGCGAGACGCTTGAAGTCGAAGTCTCGGCGGTGAAGGGCACCAATCTCGATAAATTGCTCGAAGCCATTCTGCTGCAGGCCGAGATTCTCGATCTCAAGGCCGATCCAGGGCGCACGTCCGAAGGCGTGGTCATCGAAGCCAAGCTTGACCGCGGCCGCGGCCCCGTCGCCACTATCCTCATCCAGACCGGCACGCTTCTGCCGGGCGACATTCTCGTCGCCGGCAACGAATGGGGTCGCGTCCGTGCGATCGTCAACGACCTTGGCGAGCAGATCGATGAGGCCGGCCCGTCAATGCCGGTGGAAGTGCTCGGACTGCAGGGAACGCCGCAGGCGGGCGACCGGTTCGGTATCGCCGAAAGCGAGGCGCGCGCGCGTGAAATCTCCGAATATCGCCAGCGCGTGGCGCGCGAGAAGGCCGTTGCCCGCCAGGCCGGCCAGCGCGGTTCGCTCGAACAGATGATGTCGCAATTGCAGACGTCGGGTCTTAAGGAATTTCCGCTCGTCATCAAGGGCGATGTCCAGGGATCGATCGAGGCCATCATCAGCGCGTTGGACAAGCTCGGCACCGACGAAGTCCGGGCCCGGATCGTCCATGCCGGCGCCGGCGCCATTACCGAAAGCGATGTCTCCCTGGCGGAAACGTCGAATGCGGCGATCATCGGCTTCAACGTGCGCGCCAACAAACAGGCGCGCGACGCGGCCGAAAAGGTCGGGACCGAGATCCGCTACTACAACATCATCTACAATCTCGTGGACGATGTGAAGGCGGCGATGTCGGGCCTGCTTTCACCGGAACGTCGCGAGACCTTCCTCGGCAATGCGGAAATCCTCGAGGTCTTCAACATCACCAAGGTCGGCAAGGTCGCCGGCTGCCGCGTGACCGACGGCAAGGTGGAACGCGGCGCGGGCGTCCGCCTGATCCGCGACAATGTCGTCATCCACGAAGGCAAGCTGAAGACGCTGAAGCGCTTCAAGGACGAGGTCGGCGAAGTTCCAGCCGGCCAGGAATGCGGCATGGCGTTCGAGAATTACGAAGACATCCGCCAGGGCGATGTCATCGAATGCTACCGCGTCGAGATGGTGACGCGCACGCTGTAGGCGATCTTGCCGGGAACGGGAGAGCGGGCTCGCTTTCCCGATTCGGCCTCAGAAGCGATAGCCGATGCGGAAACCGGCGGATTCAGCCCCCGCGTCGGGCTTGCATAGCTTGGCGTTGGAGAAATGGTCGGCGTAGAGCTGTAGCGATATATCCTTCGTGATATCGTAACCGATGCCGGCGCCAAGGTGGAAAAGCACCTTGCATCCCATCGGCTTGTAATCCGTCGGATCGTGAAGATTGGTGGCAGACGTGATCGCTATGCCCAGACTCTCCGTCGTGAAGAGGCGTTGCGTGAAATAGGTGTCCCAGGTGAGGCCGCCATAGGCGAAGTCGATCGCGTGCGAACGCGTCGCTATATCGACGCCGATATGGGGCCGCGGCGAGCCGAGCCAGTAGAGGAAATCCGGCGAGGGGAAGAGCAGTTCGCCATAGATGTCGGCGCCGTTGAATTTATGATGGGAAAATATCCCCGTGTCATAGGCGCCCAGGCCGAGACGAAGTTCGTAATTGTTGGAATATTTCCCGATCAGCCCGAAATTGGAAAAGAGATAACGGTCCTTGGCGAGCGCGGAACCGGTCGCGGGAAGCGCCAGAATCAGCGAAAGGATGGCAACCCGCATAGGTGTTTTCACGGCGAATCACCCCGATTAGGATGATGAATTGCTTGCAATTGATGCGAGTCGCTGTCAAGCAGACCCTTGAAGCCGGTAATTTCCAGCAACGGGACGGCGGTCCGAATCCGTTCGGCCGTTCGTTGCGCAATCGTATTGCCGGCACGTTCGAAAGCAGGTTGTGTCGATGAAAAGCGGCTCCTCCCAGCGCCAGTTGCGGGTCGGCGAACAGGTGCGTCACGCTCTGGCTGAATTCTTCCAGCGCGGCGAATTGCGCGATGAACGGCTCGGCTCGACGGTGCTTTCCGTTTCCGAGGTGCGCATGTCGCCGGATCTGAAGATTGCGACGGCGTTTGTTTCGCCACTCGGCGAGGCCGATGCGGATACCATCGTTGATACGCTCAATCGCCATGCCCGCTTTATCAGGGGCAAATTGTCCCATTCGCTAGGACAGATGAAGTACATGCCGGAATTCCGTTTCCGGGTCGATACGAGCTTCGAGAATTTCGCCAGGATCGACAGGCTGTTGAAATCGCCGGAAGTCGCGCGCGACCTGGAGGATGACAAGGAGGACGAATGAAGAGCGGCATCTGCCCCTCACCTGGCTGCCGGCATCCTTTCCCCGCTTACGGGGAGAGGAGACGAGCGGCGACGCCGACGCCTTCCTCACCCCGTTTACGGGGAGAGGGTAAGGATGAGGGCCAGTTCTGATGCCCCGCCGCGGCAAGAGAAAGGGCCGGCCCATCTCCGGCTGGGTGGTTCTCGACAAGCCCGTCGGCATGGGCTCGACGGAAGCCGTTTCCAAGGTGAAATGGCTATTCAACGCGGAGAAGGCGGGTCATGCCGGCACGCTTGATCCGCTCGCGTCCGGCATGCTCCCGATCGCGCTCGGCGAGGCGACCAAGACCGTGCCTTATGTCATGGACGGCGCCAAGATTTACCGTTTCACGATCGCCTGGGGCGAGGAGCGCTCGACCGACGATCTCGAGGGCGGCGTGACCGTTCGCTCCGACCTGCGCCCGAGCGCCGAGGACATTCTGGCGCTTTTGCCGAAATATACCGGCCTCATCCAGCAGATACCGCCGCAATTCTCGGCCGTCCGCATCGGTGGCGAACGCGCCTATGATATCGCTCGCGATGGTGAGACAGTCGATATCCCGCCGCGCGAGGTGGAGATCTTCCGTCTCGATCTCATCGAGCGGCCGGACGACGGCCGCGCTATATTCGAGATCGAGTGCGGCAAGGGGACCTATGTCCGCAGCCTTGCCCGCGATATGGGCCGCGATCTCGGTTGCCATGGTCATATAGCGGATTTGCGGCGCACTCTGGTCGAACCCTTCACGCCCGAGGATCTGGTGACGGTTGCGGAGCTTGAGGAAGCGCGCGCTTCAGGGACGCAGGAAGCAGCCGAACCTTCAGGAGAACCGCCATCCTTCCAGGCCATCGACGATCTTCTCGTCGATACCGCCGCCGCGCTCGAGGATTTGCCGCAGATCAAGGTGACGGATGACGCCGCGCACCGAATCCGCCTCGGCAATCCGGTAATCGTGAGAGGACGCGACGCGCCGGTGGAAGCGGTGGAGGCCTGCGCGACGGCGCGCGGACGCCTGGTCGCGATCGGATCGGTCGAGGCGGGGATGTTCAAGCCGAAACGGGTGTTCTCTTAGCCTATCCTCCCCGGCAGACCATAACGGCGCGAGGGCAGCGCCGACGTCACCACCTGCTTTTTCCCATATGAGGGACAAAAATGCCGCCCTTCACACGGGCGGGAACCCGATGACGGTCATCGCAGCTTGTGGAATTGAATTGCCCTGTGACTGGCGATGGGCCCGGTCACGAAAAAGATGTTATTGCCTGTCTTAGGCGTTATGATCGATGAAATCGATGGCGCACATCCGGGTGATTCAAGGATCGGCGAGGCACGGGAGGAACGTGAAGCGCGTTGCGTTGCGGATCGCCGGGTGGCTTTCGGACGCTATCTGGCGCTCCTTCCGCTGTTTTGCCGAAAAATGCGATTTTGAAGAGCGATAAGGAAGTCAGGTTTCCCTTTCTCAGGCGCGTTGGCTGGCGTGAACGGGCTCATACCGCGCCCCGGCCGATCGCGATTTTCCTTATCCTGGTGGTGGCTGTCACCATTCTGCCGGCGCTCGGCTTTTCCATTGTCCTCCTCAAGCGCAACAACGAGGCGCAGCAGCAGGTCGTGTCCACGCTTGCCGCGGCAACCGCGGCATCGCTGTCCGAGGCAGTGGACCGTGAGGCATCGGGGATGCTGACGATCCTGCGCGTGCTTTCCTCGACGCCTTCGCTGCGCCAAGGCGATTTGCAGGGCTTCTACGATCGCTCGCAACGGGCGCTTGCGGGGACGGGCGGCTTCCTGATCGTTCTCGATCAGAATTTCAATCAGTTGATGAACACGCGCGCGCCCTACGGGAGCAAACTCGAAAAACCGGTCGACACAAAGTCCCCCGCTTTGGCGCTCGAAAAGCGGCAGCCGATCATATCCGACATCTATTTTGGCAAGACGGCGAAGAACTGGGTCTTCAACGTCGCCCTGCCTTATTTCCCCGACAAGGGGCCGCCGCTTGTCCTGGTCCTGACGCAAAGCACCGACAGCCTGGCCCGTGCGCTGGTGCGGCACAATCTGGCGGACGGATGGAATGTGACGCTGGTCGACCGCAGGAACGTGGTCATTGCGTCGTCCTCGGACCATGATCCGATCGGCAAGCCATTTTTCCTCGATCTCATCTCCCGCGGGCCATCGCCTTCCGGCCGCGTTCCCGTCACCTATCAGGGTGTCGCTTACAGGGCCTCCGTCCAGGTTTCCGGCCTGACCGGTTGGACGACGGTGATTTGGGCGCGTTCCTCGGTGATCGACCGATCGATGCGGCGGAGCCTGTGGTGGCTGGGCTTCGGCGGCTTGATCGTCATCGCGCTCGGAACGGCAGCCGCGCTTTTCCTCTCCCGAGAGATAACAAGGTCCGTGCGGCGGTTGGCGCGGGACGCCCGCAGGTTGGGGGCGGGCGCATCGGTGGAACCCGTCAGCCATCCAATAGCCGAGATCACGGCCGTTTCGGCGGCGCTTGCGGCAGCCTCGGAACGGCGCAAGCAGGCCGAAAATGAAATCCGCTTTCTCATGCGGGAGGTGGCGCACCGTTCGAAAAACCAGATGACGGTCGTGTCCTCGATCGCCAAGCAGACGGCGCGAACCGCGCGCAACGTCGACGCTTTCCACGACAGTTTCCAGAAAAGGCTGTTCGGCCTTGCCCGTTCGACCGACCTTCTGATCGCCGGCGGGGTCAGCGGCGTGGAATTCCGGGAACTTCTTGCAACCCAGATCGAGCCCTTCCAGCCGAGCGACGGCGAGCGCATCGAACTTTCCGGCCCGGAGGTCAGGCTCTCCAACCAGGCGGCGCAGATGCTCGGCCTCGGCTTGCATGAGCTTGCGACCAATGCCGCGAAATATGGCGCCTTTTCAGCTCCCAAGGGGCGGTTGAAGGTGCATTGGCAGGTGCGCGGCGAAATCTTCGATCTGGTCTGGCGCGAATATGTCCCCCGGCTGCGCAAGCGCACCGAGCGGCGCGGCTTCGGAACCGAGGTCATCGAGCGCATGCTGGTTGGCGCGCTCGATGCCGAGCCGCAACGGATTCTCCACCGGGACGGCATCGAATGGCGTTTCGCCATCCCGCTCGACAGGATCCGTTCGGCCTCCCAAATCGAGGGCGCAGACAGGCAGGAGGAGTGATCCCGGGCCCGCTTTGGCGATTCCGCTGGCGTTTCGCCGTCTCTTGCACTATATGCGCGCCATCGTTGCGTTTGACGCTCCGATATTTGGCCCCTGCTGGACGACATCCCGGCTGTGGGCGTCCCATTCCGGACGAATTCGTTCCGGGCAGATAGAAAGGAAGCTCGATGTCGATCACTGCAGAGCGCAAGAAAGAACTCATGGGCGAATTCGCCACCGCGGCCGGGGATACCGGGTCCCCGGAAGTTCAGGTTGCAATTCTCTCCGAGCGCATCAAGAACCTGACCGAGCACTTCAAGGATCACAAGAAGGACAACCACTCCCGTCGTGGCCTGTTGAAACTCGTTTCCCAGCGTCGCCGCCTTCTCGACTACCTCAAGGGCAAGGATGAGGGCCGCTACCAGACGCTGATCGAAAAACTCGGCCTGCGTCGCTGACGCTTTCGCCGGCGGATTGCGCATGCGGTCCGCCGGCTTCCATTCCGGACCGCGAAAATGATGGTCCGGCGAGGCATCATCGGAAGGCAATGCAATCTTCCCGATGTCTGAAACAGCATGATCCGGATAGCCGGTACCGACGTTTCCAGCGGATCATGCAGAGAAAAGAGCATGATGCTTCGCATCTGATCGCATTCATGCTTATGCCATGGACCGGTCATGGGGCAGGATTGCAGGATACCCGGCGCGCCTTTCCGGTCGCGCGTTTGGAGAAGGATATCCTGCTGTCTTGCCCGTGGCTCGTCCGCGAAAGAAGCCGGAACGCTGATCCCGCAAAAAGGCGGACCGTTCCGTAGGAAAAGGACAAGACATGTTCAATCATCATCAGGTGGAAATAGAATGGGGCGGCCGTCCCCTCAAACTCGAAACCGGTAAGATCGCGCGCCAGGCAGACGGCGCGGTGCTCGCCACCTATGGCGAGACCGTCGTTCTCGCCACCGTGGTTTCCGCGAAGGAGCCGAAGCCCGGCCAGGACTTCTTTCCGCTGACCGTCAACTACCAGGAAAAGACCTATGCCGCCGGCAAGATCCCGGGCGGCTATTTCAAGCGCGAAGGGCGCCCGAGCGAGAATGAGACCCTCGTTTCCCGCCTCATCGACCGCCCTATTCGCCCGCTTTTCGCCGATGGCTATAAGAACGACACGCAGGTGATCGTCACGGTTATGCAGCACGATCTGGAGAACAATCCGGACGTGCTGTCGATGGTCGCGGCTTCGGCGGCGCTGACGCTTTCCGGCGTTCCCTTCATGGGACCGATCGGCGGCGCGCGCGTCGGCTACATCAATGGGCAGTATGTGCTCAATCCGCATATCGACGAGATGCCGGAATCGAAGCTCGACCTCGTCGTCGCCGGCACGTCGGAAGCCGTCCTCATGGTGGAATCCGAGGCGCAGGAATTGCCCGAGGACGTGATGCTCGAAGCCGTGATGTTCGGCCACCGTTCCTTCCAACCGGTGATCGATGCGATCATCAAGCTGGCCGAAGTGGCGGCGAAGGAGCCGCGCGAGCACGTCACGGAAGACTATTCCGAGCTCGAAAAGGAAATGTTGGCGATCGTCGAGACTGATCTGCGCGACGCCTACAAAATCACCGACAAGCAGACGCGCTATGCCGCCGTCGACGCCGCCAAGGCCAAGGTGAAAGCCACGCTTCTCCCGGAAGGCGATGGCGAGTCGAAATGGAATGCCGAGCAGGTCGCTTCGGTTTTCAAGGAGCTTCAGGCCAAGATCGTCCGCTGGAACATCCTCGACACGGGTTCCCGCATCGATGGCCGTGATCTCAAGACCGTTCGCCCGATCCTGGCCGAGGTCGGCATCCTGCCGCGCACCCACGGCTCCGCGCTCTTCACGCGTGGCGAAACGCAGGCGATCGTCGTGGCGACGCTCGGCACGGGCGAGGACGAGCAGTTCATCGATTCGCTGACGGGCACCTATAAGGAAACGTTCCTGCTGCACTACAACTTCCCGCCCTTCTCGGTAGGCGAGACGGGGCGCATGGGTTCGCCGGGCCGGCGCGAAATCGGCCATGGCAAGCTGGCATGGCGCGCCATTCATCCGATGCTGCCGGCGGCTGAGCAGTTCCCCTATACGATCCGCGCGGTCTCCGAGATCACCGAATCGAACGGCTCCTCGTCCATGGCAACCGTCTGCGGCACCTCGCTTGCCCTGATGGACGCCGGCGTTCCGCTGTCGAAACCGGTCGCGGGCATAGCCATGGGCCTCATCAAGGAAGGCGAGCGCTTCGCCGTCCTTTCCGACATTCTCGGCGATGAGGACCATCTCGGCGACATGGACTTCAAGGTGGCCGGGACCTCCAACGGCGTGACCTCGCTGCAGATGGACATCAAGATCGACGGCATCACCGAGGAGATCATGAAGGTCGCCCTCGGCCAGGCCAAGGACGGCCGCCTGCACATCCTGGGCGAGATGGCGAAGGCCATCACCCAGGCGCGGCCGGAGCTCGGCGAGCATGCACCACG
>Ga0187809_10000634_pt1 | contig 18025 bp, 16 predicted proteins | sample NC_wetland_sal_i_8_FD_132415 | JGI IMG/M metagenome (GOLD analysis project Ga0187809, IMG submission 132415) | Wetland sediment microbial communities from Neuse River Estuary, North Carolina, USA - ASW_4 | ecosystem: Environmental > Aquatic > Freshwater > Wetlands > Sediment | place: USA: North...
GGGCCCGGGGGGGGGGGGGGGGGGGGGGGGGGGGGGGGGGGGGGGGTCGAAGCCACGGTCATGCGGGGTGTCCTCCTGTGCGGCGGTGGCTCATCGAGCCACCACAAGGGTCGCAAATCTCAACGACGACAGGGAGAGGAGAATGTGAAGGGAACTACCCGACTTCGATAGGTAGCGCGCGGCGAGGCCCTGAGTACCGATACCTAACGCCGCTCGCCGGTTCCCCGATGGAGGAGATCGTGCCACCCGAAAGGGTCGTGGGCGGGCGTCGATGAGGGCCTTTTCAGAGGCGGCGGGGTGGGGCGTCGGCGAGTGCCCGGCAGCACTAGCCTGACGTCATGCTCCTGCCGTACTCGCCGAACCCGAACTACATCACGACCATGCGTGACGGCACGATCAAGCAGCTGAACCCGTTCTCTGGCACCGAGGTGTGGACCGTGCCGGGTCGCGGCAATCGTCCCCTCGGCATCGCCCCGGCGCATCCAGAGCCGATCGACCCGGCCGCGCGCGGACATCACTGCGCGTTCTGCGAGGGTGGCTACCTCGAGACGCCGCCCGAGAAGTCGCGCGTGATCCGCGACGGTCACGGGTGGCGCACGGTCTACCGCACGCCCGCCGAGAACCTGTTCGATACCGTCGCCGAGTTCCGTCGGGTGCCCAACCTGTTCGAGATCCTGTCGTACGACTACTGGCACGCCAACTACGCCTACGAGATCCCGGTCGACATCGCCGAGCGGCGACGCGCCTACCTCGAGAGCCCAGCAGGTCGAGCGCACGTGCTCACGGTCGCGAAGGGCAAGCTGCGCGCGTCAGGTCGCACGCCCGAGGCCATCGCGGAGATGACCGAGGAGTCGATCATCGACTACGCGTCGGGCTTCTTCGGCGGGGGGCACGACGTGATCATCGCCCGACGCCACTACGTCGACGGCGCCACGACGACAGCCGACCTCGCGTCGTCGGGCACGCTCACGCCCGAGGAGCACTTCCGCTACATGACGTTCACGGTGGAGTCGCTGCGCAGGCTGTACGAGATCAACCGGTACGCGCCGTACGTGGCGGTCTTCCAGAACTGGCTCAAGCCGGCGGGCGCGTCCTTCGACCATCTGCACAAGCAGCTCGTCGCGATCGACGAGCGTGGCGTGCAGAACGAGCTCGCCATCCAACGGCTGCGTACCAACCCGAACCTGTACAACGAGGCGGCGGTGAACTACGCGAGCTACCACAACCTGCTGATCGCCGAGAACGACTACGCGGTCGCCTTCGCCGGTTTCGGGCATCGCTACCCGACCATCGAGATCTACTCGAAGTCCGAGCACGCGTGGCCGTGGGACCACACAGACGACGAAGTGGGCGGTGTCTCCGACCTGCTCCATGCGATGCACGCCGCAACCGGTGCCGACGTGCCGTGCAACGAGGAGTGGCACCACCGGCCCGTGGACGTCGACCTGCCGATGCCGTGGCGCATCCTGCTCAAGTGGCGGGTCTCGACCGTGGCCGGCTTCGAGGGCGGCACGAAGGTCTACCTCAACACCATCGACCCGATGACTCTGCGTGACAGGGTCGTGCCGAAGCTGTACGCGATGCGTGCCGAGGGCCGACTGGGCGGGATGCGGATCGGGCCGGAGTGCAGCGGAGCGCCGAACCTGCTGCGCTACAACCCCGTGTCGCGGTAGGCGTTCGATCTGGTCAGGCTGGGCGGACCGGATCGCCGGTGCGCGCAGCCTCGCGTGCGGCCTCGGCGACGGCGACGGCGCGGAGGCCGTCCTCGAGGGTCACCCTGGGTGCGGTCCCGTCCGTACAGGCGGCCACGAGGTCCCTGAGCTGGGTGGTCCACGGCGACTCGTACCAGCCGCTCACCTCCGTCGAAGCGTGGTGCAGCGACCCCCGCTCCCCGGTCACGTCGATGCTGCTCGTGTACGGCATCCCTGGTGGCCCCCAGGTTCCCTCCACCTCACTGACGACCCCGCCGGTGTGGGTGAGCTCGATGGACGCGTGCTCGCCCCCGTCGTCGTGCCAGGTCGCCGCCTTCACCACGGACACGTCACCGGCCAGCCACATCGCCTGGTCGAGGTCGTGGATGAGGAGGTCGGTGATCAGCCCGCCGCCGGCCGGCTCGTGAAACCACCGCTGTCCCGGCGCCGCACCGCGGTGGGTCAGGTGGAGCCTGCTGAGCCAGCCGACCTCACCGGCCAGGACCCGGTCGTGGATGGCTGCGTACGGAGGCGACCAGCGCAGGACGTGGGCCGGGAGGAGGTGGGTGCCGCTGCGGCTCACCGCATCGGCGAGACGGCGTGACGCGAGGGAGTCGAGCGTGAGGGGCTTCTCTCAGATGACGTCCCGCCCGCGCGCGAGAGCGGCGAGCACGAGCTCCTCGTGCGCCGGTGTGGGCGCCGCCACGAGCACGATGTCGCAGGCGTCGAGCAAGGACTCGTACGTCTCGTACTCCTCGATCGACCAGCGTCGGGCGAAGTCGGCGGCGTGGCCACGGGCCCAGACGCCGAACGTCAGCCCGAGATCGCAGCAGGACTGCGCGTGTGCGTGCGCGATCGCTCCGGCGCCGACGAGACCGATCCGCACGCTCATGGAGTTCCTGCCCGTGGGTGGACAATCAGTTCCCGGGAACCTACCGCGAGGGAGAAATGTGAGCGAGCTGAGCAGGACGCTGTCCGCGTTGACGACCGAGGCCGCCAACCCCGAATGGGCCGACATCGACACCTGGCCGACGGAACGGCTGGTCTCCGGGATGATCGCGGCGGATGCCGGGCTGTACGACGCGATCGAGGAATGTACGGGGGCGATCACGGAGGCTGTGGACGCCATCGTTGCCCGGATGCAGCGCGGCGGGCGGCTGATCTACGTGGGGGCGGGAACGGCCGGACGGATGGGCGTGCTGGACGCCAGCGAGATACCGCCCACGTTCGGTACGGACGACGGCCTCGTCGTGGGCGTCATCGCGGGCGGCGACGTCGCGGTCCGGTCGGCGGTGGAGAACGCCGAGGACGACGTCGACGCGGGGAGTGCGGTGATCGCGGGGCTGCGCGTCGTCGAGGCCGACACGGTCGTGGGCATCGCGAGCTCGGGCAGGACCCCGTACGTGCTGGGCGCTCTCGCGGAGGCCGGCCGTCGCGGGGCCTTGACCGTGGGGCTGACCAACAACGCGGGCTCGCCGGTCGGGGCCGCGGCCGACATCGCCATCGAGGTCGTGGTCGGGCCGGAGTTCGTGGCCGGGTCGACGAGGTTGCGGTCAGGCACGAGCCAGAAGCTCGTGCTCAACCTGCTCAGCACCTGCGCGATGGTCCGGCTAGGGAAGACGTACGGCAACCTCATGGTCGACCTGCGCGCCACCAACGAGAAGCTGCGCGTCCGGTCCGTACGCACGGTCGTGGCGTCGACGGGTGTCACCCCGGCGGAGGCCGCCCGAGCACTGGAGGAGGCGGACGGCGCGGTCAAGACGGCGATCCTCATGGTGCTGGCGGGCGTCGACGCCGCCGCTGCCCGCACCCGCTTGGAGGCTGCGGGAGGTCACCTTCGCGAGGCACTCTCGAGCTGAACGGCTGGTCGCCCGCCAATGGGCGGCAGATGCGACCGGCTGCTATGGAGCTGTACGGGCGCCTCCGGATCCGCCTGCTTGCAGAGCCCGCGGCTGATCGACGTGGGCTGCCTCGACGGGATCAGCGATGGGTCGTGGCGAGACCGACACCGATGCCGACGTAGCCGAGGGCGAAGCCCTTCTGGATGCGGCGGGTGATGGTGGGGCGTTCCACGAGATGGCGTCGAAAGAAGCTCGCCGCAAGGCCGTACCCGGCGAAGACCACGAACGTCAGCGCCATGAAGATGCCACTCAGCCTGAGCATCTGGGGAAGGCTTGGCTCCTGCGAGGCGACGAACTGCGGCAGGAACGCGAAGAAGAACAGCGTGAGCTTCGGGTTCAGCAGGTTGGCGAGGACGGCGTTCCCGATTGTCCGAAGGGTCGACCGCTGGGGCGCTGCACCGTCGAGCCTCAGGGCACCGGAGGCTCGCCAGGTGGCGACGGCCATGTACAGCAGGTAGGCGATTCCCACCCACCGGAGTACCTCGAAGGCCACGCCGCCGAGTCGGAGCAGCGCGGCCGTGCCCGTGATCGCCGCGACGAGGTGAGGGACGATCCCCAGCGTGCAGCCGAACGCGGTGACGAGCGACAGCCTTCGGCCGCCACGGATCCCTGCCGCGATGGTGAGGATCGCGCCGGTGCCGGGCGTGGCGATGATGACCAGTGACGTGATGAGGAAGGCCCAGCTCATGCGCCCTCACCCTGCCAGAGGCGGGCTCGGGCCGGAAGATGCCTTTCGCTACTCGTCGGACGTCTCCCAGACGGGACCGGCGAGTCGTCGTACGGTGTCGATGGTGTCGGCCTCCGCGGCGGTCTTGTCGTCGCGGTAGCGCAGCACACGGGCGAAGCGGAGGGCCAGTCCGCCGGGGTAGCGCGACGAACGCTGGAGTCCGTCGAACGCGATCTCGACGACCTGCTCCGGCCGTACGGTGACGACCCAGCCGTCGTCATCGGTCGCCAGCTCGCCGAACCGTGCCGTCTGCCACGCGAGCATCTCGTCGGTCATGCCCTTGAACGTCTTGCCGAGCATGACGTAGCCGCTGTCGGAGCGGGCGCCCAGGTGGATGTTCGACAACGTGCCACGACGACGACCGGAGCCCCTTTCGACGGCCAGCACGACGAGGTCCAGCGTGTGCCGGGGTTTCACCTTCACCCAGGAACCCCCTCGCCGGCCGGCCGCGTACGGGGATGACAGGCCCTTGATGACGACGCCTTCGTGACCGGCGGCGACCTGCTCGTCGAAGAAGCGCTGGGCGGCCTCAGGATCGTCGGTCACCACCGACGCGACCGCGTTCTCGGGGTGGAGGAGTCGCGCGAGAACCTCTTTGCGGTCGCTCAGCGGCTCGTCCAGCAGTGACCTGCCGTCCACGTGGAGCACGTCGAACACGTACGTGGTGAGCGGTGTCTGCTGTCGCAGCAGCGCGGGATCGCGCGTCGAAGCTGTGCGCGCGCCTGTCACCTGGAACGGCTCCGGCCGGCCGTCCGGTGCGAGGGCGATCGCCTCGCCGTCGAGGACGAGCGTCTCGGCCGGCATCGCGGCGACCACCTCCACGACCTCCGGCAGGCGGTCGGTGATGTCGTCGAGGGACCGCGTGAAGACTCGGACGTCCCCGGAACGCTTGTGAGCCTGGATCCGGATCCCGTCGAGCTTGCGCTCGACCGACCACGGACCCGGCATGGCGGTGGCGTCGGCGATGGTGGGGGCGGATGCGGCGAGCATGGGCGAGACCGGGCGCAGCACCTCGAGGAGGATCCCGTCCAGCCCGGCGACGCCTTCGGTCAGGGCGACGGCCGCCACCGCATCGAGGGCGCCCGCGAGCATGGCTGCACGACGTACGGCCTCGAGCGGCACCCCGGCCGCCTGCGCCACGGCCAGCTGCATGATCCCGTCCAGGGCACCCTGCCGCACCTCGCCCGTCACGAGTCCGGCGAGGAAGTCACGCTCTGCCGCCGTGGCGGCCGAGAACAGCAGGTCGAGCGTCTCCCGCCGAGCGGCAGCGGATCCCGCTCCGCTCGCGGTGGACAGCGTGGTGAAGGCCTCGTCGACGTCGCTGAGCTGAAGGCTCGAGACCTCGGACGGGGGCGGGAGCGAGGCGACCGTGCGGTAGCCGACTCCGAGCCGCCCGTGCGGCACGCGTCCTGACAGGAACGCGGTCGTGAGCAGGACCTCGCGCTCGCCGTCGGCTGCCGCCAGCGCCAGGACGCGGGCGAGCTCGGCAACCTTGGCCGTACGCGACCGTGTGGCCGCCACGACCGCCGAGGCGGCAACGAGCGTTGCAAGGTCCATGGTCTGATCCTGACACCGACCTCCGACAGTTCCCACGAGACGTCAGCCGCATCACCTCCCAGAAAACGTCAGCCGCATCGCGCCGACACGTCCGCCGACCACCCGATCGTTGGGGTCGTCGGCTGTAGGGATCCGACGAGATGGCTGCGCCTGCGCGCGAATGCCGCGCTCGGAGCCCACGCTCTGGTTGGCGGAGCGGGTTCTGTCAGAGGGCTCGGTTAGGTTGCGGTCATGGCTGAGAACGGATCCAAACAGGCGCTCGTCGTGGTCGACGTGCAGGTCGCGGTGATGGCGGCGAGCATCGACGCGGCGGAAGTCATCGAGCGCATCGGAGGGCTCGTCGAGCGTGCGCGCACCACGGGAGTCCCGGTGATCTGGGTGCGGCACAACTCGGACGACCTCGTGCCGGGCACGCCCGAGTGGCAGATCGTTCCCGAGCTCGCTCCTGCCGACGGCGAGCCGATCGTCGAGAAGCAGTTCGGTGACTCCTTCGCCGAGACCGATCTGGGCGAGCGGCTTGCCGAGGTGGGCGCCACGAGCATCGTGCTGTGCGGGGCACAGTCGGACGCGTGCATCCGGAGCACGTTCTACGGCGGGATCTACCGCGGGTTCCCGATGACCCTCGTCGGCGACGCGCACACGACCGAGGACATGTCGGCATGGGGAGTGGGGTACTCGCCGCAGCAGGCCATCGAGATGATCAACATGCAGGCGCAGTACACGCGTCTGCCCGGTCTGTCCGGGATGGTCGTCAAGGCTGCCGACATGTTCGCGAGCTGAACCGCCGCGTGACGGGTCGCCGCGCCGGGAGCAACCCGAGAGGAGTGGGCCAGGCATAGCATTCTTGCCACCATGACGACCAACATCGCCGAAGCACTGCGTGCCGTCCTGGCGCCGGAGGTCGTTCACGTTGACGACGCCGTGCGCGAGAAGTACGCGCACGACGACGCGGAGTGGGCGCCGTACGAGCCTGCTGCCGCGGTGGTCTTCGCCCGTACGCTCGACGACGTCGTCGCCTGCGTGCGTACGTGTCACGACGCGAAGGTTCCCATCGTCCCTCGTGGCGCTGGGTCGGGCTTGTCCGGCGGGGCGAACGCGACCGCGGGCTCCGTCGTGCTGTCGCTGGAGAAGATGACGCGGGTCCTCGAGGTGAACGTCGAGGAGCGGTACGCGGTCGTGGAGGCGGGCGTCATCAACGACGACCTGCGCCGCCACGTCGCGGCGTACGGGCTGTGGTACCCGCCGGACCCCGCCAGCATGTCGATCTCGACGATCGGGGGCAACGTCGCCACGAACGCGGGAGGGCTGTGCTGCGTCAAGTACGGCGTGACCAGGGACTACGTGCTCGGCGTCACGGTCGTGCTCGCAGACGGCAGCGTTGCCAAGCTGGGTCGCACGACAGCCAAGGGCGTCACCGGCTACGACCTCACGGCTCTCATGGTGGGCTCGGAAGGCACTCTCGGCGTCGTCGTGGACGTCACCGTCAAGCTGCTGCCGCTCGCCGGTCGCGAGGAGCGGGCGATCATCGGCTACTTCGGGTCGCTGACGGCGGCCGGCACGGCGGTGGCTGCCGTCACGGCCGCCGGCATCATCCCCTCGGCGCTGGAGCTCATCGACCGGATCTGTCTCTCGAGCGTTGCCGCATGGCAGGGGTGGGACCTGCCGCAGAACGCGAACGCGCTCCTGCTCGCCAAGGTGGACGAGCCCGGTGCCGCGGGCGAGGTCCTCGCGGACCGGGTCGCGTCGCTGTTCGCCGATGCAGGGGGCTTCGAGGTCGAGCGGGCCACCGATCCCGAGGAGATCGACAGGCTCTTCCTGGCCCGCCGCCTCGCGTACCCCTCGCTGGAGAGGCTCAGCCCTGTGCTCACCGAGGACGTCGTCGTGCCGCGCGGCGCCGTACCGGAGATGCTCGGCCGCATCGAGCGGATCGCCGCCGCAAATGACGTGACCATCGCCAACATCGCCCATGCCGGCGACGGCAACCTGCACCCGCTGATCCTGACGCCCGACGGCGACGACGCGGCGAAGGACCGAGCCAGGGTCGCCTTCGACCAGATCGTCGAGGCGTGCAGCGAGCTGGGCGGCACCGTGACCGGCGAGCACGGCGTCGGACTGCTGAAGCTCCCCGGCATGGCCAAGGAGCTGACCCCCGTGGTGCTCGGCATGCATGCCGCCGTCAAGGCGGCACTCGACCCCGACCACGTACTCAACCCAGGCAAGGCATTCCCGGAGGTGCAGCCATGACGACTCTGCTCGCGGACGACGGCGTCCGTCTGGACTACACCGAGACCGGTCCGTCCACCGGCCGCGCGGTGGTGCTGATCGCGGGCTTCAAGGCGCCCGCGACCAGCTGGACCTACCAGGTGCCCGTGCTTGCGAAGGCCGGCTACCGCGTGGTCGCGGTCGACCTGCGCGGTCATGGTCTCGCCGAGCGGCCTGCCTCGGTGGACATGGATCGCCGTGGCCTCGACGTACGGGACGTGCTGGAGGGCCTCGACCTGCAGCACGCGGTCCTCGTCGGGGGATCGATGGGTGCCAGCACGATCTGGTCGTACGTCGCACAGTGCGGGACCGACCGGCTCGCGGCCGCGGTGAGCGTGGACCAGACCCCTCGGATGCTCAACACGTCCGACTGGCCGCACGGCTTCTACGGCTACAACGAGGCCAACCGGGACACGTACTTCGCCGAGGGCATCCCGAGCACCGGGATGGGTACGCCGATGGCGCGCCGTGGCATGCGGCTCGTCAGGCTGCTCCGCGCCATGAAGGGCGCAGAGAAGGCGATGTCACCCGGCGAGCTGTCGCTGCTGCACGACCACGCCACCCGAGACTGGCGTCCAGTGATCGCCACGGCCGATCTCCCCGTTCTCTTCGTCGCAGGGCACGACTCCGAGTTCTGGCCCTCGAGTCACGCGGCTGCCTGCGCCGCCATGGCCCCGATGGGCAGCTCGATCGTGCTCGCCGACGACGGCCACGCCGCCAACATCGAGCAGCCCGGCGCCTTCAACGAGGCGCTGCTCGGCTTCCTGCCGCCCGCCTGAACGCACCGGGCGAGCATTCGGGTTGTAACCCCCCGCGCGGTCCTGCCGCTCGTGGAGGGCAAATCGGTGGAATGTGTCACAGCCCGCACATAGTGTGACGAGGCGATGATGATCGACTTCCCGCCGCGCCTCCGAGCACGCCCCGACCTGCCCCCGACCGACCTGAGGTCGCCGGCGCGGTTCCTGCTGTGGCTGATGCGCATCCAGCCGGGCCTCATCGGGCTGGGCGCGTTGGCGGGTCTGGTCTGGTTCCTGCCGCCCGCGCTGGCTCCGTACGCGGTGGGCCGTGCCATCGACCGCGGAATCCTCGCCGGCGACACGCGGGCGACGGTCCTGTGGTGCGTCGCCCTGTTCGTCGCGATCGGCATCGGCACGACGACGGGCATCCTGTGGCACACCCTCGTCGTACGGACCTGGCTCGTCACGCTGTACGGCACGATGGAGCTCGTCGTCGCCAAGGTCGCTGAGCTCGGACACGTGCTTCCTCGTCGCACTCCGACCGGCGAGGTGCTCAGCGTCAGCTCCGGGGACTCCGACGTGTTCGGCGCGGTGCTCGAGGTGACAGAGCGCACGATCGCGGCGCTCGGTGCCTTCCTCCTCCTGGTCTGGCTGATGATCTCCACGTCGCCCAAGCTCGGGCTGATCGTCCTGGTCTCCTCTCCACTGCTGGTCGCTTCGAGCTTCTTCCTGCTCCGTCCGCTCCATCAGGCGCAGGAGGTCGAACGCAAGCGGTCGAGCGAGCTGACCGGCCGGGTGACCGACATCGTCGCCGGGCTACGGATCCTGCGCGGCATCGGCGGCGAGGAGACGTTCGGCACGAACTACGCGGCCCAGTCGCAGCTGACTCGTCAGGCCGGTGTCGCGACAGGGACGTGGCAGGGCGTGCACGAGATGGCTGCCGGTCGGCTGACGATCGGGCAGCTGGTGAGCTTCTTCGGCTACGCGGTGTTCCTGCTGTGGCCGATCCAGACCTTCTTCGAGTGCGTCCAGCGGTGGGCGACCGGCCTGGTCTCCGCACGCAAGGCCATCACGTTGCTGTCGCTGCGCAGCCCGTGGGTCGAGCCTGAGCACCCTGCGCAGATCGTCGACGGCGACCTGGTCGACCCCGTGTCCGGGCTGACCGTACGGATGGGTCGACTCACTGCGTTGGTCTCGGCGCTGCCCGACGACAGCGCCGCTCTCGCGGACCGCCTGGGCCGCTACCTTCCGCGCAGCGAGGCACCACCGGAGGACGTGTCCTCCGAGGAGTTCAAGGGTCGGGCGGCGAAGCGGGAGCGCGCCCGTCGCATGGCCGAGCGTGCGGCCATCGCCGCACGGGACGCGGAGATCGCCCATCGAGAGTGGGGCGTGACGTTGGGCGGTACGGACCTGTCGGCATTCCGGATCTATGACGTCCGCCGCCACATCGCGGTCTGCGAGACCTCGGCGATGCTGTTCGCCGGCTCCCTGCAGCGCAACGTCGACCCGCGGGGGACCGCCACGCGGGAGCAGGCCGAGGAGGCGCTGCGCACGGCGTGTGCGGAGGACGTCTACGACGCGCTGCCCGACGGGTGGCAGGGTGAGGTCGAGGAACGCGGGCGAGGGCTGTCCGGAGGGCAGCGACAGAGGGTTGCTCTGGCCAGGGCGTTGCTCGCCGAGCCACCGGTGATGCTCCTCGTCGAGCCGACGTCGGCGGTCGACGCGCACACGGAGGCGCGCATCGCTGCTCGGGTGACGCAGCATCGCCGCGGCCGTACCACCTTGGTGACGACCGCCTCCCCACTGTGGCTGCGTCATGCCGACGAGGTCGCGTTGCTGGTGGATGGGAAGGTCGTGGTCACGGGCCGGCACGAGGAACTCCTGGCTCGCTCGACCGCGTACCGCGACGTGGTGGCCCGCGGGATGGAGACCACTCCGCTGGAGGAGGTGCTCAGCGATGTCTGACGACCTGCTCGCGACCTCGGCCCAGACCTGGCACGAGGGCCGTGACGCGGCTCCGGTTCCGCACGTGCTCATGCGCATGTGGGAGATGGGTGGCACGCCGCTCGGCGAGCGTCTGCGTGGACTGCGCGAGCGGTACGCCGTTCGACAGCAGCGGGCCGTCGACTACTTCGCGAGCACCCGTTCGCCGAAGCGTGGGCTCCCCGTGGCCCCGTCGTCGGCCGTGGTGGCGTTCGTCCGCGACCTCTTGGCGACCCGGCGGGGGCTGTTCGCCGCGCTCGTCGCGGGCAACGTGCTCGCCGGCATCTCCGGGCTGCTCGTCCCCAAGCTGCTGGGCAACCTGGTGGACAGTGCCTCGAGAGGCGGTGAGGTCTCTCAGTTCGACCTGATCGCTGCCGTCGTGGCCACCATCGTCGTCGTGCAGGCCGTGGCGACGTTCGCCGCGCGGCGCGTGTCGGTCGTGTTCGGCCAGGGTGTCCTGGCGAGCGCTCGCGAGCGGATCGTACGGTTCGTGCTGGCGCTGCCGCTGTCCCGGATCGAGAGCTCGAGCTCGGGGGACCTGGTCACCCGTGTGACGCGTGACGTGCAGACGATGAGCGGCGCGGCGCGCGATGCGCTGCCCGGCTTCATCCTCCAGGGCGTCCTCATCCTGCTGTCCTTCGTCGCGATCGTGATCAACTCGCCGCTGCTCGCGCTGCCGACGCTGATCAGCATGTGCCTGCTGGTCTTCGTCGTGCGCTGGTACCTGCGACGCGCCACCAAGGGCTACGTCACCGAGGGCGGCACCTACTCGCGGATCAACTCGACGATCACGGAGACGGTCGAGGGGGCCCGCACGGTGGAGGCTCTCCAGCTGCAGACGCTTCGCCAGCAGCACACCGACGACGACCTCGGAGTGTCAGGGCAGGCCGAGAGGTACACGCTCGCGCTGCGCAACCTGCTCTTCACGACGCTGGACTACGCGTTCCAGGGTCCGCTGATCGGCATCGTGCTGCTCGGCACGTGGGGCTATTCGCAGGGGTTCGTGACGCTCGGGCAGATCACGGCCGCTGCCCTGTACAGCCAGCAGATGTACGGGCCGATCGACCACATGATCCAGATCCTCGACCGGCTGCAGATGGCGCTGGCGTCGACGACCCGGCTGCTGGGCATCGCGCAGGTGCCGGCTGACCGCGTGACGGGCGACGAGCTCCCGCGCGGGGACAAGATGCTCGGTGAGGGCCTCTACTTCGCCTACCGCGAGGGTCACGACGTTCTCCACGGGGTCACGCTCGACCTCTCTCCGGGCGAGCGCCTCGCGATCGTCGGACCGTCGGGGTCCGGCAAGTCCACCCTGGGCCGGCTGCTGGCCGGGATCAACGCACCGCGCGCGGGGTCGGTGACTGTCGGGGGTGTCGAGGCGACGGCGCTGCCGTTGCCCGTCCTACGCACCGAGGTGGCGCTCGTCACTCAGGAACACCACGTGTTCGTGGGTTCGCTGCACGACAACATCGTGCTGGCAAGGGAGGACAGCGATCAGGAGGCTGTCCGCGAGGCACTCGCCGCCGTCGGCGCCACTGACTGGATCGACCGCCTGCCCGAAGGTCTCGCGACGACGGTCGGATCGGGCCACCACCAGCTGACGCCCGCCCAGGCGCAGCAGGTCGCGCTCGCACGCCTGGTGATCGCCGATCCGCACACCCTCGTCCTCGACGAGGCGACCTCGCTCATCGACCCGCGCACGGCGCGGACGCTGGAGGGCTCGATGCACGCCCTGCTCACGGGCAGGACGGTCGTCGCCATCGCGCACCGTCTCCACACGGCTCACGACGCCGACCGCATCGCGGTCGTCATCGACGGGCGCATCGCCGAGCTCGGCTCGCACCACGAGCTGCTCGACCTCGACGGGGAGTACGCGGCGCTCTGGCGTGCCTGGACGACCTGACGGCGCACCGGGCCCACCCTCGAGGTCGAGTCAGAACGGCTCGCCACACCGTGATGTCCATCATGGGGACTTCGCCATGGGAGTGGACGTCACCCTCAATTTAGACAACAATGTTGTGTAAACAGATCGAGTGCCCCTGACGCGAGACGTGCGGGGCGTAGGGAAGGACGTGCATGGAGATCACGACTGCTGGTTCCCACGCAGCCGGCGGCTGCGGGTGTGGACATGACCAGAGCGAGGCGATCGTCCTCGACGTACGGACGATCCCCCACGCGATCCGTCACGGCGCCGTCTTCGGCGCGTTCGACGCCATCCCGGCGAACGGCTCGTTCGTGATCATCGCCCCCCACGCCCCGAAGCCGCTCCTGCACCAGCTCGCCGAGCGTGCTCCCATCGACGTGGAGTACCTGGTGGAGGGGCCCACCGAGTGGCACGTGAAGATCACCCGTCTCGAGGCCGCACCCGCGATCGCCTGACGGCCCGTCACAGCCTCACAACCCCTCGGCTTCGCGCGCAACCTCCTCGATCAACTCGAACTGATCGGGACTCTGCGCACGTTGCCGGGGGGTTGTGCGCGGTCAGCTCTGCGCGGCGGCGACCCGTCGCCGACCGGCAGTGACCAGCACGACGACGAGCGCGATGACCAGTCCGACGGCACCGGCCGTGAGGAAGCCGGCTCGCCAACCGAACGCGTCGAGCATCATGCCCACGGCAGGCGGTCCCAGCGAGGAACCTGCCGTGAGCGCGGACCCGTGCCAGCCCATGGCCTCGCCACGTACGGACTCGGGTACTCGCCCGTTGAGCTCGTCCACCGTCGCTGAGATCAACGGGGCGCAGAAGAAGCCGGACAGGGTCACGATCAGGAAGATCCCGAGCACGCTGTTGGCCGCGGCAACCGGAATCGTCAGAGCGGCGAGGCCGGTGAGGAGGACAGAGGCCGGGATCGACCGGTGCCAGGCGCCGTAGATGAGGCCGCCGACGGCAGACCCTGCGCTCCACACCGTCATCACGAGACCGAGCAGGTCCGTACGGTCGAAGGTCCGCAGCGCGGCGACGAGCGACACCTCGGTGCCGGCCAGGACGATCCCCGCCGCCAGCACCGCCGCGTACACACCGGCGACCGCGGGGGTCAGCCAGACCCTGCGAGGGGGCGCGGGCTCGGGCACCGCGTCACCGTCCTCGCGCGCCGCGACGAGGGGCGGGTTGAACCACGCCAGCAGAGCCCCTCCGAGGGTCGTCAGCAGCGTCAGTGCGATGAGCGTGGGCCGGGTGCCGAACTGGGTCACAGCGACGATCGCGAGCAGCGGCCCGATCATGAAGTTGATCTCCACGATGACCGAGTCGAGTGACAGCGCCGTGCGGCGAGCACCCTCGGGCGAGGTCGCGACGACGATCTGGCGGATCAGTGAGAACAGCGGGAGCGAGAACAGTCCGCCGACGGCGCAGGCCACGATCAGGAGCCAGTACGGGAGGAAGGGTGCGACTCCCCAGACCACTGGTACGACGAACAGTGACGGCAGCACTGTCCTACGCAGACCTTGCGTGTCGAGGAGTCGTCCGCGCCACGGCGCAGCGACCGCGGCGGCGACGGTGTAGACCGCTGCGACGACGCCCGCGGCCGTGTAGCTCATGCCGAGGGTGGTGACCACGTGGAGCGTGAGCGTGACACCGAACCCGTACTGCGGCACCCTCGCGAGCAGCGAGATCAGTTCGGCTTTGCGGAACGCGGGCTCGCGCAGGACGACGCCGTACCTGCCGAACACACTCCACCCCCTGCCGCTCACGTACAGGTTCTCAGGCATTCGCCGAGATGCACGTCGAATATCGCGGGTCAGACGACCCGTACGTGGTGAGCCGACCCGACGTGCGGGCCAGCCGATGGGTCAGACCACCAGCACAGCCTTGCCGCTCGCCGAACCCGACTCGAGCCACTCGTGGGAGGCGCGGACGTCCTCGAACGCGAAGCGCGTCTCGGTGGGCAGCTGGATGCGCCCGGCTTCGTACATCGGCCACACCTCTGCAGCGACCATCCCGACGACCTCTGCCTTGCGCTCCAACGGGCTGAATCTCAGTGACGTGGCCGTGACAAGGGCATTCTTGGACAGCAGCGCGGACAGGTCGAGCGTGCCCTTCCGGCCGCCCTGCATCCCGATCACGATGAGGCGACCGCGGTACGCGAGTGAGGCGACGTTGGCCTCGAGGTACTTGGCGCCCATGTTGTCGAGCAGGACGTCGACGCCACGACCACCCGTTGCCTCCTGGACGGCTGCCGCCCAGTCAGCGTGGTAGTCGATGGCCACGTCGGCGCCCAGCGCACGGCACTGGTCGAGCTTCTCGGCGGTGCCGGCCGTGGTGAGGACGCGTCCGCCGCGAGCCGACACGTACTGGATCGCGAACGCGCCGATCCCACCCGCACCCCCATGGACAAGGAACGACTCGCCGTCCGTGTAGCCGACGCGTTGCAGGTTCGACACCACGGTGGCCGCCACCTCCAGCAGGCCGGCGGCGGTGACGAGATCGACCCCCGACGGAGGCCTGCAGCACTGTCCGGCCGGCACGACTGCGAGCTCGGCGTATCCGCCACCCGCGAGCAGGGCCACGACGTCGTCGCCCACCGCCCAGCCGGTGACGCCCTCGCCGATCGCCTCGACCCGTCCGGACACCTCCAGTCCGATCACGTCCGAGATTCCCGGCGGAGGCGGGTAGTGGCCCTGACGCTGCAGCAGGTCGGCCCGGTTGACCCCAGCGGCCACCACGCGTACGAGTAGCTCACCAGGACCGGCGGTCACGTCCGGGACCTCGGCGATCGTCAGCTGTTCTGGACCACCCGGTTCGGTGACGACAACGGCGCGCATGCGCACAGCCTGTCACAGCGAACCGCGGATGGAGGACGCCCCCGGACCAGTACGATTGAGGACACCGGCAGGGGACGCCGGTCTGGCGAGGTCGCATAGTGGTCTAGTGCAGCCGCCTTGAAAGCGGCCGGGCGGAGACGTCCCGTGGGTTCAAATCCCACCCTCGCCGCGCACCTGGGGAGGGGGATCCATGACAACACACGTGCTCCGGCCCGCGCCGCCGCTGCGCTCGTACTTCGTCGCGGCCATCCTCTCGACGCTCGGGGCCGCGATGGTCCTCGGGTCGGGATTCGGGAAGAATCCGTGGCTGCTCGTGTTCGGAGCTCTCGTCCTGGCCGACGGACTGGTCCTCGTGCTCACCACCACGATCAGCGCTCGCCGCGCCCGCGTCGCCGTGGACCTGGACGAGACCGGCTACGTCGTGCACGGTCACGACGGGGACGTGCACGGCACCTGGGACCAGGTGACCCGCGTCACACGCTCCGCCGATGGCACGCAGCTCATCTTCCATCAAGGCGATGAGCGCCGCCTCGTGCTGATCGGCCGCGAGGTGACCTCGCTCGAGTCCGACGTGGCGCGCTACCTGGACAAGAACCGCGGCTACGGGAGCATGGTCGGGCAGTAGCCCGGGGCGGTGGGTCAGCTGACGATCCGGGCCTGGCTGAGCGCGTATCCCACGCCGATGGCGAACGGAGCGCAGGCGAGAAGAGTGAGGACGAACACCACGAGCGCGCCTCCGATGCGCTGAGCCGGCGTGATCACGCGGGGCCGAAGCACCAGGTAGGTGGCCGCGATGACACCGGTCAGCAGAATCGCCAGCATCCCGCAGAGCACCGCAATGCCCGACAGCGTGATCGGGCTGGTGAAGAGCGCCTTGGCGAAGTCACGCTCGTAGAGGAGGAAGCCGACGATGCCCAGCACCATGATCAGGAAGATCAGGGTCATCACACCCTCGAACCACCGCCTGGCCCGCAGGAAGCCGATGCCTGGAATGATCGTTCCGGCGAGCGTCCAGCCGATGGCACCGCCGAACGAGGTGATGTCGTCATCCGCGTCGTGGAACTGCGCTGCGCGGCGAGCACCCGCTGGCTGGAGCGGCTCGGTCATGTGGACCTCCCTGAGACTGCTCGCCATCGTAATGGGCGGTGGCGTCCTGCTCCCAGGCGGCCGGGACCCGGGTCGAGGTCAGTTGGTTCCTCATGCCGGGGACCGGTAGCATTCCCACGGCAAAGGAGGCGTCGCCTAGTACGGTCTATGGCGCCCGCCTGCTAAGCGGGTTTGGGACACAAATCCCATCGCGAGTTCAAATCTCGCCGCCTCCGCCAATGGTCGTCGACCAACGCAAGAGCCCCCGGCACGTGCCGGGGGCTCTCGCGTTGTTGAGCATCAGCCCTTGTGAGCGGTGATTCGACCCTTGAGCTTGTCCAGCTGTGCGTACATCGCGGCCGGCGCGTGCTCGCCGAACTGCTCGAAGTACTCGGCCGTGACGTCGGCCTCCGCGGACCAGGCGGCGTCGTCGAACGCGAACAGCTTCTCGACCTGCTCGGCCGAGATGTCGAGGCCGTCGAGGTTGAGGTCGGCAGGGGCAGGAATCCGTCCGCTGATGGCGTCGATCGCGTCGACCTCGCCGTTCACGCGGCGCAGGGCCCACTCGATCGGACGGCTGTTCTCGCCGAAGCCAGGCCACAGGTACGAGCCGTCGGCGTCCTTGCGGAACCAGTTGACCTGGAAGATGCGCGGCGCCTTGTCACCGAGCTTCTTGCCGACCTCGAGCCAGTGCGCCCAGTAGTCGGCCATGTTGTAGCCGCAGAACGGCAGCATGGCGAAGGGGTCACGCCGCAGCGCGCCGACGGTGCCCTCCGCGGCGGCTGTCTGCTCCGAGGCCACGGTGGCGCCGACGAAGACGCCGTGCTCCCAGTCGTACGACTCGCTGATCAGAGGGATGTTCGTCGCCCGGCGTCCGCCGAAGAGGATGACGTCGATGGGGACGCCGGCCGGGTCCTCCCAGTCATCGGCGATCGACGAGGCCTGGTCGGCCCGCACGGTGAACCGGCTGTTCGGATGGGCGGCGGGAGTTGTCGACTCGGGCGTCCAGTCCTTGCCGGTCCAGTCGATGAGGTGCGCTGGGGTCTCGTCCGTCATCCCCTCCCACCAGATGTCGCCGTCGTCGGTGAGCGCGACGTTGGTGAAGATCGTGTCGTGGTCGAGCGCCAGAAGGGCTGTCGGGTTCGTCTTCAACGACGTGTACGGGGCGACGCCGAAGAAGCCTGCCTCCGGGTTGATCGCGTACAGTCTGCCGTCCGGGCCGAATCGCATCCAGGCGATATCATCCCCGACGGTCTCGACCTTCCACCCGGGGATGGCGGGGGCCATCATGGCCAGGTTGGTCTTGCCGCACGCGGACGGGAA
>Ga0187809_10000635_pt1 | contig 18012 bp, 12 predicted proteins | sample NC_wetland_sal_i_8_FD_132415 | JGI IMG/M metagenome (GOLD analysis project Ga0187809, IMG submission 132415) | Wetland sediment microbial communities from Neuse River Estuary, North Carolina, USA - ASW_4 | ecosystem: Environmental > Aquatic > Freshwater > Wetlands > Sediment | place: USA: North...
AGACCCTCCCGGCGGGACGGCAGCACCGCGATATGCGCCCGCGCCCAGACATCGCGGATATCGGCCACGTGGCCCAGCACCTCTATGCCCTGCCGGCCGCGCCAAGCCGCTATCTCCTGCGAGGGAATCGAGACCGGATTGGCCGGATCCGGTTCACCGGCAATCAGGAGCCTCACAGCCTGCCCCCGTCGGGCGAGGATGGCGTGCGCCTCTATCAGGGTGCGCAGTCCCTTGTCGTCCAGCAGACGGCCGACAAAGGCGACGGTCACCTCCCCATCCGGTTCCGGCAAAGGCACCAAATGATCGGTCTCGACGCCCGAGCCACGAACCATGAAAATTCGGTCGGGCGGGATGCCGAGCCCCTGCGCCATTGCGCGGTCATCGGGGTTCTGCACAAGCACGGCACTGCGGCCGTGGCTCAGCACATGCCGCAACAGCGCGCGTACGACGGGACGGACCAGCCGCGCGGTGATGCCTTGCGAGGTGAAGCTGAAGCCGAGCCCGGCCAATGCGTTCACGCGCACGAACGGCAAGCCTTCGGCGGCCAGCGATCCGACGATGGTCGGCTGCAAAGCGACGTTATGGACCAGTGCCGGCTTGATTCTGCGGAACACGCGTCGTACCGCCAGAATGTTCGACAGAAAGTCGAACGGGTTGAGGCTGCCGCGCCTCCAGACGACAGGGTGGAGCGCAAATCCTTCCCCCTCGATCGCCGCGCCGCCTCGGCTCACGTGCGTAATGACGTGCACGTCATAGCCCGCGGCCCGCGCGGCGCGCGCCATCGGCAAGCGATGCGACAGAAAATACCAATCCTCCGTCACCACAAAGGCAAGAACGGGCTTCATTGAAGCGGCGTCGACGGGCGAAGGAATTGGTCGGCGGCGACGGTCATTGGCTTTTACGCCTCATATGCTATGCCGAATGCCATCGTCCTCGTAGGCCTGCAACGCCGATTCGATGCGCCCGGCATTCTTTTATCGCTTATTGCCCTATTTGGCATGCTTGGCGGCCTGCTCTGCCGTGAACATCCTGTACTTTCCCCCGGGTCTATCCTTCCCGGACGAACAGCGGTTCTGGGGCTCGGCCGTGCACCTCGCCGCGACGGGCGCATTTCGGGTCGGCCCCGATCTCGCCTTCGAGATGCCGGGGCCGGCCGCCTTCTTCGCACTCATCATTCGTTTCGCCGGCGCGGACCATGCCATCTATGCCATTCGGGCGGCGCAGTCGCTGCTTCTGCTCCTGCAGTGCGGCTTGATGGGCTCTATCGCCAAACGTGTCTGGCGCAATGATGCGGCGACCTTCGCCGCCACCTCTATCGCCGCGGTCTACCCCTTCTTCCTGTTCTTTCAGGGCCTGCTGCTCAGCGAGACATTGTTCGACACGGCCCTGCTCGCGGCTCTGGCGGCGATGTTCGCGTGGCGAGATCGCGGCGCGCGCATCGATGCATGGCTCGTTGCCGCCTGCGCATTGTTTGCGACCGCGACCTATATGAAGGCGAGCCTGACGATTATGCCACCATTGCTGATCGGTTGCACCGCGCTGCTCTGCGGCGCATCGTGGCGGCGCAGCGCGGGCGTAACGATTCTGGCGCTGACGCTCTATTGCGGTTTCATGGCGCCGTGGTGGATTCGCAATGCCGTCGAGCTGAACGCCTTCGTGCCTTTCACCACCAGCAGCGGCCAGAATCTCTATCTCGGCAACAACCCGCGGAATCCCGACGGCGGTATCGATTGGGCCACGAACGTCGATCAGGCCGAGGCTGCACGGCTGTTTGCGATCCCGAACGAGGTCGCGCGCAACAAGGCCTTCACTGCCGAGGCGGTGACATACATCAAGGCTCAACCGGCCGCATTCCTCATCGGCGCGCTGAAGAAATTCGTGCGCTTATGGAACTCCGTCCCCAATGCCGTCCAATATCAAGGCGTCTATGCCTTCGTCAGCCTCGCGACATTCGTGCCGGTCCTGATCTTGGCACTCTGCGCGCTGATCCGATGGTGGCGAAACTGGCCGGCGACCGTGCCGCTCTTATTCGCTATCGGCTACTTTACGCTGCTCTATGTCGTGACGATTGCGTCGGTGCGATACCGGCTGCCAATCGAGCCGCTCCTGATCGTGCTGGCCGCACAGCCCCTGTCGGCCGTGCTCCTCGCGGTTCTCGGCCGCAGAGCCAGATCGATCTGATCAATTCTTTTCCGTTGTCGGATTTCGTCTGCGCCGCTAAGCAGGAAGGGCAACGACACGAGCTTCTTCAACTATGTGCGGCATTGCCGGCATCCTGACCTGGTCTTCGACACGCGCGAGGCTCGATCGCGACGCGCAGGCCATGTCCGACTGCCTCGCTCATCGCGGTCCCGACGACCACGGCATCTTCACCGACGAGGCGGCCGGCGTTGCGCTGGTGCATCGGCGCTTGTCGATTGTTGATCTGTCGCCTGCTGGCCATCAACCGATGACCTCCGCGAACGGGCGTTTCGTCATCGTCTATAATGGCGAAATCTTCAATTTCATGGAGCTGCGGCCGGAACTAGAGGCGCGCGGCATCAAGTTTCGCGGCCACTCCGATACCGAGGTGATGCTAGAGGCTTTTGCCGTCTATGGCATTGCCGCCACGATCAAGCGCCTGATCGGCATGTTCGCCATCGCGGTCTGGGACAAGCAGGAGCGGACGCTCACGCTCGTGCGCGACCGGCTCGGCATCAAGCCCTTGTACTGGACCAAACAGGGAGGCCTGTTCGTCTTCGGCTCCGAGCTCAAGGCGCTGCGCGCGGTGCCGGGCTGGACGCCGCGCGTTGATCGCGGTGCGCTCGCGGCCTACATGCGGCACAACTACGTGCCGGGCCCTCATACGATCTACGATGGCGTGCACTCGCTGGCGCAGGGCACGATCCTCACGGTTAAGGCAGGCAGCGAACCGCAGCTCGAAACGTTCTGGGATGCCCGCAGCGTTGCGCGCGCAGGCATGGCCGACCCTCTGCGCGGCAGCGATGCCGAACTGACCGATCAATTGGAGATGCTGCTGGGCGACGCCGTCAAGCGACGCATGGTGGCCGACGTGCCGGTCGGCGCGTTTCTGTCTGGAGGCATCGACTCGTCCACGGTCGCGGCGCTGATGAAGGCCTCGAACGCTGGGCCCGTGCGGACTTACACGATCGGGTTCGAGCACGGCGGCTACGACGAGGCGTCGCACGCCGCGGCGGTCGCGCGCCATCTCGGCACCGACCACACAGAGATGATCGTGTCGCCGCAGGACGCGCTCGACGTCATTCCGAAGCTCGCTGACTTCTACGACGAGCCCTTCGCCGACTCCTCGCAAATCCCGACCTACCTTGTTTCTGCGCTGACGCGGCGGCATGTGACCGTGGCGCTTTCCGGTGACGGCGGTGATGAACTATTCGGCGGCTACACGCGCTATCAGTTCGCCAATCGGCTGAAACGAATGCTGGCGTTGCCGAAGCCGTTACGTCTTGCTCTTGCCCGTGCCATCGAGTCCGTGTCCGCCGACCGGTGGGATGCGATGCTGTCGATCATTCCGGACAGCGCGCGGCCGCGGCAGGTCGGCGACAAATTGCACAAGCTCGCCGCGATCCTGCCGGTGTCGAGCGAAACCGATCTCTACCGCCGGCTCGTGACGCATTGGGAGCCGGAGACCGTGGTGCGGGACGCAAGCGAAAAGAAGGGCGTGCTGTGGGATGCGCGCATCGACGCCGAGTTTCCGAACTTCACCGACCGCATGCAGTTCCTCGACCTCGTGACCTATCTGCCGGACGACATCCTGACCAAGGTCGACCGTGCGAGCATGGCCGTCGCGCTGGAGGCTCGGGTACCGCTCATAGACCATCGCGTCGTCGAGTTCGCCTGGCGACTGCCACGCCATGCCAAGGTCCGCAACGGCACAAGCAAATGGCTGCTGCGCCAGGTGCTCTATCGCCACGTGCCGCAGGCGCTGGTCGAGCGCCCGAAGATGGGCTTTGCAATTCCGCTCGGCGACTGGCTGCGCGAGCCGCTGCGCGACTGGGCCGAGAATCTGCTGGCGACTGCACGATTGCGCGAGGCCGGCTTCTTCCATGTGGATGCCGTCCGCAAGGTCTGGGACGAACATGTCAGCGGCCGCGCCAACCGTCAGTACATGCTCTGGAACGTGCTGATGTTCGAGGCCTGGCGCGACCGCTGGGGCTAGTCGACCGCGATGTCCGCAACGTCGGCCGGGCGCTTCCCGGCCTGCAAGGCGGCGTAGAGCGAGGCATGGTTGCGCACGAAGCGCTCGACGCCGAACTCGTCGTGCACCCGCCGACGGCCTGCCGCGCCCATGCGCGCGCGCAGGGCAGCGTCGCCGGCCAGCCTGACGATGGCGTCAGCGAGACCCTTCGGATCGCGCGGCTCGACCACGACACCGGTTTCGCCGTCTCTCACCGCCTCGGCATTGCCGCCGACGCGCGTGACGATCATGGGCAGCCCGGCTGCCATGCCCTCGAGCACCGCGTTGGCGAAACCCTCCTCGTGCGAGCACAGGATGCCGGCGTCGCTCGCCGCAAGCAGCGACGGCACGTCGTCGCGCCCGCCGAGGAAAAGGACGTTTTCGGACAGTCCGGCCCGCTGCGCCTGCGCTCGCAGCGTGTCGCCGATGCCGTCGTCGCGCCCAATCACCAGCAAGCGCCAGCCCGACGGCAGACGTGGCGCGGCGACCGCTAGGGCATCAACGAGATCGCCATGGCCTTTGTAGGGAATGAGATTGGCGACGATAGTCATGACCAGCGCGTCCGCCGGCAGACCGAGCTGCGCACGCGCTTCATTGCGCTGGACGACGTCGGGAGCGTCGATGCCGTTGTAGATCAGGCCAAGCCGCTCGCGCGGCACTTTCTCGCGCCGCAATTCCTCCACGACACTGCGCGAATTGCCGAGTACCGCGTGCATCGTGCGGTGGTACGCGCATTCGATGGCACGTACCAGCCAGCCACGCTGGTAGGCGTTGAGGCTCCGCCGACTCATCACGCGCAGCGGCACACGCGCGAGGACTGCGATCGGAGCGCCTACGAGATACGCAGCCGGCAGGAAAAAGTGTGCGACGCGGGGCCGGCGGCGGCGCATGATCCGGAAGAGGTCGCTCGTCGCAGCCGCAATGCTGCCTACGCCTTGCAAGGCGCGCGGCGCGCACAAGACCTCTACGCCAGCGCTTTCGAGCTGCACGCGAACCGGTCCATCCAAAAAGGAATAGACGGCGACATTCATGTTGAGCCGCGTCAATCGTCCGGCAAGCAGCGCGAGCTGACGTTCGCTGCCACCGACGCCGAGAGCGCTGATGACGAAGAGCACGTCGAGCGGTTGCTCAATCGGCTTCCTAGCTGGCTGCTGCGTCGCCTCCGCGCTCATCGCCTTTCCCCAGCGCGTCGCATCAGCCCTGACGCAATGGCGCGCCGGCAGCGAGATAGCGTTCGAACAGATCGGCGATGCGCCCGGCCGTGCGGCCGTCCCACAGCGGCGGCGGCGCGGGCTTGGCGGAAGGCGCGGCGCCCACCGGTAGCGCGCCTATGTCGGACAGTCCGATAAGCTGGTTCGTGCCGTGAGTGACCGTGATTGGTCGCTCGGTCGAGGGCCGCGCCGTGAAGCAGGGGATGCCGAGATAAGTGGTCTCTTCCTGCACGCCGCCGGAATCGGTCACCACCATTGCCGCGCCAAAAAGACACCGCATGAAGTCGGCATATCCGAGCGGCTCGCCGACGTGCACGCCGGGCGCCGCCTTCAGTTGGGCCAGTAGACCGGCGCTCATCAGCCGCTGGCGGGTGCGCGGATGTATCGGGAATATCAGGGGAATTCGGCCCGCCAGCGTGACGAGCTGGCCGGTCAGGAGACGCAGCGCCGCGGCGTCGTCCACATTGGACGGCCGGTGGAAAGTCGCCACCGCATAAGCCTTCTTTGCGAGCGCCGGAAACGGATGCGCGCGTGCCCGCACCACCGGCTCCATCGCGACGAGACTATCGATCATGATGTTGCCGACGAAATGGATGCAGGACGCTGGCACGTTCTCGGTGCGCAGGTTGTCGTCCGCATCCTGCGAGGGCGTCAGGTGCAGGTCGCAGATTGAATCGGTGACGACGCGGTTGATCTCCTCCGGCATTGAACGATCGCGCGAGCGTAGGCCTGCCTCGACATGGGCCACCGGCAGATTGAGCTTCTTGGCCGCCAGCGTGCAGGCGGCGGTGGCGTTGACGTCGCCGACGACGACGACGAGCGCCGGCGGCGCTTCAAGCAACATCTTCTCATAGGCGATGACGACCTTGCCGAGCTGCTCAGCGTGGCTTCCGCCGCCGATGCCGAGCGCATGATCGGGCTTGGGCAGGCCGAGATCCTGGAAGAATACGTCCGACATGCCGAGGTCGTAATGCTGACCGGTGTGCACGATTAGCGGCGCGCACCAGTCGCGCTGCTTGAGCGCGTGATACAGCGGCGCGATCTTCATGAAGTTCGGGCGCGCACCGGCGACGAGATGGATGATTGTCTTGCTCATGGGCGCGCGGCCGCGACGGTGCGATAAATCTCGGCATAGGCGGGCATGGCGGCACGGCGGCCGAGACGCTGTGCCGCGAGCGCCGCGACGCGTTTGCGTTCCTCAGCGGATGGCGCCACTCCGGGCGTGCCGAGCGGCAGATAGTTGCCGAGCTCGCGGGCGGCGGCAACGCAGGCCGGCGGTGCCTCCTTCATGACGATGGAAAGACCGGCCATGGCGTATTCGGCAAATTTGGTGGGAAAGGCAACGTGGTTCACAGGCGTCGAATCCCGCAGCAGCATGCCGAAATCGGCGGCGTTGAGGTAGCCGTTGACGCTTGCATGCGCGACCGATTCACAGATGACGCTGCCGTGCGGCAAACCGGAGCACGCCTGCCGCGCGCGGGAGACGTCCGGCGTCAGCACGATCAGGCGCGCCTTCGTGCCCGACGCCAGCACGGAGCGGAACTGCGCGACCGTCTCGTCGAAACGCTGATAGGCGATCAAGCTGCCGGAATAGATGTAGACCGCCTCATCGCCGGCGAGCCCGAGCTCGCCCCTGACGCGATCCCGAAGGGGGGGATCGAAGAAAAACTCGGCTTCGGGCGCAAGGCAGGGAACGACCCAACTCCGCTGGCCGCGCCGATACGCCGCCATGATGTCACGAAGCTGCGCAGTGACGAACAGCGCACCAGCGCAGCTCGCGCCGGCAATGCGCAACTCGCGCTCGAGTAGCGCGGAGCGGTAGCGCGACGCGACCGAGGCGCCGAGACGGTCGGCAAGTTCCGCGCGTGAGTCACCACGGCAATCCCAGAGCACAGGAATCCTATGCGCCCTGCCCCAGGGACCGCAGACGGCAGCGGCATAGTCAGCGCGCGCATGGATGAAAGAGCGCGTCCCGAGCCCAGATAGCGCGCGGCCCAGCAGCCGGCGATTGACTACAAGCGAACCCGGCAAAGCCGGGCGGACACCACGAATGAGCGTCACGTCACCACCTGAGGCTTTGCGCGCGCCAGCGAGGCGCTTTTGGGAGGCCTCGTACAACGCCGACGAACAGGCAACAGCAACCACGGCAAGATCGATGCCGAGCACCTCGCGCGCGAGCCGCACATGGGCAAGCACCTGCGAGTCGATCACCGTCGGCGGCAAGCCTTCGAACAGCACGAGCGCGCCACGCATCTAGAGCCGTCCATAGCCGCGGGCGACAGGCTCAGCCGCGGAGATCTCCTCCAACGTGCCGCCCGCGGTGCAGTCGTAGATCTCGAGCGCGTCGCTTGTGAAGCGAACGATACGCAGGATCGAGCCGAAAGGCCCACTCACCTCGCCGGCGACCGCATCGGCGCGCCAGCACAGGCACCGCGCATGAGCGATTTCGTCGAGATCGAACAGCGGATCGCCGAATCGCGTCAACGGAACGCCGCGCAGACGCGGCACGTCGTGCGCCTGCGCGCTGCGGTAGCGGTTACGCAAATTGGCATCCGGCGTGTAGACGTACGAACCCGGGTCGCGGCGGTCCTGCGGGCCAAGCCGATATTCGATGGCCAGGTTGTCGTCGTGGCGGTGACCGCGTGGCGCGTTGGGCGGCGGTGCGCCCGCGCAGCGGAAAGCCACCAGCCGGTCTTTATTGCGGAAGACGTATAGCCCGAAATCGGGGAACGCCGCCCGCGCCCAGGACCTCGCCGCCAGCGATGGGCTGAACGGAAGCCGGCGCACCCGACGCGCCTCCTCCGGCGCTGCGTCCCACTGCGCCAGCAGCACGTCGATGTCGCCGAAATCATCGATCGGCGCCTCGGGAGGAATCGCAAACCCATTCCGGAACAGGCGCGTCACCAGCATGGCGTCGAAGGTCGCACTGTCAGGCACACCGAAGAACGCTCCCCCCGCAGCGATGAAGCCGCGATGGTCCAGCGTGTTTTCGACTGGCTCCTGCTGGCCAGGGATCAAGGCCGGATGCAGCTTGAAGAAACGGCCGGAGTCAGTGTCGCCGATCTGGACGATCGTGTGATCCTGCCCCTGGACGGCCCGGGAAAGCCGGACTGCGCCGGCGACCTTGCTCAGGAGCGCTGGCGCAATGAGCCCGCGACCGTCGCGCACGTCCCGATGGCGCGGCAACGGCAAGACCGGAAAGCCGCCGCGCCAGGCATTGCGCGGGGCGTCCATCCGCTCCATCCGACTCAATGCGCTTTCGGTCAACGACGCAATCACTGCAAGCGAGAACAACACGGTCTCGCCCGACAATCGATGATAGTTTGTCGAGCCTTCGTAATTGCCGCCGTCGGAAAGAAACTGCAGCTCGGCCTCGTTCAGCAGCGCTGCGACGGCAAAGACGAGCCGACGCTCCACCTCGTCTCCGACGAGCGCCCAATTCGACCACACCAGCCCGCCAAGATTCGCCAGATAATGGTTGCTGCGCCCGGTCTCCGAGTAATCGAGATGCTCGATCACGTGCCTTGCATGTTCGTCAAGCGAACCGGCAACGACCGCGCAGATTGCTGCCGGCAATTCGAGGCCCGCGCCACGAAGCAAGGCGAGCGTCAATGCGATATTGGCGGCGCGGATCGCCACGTCCATTGCGCCGATCCAGTTGACGCCGAAGCGCGGAGGATTTGTGGCCAGAAAATCCGCAAGTTGGTTCGAAATCTCAGCGACGTAGCGGGCGGCGGGCGCGAATCCGGCCGCGCCTGCATTCGCAAGTATAGCGCAGAGTGCGAGTTGCGGCAGATGCTGGAGCCGCGCGAGCTCCCAGGGCACCTTGACGTCAGCACCAGCGTCGGTGGGAATGGACAGGCGTAGGCTAGGCGTCTGCGCGGACCAGCGATAGCCCGAGCGAAAGTCGAGCTGCCAGTCGACCGGCTTGTAGCCGGGTCCCGCGATCAGGCTCCATATCTCGCTTGCGCGAGGGACATTTGAGCGGTTGACGACGGCCTCGAGGCCGGCACCTGCCTTGCCCGGCGCAGCCGGACCACCAGGCGCATACCGGCGGCCGAGAAAACCCGGCGCTTCGAAGCGATAAGCCGGACGTACCCAGCCGGAGCCGAGCAAATCGAATCGGTGCTCGAGATAATGCCCGCTCAATGTCCGGAGCGTATCGACCAGATCGGCGGGTATATCCGCAGCCACGATGGCGATGCGCGCCGCCGGATTGAGCCCCGGCGTTTTACCGCTGTAGCTACCCTTGGCAACATCGCTCGCGAGCTGCAGTCGGGCGCGACCGGTGCGCACCGCAAGCCGTGCCGCCTTACGCAGGATGACCTTGAGCGGCAGCCTACGCGCCTGCCGGATGTAGCCCCCGAGGTCCATGTGTGCGCCGGCAGCGGCAGCCTGCCGTTTCACCCTCGCTGCAGCACGAAGTACCAGGTCGACACCATCCACGAAGGCAGCCGGTCTGCGGCCCGGATGTTCCAGTCGACGAAGCCACGGCTGGCGAAGATGGTGCTGCCAGTCAAATCCGCACCGACGAAGCCCCCATGGGCGAACCGAACGATCCGCAATCCTGCGTCTGCGGCCATTCGCTTGAGGCTGCGCAACGTGAAGAAGATGACGTGCCCGGATTCATGATTGTAGGAGATCGCGGCGCTGTCCTTCGGCGGACGGCCGGCCAGCCGCAATGCTGCTCGCTTGGCGAAGCGGAGCATCTTATACAGGCGCAGATGGCGGTCGATGAACTTCTCGGTTTCGCACGGACCATAGCCATTGGGCACCGAGCCGATCATGATGCCATCCGACGCCAGCACACGCGCGTGCTCGGCGACAATGGCCAGCGGATCCGGCACGTGCTCCAACACGTCGGCATAGACGATAACGTCGAACGTGCGGTCCTGTGGAACGCTGGCGCGGAACTCGGCGTTCGCTCCGCCGAAATGCTCACGCGCATAGGCAAGCGACGGCTCATGAAAGTCGACACCGACATAGTCGATGCCGTCGCCAATCAGATATTGCCCCACAGCAGCGGCATTGCCGCAACCGAAGTCGAGCACGCGCACCGCCCGTCCGAGGCGCGCGCGATGGTCTTCGATTATCCGCAGGATGAAGCGCAGCTTCTTGGTGTTGCCGAAGATGTCCTCCGCCGGGAGCGGCGGCCGGCCGGGCCACGAGACATCCACGAACTGACTCAGGGCGGCGTGGCTCAAGGCACGAAGCCCTTGGGCACGATCTGGCTTTCGACCGCAAAGGCCATGCGCATCGCTTCGAGCTGCTGCCACAACGGAATCGGCCAAGCGCCGCCAGTACGCACCGCGTCGGCGAACGCCTCCAGTTCCTCACGGTGGCCCTTGTCGGCTGCCGCTGTTGTAATCTTGGGGCCGCCTACTCCGGTCGAGGACAGACGCTTGAAGTCGTGGAGGCTGTAGACGCGGCCGTCGACGTAAACCTCGCACTGCTCCTTGGGAAATTCGGAACTGCCGAGCGCAGTGTAGTTCAGGGTTCCGACCGAGCCGTCGGCAAACCCGAACGTGGCCGCAAAATTGTCAGTGCGACCGTAGTAGCCCGTCTGCGGGCGAATTGACGTCGCGGCGATGGACGATGCTTTCGCGCCCGTCAGCATGACGAACAGGTCGTAGAAGTGGCACGCTTCACCGAGATTGCGGCCACCGCCCTCCGGCCCGTGCACCCAGGATTCCTGGGCGAGATGACCGGCATTGACGCGGTATTCGATCATCATCGGATTGGTGCGCGCGGCTGTCGCCTGCGCGATCGCCGTAGCGTACCGCGAGAAGCGACGATTGAACCCCGTCAACAGCAGCGGCTTGCTGCCCGTGTTGTCGCCGTAGAAGGCCGCGATGGCATCGAGCTCCGCGGGCGTCAGGCACAAGGGCTTCTCGACGAACACGTGCTTGCCGGCCCGGAGAGCCTGCAACACCATATCGCCATGCTGATGGTGGCGCGTTGCGATCATCACCGCATCGACGTTTGTGTCGGCCAAGGTCGCCGCGACATCGGTGCTCGCGTTGGCAGCGCCGAACTGTTTCGCGACGGCAGCGGCGTTGTGACCTTGGCGCGCGCAAATCGTCTCGATCGCGAAGCGATACGGATCGGCCTTAATGATTGGCAAAAGCGTGCCCTTGGCAAAGCCACCGGCACCGATCATGGCGACGCGCAGGGCGCCGGCCTTGCCGGTGCGCAGCGCCGGATTGGCAACGATGCGGCGCGGCGCTTCAACACCGGACGGATATGTGAGGATGACGCCGAGTGGTCTGTCGACACCGCCGGTCTGCAACGCGGCGTAGGCGGCCGCTGCGTCGTCGATAGCATAGCGCGTGGCGGTGAGATCATCGATACGCACCGTGCCGTCCGCGAGCAGGCCCAGATAGGCCTGCATGTTGCGGTTCTCGGTCCAGCGCACGTAGCCGGCAGGATAGTCAAGCCCGCCTTCCTCGTAGCCGCGGTCGTACCGGCCCGGGCCGTAGGAGCTCGAAATACGGAAGTCGATCTCCTTCGCATAGACGTCCGCGCGGCCGAAGGTGATTGGCACGTCACCGACCAGCACGACGCGCCCCTTGCGCCGGCACATGCGTAGCGCGCGGCCGAGCAGATCTTCCGACGCCGTCGCGGCGGTGACGATAACCGCGTCGGCGCCGACGCCGCCCGTCAGCCGGGCGGTCTGCTCCTCGTCGTCGCCGGTCTCCAGGGCGAGATCGAGCCCGTGCGTTCGCGCGCGCGCCACGCGCGCGGCGTCGAGATCGGCGCCGATCACGCGAATGCCGTTGGCCTTCAGCTGCCGCACCGCGATCTGCCCGAGCATGCCGAGCCCGACGACGACGAAAGTCTCGCCGACCGTCGGCTCCGCGCGGCGGATGCCGTGCAGCGCGATCGCACCGAGCGCCACCGTCGCCGCCGCCTCGTCCGCCACGGTGTCGGGCGTCGGCACCACGAGATTGCGCGGCACGCTGACATATTCGGCATGGAATGCCGCCTGCGATCCGGCGCAGGCGACGCGGTCGCCTGGGAAGATGTCGGACACGCCCTCACCCACCGCGATCACGGTGCCGGCGAGCGAATAGCCCATCGGCTGCGCTGCTGCGAGATGCGAGCGCACCTGCTCCCGCGCCTTTGCGAGACCCTGCGTCCTGACCATCTCGACTACGCGACGCACTTGATCGGGCCGTTTCAGCGCACGTTTCCACAGCGGGAGGTCGCTCGCCTTGACGCCAGAGAGTTCGGTGCCGACGGAAATGCACGACGCGCCCGTACGCACCAGCACCTCGCCGCGTCCGACCTGCGGCGCGGGCACATCGGCAACCGTCACCCCACCCTGAAGAATGACCTGTTTCATCGGAGCGCCCCGTCCGGTCCCGCCGCCGCGTCCTCGCGCCGCCCTCGCCGACCCATCAAGCAGCCCGCTTTTCGAGCAACGAGGCATACAGCGATTCGAAACGGCTGACCTCGACCTCTGCCGAGAACTCGTGTTTGGCCAGCGTGAGCGCGCGCTCGCCCATCGCGCGCCTTGCGTGCCCGTCGGTGACCATGCGGCCTATGGCTTCAGCCAGGAGACCGACGTCGAGATCTGGCACCAGCAGGCCTGTTTCCTCATTGCGCACGGCATCTCGAATGCCGCCGGTATCGAACGCCACGACGGGGCGCTCGCAGGCGAAGGCCTCGATGACGCCGTTCGGCAGGTTCTCGACAGCCGAGGACACGACGACGAAATCCGATGCGATGTTGGCGAGCGCCATCGCCTTATCACCGCGCAGATAGCCTAACGGAATCACCCGCTGCGGAACGCGGCCGACCCACCATTCGGCATTCACGCCGGCGACCAGCAGCACGACATTCTCCAGCGGGCCCAGCCTCTGCAAAGCGGCTTCGAGCAGGTCACCGCCCTTGCGCTTGTTGTCGCCCGCGACATGCGGCGCGAACAACATTGCGGTGCAACCGGCCGGCACGCCGAAATGCTGCCGTGCCGCCGCCTGATCGGACGGAGTGAAGACCGTCAAGTCGAGTCCGTTCGGGATGCGATGGATGGCGGCGCCGGCGAACAGCGGCGACTTGCGCGCAATGCCCTCGATCCAACTCGACGGCGCGACAACCGTGACATTGGCGCGCTGGTAAAGCCGCTGCTTCTGCCGCCATAGCAGCGCGGTCATATCGAGACCGACGGCCGGATAGGCATAAAGATCAGGGCACGCGCCGCAGCCGCTTTGCCAACGCTCGCAAGGTCCTGCATAGGCGCAGTGGCCCGTCATCGGCCACATGTCGGACAGACGCCACACCAGCGGGGCCCGGCGGGCCAGCGCCGGAATGATCCAGGGCGTGAAGTAGCCGCCGTGGGTGTTGTAGAGCTGGATGACCTCCGGATGCAGCATCCAGGGATGCCGCAATACGCGCAGCGCCGACGGGACGACTTGATATTGCAGCCCGGCCCGCCAAGTCAGGCGATTGGCGAGGTCGTCGCAACGCTCCAGCAATCCGCCGCCCGAAACCGTGTCGACGTCGGGGTCGTCGAGCATCTTGTATTTCACCAGCATGCGCGATTGATGGCCGCGATGGCGCAAGCCAGAATGGATCCGGTAGGCGGAGCGCGCCGAGCCTCCCTCGCTGTCGGCGGTCGAGAAATGAACGATGGACATCGTCATCGGGCGGCGGCCAAGGCCGGTCGACAGGTCGCCGCGCTGGTCGGCACGTTCTCGACGAAGCGCCGGTGCCAAAGCTGGAACATGATCGCGGCCCAAACCCGATGCGTGTGATCGGCCCGGCCATCGAGATGCGGCTTGACGTAATCCTCGTAGAATCGAGCCGTGAAAAAGCCCTGCTGCTTCAGCCTATCCGGCGACAGCAGATCTTCCGCCGCCGCCCGCAACGGCCCGCGCAACCACTTGCCGAGCGGAATGACGAAGCCCCGCTTCGGCGCCGCCAGCAAGGATTGCGGCAGCAGTGGCCTCACAGCCTCCCGCAGGAGATATTTGAGATCGGTGCGGCGCGTGCGTGTCGACGCGGGGATGCGGCGCACGAGATCGACCAGTCCGTTGTCCAGGAACGGCGTGCGGGCCTCGATGGAATGCGCCATCGAGAACCGGTCCGTCATGAACAGGAACTCTTCGGGAAGCTGCGTGCCGATGTCGAGTGCCGCGATCCGGTCGCGCACGTTGTTTCCCGTTCCGGCGGTGAACTGTCCGCACAGCAGGTCGGACGTATTGCCGCAGCCCGCGCTACCGCCGGCCAGAACGGCGCGTTTGTCGGCGTCGGGAAAATAATAGAACCGATTGAAGAATTCGCGCTCGAAGTCGGCGCGACCGACCGAGCGATTGGACCCGCGCAACAGGCGCGCGAGCGGTCCACCTTCCAGCGGTCGCCATTTGCCGTAATTGCCGAACAGTTCGTCCCCGCCCGTACCCGTCAGCGCGACCTTGACCTTGCCGGCCATGCGCGCGAAAACGAACCACGACGGTAGACCGCCTGCGTAAGGCTCATCCAGCGCCTCGACCATCTCCTCAAGCGCGTCGATCGTCACTTCCGGTCGCAGAACGACCTCCTCGTGGGGGATGCCCCATTTGCGCGCTACGTCGCGCGCCAGCGGCAGCTCGTTCCAAGCCTTCTCGCCTGCTCCTTCGAAGCCGAGCGAATAGGCCGTGACGTTCAGCCCGGCATCCGCGGCGATCCCGGCTATCGCCGAGGAATCCAGCCCACCGGACAGCGACACGGCAATGGGAACGTCCGACAGGCTCCAGCGCCGGACGGCCTGACGCAGTTCGGCGCGCACGAGCTTTGGCCAGTCGGCCGCCGGCACCGAATGATCGGCCGCGAACTCGATGCGCCACCAGCGTTTCACCTCGACCGCGCCCGTTTCGAGCGAGTATTTGAGGAGATGCCCGGCCGGAAGGCGGCGTGCTGACGAAAAGATCGACTGCTCCCCCGGCACAAAGAGCAGGCTCAAATAGTCGAACAGGGCCTGGCGATCTACGTCCCGTGACACGAACGGCAGCGCGAGCAGCGCCTTTAACTCGGAGGAAAAAGCGAATCGGCCTTGGCTGGACGTATAATAGAGCGGCTTAATGCCCATCCGGTCGCGCGCGCACAACAGCGTGCGCTCGCGCGAATCGAAGAACGCGAAGGCGAACATCCCGTTGAGCCGCCCAAGGCATCCCTCGCCCTCGCGGCACAGCAGTCGCAGCAGGACCTCCGTATCGGAATGGTCTGTCGTGAAGTGCTCGCCGGCGCTCTCCAGTTCGCGGCGCAAGTCCGGCGAATTGAAGATTTCGCCGTTGTAGACGAGGACGTAGCGGCCGTCGGTCGACCGCATAGGCTGCGCGCCGCCGGCGGCATCGAGAATGGCAAGCCGGCGCATGGCGAGCGACAAACCGGCCGCGCGGTCGACGTACACGCCGTCATCGTCAGGGCCACGGTGAACAATAGAGCCGCTCATTTGAGCGATCCACGTTGCGTCCTGCGGACCGTGTATGCCGACTATGCCGCACATGGGTTTGGGTCGAAGACCTAGAGGGTCGGCACGCTATTGAGGACGGCTGACGACACAGGCTAAATGGGGCGTGCCCGGCGGCCTGAACAGGACCTGCTTGACCGTGTTCTTGAAGCGTCCAACCAGCGATCCTGCGCCTGCGGTGGACATGTTGGTCTCGATGATCTCATCGATTCGAAACCCGGAGGCCCGCAAGCGTGCAGGCAGCGTCTCGCGATTCCAGCTTCTGAGATGCTGCCAGCGGTGAAACACCTCCCCCGATGACGGGCATAGGATCATGCTCTTCGACAAGTCTTCGTTGTTCGGCGTCGAGAAGACCGCGACCCCTCCCCGCGCAAGCAAGCCGCGAACGTCCGACAATACCGATTCGAGCGCCGCGTCATCGAGGTGCTCGACAACCTCGATGCAGACGATCGCATCGAATGTCATGCGGCGAATCTGCGCATCGCTCGTCAGAAATGCTCCCTTGAACGATGGAATGCTGCGAACGCGCTCGTTCGTCCGCGCCACGCTCTGCTCCGATGGATCGGCGCCGTAGACCTCGGGCGCGTAGGCGCACAGATGCGGCAGCAGATAGCCGACGCCACAACCGTAATCGAGAATACGACGCCGGCCCGTGAGATACGCCTTGAGCGACGCAGCGATGTTCGCCCCGAACTGATAGGTGAAATAAACGTCCGGGAACTGCGACTGCCAGTCCCAGAAGCGCGAGATACGCTCGGGCGTCCATTCCATTTGCGGATAATGTAGCGCCATCACTGATCCTTGGCTAACCCGGCCGTCGGCCGTTTCCGACGACACCATTGCCGCCCGGCCGCACCTCAACGTCGCTCCACCCGAGCTCGGCAAACCATGCCTGCACGTCTTCGAGACGCGCCGGAACGTCGTAAGCGGGCGCTAGTGCGTCGAACGTATCCATGGTCGCCCAGGCAACCTTCTGGTCCGGCGCCAAATCGGTCAGATAGTAGTTCCAACACGGAACGACCGACCCGAGATAGTTGCCGAGATACGGAATCCGCTTGATAGCCGTGTCGATCGGCAGCCACTTGGGGATGAACCACTCCAGGAAGCGCAACAGCGACTCCGGCTTCATCCGCGTGCTCAGCGGACGCCAAATGTACTTGGACTTCCAAGGCCGTATAAGGCCATCCTTGCGATACACGTCGATCGACAGCCGGCCGCCTGGCGCAACCAGACGCGCGAGCGCCATGAAGGCGCCTTTCGGGTTTGGCGTGTGTTGAAGCACGCCATGGCAGAAGACGTAGTCGAATACGCCTGCGCGAAACGGCATCTCGAAGATGTCGCACTGCATCAGCGTGAGGTTCGAAAAATGTCCGTTGTTCTGCTGGCACGCATCGACTGCAGCCGAATAGTCGAAGCTGACGAGCCGCGCCCCGGTCTCGGCCAGAATACGCGTGAAGCGGCCGGCGCCGCAGCCCGCCTCCAGCACCGTGCGGCCCTGCAAGTCCTCCTCGTGCCAGCCGGTTTCGGCAAAGCGCTGCTTCGAGAGCTGCGTGCCGTTGACGGCGTCGATCTGGTTGGTCTTGAACCGGTTCCATTGCAGGGCGAAGGAGGCGTTGTAGCCGCTATCCTCTCGGAAGCGCAGCACGCCGTCGCGCAAGGGGACGCTTCGCCCGGCAAGCTCCAATACGCCCCCGGAAAATTCCGGAGCGACCGGCAGTATCTCTGTCAGCAATCCGAGATCGATGGTTTGCGTGGGCCGCCCCACCGCGGCGTCCGAACGCGCAGTCATGCCGCCACCAGATCCCTGACGAGCAATTCGGGCGCTTCGGATTCCGTCATCCAGCGCACCAGGCGACCGAGATCTTCCGTGTCGAGCAGATCGAGATTCGCCGGCTGGTTCAGAAGCAAGTCAGGAATGAAGACACCTCTGGCGGCTCGCTTCGCCCGGAAATCCAGGACGAACGACCGCATCGGAATGGGCATTAGATCGAACGTGCCGACGTAGTGAAGACGCGCCAGCCGCTTCGCCTCGTCGTCCAGCCGCGGAATCTCGTGCAGCCGCGCCAAGACGTCGCGATACTCCTCGCGCGTCACAGGATCGATGGTGAATCCGCGGCCGGAATAACGGCCGGAACCGGCCGTGATCACCGGAATGC
>Ga0187809_10000636_pt1 | contig 17981 bp, 12 predicted proteins | sample NC_wetland_sal_i_8_FD_132415 | JGI IMG/M metagenome (GOLD analysis project Ga0187809, IMG submission 132415) | Wetland sediment microbial communities from Neuse River Estuary, North Carolina, USA - ASW_4 | ecosystem: Environmental > Aquatic > Freshwater > Wetlands > Sediment | place: USA: North...
CGCCGACATCGACTCGGTGATCGACGTTCGCGCGGTCTTCCAGCAGTACCATCGCGATCTGCGCGTCGAGGCCATGCCGGCGCTGCTGCTGCCGCAAAAGGGCCGCTACGGCCTGCGCGATTACGAGAAGATGTTCTGCCCCGACCTCAAGAGCGGCAACGACATTTTCGACATGCGGCGCATCGATCGCAAGCGCGGCTGCATCGTCGTCGTGCGGCCTGACCAATATGTCGCGCACGTGCTGCCGCTCGACGCGCATGCCGAGGTTGCGGACTTCTTCGGCGGCTTCATGCTGGAGGCGAACGCGGCGGCGCCGGCGTTGCGCAGGCGTGCCTAGCCGACGATCGTCTGCGCCAGCGCCTTCAGGCCGACGAAGGCCGGGTCCTTGTGCATGACGACGTTGACTGGGATCGGCTCGACATAGACGCGCATGCGGCCCTTGCCGTCGAAACGCGCGCGGAACGCCGAGCGCATGAGCTCCTCGGCGAGGCGCGGCACGATCCCGCCCGCAATGTAGACGCCCCCGCGCGCGCCGAAGGTCAGCGCGAGATTGCCGGCGACGTCGCCGAGCAGCGCGCAGAACATGTCCAGCGCGGCGCGGCAGACCGGGCATTCGCCCTTGCGCGCGGCCTGGCTGATCGACGCGGCATCGCGCGCCGGCACGGCGACCCCGTCGAGCGCGGCGATCGCCTGATAGAGATTCTCCAGCCCCGGCCCCGATAGCGCACGCTCCGCCGAGACGTGACCGAAGCGTGCGCGCAGATGAGCGATGACGGCGTCCTCGCGCGGCGAACTGCCGGCGAGCGTCACGTGCCCGCCTTCGCTGTTGAGCACGCTGCCTTGCGGCAGCCAGGCGGCAACGCCGAGCCCGGTGCCCGGCCCAAGCACGGCGAGCGGCGCGTCCGCGGCGGAATCGCCGCCGCCGATGCGGACCAAGTCGCGCGCAGGGAGATGCGGCAGCGCCCAGGCGATCGCCTCGAAATCGTTGATCAGCTTCACATGAGACAGACCGAACGCGGCCTGCAATTCGGCGCCGTCGACGACCCACGGATTGTTGGTCAGCGCGCAGCGCTCAGCCGAGACGACGCCCGCCACAGCCAGCACCGCCGCATCGAAGCGGCCGCCCGCGCTGTCGATGAAGGCGCCGAGCGCGCCCGCAAACTGCGCGTGGTTTGCCGCGGGGATGTGCGCCACGGGCCCGAGTTCCGCGCCCGCAAGCACCGCAAAACGCGCATTGGTGCCGCCAATATCGGCCAAAAGGACGCGTTTGCCGCCCCCGGAATCAGACATGCGTCGCCCTCGCTCTCCGAAATGGCGCGATAGCAGCCGAACCGCAATTTGGGAAGCGCGGCACGCGGCGATTGAGACATATCAAAGAGCAACCGTGTACCTCGGGCATGTTGCCACGGATGATGCAGCCGGGGCAGCGGACAGGATGGGGCGGCATGGCCGACGGCCGATTCCGGCCGGGCGGACGCTTCCGCGTCGCGGACGACGACGGCGTGCGCTGGCTGGCCGATCCGGATGGCGGGCGCCTCCTGTCCAAGGGCGTCAACAATGTCAGCTTCGGCCCGGACGAGATCCAGGGCACCAGGCGCAAGCCCTACGCCGAAGCCTGCACGCGCAAATATGGCAGCGCCGAAGCCTGGCGCACCGCGGCGGCGGCGCGGCTTGCCGGATGGGGCTTCAACACGCTGGGCTCGTGGTCGGACGAGGACGTGGCCGACGCCGGAACGGTCCTCGCCATTACGCCGAACCTCGATCTCGGCATGTCGTTCGCATGGGCGAAGAACGAACAGGACCGCGGCAAGCCGCAGCAGGCCTTTCCCGACGTTTTCGATCCGGATTTTGCGGCGCATGTGACGCAGCGCGCGCACGAACGCTGCGCCGCCCGGCGGAACGAGGCCCGCATCCTCGGCTGGTTCATGGACAACGAGTTGCGCTGGGGCCCGGACTGGCGCGGGCCGGAGGAACTGCTGACGCTGTTCCTCGCACTTGCGCCGGATGCGCCGGGACGCCGCGCTGCGCGCGATTGGTTGAGCGCGCGTCATGGCGGTGCGCCGTCGCAGGCCGACTGCGACGACTTCGCGGCAATGGTCGCAGAACGCTATTTCGCGATCGCGGCGCAGGCGTTGCGCGCCGCCGATCCGGATCACCTCAATCTCGGCAGCCGCTTCGCTTACCCGCCGAAGCCCGCGATCGTCGCGGCGGCGGCGCGGCACGCCGACATCGTCTCGTTCAACTGCTACGACGCCGACCCGGCCAAGGCGCTGGCGATCTACGAGACGTGCGGCAAGCCCTTGCTGATCGGCGAGTTCTCGTTCCGCGCGACCGATTCCGGCCTGCCCAATACGCGCGGCGCGAGCCCGATCGTGGCGACGCAGACCGAGCGCGCCGCCGCTTACCGCACCTATGCGCGGACGGCGCTGGCGCATCCGGACGTGGTCGGCGTGCACTGGTTCGAGCATGCCGACCAGCCCGCCGAGGGCCGCTTCGACGGCGAGAACTCCAATTACGGCACCGTGACGATCGACGACCGCGTCTATGCGGAGCTGACCGCGGCGATGAGCGAGGTCAACGCCGCCGCCGAGGGCCTGCACGCGGCAGCGGGATCATGAGGATGACGATGAGGAATACCAAAATCGTCTTCATCGGCGCTGCCAGCATGTCGTTCGGGCTGAGCATGCTGCGCGACCTGTTCACCGGCGAGGAGTTACGCGGCAGCACGCTAGTCCTGGTCGACACAGACCATGCGGCGCTGGCGCGGATGACCGATCTCGCCAGGCTGCTCAATGCGAAACTGACCGCCGGCCTCGTCATCGAACAGTGCACCGACCGCCGTGCCGCGCTGAGCGGCGCCGGCTTCGTCATCAACTCGACCGCGATCGACCGCAACCGGCTGTGGAAGCTCGATTGGGAGTTACCGCGCAAATACGGAATCCGCCACACGCTCGGCGAGAACGGTGGACCCGGCGGGCTGATGTTCACGTTGCGCACGCTGCCGCTCGTGTTCGACATCGTCCGCGACATCGAGGAGCTGTGCCCAAAGGCGCTGTTCATCAACTTCTCCAATCCGGAGAACCGCATCATCCACGCCATCGGCAAATACACCCATGTCGCCACGCTCGGGCTGTGCCATGGCATCTTCATGAGCCACGGCGACGTGGCGCACATGCTTGGCCGACGCTACGAGGACATCGACGTCTGGGGCGCGGGGCTCAATCACTCGCAGTGCCTGATGCAGATTCGCGACCGCGTCACGGGCGAGGACCTCTACCCGCTGCTGCGCGAGACGGAGAAGGCGTTCGATCCGACTTTCATGCCGCTGAGCCGGCAGGTGTTTCGCGCCTTCGGCCACTGGATGACGTGCAGCGACGATCACCTCGGCGAATATCTCCCCTATGGCTGGGAGGGCGGCGAGCACGGCTACGATTTCGCAGGCGACGAACGCGGCCGCGTCTGGTTCGCCGATACGATCGGCAAGGTGCTCGCGGGCGAAGCGCCGCCCTCCGACTGGCTGACGCCGTCCGGAGAGCGCGGCGCTGCCGCGATCGGCGGCGTGCTGCACGACAGGAAGCGCATGCTCGAATCCGGCATCGTGCCGAACCGGGGCGCGATCCCCAATCTCGCGACCGATGCCGCAGTCGAGGTGCCGGTGATCGCCGACGCTGCCGGAATCCATCCGGTGTCGCTCGGGCCCCTGCCCGATGCGATCGCCAAGCTCTTGTCGATCCAAGTCAATGTGCAAGCGCTGGCGGTCGAGGCCGCCATACGCGCGTCGAAGGAGATTGCGCTGCAAGCGCTGCTGATCGATCCGGTCGTGAATTCGGCGAGCGCGGCAGTGAAGCTGCTCGATGAATTGTGGGAGGCGAACCGCCCCTACATCCGGCCCTGCCTGTGAGACCGACATGAAACCGAAGCGCGTCGCCTTCTATTTCTCGCCGCACGAGGACGACTGGCAGCTATTCATGATGCCGGCGGCCTTCCGCGACATCGCTGACAACTCGACGCGCTGCGTCTTCGTGCACCTGACCGCGGGCGATGCCGGCCTCGGGCTCGGCACCGGCGGACGCAGGCATCCTTACTATCTCGCGCGCGAGCACGGCGCAGAGGCCGCGATCCGCTTCCTTGCCGATTGCGACGGCAAGCCGCCGGAGGAGCCGCGAATCGATGCGCCGGTCTTTGCCCGGCATGCCATCCGCCGCGTCAGCTACCGCAACACGGTCGCCTATTTCCCGCGCCTGCCGGACGGCAATCCCGATGGCGGCGGCTACACGGCGACCGGCCTCCAGTCGCTGAAGCGGCTGGCGGAGAACGACGTCACCACGATGACCGCGATCGACGGCAGCGCCGATTATTTCGGCTGGGCCGATCTTACCGCGATGCTGCGCGCGCTGGTCATCGGCGAGAGCGAAGGGCGCATCCCGGACTTGCATATCCCCGAACTCGACGCGACGATCAATCCCGGCGACCACGCCGATCACAGGTTCACCGCGCGAGCCGTGCGCGACGCGATCGACGGTCTGCCCGCGCGCGTCTTTCACCACATGGGCTACGCCGCAGGCGAGCGCCCGGAGAACCTGACGGGCGAAGATCGCGACCTCAAATGCGCGGTCTACGCGGTCACCATGGCCGGCGTGCTGGCGCTCGACCACACGGTCGCATGGCGGCACTACGATGCGCTCTTTGCCGGCCGCGACTACTGGCGCGAGGAACGCGTCGCCGCCTCGGGAGCGGATCGCTGAACCGCGGCATTGACGCGCGGGAATATTCCGGGGAGCCGCCGATGAACCGAAGCGCTGCCCTTCCCTCGAATCCATCACATAGGCTGGCCAACGCGCTCGGCTGATTCAGTCTCGGCCTCGGTGCCGCCGAGATGCTGGCGCCGAAACCGATGGCGAAGTGGCTCGGCATGCGTCACGGCGTGCCGATTCTGACAGCTTATGGTGCGCGCGAGGTTGCATCCGGCGTGGGCATCCTGACGATAGGCAACAAGGCGCCGGCCATGTGGTCGCGCGTCGCCGGGGATGCGCTCGACATTGCGTCGCTGGTCTCGGTCGCGATCGAGCGGCCGTCGAAGTGGCGCAACACCACGCTCCCGCTCGCCGCGGTCGCCGGCGTCACGGCGCCCGACATCGCCTGCGCCGTGGCGCTCAGCGGCCGCAACATACCGGCGCGCCGCCGGACGCGCATCACGCGCGGCGACTGAAGAAGTCTCACAGCCGGCTCTTGCCCATGTTCTTGCGGGCGATCGCCGCCAGCAGCAGCCCGAAGCCGAACAGACGCAAGACGTAGACCCAGCTCTTGTCATCCTGGAGGAAGTCGAACGAGACCGAAATGCTCTGCCCCGCGGCGAAGAGCAAGAAGGAAATGCCAAAGATTGCGAACAGCGAGTCGCCGGTGCGGCGCCAGAAGCGGAAGAAGAACAGCGCCGCCACCAGGAAGCCCGCCGTGTTCATGCCGGAGAGGAAGGTCGTCATCAGTCGATCTCCCAGATGAAGCCGTAGATCAGGACCGCGAGCGCGGCCAGGTTCGTCATCAGCCGCGCGATCTGGAAATCGATGTTCGGCAGGAGAACCATGTCGAGCACGACCAGGAAGCTGTTAAGCGCGAGCAGCACGAAACAGCTCGCGGTCCAGAGCAGAAGCTTGGCGCGCGTGCGCAAGTAGCTGCGCACGAGCAATCCGCCGCAACCGGCGCTGGTGGCGAAGCACAGGCAATAGACGATCGTTGCGACCGGGTTACTCATCTTTGATCCTGAAGGCGTCTGACAGGATTTGCAGCTTCACGTTGCTCGGAGAATTGACGATCTGACGCATCACCACGGCGGGCTTGAGCGCGTAGAGCTGGGCGAGCGCGCCCACCGCGTCCTCGAGGCGGCCGGTGGCATTGTAGCGGAATCGCGCGCCGTCCTCCTCGACCACCAGCCCGGCCGCGATGAGGTTGTGCAGGGCCTCGACCACGGCGACCTGGCTCGAGCGCAGCTCCTTGAGGATCTCGGCGGGCTCCCAGTTGCGCTCGCGCGACGCCCGCAACATGAGCAGCAGCTCCAGCGCCCAGACCGACCTGAACGAAGCTCCCGCGAATTCGAGGATTTCGGCTTCCGAAGCCATCACGCCGCGAACGGGCTCATTGCCGGGGCTCCACACTCAAAATCACGTCCACGCCCGAAGCCGGCATGGGCGTCTGTTGCAAATGTCCGATCAGGCCGTGCGCAGGCTCTGCGGCGGCTCACCGGGTCGTTGCGCAAGTTCGGCGCCGGAGCGCGTCCGCATGCCGAGCATGCGCTCGAGCTCGAGGCCGACGCTTTCCGGCGTGATCGGTTTTTGCAGCACGGGCACGCCGGAATAGCGCGGATCGATGCTTTCGCCGCCGTATCCGGTGACGAAAACGAACGGAATATTCCGTTCGGCCAACTCGCTTGCCAGCGGATAGACGTGCTCACCGGAAAGATTGAGATCGAGAAAAGCACAATCGAAATCGCCCTTGGCTTCCGACATCGCCTCCTGCAGCGAGCAGCAGGGACCGACGACGAAGACACCGTACCCAACCAGCAGATCGCGCATCATGATACCGATCATGGCCTCGTCTTCGACGAGCAGAACGCGCTTCATCGAGCCGCTGGGGAGATGAATGAGGTTCTGGTGCTGCTGTTGCGGAGACCAGCCCGGCGCTTCGCCGCCGAGCGGAATCTGCAATGCGCAGTGTAGGCCCGACGGCCGCCAATCCCATGCGACATTTCCGCCGACCTGTCCGCGGATGCTCGCATTGATGATCTTGGTGCCGAAGCCGTGCGCGTGCGGCGCCACGACCGGCGGGCCGCCGGTCTCCTCCCAACGCAAATTGAGAGCGCCCTCCTCGATCGACCAGCGGATCGCAAGACGGCCTTCCGGTACCGACAGCGCGCCGTACTTGGCGGAGTTGGTCGCGAGCTCGTGCAGGACGAGGGCGAGATTCTGCGAACGCTCCGGCGACAGCGCGATCGGCATCCCATCGAGCTGCACGCGCGCGGAATCGCCGGAGTACGGCGCGACCTCCTCCATTACGAGACGACCGACATCGGCGCCCTGCCAGCGGCTCTCGGACAGGAGCGTATGCGCCTGGGCCAGCGCATGGATGCGGCCCTCGACCGATTTGATATAGCCTTCCTTCGTACTCGAGCGCGTCAGCCGCACGATTGCCTGCACAACGGCGAGCGCATTACGCGCGCGATGGTCCACCTCTCGCGCGAGCAGGAGTTGCCTCTCGTCCGCTTGTTTCCGCTCGGTGATATCGACCGCGGTGCCGAGCACCCGGATGCAACGCCCTTCGTCGTCGAACAGGCCGCGGCCCTTTGCGGCGACCCATCGGACAACGCCGTCTTCCTTGCCGATGGTTCGATATTCGACATCGTAGAGCGCCCGCTTTTCGGGGTCGCACGCCGTGGCATAAGCCGCTGCGGTCAGGTCCCGGTCGTCCGGGTGCAGACCGGAGTAAAAATCGGCCATGCTCACCGGCACATCCGGTGAGATACCGAACATTGCCTTGACCCTCGGTGGCCAGAACAAGGTCTCGGAAATATTGTCGACATCCCATAGGCCGATTTCGGCGGCCTCCGTCGCAAGGCGAAGCTGCTGCTCGCTCTCCTGCAATCTGGCGGCCGACGCTTCGAGCTCGGCGGTGCGGTCGGCGACGCGACCCTCCAGATCGCGGTTGAGCGCCTCGAGCTGCCGGGTCTTGCGGTAAAGCTCGGCGAAGACCCGGACCTTGGCGCGCAGCAATTCCGGCACGACCGGCACCGGCACGTAATCGACCGCGCCCATCTCGTAGCCGCGCAGCAGGTCGGTGTCCGACAACAGCACCGCCGAGATAAAGATGATCGCCGTCTTTTGGAAACGGGGATGCTCTCGGATCATGGCGGCGAGTTCGAAGCCGTCGAGGTCCGGCATGCAGACATCGATGAGAACGACGGCCACGTCGTTCTTCAGCAGAAGGTTCAGCGCCTCGGTCGCCGAGGTCGCCTGGATCAGGTTCTCGTTGAGGTCGCGCAAGACGACTTCGTAGCTCAGCAGTTTTGCCGGCTGGTCGTCGACGAGCAGAATGTTGACGGGTTCGTCTTCGGTCATGGCCGTGTCACCGGTGCAGCCACATGCGCAGCATGGTCAGGAGCTGCTCGGTGTTGACGGGCTTGGCGAGATAGTCGGAAGCGCCGGCCTCCAGGCATTTCTCGCGGTCGCCCTTCATCGCCTTGGCGGTGAGCGCGACGATCGGCAGGCGCCGGTAGGCACCGCGGGCGCGGATTTGCGCGATCGTCTCGTAGCCGTCCATCTCCGGCATCATGATGTCCATGAGCACGATCGAAAGTTGCGGGTTCGCCTCGATCAGCTCGATCGCCTCGCGTCCGGTCGTCGCCGTCAATACGTTCATGCCGTGACGTTCGAGCACGCTCGACAGCGCGAAGATGTTGCGCGCGTCATCATCCACAAGCAGCACCTGCCGGCCGACCAGATCCTCGTCGGACGAGTTCAGCCGTTCCAGCATGCGCTGCTTGTCCGGCGGCAGCTCGGTCACGACGCGATGCAGGAACAGCGCGGTCTCGTCGAGCAGCCTCTCGGGCGACTCGACGCCCTTGACGACGATGCTGCGCGCCATGGTGTGCAGCTGCGCGTCCTCCTCGGCGCTGAGCTCGCGGCCGGTGAAGACGATCACCGGCACGTCGGAGAGCGGGCTCTCCTTGTGCAGCTTCTCAAGCACTTCGAAGCCGCTCATGTCGGGGAGCCTGAGGTCGAGCACCACGCAGTCGAACGGCTCACTGCGCAGCACGCTGAGCGCCTCCTCGCCGGACTGCGCCGCCTCGATCTCGATGTCGGTGTGGCCGAGCAGCGCGGCGATGCTCAACTGCTCCGCCGGATTGTCCTCGACGACGAGCAGGCGCTTGCGCTTGCGCGTCGAGTATTCCTTGATCCTGGCGAGCGCCTCCTCGACGCCTTCCATCGTCGTCGGCTTGGTGACGAACGAGAAGGCGCCACGGGCGAGCCCGTGCTGCTTGTCCTCGTCCTGCGTGACGATCTGCACCGGGATGTGCCGCGTCAGCGGGTTCTGCTTGAGCTGGCTGAGTACGCTCCAGCCGAGCATGTCCGGCAGGAACACGTCGAGCGACACGGCAGTCGGCTGGTACTGCTTGGCGAGCTCGATTGCCTGCGCGCCGGTCGAGGCGACGAGCACCTTGAAGCCCCTACGCCGCGCCAGATCGGCGAGCACGCGACCGTAATGCGGGTCGTCCTCGACGATGAGCAGGATCGAGTCGCCGGGCTCGAGCTCGCGGCGATCGTCCGGGATCGGCTCGACGATGCGCTCGGGCGGCAGGAGGATCGGCTGAGACAGCGGCTGCGAGCCCGCACCGTGGCCGGACGACCGCAGCGCGAGCGTCGATCCGGCATATTGCAGCGGCAGGTACAGCGTGAAAGCGCTGCCGACGCCGGGCGTCGAGCGCAATTGAATCTCGCCGCCAAGCAGGCTCGCAAGCTCGCGGCTGATGGCGAGGCCGAGACCCGTACCGCCATATTTGCGGCTGGTCGAGGCATCCGCCTGCTGGAACGCCTCGAAGATGATCTTCTGCTTTTCCGGCGGGATACCGATGCCGCTGTCCGAGACCTCGAACGCGACCACACTCCCGCCCTGCCCGAGCACCGGGTGGTTCGGATTCCAGCCGCCGGTCGCGCGCGAGACGCGCAACTGCACGCCGCCGCGCGACGTGAACTTGAAGGCGTTCGACAGCAGGTTCTTCAGCACCTGCTGGAGCCGCTTGGAGTCCGTCATGATGCTGCGTTCGAGCGTCGGATCGAGGCTCAGCTCGAACGACAGGTCCCTGGCGTCCGCTTCGTGACGGAATGGGCGGCCGACGGCGTCGAGCAGATCGCCGAACAGGATGTCCTCCGCCTCGACGGTGACGGTGCCCGACTCGATCTTGGACAGGTCGAGGATGTCGCTGATGAGGTTCAGCAGGTCGGTGCCGGCGCCATGAATGGTGCGGGCGAATTCCACCTGCTTCGGCGACAGGTTGCCGTCCGGGTTCTCGCCGAGTTGCTGACCGAGGATGAGGATCGAGTTGAGTGGCGTGCGCAGCTCGTGCGACATATTGGCAAGGAATTCGGACTTGTATTTCGAGGTGAGCGCGAGCTCCGTCGCCTTTTCCTCGAGCTCGCGGCGGGCCTGCTCGATCTCCTGGTTCTTGCGCTCGACCTCGACGTTCTGCTCGGCGAGCTGTTGCGCCTTCTGTTCGAGCTGCTCGTTGGTCTGCTGCAACTCCTTCTGCTGCGACTGCAATTCGGCGGCGAGCTGCTGCGATTGCTTGAGGAAGCCTTCGGTCTGCATCGTCGCTTCGATCGAGTTCAGCACGATGCCGATCGAGGCCGTAAGCTGCTCGAGAAATGCGAGCTGCAGCGGCGTGAACGCATCGATCGAGGCAAGCTCGATCACCGCCTTGGCCTGGTTCTCGAACAGCACCGGCAGCACGACGATGTTGCGCGGCGGCGCCTTGAACAACGCCGACGAGATCGGCACGACCTCGCTCGGGATGTCGGTGATCAGCAGGCGGCGCTTGTCGAGCGCGCATTGGCCGATCAGCCCTTCGCCGAGCCGCAGGGTCGGCGGATGGCCGCCCTCATCGAGCCCTGCATAGGACGACAGCAGGTGCAGCCGCGCCTCGCTGTCGGTTTCCATCTGATAGATGACGCTCTGCTGCGCGTTGACGAGCGGCGTCAGCTCGGTCAGCAGCAGCCGTCCGACCGTGCCGAGATCGCGCTGGCCCTGAAGCATGTTGGTGAACTTGGCGAGGTTGGTCTTCAGCCAGTCCTGCTCGGTGTTGCGCTCCGTCGTCAGACGGAGATTGTCGATCATCGTGTTGATGTTGTCTTTCAGCTCCGCCACTTCGCCGCGCGCGTCGACCTGAATCGAGCGCGTGAGGTCGCCCTTCGTCACGGCGGTCGCCACCTCGGCGATGGCGCGGACCTGCGTGGTCAGGTTCGCGGCGAGCAGGTTGACGTTGCCGGTGAGGTCTTTCCAGGTGCCGGCGGCGCCGGGCACGTTGGCCTGACCGCCGAGACGGCCTTCGACGCCGACTTCGCGCGCCACGGTCGTGACCTGATCGGCGAAGGTCGCCAACGTCTCGGTCATGTTGTTGATGGTCTCGGCGAGCGCGGCCACCTCGCCCTTCGACTTCACGGTGAGGTTCTGCTTGAGGTCGCCGTCGGCGACCGCGGTCACGACCTTCACGATGCCGCGGACCTGCTCGGTCAGGTTCGCCGCCATCACGTTCACGGTGTCGGTCAGGTCCTTCCAGGTGCCGGCGACGCCGGGCACTTCCGCCTGACCGCCGAGGCGGCCTTCGGTGCCGACTTCGCGCGCCACGCGCGTCACTTCCGAGGCGAAGGCATTGAGCTGGTCCACCATCGTGTTGATGGTGTTCTTCAGTTCGAGAATTTCGCCCTTCACGTCGACGGTGATCTTGCGGCTCAAGTCGCCGCGAGCCACGGCCGTGGTCACCTCGGCGATGTTACGCACCTGCGTGGTGAGGTTCGCGGCGAGCAGGTTGACGTTGTCGGTCAGGTCCTTCCACGTGCCGCCGACGCCAGGCACCACCGCCTGGCCGCCGAGGCGGCCTTCGGTGCCGACTTCGCGCGCGACGCGCGTCACTTCCGCCGCGAAGGAGCGCAGTTGCTCCACCATCGTGTTCAGCGTTTCCTTCAGGAGCAGGATTTCGCCGCGCACGTCGACGGTGATCTTCTTCGACAGGTCGCCGCCGGCGATGGCGGTCGCCACCTCGGCGATGTTACGCACCTGCGCGGTCAGATTGCCCGCCATGAAGTTGACGTTGTCGGTCAGATCCTTCCACGTGCCGGCGACGCCGGGCACTTCGGCCTGACCGCCGAGCTTGCCTTCGGTACCGACTTCGCGCGCCACGCGCGTCACTTCCGAGGCGAAGCCGTTCAGCTGGTCCACCATCGTATTGATGGTGTTCTTGAGCTCGAGAATTTCGCCCTTCACGTCGACGGTGATCTTGCGCGACAAGTCGCCGCGCGCCACCGCCGTGGTCACCTCGGCGATGTTGCGCACCTGCGCCGTCAAGTTGCCGGCCATCGAGTTGACCGAGTCGGTCAGGTCCTTCCACGTGCCGGCGACGCCCGGCACGTTGGCCTGGCCGCCGAGACGGCCTTCGGTGCCGACTTCGCGCGCCACACGCGTCACTTCGCCGGCGAAGCGGTTCAGCTGGTCCACCATCGTATTGATGGTGTCCTTCAGCTGGAGAATTTCGCCGCGCACGTCGACGGTGATCTTCTTCGACAGGTCGCCGTTGGCGACCGCGGTCGTCACTTCGGCGATGTTGCGCACCTGGCCGGTGAGGTTGCCGGCCATCGAGTTCACGTTGTCGGTCAGATCCTTCCACGTGCCGGCGACGCCGGGCACTTCGGCCTGGCCGCCGAGCTTGCCTTCGGTGCCGACTTCGCGCGCGACGCGCGTCACTTCCGACGCGAAGGCGTTGAGCTGGTCGACCATCGTGTTGAGGGTGTCCTTCAGCCGAAGGATTTCGCCCGACACGTTAACGGTGATCTTCTTCGACAGGTCGCCCTGCGCCACCGCGGTCGCCACTTCGGCGATGTTACGGACCTGGCCGGTGAGGTTCGACGCCATCGAGTTGACGGAGTCGGTCAAATCCTTCCACGTGCCGGCGACGCCGCGCACCATGGCCTGACCGCCGAGCTTGCCTTCGGTGCCGACCTCGCGCGCGACGCGCGTCACTTCGCCGGCGAACGCGTTGAGCTGGTCCACCATCGTATTGATGGTGTCCTTCAATTCGAGGATTTCGCCCTTCACGTCGACGGTGATCTTCTTCGACAGGTCGCCGTTGGCGACGGCGGTGGTCACCTCGGCGATGTTGCGGACCTGCGCCGTCAAGTTCGACGCCATCGAGTTGACGGAGTCGGTCAAATCCTTCCACGTGCCGGCCACGCCGAGCACGTTGGCTTGGCCGCCGAGCTGGCCTTCGGTGCCGACTTCGCGCGCGACGCGCGTCACTTCGCCAGCAAACGCATTGAGCTGGTCCACCATCGTGTTGATGGTTTCCTTCAGCTGAAGGATTTCGCCCGAGACGTTAACGGTGATCTTCTTCGACAGGTCGCCGCCGGCGATGGCGGTCGCCACCTCGGCGATGTTGCGGACCTGGGCGGTCAGGTTGCCCGCCATGAAATTGACGTTGTCAGTCAGGTCCTTCCAGGTGCCGGCGACGCCCGGCACCTGCGCCTGACCGCCGAGCTTGCCTTCGGTGCCCACTTCGCGCGCCACGCGCGTCACTTCCGAGGCGAAGCCGTTGAGCTGGTCCACCATCGTGTTGATGGTGTCCTTCAGTTCGAGAATTTCGCCGCGCACGTCGACGGTGATCTTGCGCGACAAGTCGCCGCGCGCCACGGCGGTGGTCACCTGCGCGATGTTTCGCACCTGGTCGGTCAGGTTGCCGCACATGGCGTTGACCGAGTCGGTCAGGTCCTTCCACGTGCCGGCGACGCCGGGCACGATCGCCTGGCCGCCGAGCTTGCCGTCGGTGCCGACCTCGCGCGCGACGCGCGTCACTTCCGAAGCGAAGGAGCGCAGCTGATCCACCATCGTGTTGATGGCTTCCTTGAGCTGAAGGATCTCGCCGCGCACGTCGACCGTGATCTTTTTCGACAGGTCGCCGTTCGCCACCGCGATCGTCACCTCGGCGATGTTGCGCACCTGCGCCGTGAGGTTAGACGCCATCGAGTTGACCGACTCGGTCAGGTCCTTCCACACGCCGGAGACCTCGCGCACCTGCGCCTGGCCGCCGAGCTTGCCTTCGGTACCCACTTCGCGCGCAACGCGCGTCACTTCCGAGGTGAACACGGAGAGCTGCTTGATCATCGTGTTGACGATGTTCGCCGACTCGAGGAATTCGCCCTTGAGCGGACGGCCGTCGACTTCCGTGCGCACGGTCTTGATCAGGTCGCCCTGCGCGACGGCGGCGACGGCGCGGGTCACTTCCTTGGTCGGCCACAGCAGATCGTCGATCAGCGTGTTGACCGAGAGCTCCATTTCGCTCCAGGCGCCGCTGGAGAGGCTGAACTTGACGCGGTGCCGGGTGCGGCCCTCGCGGCCGACGACCTCGCCGACGCGCTCGAGCTCGCGCGACATACGCTCATTGGCGGCGACGATGTCGTTGAAGGTGTCGGCGATTTTGCCGGCGATGCCGTGATGGTCGTTCGACATCCGCACGGAGAAGTCGCCGGACCGCATCGCCTGGAGCGCGGAGAGAAGTTCGACAAGTTCGGACGCGCCGTTGGCCGCCTCGGAGGAGCCGTTCCGGTGCGTCAGGGGCACCTCTTTGCTGGCCAGCGCGGCGGCGATGGCGGCCGGAACCGCCTTGCTCTTTCCCTGCTTGGATACGCGCGCGGGCATCGACCCCTCCTGGCTCATTGGGCGCGACCGTTCGGGTCGGTCCGTCAGGCACACGCCGGACAAGACGCGCCCCGCGGGCTCTCGGCCCCCGGGGCAAGCGCGACCTTTCCGTGTGCCTGGCCAGCAATTCCCCCCAGCTCAGACCACGCCGAGCCGCCAACGCGCGAAATCTGTTTTGGTTCCGAGGGAGGTATCGGCAAATTGGAAAATACCACCGCGTTGCAAAGCCGCGTGGTGTTCCAGACAGTGTCCGATATCCGGCAGACGCGCGGCAGCAGCGCGCCGACGCGGTCCTGCGCCTGAGCCGCCTCTAGAGCTCGAACACCTGCTTCGGCGTCTTGTGCAGACAATCGCCGGGACCGTTCTCGCCGACGATGTAATTGTCGCAGATGACGGCAAAGATCGACGGCGTTTCGTAGCCCGGGTGCACCGCAAAATTCATGTTCGCCGCGATCGGCATGGTCTCGTCCGAACGGATCATCGGCCGCTCGACCATGTCGTAACCCTGTCCGTGGGCGTAAAGACGCAGTTCCGGCGGCAGGCCGCGCTGCGTCATGAACACGTTGTGCGCGGCATGGATGTCCTTGGGCCGCGCGCCAGGCTTCATCAGGCTCAGCGTGTGGTCCTGTGCCTGCCGCACCGCCTCGAAGCCGTCCTTGAGTTCGTTAGAGGCGCGGCCGAGCACGATCGTGCGCGCGATCTCCGTGTACATGCCGCCCGGGCCATTCACTTCGATCAGCAGCGAGAGGTGGTCGCCCTTCGCAAGTGTGCGACCCTGCATGAAGCGGGGCACGAAGGACGAACGTATGCCGACCGGCGATGAACCGCCGAGGAAGATGCCCTGCTCGCTGCCGAGGCGCAGTGCGGTCTCTTGCGCCACGGCGGTGACATCGATGTCGCGCAGTCCCGGCTTGATGGTCTTGAGCACCGCGGCGAAGATGTCGTCCTGCATTTCGGCGCAGCGGCGGATCAGATCGAGTTCCTCGAGGCTCTTGATCGCCTTGATACCGTCGACCAGTTCGGTCGCATCGACGAGCTCGGCGTCGCTCAAGCCCTGCTCAAGCGCTTCGACCAGCGCATGCGGCATCGCGCCCTTGCCGACCAGACCGATCGTGCGGAGGTCACGCCGCTCCAGGGCCTCGACCGCCAGTTCCGCGTCGTAGCTGTGCGTATAGACGATCGAGACGAACGACGGGGTGCAGAGCTGCTCGCCGACGCCGCGATTGAGCGGATCGTTGTCGAAGGCGGTGCGCTTGCCCATCGGCCCCATTTCGATCACGGTCATCGGCTCGTCGGCATAAAAGATGACCGTGCGCGGATAGCCGTTTGTAGCCGGCAGATCGGTGAACCACCGGACAGTGCCGCCGATCCAGTCGCTCGTGTTCTGCATGACGAGCGCGTCGATGCCCTGATCCTTCATGGCGCTGCGGACCGCGGTCCAGCGCCGCTGAAGCTCCGCGTCGGAAATGCGCGTCAGGATTCGGTCGTTTGGCGAAATCATGGATGCCTCGTTTAGCGCGCGATGCGGTTGCGCATGCCCTCGTACCGACCGGCCAGGAAGAGCCGCATGTTCTCGATGACGATCGGCATCACGTAATCCTCATATTCGCGGAACAGACCGCCGATATGAGATTGCATGAACACGTTCGGCAGGTCCCAGAACGGACTGTCCTTGGGCAGCGGCTCCTTGTGGAAGACGTCGAGGCCGGCGCCGGCGATGCGGCCTTTGGTCAGCACGTCGAGCAGAGCGGTCTCGTCCACGGTCTCGCCGCGCCCGACATTGATGAAATATGCGCTCGACTTCATCGCCTCGAACACGGACCGTCCGATCGATCCGACATTGTGGGCGTCGCCCGGCAGGACGTTGACGAGATAGTCGGCCTGCGCCGCTGCCGCCGGCAGATCGGCAGCCGGCATGACCGTGTCGAAGTTTTCGACCGCACGAGGCGTGCGGCTGACGCCGACGACGCGCATGCCGAAGGCCTTCAGCAGGCCGGCGATCGCCGTGCTGCTCAGGCCGACGCCGACGACGACCGCCGTCTTGCCCGCCAGCAGCGGCCACGGCCGCGAACGGTCCCAGTGATGCGCGGCCTGATCCCTGACGAGGCGCGGGGTCTCGTGCGTGACGGAGAGCATCAGGTGCGCCACGGTCTGGCTCATGGCCGGGCCGTGAATGCCGCGCGCGCTGGTCAGCAGCACCTCCGGCCTTAAGGACGGGCAGCGTAGAAAATGATCGACGCCGGTGGCGAGCGACTGAATCCACTTCAGCCGCACCGCCGCGCGCGCGAGTTCGTCGTTCATGCTGATGCCGAACGCAATGAGGACGTCTATGTCGGCGGCCGGCAGCGGCAGCGTCGCCAGATCTTTCACGGCATAGACCGTCTCGACCGGATAGACGGTCAGTTCCGGACAGGCCTGACGCAGCCGTTCGGCAGAACTGACGGCATGTGTTTCGAGGATCAGTACGTTCATGTCGGCGGGTCATGTCTCGGGCCGCCACCATAGCGATGTGCCGCCGGGAAAGCAGCCCGTGCCGTCACGACATCGCGGTCCCGCATCGTGGGCCAGCCGCGTCAACAAATCCGGCTGCGCGGCGGGCAAAGGTGGTGCAACATCGACAAAACATCGCGCGCCAGCGAGACGCGCGGTCGACGATCCTGGAGGGTACGAATGGACAGCAGGACGATCTCACGGCGTACGCTTGTCAAAAACGGACTGGTCGGTCTCGCCGCGCCTGCCGTGCTGCGCGTGCTTCCCGCCGAGGCGCAATCGGCCGTCATCAAGATCGGCCATGTCAGTCCGAAGACCGGGCCGCTTGCCGGCTTTGGCGAGGCAGACGCCTTCATCCTCGATCAGGTGCGCGGCATCCTCGGCAAGGGCCTGGAAAGCGGCGGCAAGACTTACAAGGTCGAGATCATCTCGAAGGACAGCCAGTCGAGCGCGAGCCGCGCCTCCGACGTCGCCGCCGAGCTGATCCTCGGCGACAAGGTCAACCTCATCGTCGCCTCGGCGACGCCGGACACGACCAACCCGGTCGCCGACCAGGCCGAGGTCAACGAGGTGCCGTGCATCACCACCAACTGTCCGTGGCAGCCTTATTTCTTCGGCCGCAAGGGCGACCCGAAGAAGGGCTTCACCTGGACCTATCATTTCTTCTGGGGGCTCGAGGACGTCATCGGCTCGTATCTGGCGATGTGGGACGAAGTGCCGACCAACAAGGTGGTCGGCGGCCTGTTCCCCAACGACGCCGACGGCAACGCCTGGGGCGATCCGCAGCATGGCCTGCCGCCGGCGCTCGCCAAGGCCGGCTATAAATTGCACGATCCCGGCCGCTATCAGGTCATGAACAACGACTTCACCTCGCAAATCTCGGCCTTCAAGGCGGCCGGCTGCGAGATGGTGGTCGGCAATATGATTCCGCCCGACTTTTCCACGTTCTGGTCGCAGGCGGCGCAGCAGGGCTTCAAGCCGAAGATCGTCACCATCGGCAAGGCGCTGCTGTTTCCGTCGGTGGTTGAATCGCTCGGCGCACG
>Ga0187809_10000637_pt1 | contig 17979 bp, 15 predicted proteins | sample NC_wetland_sal_i_8_FD_132415 | JGI IMG/M metagenome (GOLD analysis project Ga0187809, IMG submission 132415) | Wetland sediment microbial communities from Neuse River Estuary, North Carolina, USA - ASW_4 | ecosystem: Environmental > Aquatic > Freshwater > Wetlands > Sediment | place: USA: North...
ACCAGGCTCCCCAGGGGCAGCATGCCAAAGGCGGCCATGGCAAGGTAGCTCATCACCCGCCCGCGCATCTGCCTGGCGGAATGCACCTGGATGATGATATTGCAAACCGTCGTCTGTGCCATGGCGCCAAATCCTGCCAGCATGGCAACGACCAGTGCCGCCGGCAAAACGGGGATCTGCGAAAAGGCTGTCAACCCGCCTGCCAGCACGAGCGTATTGATGAAGAGCACCTTTTTCAGACGGGAACCGTCCCGGAGCGACGCCAGGAAGATCGCCCCCGCGACGGCCCCGGCGCCGATGCACCCATTGAGGTAGCCGAAAGTAGCCGCATTCCCGTGAAAGATGTCCCGGGCGAACACCGGCAGCAGGGTACGGTAGGGTAAAACCAGGAAACTCACCAATGCCAGGATCAACAGCGTCTTGCCGATCTCCCGGGTGCCGACGATATAATCAAAGCCCTCGCGAAAAGCAGCCGTCCTTCGGTGGGCAACGGGGGTTGGCGGACGGGGCGGCAATTTCATTAACAGCAGGCAGGCGATGACGGCAATAAAACTGAGCGCATTGGACAGGAAGCAGGCGACCGCCCCGAAGCGGTCGAGTACAAGGCCCGCCAGGGCGGGCCCCACCAGTTTGGCGAGGTTGGCCAGCGTGGAATTCAGGGCAACCGCGTTGGGCAGATCGGACGCATCATTGACCATCTCATGTACGAGCGGCTGGCGGGCGGGAAGGTCAAACGCATTGATCAATCCCAATACGGCGCTGAGCGCCAGGATCTCCCAGACCACATCATGATGGGTCCAGATCAGTGCCGTCAGCAGGATCGCCTGGATCATCATGGCAGTCTGCGTGATGAGCAGGATCCGGTGGCGGTTATACCGGTCGGATACGATCCCCCCGTAAGGTGCCATCAAAAATGACGGGAACTGTTCGGCGAAGGTGGTCACGCCCAGCATGAACGTGGAGTGGGTGATCATGTAGATGACCCAGATGACGGCGGTGCGTTGCATCCAGGTCCCGGTGCGGGAGATCGACTGCCCCGTAAAAAACAGGGAATAGTTACGGTTGCGGAAGGCGCGGAATGTCCGGAGGCGTTGCGTCATGAAGATTACCGTTCCGGGTCACAAGAAGCATTCCAATTAACGGGGCCGGCAGGGTGCGCATCGGGCATCCCACGAACCCTGCCGGCGCGTTACTGCCGGACCGTGACGATCACGCGCTGGTAACTCGTGAGGGACGGAGACCCGTTGTCCGTCGCCTGGGCGATGATATGAATGGTCTGCCCGGCTACGGCATTCACCGGGATCGTCACCCGGACGCAGCCGGGGCCCGCGTCGCGGATCGTCACCGTGCCGGGGTAGGTCCCCACACGAAACTGCCACCACGTGACCGCTACCGCGTTGCCATCCGGATCGGAGACGTGAACGTTCAGGCGAATCGTTTCACCTCGGGCAGCCAGGATATCCAGGGGTCCTTCAACGGTGACCAGGGGGGCGTGGTTGGCCTGGGCGTATACCGGGGTGACCGACCATTTCAGTCGGGCCGCAAAATCTCGCTGTGCTGCCGGGAAAAAATCAGGATCATCCCGGTCCGCGCCACTTTTGCGGTTCCCGGCGCCGAGCGCCTGTTCCATGGCCTGCTGCGAAGTGTCCCCCGCAGGATAGGAAAACGGCTGGGTGACACGGGAGGCCGTGTGACCGCCCCATCCGCCCCAGGATCCATCTACCTCGGCGCGCAAACCGTTTGCCGGCAGGTTCATGAAGGTGGGGTCATCCCCCTCCCCCAGCCAGGATCCCGGCGGCTGCACCGGCATCCAAACGACGTAACCCATTCCGCGCAGCTGTTCTGCGGTGTAGCCCTTAAAGCCAAAATAATCCATAATATCCCCCTTTACCATCTGTTTGCCGTCTCCCCATACGCGGTAACGCGCTCCCAGCGGACCTGCGCCGGTCACTTCCCGGTTCATCCAGGCAGCGGTCATGTATACGGAATCCGCCGGAGCCGCGCCCAGCTGTGCGCCATATCCATAGTTGGGCCCCCCGGTGAACTGGCGACATTCGACCTGCGGCCAGTGGGGGCCGATATATTTGGCATACAGGTCATCCTGGTCCCCGGAGGGCAGCAGGACCAGTTTGCGGGAGATCTTGCTTTTGATGGCTTCCCACTCCAGGGTGTTCTCATAGCGGTCCTGGATGGATTTGAGCGCCCGGGCGATCGTGCTTTCTCCACCCCAGGCCGTAATGTAAAGTTTCCCGGGCCGGTCGTCGAGAAGCAGCGAGCGGATCAGGTCGGACCCCGGGGAGTCCCTGGAGATGTCGCCATCAAAATCAACATTGCCCACCCGTATCACGGACCGCAATTGCGCAGGCGTGGGATACCCGGGCTGGTGCACCCGCAGGTTCGGGTAAACCTTCGCGTACGCATCCACGGCCCGGTCGATATACCGTTCATCCTTAGCCCAGCGCCACGAGGTGCACGGACAGGTGTCCAGCCCGAAGCGGCTGTATTCCCGCCCGGGAACATACCAGCGGGTGCCCTTTCCGTCACCTTTCCAGTGATACCCGCTGCTGGTATAGATCAGCCCGTCCACCTCCACATCGCAGCTGTACAGCAGGAAGCGGATCAGGGAATTGTTGTCATCGAGTTCGGGATCGGTGGTGATCACGACGCGGGGCCGGGGGTGATCGCCTGCGACCTGGGCACGCAGCGTCCGCGGTGGGATCAGCAATAGTATCAGGGCCAACGGGGGAATGGCACGAAAAGCCCTTGGCAGACGGAAGGGAACCATGGGTATGATTTTCGGGTTCATAATACGAATGACAGGTCATTGCTGGTGACGCTCCCGGAGCAGGTCAACCACTTCATCCAATTCCACATTTTTTTCCCGGAGCAGCACCAGGTAGTGAAAGAGCAGGTCCGCGGCTTCATTGACAAAGAGTTTCCGGTGATTGTCCTTGGCTTCAATGACCAGTTCCACCGCTTCCTCTCCCACCTTCTGGGCAATCGCATTGATCCCCTTTTTAAACAGGGTGGAAGTATAGGAGCCCGACACCGGGTGTTTCTTCCTGCCCAGGATGATCTTCTCCAGGGTACGCAGGAAATCACCCGCGACATTGTCCTCGTTGAAACAGGTGTCGGCGCCGGTGTGGCACACCGGTCCGTCGGGCTTGGCCCGGATGAGCAGGGTGTCAAAATCGCAGTCGCTGCGGATATCCGTCACGTGCAGGAAGTTCTTGCTCGTCTCGCCTTTCACCCAGAGACGTTGCCGGCTCCGGCTGTAAAACGTGACGAGCCCGGATTCGATGGTCTCCAAAAGCGCTTCGCGGTTCATGTAGCCCAGCATCAGTACGGTGCGCGTGGAGGCATCCTGCACCACGACCGGGATCAGTTCCCCGGGGTATTTTGTAAAATCGAGACGTTTTACCATCTCTGCGTAATGGGTGGTCATAAGCGAACATTGATATTTTTTTCCAATAAAAACTTTTTCAACACCGGGATCTGCACTTCCTTGTAGTGGAAGATGCTCGCGGCCAGTGCGGCATCCGCGTGGTCGTTCCGGAAAACATCGGCAAAATGCTGCATGGTGCCGGCGCCGCCGGAGGCGATGACGGGTACATCGAGCTCGTCGGAAAGCAGCCGGGTGATGTCCCCGGCAAACCCGCTTTTGGTGCCGTCGTTGTTCATCGAGGTGAGCAGGATCTCTCCTGCGCCCAGCGCGACGGCTTCCTTCGCCCAGTCAAGGGCCCGCCGCTCCGTTCTGATGCGGCCGCCATTCAGGTAAACATACCAGCTGCCGTCCGCCTCTTTCCGGGTGTCGATGGCCAGTACGACGCACTGGCTTCCAAACTCGCGGGCCATGTTCCGGATCAGCTCCGGGTTACGGAAGGCGGCCGAATTGACGGATACTTTATCGGCACCCTGCCGAAGCAACTCAAACGCATCTCCCACGGCGGCGATGCCACCCCCGACCGTAAAGGGGATATTGATGTGGGCGGCAATCCTATTTACGAGCGCCGCAAAGGTTTTTCTTCTCTCAACGGTCGCGGTGATGTCTAGGAAGACCAGTTCGTCCGCCCCCTGCTGTGAATAATACATGGCCAGCTCCACGGGGTCGCCGGCGTCGCGGATGTCTATAAAATTGACCCCCTTGACCGTGCGCCCGTCCCTGATGTCCAGGCAGGGTATGATCCTCTTTACGAGCATGGTTCCTGTTTTATGAAATCACCGAGTTGCTGAAGGGTGATCCTGCCCTCGTAAATAGCCTTGCCGATGATGACGCCGTGACATCCCGCGTCGCGCAGCGCCACCAGGTCGTCGTAAGCGGCCACTCCCCCGCTGGCCACGAGTTTCAGGGCGGGGAACCGGCGCAGGATCCCGCCATAAAGTGCCAGCGAAGGCCCTTCCAGCATGCCGTCCCGTGAAATGTCCGTACAAAAAACCGTATCAATGTGCAGGGCACCCAGCTGTTCGATACACTGGAAGATGTCGATGCCCCCATCCTCTTCCCAGCCACGGATGCGAAGGCGGGTGCCAACGACATCCGCCCCCGGGAAAAAACGGTCCGCCCCGAAGGCGGCGACCCACCCGGCAAATTCCGCCGGTGCCGTGACGAACAGGCTTCCCAGGCTGATCATCGCCGCGCCTGCACCGAGCACCGAAACGACGTCCGGCCGGCTTTTGATGCCGCCTCCGAAATCGATGACCAGCGAGGTATGGCGCGCGATCGTTTCCAGGACACGCAGGTTCGACAGGGGCTTTCCGCGCGCGCCGTCGAGGTCCACGACGTGCAGGCGCGACAGCCCGGCGTCCTCGAACCGGCGGGCCACGGAAAGGGGATCGTCCGCGTATACGGTCTGTTTGCTGAAATCCCCTTTCTGCAGCCGGACGCACCTGCCTTCCATCAAATCGATTGCGGGGATCACTTGCATCAGGTGTATTTTAAAAAGTTTTCAAGTATGCGCGAACCCGTGTCCGCCGACTTTTCCGCGTGGAACTGCACGCCGTAAAAGTTATCCCGGTGCAGCGCGGCAGCATACGGAATGATATAGTCCGTCGTGGCGACCGCTTCCGGGGAAAGCACCGCGTAATAACTGTGTACGTAGTATACGAACGAGTTCTCGGGAATGCCGCGGAACAGCAGGGAGGACAGGTCGTATATATTGTTCCATCCCATCTGGGGGATCTTCGGGGGCCGTTCCTGCGAGCTGCGGGGAAATTTCCTGACCGGTACATCAAAGATCCCCAGGCACGGTGTATCCTCTTCTTCACTGTGCGCACACATCAGCTGCAGTCCCAGGCAGATCCCCAGCACCGGTTGGGTGAGCGACAGCATCAGGCGGTCCAGCTGTTGCGCCCGCAGGTATTCCATGGCCGAACCGGCCGCTCCAACACCCGGGAAGATCACTTTGCCGGCGTCCCGGATCGCCGCCGGGTCGGCCGTGACGACGGCTTCCACCCCCAGTCGTTGCAGCGCGTTCTGCACACTCTGGGTGTTGCCTGCATTGTATTGAATAATGACCGTACTCACAGGATTCCTTTGGTGCTGGGTAATGAAGGGTCTTCCGGGTCGCGCCGGATCGCCATCCTGATACTGCGGGCAAATGCCTTGAACACTGCCTCGATCTTGTGGTGTTCATTCTCACCCTCGGCCCTGATATGGAGATTGGCCCGGGCCGCATCGCTGAATGATTTGAAAAAATGGGCAAACATTTCCGTGGGCATCTCGCCCAGTTTTTCCCGCCGGAAGGTCACCTCCCAGACCAGCCAGCTGCGACCGCCAAAATCAAGGGCGACCTGCGCCAGTGCGTCGTCCATCGGCAGCACAAAGCCATAGCGGCCGATGCCGCGTTTGTCGCCCAGCGCCAGGAGGAAGGCCTCGCCCAGGGCAATACCGGTGTCCTCGATCGTATGATGCTCATCGATATGCAGGTCGCCCTGGCATTTCACCGCCAGGTCGATGCCCGCATGCTTGCCGAGCTGATCCAGCATGTGATCAAAAAACCCGATGCCCGTCTGCAGGTCGGTCGAACCGGTACCGTCGAGGTTGAGCCGGATGTCGATCTTCGTTTCGCGGGTATTACGCGCGTGGTGCACGATGCGCGGCGGAAGCTGGAGGTACCGGTAAATATCGGCCCATTGCTGCGTTTCCAGGGCGACCACCCGGGCAAGCGCTTCCGGTCCGAGGTCCGCCTCTCCCGCGCCCAGCTGATCATGGTTGTTGAGCCAGAAGGCACGGCAGCCGAGGTTGTGAGCCAGCTGGACGTCCGTGATACGGTCGCCGATCACGAAGGAGCCCGGCAGGTCGTAGGCGGGATTCTCCAGGTAAGCGGTCAGCATGCCGGTACCCGGCTTGCGGGTGGGCTTGTTCTCGAAGGGGAAACTCCGGTCGATGCAAATCTCCGAAAATACGATGCCCTCGTTCTGCAGGGCGCGGATGATAAAATCCTGGACCGGCCAGAAGGCAGCCTCCGGGAAGGAGGGCGTTCCCAAGCCGTCCTGGTTGGTCACCATGACCAGTTCAAAATCATGTTCGCGAACGATCCGCCCCAGGTACTCGAACATATACGGGTAAAACTCGAGCTTGCTGAAGGCGTCCAGCTGGTAGGTGGGCGGCGCTTCCCTGATCAGGGTGCCGTCGCGGTCTATAAACAGGACCTTTTTACTCATGCATATTCATTTAAAGCCGCCAGCAACTGCCGGTTTTCAGCAGGCGTGCCGACGGTGATCCGCAGGCAGTTCCCGCAGAGCGGCTCGCGGCTGCGGTTGCGTACGATTATTTTCTTATCGGTGAGGTACCGGTACAGGCGGTCCGCACCATGGGTCTTAACCAGGATGAAGTTCGCATCGGAAGGATAAACATTCCGGATGCAGGAATAGCGTGGCAGCTCCTGCAACAGCCATTCTTTCTGCTCAACGGTCTGACGGATCTTTTCATTGACCGCCGCCACTTCCCCGAGCGCCTGGACGCCCAGCTGCTGCGACGCCAGGTTGATGTTATAGGGAGGCTTGACGCGATTGAACAGTTCGATCACCCTTTCCGATGCGAAGGCCAGTCCCAGCCGCAGGGCCGCCAGTCCCCAGGCCTTCGAAAGGGTCTGCATCACGACCAGGTTTTCATACTCGGTGAGTTCGGGGATGAAGCTCCTTTGGGAAGCATAGTTGATATAGGCCTCGTCCACCAGTACCATACCGTCAAAATTATTGAGAAGGATCTCGATATCGACGCGTCGCATGCTGTTACCGGTGGGATTGTTGGGGGAACAGATCCATATCAGGCGCGTATCGGCATCGACAGCTTCCAGGATACCGGGAATGTTCAGCTGGAAATCCCCGGTCAAAAAAACCTCCCTGCACGCGATATCATTGATATCTGCACAAACGCGGTACATGCCATAGGTGGGCGGACAGGTGATCACGTTGCTCTTGCCCGGTTCACAAAAGATCCTGAAGGCAAGGTCGATGACCTCATCGCTACCGTTGCCGATGAACGTGTTGGGGACCGGCACGCCTTTTATTTTCGACAGTTGCTGTTTGAGCTTGACCTGCAGCGGGTCGGGATACCGGTTGAAGTCATCCTGGAGGGGTGAGCCGAAGGCATTCTCATTGGCATCCAGGAAAACGGCCGCCTCCCCAGAATACTCGCTCCTGGCCGATGAATAGGGTTTCAGTGCCCGGATGTTCGGCCGTACCAGCCTGTTGAGATCAAACCCGCTCATGATGTGCGCTTTTCATTTTGTAACCTGATGCGTACCGCGCTGCGGTGCGCCTGCAGCCCTTCGGCTTCCGCCATCTCCTCGATGACAGGGCCGATACGGCGAATGCCGCTGCCGGTGATTTTTTGAAAGGTAACTTTTTTCACAAAACTGTCAAGAGATACCCCGCCGGTCACGGCCGCCGTGCCATTGGTAGGCAGGGAGTGATTGGTGCCGGAAGCATAGTCACCGGCGCTTTCCGGTGCATGGTTTCCCAGGAAAACGCTCCCCGCATTGGTCACCAGGCGGGAAAGGACGCCGGCCCGCTGCGATGCGATCACCAGGTGTTCAGGGGCATAGGCATTCAGGAACGCGAAAGCGGTCCGGTGATCACGGAAGACCACCAGTCGCTTGTTGAGAAGACATTTCTCGATGATGCGCTTGCGCGGAAGCCCGGGCAGCTGACGGGCGACCTCTTTCAGTACGTTCCGGATGATCGCTTCGGAAGAGGACACCAGGATCACCTGGCTGTCAGCGCCGTGTTCCGCCTGGCTGAGCAGGTCGGCGGCAACGTAGGCCGGCACACAGGTGGCATCGGCATAGATCGCCAGCTCGCTGGGGCCCGCCAGCATGTCGATGGCGGTACTCTGCGCCTGCACCAGTTTTTTTGCGCAGGTCACGTACTGGTTCCCCGGCCCAAAGATCTTGTGCACCTTGTGCAGGGTTTGCGTACCGCAGGCCATGGCCGCGATGGCCTGCGCGCCGCCGGCTTTGTATATTTTATCGATCCCGAGCAATCCCGCGACGAAGAGTATGACGTCGCTGATACGCCCGTCTTCCCGGGGCGGTGTCGCCACGACGATCTGGGCGCATCCCGCGATCCTGGCGGGGATCCCCAGCATCAGCAGGGTGGAAAAGAGGGGCGCCGTTCCGCCGGGTATGTAAAGACCAACCCGTTCGATCGGGATACTTTTGCGCCAGCAGACGACGCCCGGCACCGTTTCGATCCTGCGTACCGGCTCTGCCTGCGAGCGGTGGAACCGTTCGATGTTCTTTCGCGCCGCCCGGATGGACCGCTTCAGCAGCGGGTCGACCCGCGTGGCAGCGGCACGGATCTCCCCGGGCTGCACCCACAGGTCGCCCGGCGCCGAACCGCCGAAACGCGCGGAGAATTGCCTGACCGCCTCATCGCCCTGCAAGCTGACTTCGCGTATGATGGCGCGTACCTTTTTTTCGAGTTTCTCCGCCGCCAGCCCGGGACGCGTGGTGAGGGCGGCCCATTCCCCCGGGGAGGGATGCAACCGGATATTTTCCATCAGATGATCATTTTCTCGATCGGCACTACCAGGATCCCCTGTGCACCGAAGGATTTGAGTTGTTCAATAATGTTCCAGAAATCACTTTCATGCACCACACTCTGCACGCTGCTCCAGCCGCTTTCGGCCAGCGGCACGATCGTCGGGCTTTTCATACCGGGCAGTACGGAAACGATGTTCTGCAGCTGGTCGTTGGGGGCATTCAGCATAATGTATTTATTGTTCTTTGCGGCCTTGACGGCACCGATGCGCAAGAGCAGCTTCCCGAGGATCGCGGTGTTTTCAGGGGAGAGCTCCCGGTTGGCGATGAGCACCGCTTCGGAGCGAAGCACCACCTCCACCTCTTTGAGGCCGTTGGTGAACAGGGTGCTGCCACTGCTGACGAGATCACATATCGCGTCCGCCAGCCCGATTCCCGGCGCGATCTCGACTGAACCGCTGATCTCGTGTATCTCGGCCCGGACCTTCTTTGCCGACAGGTATTTTTTGAGTAACCGCGTATAGGACGTGGCGATCTTCAGGCCCTCCAGGTCCGCAACCGACCGGTACGTCATCGCTTTCGGGACCGCAACGCTGAGGCGGCATTTGCCAAAACCCAGGCGCGTCACGACGCTGACGTCCCGGTTGGCCTCCTGGACGACGTTCTCCCCGACGAAGCCGATATCGGCCACCCGGTCGTATACGTATTGTGGAATATCGTCATCGCGCAGAAAGAATATTTCAACCGGGAAGTCCAGCGCAATGGTCCTGAGCTGACGGGTACCGTTGTTGATCTCGATGCCGCATTCTTTCAGCAGCTGCAGCGAATGATCATAGAGTCTCCCCGATTTTTGAATGGCTATTTTCAGCATACCTGCGTTTTATAAATGAAGAGGGCTCACTTTTCAGTAAGCCCTCTTGAAAAATATGTTTATCACATACCCATCAACACCGCTTACCCGCCGGTTCGATATGATGATGGTGTATGGGAACGATTTTGTTCATTGCGATGCAAAGTAAAGATTGAAAATTTATTCTTCCAAAATTATTTTAAATCCCATCAGAAGGGCTCCATTGAAATGCCGGTACCGGGCGCGCCGGAATACACGATACGGCCGCGTTCGAACCCGATCCCCGTGGCAACATCTTCCGCGAGCAAGAGGGGCCCGTCCGCATCCGCATAGTCGACGAAGGGCATCAGCTGCGCAATGGCGGCGGTGCCCACGGTACTCTCGTTCATGCTGCCGATCATCACCTTCATACCAAGCGCCCGCGCCCGCGCGATCATGCGGCGTGCGGGCGTGATGCCGCTGCATTTGGTCAGCTTGATATTGATGCCGTGAAAATACCCGTGGCAGGCGTCGACATCCTTTTCGGCGACACAACTTTCATCGGCTATGAGCGGCAGCGGGGAATGTTCGAAGAGGAACCGCATGCCCTCCCGGTCACCCGTGGCCAGCGGCTGTTCGATGAATTCCACCCCGAGGTCTGCGAATGCCCGGATCTTCTCCAGCGCTTCCCGGCTCGTCCAGGCGGCATTGGCGTCGATCCGGAACAGTGCCTCCGTGTGCCGGCGAAGGTTCCGGATAATCTCCACATCCTGGTCGGTCCCGAGTTTGATCTTGTAAACCGGCCAGCGCATTTCATTCATTTTATGCACCATCCGATCGATGGTATCAATACCGATCGTATAATCCGTCACCGGGCCCGCCGCGGGGTCCGCGTTCCACAGCCGGTAGAGCGGCACCCCCTGTAATTTTCCAAAAAGATCCCAGCCGGCCATGTCCAGGGCGCAGACCAGAAACGGGTTGCCGGGGATCAGGTGGTGCAGGAAATGCCAGAACCGTTCAGGCTGGGTGAAGGCAAAACCTTCCAACGTCCTCCTGCGGGTCCCGAGATCGGCCATCATTTTTTCAACGGTGATATCATAATAGGTGATGGCGGGCGCCTCCCCGAACCCTGTAAGACCTCCTGAACCCAGGGCAACCAGCAGGGAAGGCTGATGAGTCTTGGTTCCCTTCGAGATCGTAAAGGGATGCCGGAACGGGAGATCGATCGCCTTGCAGGAAACTTTCATTTTTCGGGGATCAGGAAACGCGAACCGGCGCTACCGGCCGCTTTCCGTGACGTATCTTTTTATTTCGTTGTTAAAGGCATCTTCCCGGACCAGTTGTTCCAGCGGAAGGTGCATCCGGTAGGACCAGATGTGGTGCGGATCGGAGGGTTCGTTGATCCTTTCTTCCGCCGGATTTTCCCGGCGGAGGTTTCCGTCCATCGCGATGAGATCCTGCAGCTGGAAAATGCTCCACATGGCCGGTGAATACAGGTGCTGCAGGATGATCTCCTTATTGATCCAGGGTTCACAGAACGCCGGCGCCTCCCCGGAATGTCCCAGCACGTTATTAAAGAACCGCTGGGTTTTCGCACGGTCTTCTTCCCACCAGCTGCGGACCGTGCTCATGTCATGGGTAGACGGGGTCACGACCGACAGGTAGGGGGCGTCATTGGGATGAAAGAACTCGCGGTTGGCATCTTTTGGCATGCGCTCGATCTCCAGGCTGAGGATCCCCAGGTTTTGCATCACTTCCGGAACACAGTCGGGCACCATTCCCAGGTCCTCGCCGCAGATAAGCATATTGGTGCTCCGTTTCAGCTGCGGCAGTTTCTGCAGCGCCTCCTGCCTCCAGAAATGATCCTGGCGGCGATAGAAATAGTTCACGTAAAGCTCGTGCAGGCGCTCGCGGGTGTGGTATTCCAGTTGCTGGAAGGAACTGGTCCCGGCGATCCCGATCCGGAAATGGAATTTTCGGCCGCCGGAATTTTCTTCCTCGATCAGCACCACATTGCTGATGAGATCGAAGAGACCCTGCTGAAGCAAGCGGGCGTGCCGCAGGTCGTTATTTTCAAACCAGGTCGCCACCTGCCGCTGGGTCGCAAAGGCTGCCTTCATGGCATAGTACCCGTCGCCCAGTGCGTCCAAAAAAAGTTCTTTTACCTCATCTGACCGTTCGCCAAATGTGTGGGCCAGGATGGCGTCGGTGATGAAGGGCTTGCAATAGCGGTCATGGTTGAACCAGATGTGGCGCTGTTCAAATTCCACGATATCGACCGGGATCGCGGGAACGAAACGGCCCAGGACGCCCTCCACGGCATGGACGGGTATGCTCCAGATCCGAAAGAATCCCAGGATATGATCGATCCTGAACGCATCGAAATAATTGCTCATCTGGTCGAAGCGCTTTCGCCACCAGTGAAATCCGTCCAGCTTCATCTGCTCCCAGTTATAGGTCGGGAACCCCCAGTTCTGGCCGCGGATGGCAAAATCGTCGGGAGGCGCACCGGCCTGTTCGTTCATGTTGTAGAGACTGCCGTTGGCCCAGGCATCGCAGCTGTACCGGTGGATGCCGATCGGGATATCTCCCTTCAGCACCACGTGGTTGCGGTGGGCATAATCGACGGCCGCCTTCAGCTGGAGGTGCAGGTGGTATTGTACAAAGTAATAAAATGCGATATCATCGTAATGCGATTTGGTGGGGGCCACGAGCTTCTGGATGGCGGCCTCGTCAAAGGAGCGGTGATGCTTCCACTTCGTGAAGTCGGCGGTCCCGTACTTCTCCCGCAGGTAGGAAAAGGCTGCGTAGGGCACCAGCCAGTGGCGGTTCAGGTCAAAAAACTCGAAGTAACCGAGATCATTCTTGAAGGTCTCCCTGGCGGCTTCATAGAGTTCGCGCAGGAAGGCCCATTTGAACTTCATTACCTTTTCATAGTCCACCACCGGCAGCGCGTTGAGCTGTTGCTGCTTTTTCCTCAGTGACTTTACCAGCGCCGCGTTGTCCTTGCCGGCAACTTTTTCGAGGTTGATGTAGATCGGGTGGATCGCGAAAGCCGAAATGGCCCCGTAGGGATAGGAGTCGGTAGCGGTATGGGTAGCGGTCGTATCATTCACCGGCAACAGCTGGATGAGGCGCAGCCCGGTCTTGCGGGCCCAGTCGACCAGCAAATGAATATCCGTGAGTTCTCCCACGCCGAACCCCGACCGGGACCGCAGGCTGAAAAGGGGGATCGCTACTCCCGCGCCACGCCAGATATAGGTGTTGCAATTGACAAAGCCGTCATGGAGCACAACGGTGGTCTCCCCTCCTTCGACGGGTTGCAGGGACCGGTTCTCTCCCTCCTCAAAGGACACAAAACGCTTCTCGTCCACCCGGTAGATGCCATATTTGTAGGAAGCCGGCCACTCGTTCCTGGAAAGGGTCACCCGGGCCACGAACCAGTCCTGCCGGGGAGCCAGGATAATGGGATCCGCCGTGCTCCAGTTCTTCAGTCCGGGGACGGAGCCGCTCAGGCAGATCACCTCGCCGGGTTGCAACAGGGGCGCCTTGACCCTGAACTCATGGGTGAAGTTCTTCACTTCGCGTCTCCGCACGCGGGTCACCTGCGGGAGCAGGACCTTGCCGAAAGCCCTTGTAAAGTACGTGTTCCGGTAATCATTGCCGCCGTTCCAGACATCCCAGGTCACCACCGTAGCAGGTTGCAGCACCGAGAAATCCAGGAAGCGGCTGTCCTCGCCGTCATAGATCTCCGTCCCGTCGGTGTCCTTCAGGAAATAACGGTACCCGATCCGGTCGTCAAACCGATCGCCCAGTTCTATTTTGGCGTGCCAGTAATCGTGATTGTAATAGGACATCCTGATTGCCTTCGAGCTGTCGTTGTCTCCCAGCAAACCCGTGTTGCCTGTCAGAAAAAGCGCTTGTCCATAGTTCGTATGATACCTCAGGTAAAAGTGAATCGTCATCATCAGGCAATTAATCGGCAATATAATGGTTTTGTTCTAAAATGTAAAATTTACACATTAAAGCGGGATGAACCCGGGGGCTTTCCGGGGCAGGGAGGATCAGAATATGAATATATACCCGAACCAGAGGATCCAGAAGGCAAAGCCGAGCCACGCCGAACTGGTGCGGTCCTTTTTATTGGGACCATTCTTCTGGGGATGCGATACGTAGGCAAGCAGGACGCCAAGCGGACCAATGACCGCACCGATGACGAACCAGAGTGCGTTGAATTTGAACTTTTTGGCAGCGGTATCGTAGTAGGGCGTGATCAGCAGGGTAGGATCGCTTCGCAGGGCCCTTTTGACACGGTGCTGGACCGCATGAAAATACATGCGCTGGAGCCATCCCAGCCGTGTTCCGGCGGCGGATTCAAACTCCCGGACGGAAAGGTTCACAAACACCTCCCCGCGCAGGTAGCTGGCAACCGGGGCAGGGGGAGCGACGGGCCGGAGGGCAAAGGAAAAGGAAGGGTTCGCAGAAAGCAGGCAGACCGAGAATACCAGAAAAGCTACAAGTCTTCGGATCATATGGTTCAATTTATGGCAAACATGGATGAGGTATGATGTGCAAATGTAATTTTTAATTGGAATTTTCACAGGCCCGGAAGGAAAATTACTGTTCCGCATCCTGCTTTCCCATATGCAAAAAAGGTCACCCCGGGGGCGACCTTTTCCTATCAAACTTTTACCACGTTATTTTACTTCTTCGAATTCGGCGTCCGTTACATTGTCCCCGGCATTCACCGTCTCACCGTTTCCGCCTCCCTGCGCACCGGTATCAGCACCCGTATGCCCGTCTGCACCCGGCCCCCCCTGCTGGGATGCCTTGTACATCTCTTCGCTGGCGGCCGTCCAGGCGTTGTTCATCTCGGCTACGGCGGTATCGATGGCACTTACGTCCTGGGATTTATGAGCTTCCTTCAGTTTGGCAAGCGCCCCTTCGATAGCGGACCGCTTGTCTGGGGAGATCTTCTCGCCAAATTCTTTCAGTTGCTTTTCGGAGCTGAAGATCAGGCTGTCTGCCTGGTTGATCTTGTCGATCTTTTCCCGGGCCGCACGGTCGGTTGCCTCGTTGGCCTTCGCCTCGTTCTTCATCCTTTCGATCTCGTCCTTGTTGAGGCCGCTGCCGGCTTCGATGCGGATATTATGGGTTTTGCCGGTGCCCTTGTCCTTTGCCGAAACGTTCAGGATGCCGTTGGCGTCGATGTCAAACGTGACCTCGATCTGCGGGATCCCCCGGGGAGCCGGCGGAATTCCTTCGAGGTTAAAGGTGCCCAGGCTCTTGTTTTGGCTGGCCATCGGGCGTTCACCCTGGAGTATATGGATCTGTACACCCGGCTGGTTGTCACTGGCCGTCGAAAATACTTCCGTCTTCTTGGTCGGGATGGTCGTGTTCGATTCGATGAGCCGGGTCATCACGCCTCCCAGGGTTTCGATCCCCAGGGAAAGCGGCGTAACATCCAGCAGCAACACATCTTTCACTTCACCGGTCAATACCGCACCCTGGATGGCGGCGCCCACGGCAACCACCTCGTCGGGGTTTACACTCCGGTTGGGCTTCCTGTTGAAGAATTTTTCAACGATCTCCTGGACCTTGGGGATACGGGTGGATCCGCCCACCAGGATGACTTCGTCTATATCGCTCACTTTCATATTGGCGTCCTTCAATGCGATCTCGCAGGGCTTCAGGCAGCGCGAAAACAGATCGTCCGCCAGTTTTTCGAACTGGGCGCGGGTCAGTTTCTTCACGAGGTGTTTGGGAACACCGTCGACGGCCGTGATATACGGCAGGTTGATCTCCGTTTCGCTGGAAGAGGACAATTCGATCTTGGCCTTTTCCGCGGCATCCTTCAGGCGCTGCCATGCCATGGGATCCTTATGCAGGTCGATGGCTTCATCTTTCTTGAATTCAGCGGCGAGCCAGTCCATGATGACCTTGTCAAAGTCGTCACCGCCCAGGTGGGTATCCCCGTTGGTCGATTTCACTTCGAACACACCGTCCCCCAGTTCGAGGATGGAGATATCGAACGTACCGCCTCCCAGGTCAAATACGGCGATCTTCTGATCGGTGGATTTCTTGTCCAGCCCGTAAGCCAGCGCGGCGGCTGTGGGTTCATTGATAATCCGGCGCACGTTGAGGCCGGCGATCTCACCTGCTTCCTTCGTCGCCTGCCGTTGGGAGTCATTAAAATAGGCGGGTACCGTGATCACCGCTTCATTGACTTCCTGTCCCAGGTAGTCCTCGGCGGTCTTTTTCATTTTCTGCAGGATCATGGCCGAGATCTCCTGCGGCGTATACTGCCTGCCGTCAATATCAATCCGAACCGTATTATTGTCACCTTTCACGACTTTATAGCTCCAGTGGCCTGCTTCGGTTGTCACTTCGTCCCATTTGTGTCCCATGAACCGCTTGACGCTCATAATGGTGTTGGTCGGGTTGGTGATCGCCTGCCTTTTCGCCGGATCACCCACCTTGCGTTCCCCGTTTTTAAGGAACGCAACGACGCTGGGCGTCGTGCGACGGCCTTCATCATTGGCAATTACGACGGGTTCATTACCCTCCATAACGGCCACGCAACTGTTCGTTGTGCCCAGGTCAATACCTATAATTTTTGCCATAATTTGATTTTTTATAGCAAATATTTGACAATGTTTATGCCAATGAGGGAGAAGTGTAAAAATGGCAGACTACTGGAAACCTTCGGGATTTCCGGGCGCGGGCGCGTCGCCGGGGGGACGGCTCACCCGGAACGTAAAGTGCTTTTGGGTCAGGTAACTCATGATGACGACGATGACCGTGGCAATGACCTGGGAGAGTACCGGGTCCATATGCAGGTAAATGACAAAAATGTTCAGAATGAAGTAATTGATAAAGAGATTGACGATAAAGGACAGGAAATACCGGAACAGCTGGACCCGCCCGCGCAGGTAGGAATCAAAGAATACGAGGTATTTGTTCAGGGCAAATCCGACCGTGAAGGAACAGCATCCCGCCAGGAACAGGGAGGCATTATGGGCCTTGAAGACCACAATGCCCGTATTGAAATTCTCCTTTTCGAAGATATAATGGAACCCCAGGTAGTAGATCACCAGTCCCATCAGCGTATTGGCGCCCCCGCACACCGCGTAACGGAAGGTCTGTTCCGGCATCATTCCCCGGAAAGGCGGGTAAAAAAAATCGATAAAGGCAATTAATTTTTTGCGCATCCGCATGCTTTGATACATAAAATCACCCCGTTTCACGGCGCCCGGCGGCCCCCGCGCAGCAGGGCGTTCCTATTTCAGCACATACCGTAACCCGATACCGATCGTAAAATACGAACTGGTGGCCGGTGTAAGATAAAAAAACGGGTCCAGCCCGAGGCTGACGTCAATGGGGGCATCTTCAAACTTGTAGTCCACTCCCCCCGTAAGCCGGAGGGCAAACCCGGTGCTGTTGCCGTAATATCCCGAGCCAAAAGCCAGCAGGCCGCCACCGCCCACATAATACTGGAGGTTGTTCACCCCGGAGATCGGCGCCTGGTATTCATAGAGACCTTCCAATCCCACCGCGCCACTGGTAAACAGCAGCGAACCTTCCAGCGCCGTTTTTTCCGTATTGCTGTACCGGATATTGATCCCGCCGAACGAAGGGGCACCGGTGTAAAATTTGGCGCCGATGGCGGTCGTATACGTCTGTGCCCTGAGGGCGGGGGTCGCCATACAACCGATGGCGAATAACAACAGGAGCTTTTTCATAAAAAAAATTTAGTGAACGATTGGTTTGCGATCGCAACAAAAATATTTAAATACTTTATTACGTATTACAATTTGACTTGATGCGAAACTATTTTAACGTTTAATTGTTAACAAGTGAAATGGATCAGGCATAGAGTTCGTTCTGCAGCACCCTGATCCGTTCGTCGGCGATGTACTCGTCGTACGCGCAGAGCCGGTCGATAATGCCTTTTGGCGTGATCTCGATCACGCGGTTGGCGACCGTTTGCATGAACTGGTGATCGTGGGTGGTCAGCAGCACGATGCCGGGGAAGGTGATCATGCCGTCATTGAATGCCGTGATGCTTTCCAGGTCGAGATGGTTGGTGGGTTCATCCAGTATCACCACGTTGGGGTTCTGCAGCATCATCCTGCTGATCATGCAACGCACCTTCTCTCCCCCGCT
>Ga0187809_10000638_pt1 | contig 17976 bp, 12 predicted proteins | sample NC_wetland_sal_i_8_FD_132415 | JGI IMG/M metagenome (GOLD analysis project Ga0187809, IMG submission 132415) | Wetland sediment microbial communities from Neuse River Estuary, North Carolina, USA - ASW_4 | ecosystem: Environmental > Aquatic > Freshwater > Wetlands > Sediment | place: USA: North...
GGCTTCACCACGATCTCCTCGGTGTCGAACACGCGGTCCACGATGATGCCAAGCATGTTGGCGCCGACCTGGGCGACCACGATGGTTGCGTCGGCCTTCTCGGCCTGGGCCGGGGCGTCCAGTGCGAGCAGCTCGGTGAGGCTGACCAGCGGCAGCAGCCGGTCGCGCAGGCGGAGCACCGGCGTGTTGTTGATGTGCTCGATCATCGATTCGGAATTGCTCGCCTCGCCCTTCTGGCGATGCGCCCGCACCAGCTCCACCACGCTGATCTGCGGGATGGCGAAGCGCTCGCCGCCGGCTTCGACGATCAGGGCGGAGACGATCGCCAGGGTCAGCGGGATCTTGATGAAGAAGGTGGTGCCCTGGCCGGCGACGCTCTTCAGGTCGATGGTGCCGCCGATCTTCTCGATATTGGTCTTCACCACGTCCATGCCGACGCCGCGGCCGGACACCGCGGTGACCACGGCGGCGGTGGAGAAGCCGGCGCGGAAGATGAAGCGCTGCACCTGGCTGTCGTTCATTCCGAGCAGTTCGGCCTCGCTGGCAAGCCCGTTGGCCAGCACCTTGGCGCGGATCCTGTCCACCGGCAGGCCGGCGCCGTCATCCGCCACCTCGATGATGATGTGGCCGCCTTCGTGGAATGCGTTCAGGGTGATGCGGCCGGTTTCCGGCTTGCCCGCGGTTCGGCGCTGAGCGGGCTTCTCCAGCCCGTGGTCGGCGCTGTTGCGCACCATATGGGTGAGCGGGTCCTTGATCAGCTCCAGCACCTGGCGGTCCAGCTCGGTATCGGCCCCGAGCATGGTGAGCTCGATCTTCTTGCCGGTTTCCCGGGCCAGGTCGCGCACCAGGCGGGGCAGCTTGTTCCAGGCGTTGCCGATCGGCTGCATGCGGGTCTTCATCACCCCCTCCTGCAAGTCGGAGGTGATGTGCGACAGGCGCTGCAACGGTACGGTGAAGCCGCTGTTCTCCTGGGTGCGGGCGAGCTGCAACAGCTGGTTGCGGGTCAGCACCAGTTCGCTGACCAGGGTCATCAGGTCTTCCAGCACGTCCACGGTGACGCGGATGGTCTGCGGTCCCGCCGCCGCGTGAGCGGTGGGCGTTGCGGCCGATGGCGCGTTGGCCGGAGCGGCTTCGGTGACGGGCGGCTCCTCGGCGGGCGTCTCGTCCACGTCCGGCGGTTCTGCCACCGCTCGGCCGGTGGCCTCCGCCGGTTGGTCGGCCGTAGTTTCGGCAGCCGTGGGGCCGGCGTGCGGGGATTCGGCAGCCTGGGCTTCGGCAGCGAGGGCTTCGGCAGCGTGGGCTTCAGCAGCCTGGGCTTCAGCAGCGTGGGTGGGCATCGGAGCGACCGACTCGCCGGCGGCCACCCGCTCCAGAACGGTGATCAGCGCGGCATCGTCACCGGCCGGCTCGTTGCCGGTGGCGCCGAGTTCGGCCACGATCGCCTTGATGCGGTCGAGCGCGATCAGCACCTGGCTGACCAGGTCGGGGGTGACCGCCAAAGCGCGGTCACGAACCTTGCCCAGCACGCTCTCGGCGGCATGCGCCACCCGCTCCAGCCGCGGCAGGCCGAGGAAGCCGCAGGTGCCCTTGATGGTGTGCACCAGGCGGAAGATCTGCGACAGCGTATCGGCGTCGTCCGGCGTGCGCTCAAGCGTCACCAGGGCGAGGTCGAGTTCGGCCAGGTTCTCGTTGGTCTCGGTGAGGAAATCGGCCAGCAGGTCGTCCATGAGCACCCCCTAGGCGTCCGCGGCTGCGGGCCGGGCAATCCTGCACCCGAGAGAGCGAAGAAATGGTAAATCCCGGGCAGAAGATTTGTGGCCGTCGCCGCTTTGGTGCGGCGTGCCCGGCATGGTGGGCGGGGACTCCATGCGCGGCAGGTTGAGCAGGCCGGCACCGACAATCTCGTCATGGCCGAGCTTGATTCGGCCATCTGCCCCAGGTGTTCCGTGGCATTCCGGCTCGATCGTTCCGGACATATGGCCGGTTCAGGCCAGGTCAGGCCCGGCCATTATACGAAAGAGCAGAGCCTGCCGTGCTCGTCCTGGCGCGCATCGGGCGAGGGCTGGCCAGGCCGGGCCACGCGTCCGAGTCGCCAGTTCGCGAACGCAGAACTAGCCGGCGGTCACCCGCAGCGGCGGCGCGGCCGAACCGCCTGGCCCCATCAGCAGCGACAGGCGGACGCCGAAGGCAGCGGCCAGCAGCACGGTCAGGGCCAGCTGCACCTTGCGGGGATCCTCCAGCACCTCCCAGGCGGCCTGCGGGTCGGCGATGCAGGCGGCCAGTCCGGCCGGCCAGACGGTACGTGCGCCCTCGATCACCAGTACGAAGTCCGCGGGATTGCCGGTCACGCCGGCCTCGCCGCCGCGTGGCAGTGCGTCGGCGGCCAGCAGCAGCAGGTTCAGCAGCAGCCGGCCCATTTCGGGTGCAAACACCGCGTTGGCCGGCAATCCGTCGAGGTTCACCGTGCAGCGGGACTGCGCCAGGCCCAGTGCCAGATCGCGCACCCGGTCCAGCGGCAGCGGCTCCATGGTCGGTCCCCAGGCGGTGCGCAACAGCTTCAGCCGGCGGACCAGCTGGGTTGCGGTTTCGTTTGCCAGCGCCAGCGGTTCGGCGGCGCGCTCCGGCTGTTCGAACGCCAGCTCGAGCAGGCTGCTGAGCGCACCGACGCTGCCACTGAAATCGTGGGTCATGCGGGCGCACAGCAGTTCGGCCACGTGCAGCGCATCATTGCGGCCGGCCATCGACGTCTCCCCGGACCGGAGGTTTGTCTCCTGAGGGCAGCCATCCCGCAGCGGCGTGCGAGTCGGATGGGATGGTTGGCAGCAGGCACAATAGCATAGCCCGCCCGCACACGCGTTGCCGGACTGCGCTATTGTGGAGAACGCGATCGACCTGCATCCGGAAGTGGTGGTGGCCGGCCTGCTGCCGTCAAGGCGCTGCTGTCGTCGTCCCCGGTTTCGCAGTCCCACGCCATGATGATTGCTGCTGGACGGGACAATGACGCTGGTGCGCCGCCGCAGGCAGCCTGGGCTGCTGCCTGTCACCCAGGTGTTGCGGCGTCAGGCCGACGCTCCCCAGGCGATCGCATTGTTCAGCAAGCCGATGAAGGCATCGCTTTCCCAGGCGCCATGGAATGTCGGCGGGGTGGCATCGCCGGGGTCGTTGCGGCCGGGGCGCGTCGCCGGATTGTGGCAATGACCGAGGGCAAAGTAGGTGACGCTGCCCCGGCCGGTTTCGCGCGTGTAGCCAAGCACACGGGTCTTGCCGTCCGGCTGCAGCGACGTGTCGGACGGATAGATGCGGCCGATGCTGGGCGACACCGCATCCGGTCCGTACTCCGCTGTCAGCAGAACGCGCGTCGACGCCGGATCCTGCAACTCGATGAAATACGGCTCGTCTTCCACCTCGAACGAGGCGCCGATCCCGCGCGTGACGGGATGATCGGCGTCGCGCACATCGACGCGGAAGCGGCGGATCGGCGGATGCGTCAGGAAATAGCTGCCAAGCAGGACGTGATGTTCAGCTTTCACCGTGCGGCGCTGGCGCGCGCCTTCCACCCGTTCGGCCTTGCCGCCGCTGGTGCCGTGCAGGGCGAGCCAATGGCCGCCGGATTGCAGCCAGGACCTGAGGGCGTCGCATTGCGCGGCGTCGGGATAGGGGCCGGCGACGTAGGTGATCAGCAGGCGGCTGACCGGCAGCCACTTCGCCACATCGGCAAAGTCGTTGCCGGCCGATGCGGCGATGTCCTGCCCGGCCAGGAGCTGCAGCAGGCGCAGCCGAGCGTAGTCATGATCGTGCCCGGCCGGCGAACCGGGCGGAAATCCTCCGGTGATGAGGTGCGCCCGGCGGGGCCTCTGCTCTGTCATCGGACCGTTTCCTCATTCGGCGCCAGCCTTATCGCTGTGTCGCGCGCCACGTTGTACGTCCGATCTTGCGGAATCGGCAAACCGCCTCGTGTTGACGCACATCCGGCCGCGGCGGAGGTTGTCGTTGCCCGATAGGGTGCTGGCGATGGGAGAGGAACGCGATGCTGACGATCGATGCGCAGGTGCATGCCTATGAGCGCGATCACCCGGGCCGGCCCTGGGCGGCGGTGCTGCAAGGCCCGCCCGAGGTGACCGGCGACGACATGGTCCGCGCAATGGACGCGGCCGGCGTGGATGGCGCGCTGCTGGTCTCGCCCTTCACGATGTATCGCTACGACGCCAGCTACGCCCTTGCGGTGCATGCGGCGCATCCCGGACGGTTCGGGCTGATCAAGCCGGTCGATCCGGGCGATTTCGCGGTTGCCGACACGATTGCCGCGTGGGCGGCGACGGCGGGGACCGTTGGTATCCGCATCATGCTGAACCGCGGCGTGTCGGAGGACGCGGCCGATCCGGGCATCGCGCGCGTGCTGACGGCGGCGGCGCATCATGACCTCCCGGTGAACCTGCTGTGCTGGGGACGGCTGCGGCAGGCGGCGCAAATGGCGGCGCGCAATCCGGACACAAGGCTGGTGATCGATCATCTCGGTCTGCAGCAGCCATTCGCGCCACCGGCTCCACCGCAACCCTTCGCGGATCTGCCGCAGGTGCTGGCGCTGGCGGCGTACCCCAACGTGGCGATCAAGATCACCGGTGCCTGCACGCTGTCGCACGAGCCGTTCCCGTACAACGACATCTGGGATCCGCTGCGGCGGATCTTCGACGCATTCGGCTTCGGCCGCTGCATGTGGGGCACCGACTGGACGCGGGCGACCGCGCTGCTGACCTATGCGCAGGGGGTGGAGGCGTTCCGCGTCACGGACCAGTTGTCGGAGGGGGAGCGGGCGGCGTTGATGGGGGAGACGCTGCGGCTTGTGTATGGGGGGGCGCCATCTGGGCGCACAGCGGGAACCGCAGACCGGAGTTTCGACGGGTCGGTCAAGTGAATGTATCAGGTCCCCAGGGGGATTGTGCAACGAGAAATTTTCGTTTGCGTCGATTCGGAGTTCGAATCCAGTTCACAATCTTCTTGCACCGTGCAGGAGGCTCAGGGATAAACCGCTCCAGGGCTGCGCAGATGTCCTGGTACGATTGCCGGGGGAGGGCCTGAGCTGCCGACCCATTTACGGCGAGAAAGGCTTTGCTAGATGCCATATGCCACTACGTCCCTGCGGTGTGACAGCAATGGACTTTTCGGAACGGGCGGTTCCCGTTTAGCAGCCTTCGTATCCGTAACGCTGGCTATATTGCTCTTGTTTGCTACATCTCCCATTCACAACGATGCTTATTGGAGTGATTCTGCCACCTTCGCGCTCAACGGTGAGCTGATACGCGACTACCTTTCCTCCGGCTTCTCCAAAGCGCCGATGGCATATGCCAACGTCTGGTTCCGGCATTATCCAGCACTTACCATTAGCGCATATCCCCCGGTTTTTCCGGTGGTAGAAGCGGCGATGTTTGCGCTTTTTGGTTTTTCCAATGCAATCGCTCAGGCGACCGTCACTGCGTTCTGCGGCGTTGCAGCCTGCGGCGCCTACCGTCTTGCTCGAACTTGTATGGCGCCGTTAGCATCCGCGGCTTTCATACTGATGTTCTTTGCGACGCCTTGCGTATTGCTTTGGTCGCGACGCGTTATGATGGAACTGCCGTTTCTATCGTTTCTTCTCCTGGGAGCCGCTGCGCTCCTGGAGTACCAGACCACCGCTAAAAATGGGAAATTGTGGCTCGCTTTGTGCATGGTGCTGGCTGCTGTATATACAAAGCAAAGCGCGATTTTTGCAGCGCCGGCGTTCGCTGCGGCACTTCTTCTCGAAGATGGCGCCACTCTGCTCCGACGCCCCGCGGTCTGGATCGCGGCCGGACTCGGATTGGTTGCTCTTTTGCCGCTGGTGGCCTTCACGGTTGTCTATGCGCTGCCGATGCTTGAAATTGGGATGGGAACCTTCCCAGGATCGGGAGGGGGAAGCCAGGGGCTCGCTCTAGATTACTTGCAGGCGCTTCCTGCAATTGTAGGCTGGCTGCCTTTCATAGGGGCGCTCGGATATGTAGTTCTCGTCTGTGCGAAGGGATGGAGAGATGTGTTTGAAAGGCGGCTTGCCGTTCTCATGTTTTGCTGGTTTGTCTGTGGTTTTGCATTTCTGTCCTTGACCGCCCACTTCGAAGAGCGATATGGAATTATTCTAACAGTTCCTAGTGCCGCATTCTGTGTGATGTTTGTAGTGCGGCTCGCTCCCCAAACGCTGAGCGGCGGTCTCGCCTTTGTGGGTGCTTTGGCTCTGTTTGGATTCTCCCTGCCGGCATATCCAATCCCTAAGGTAAAAGGATACAGCGATGCCGCCGCATATCTTATCAACCATGCCCATTCCGGGGATGTAGTGCTTCTGGATATTGACAATACCGCGAATTTCTCCTTCGGTCTGAGAGAGAGCGATAATAGACAAAAATTGTACGTGCTTAGGGCTGAGAAAATTTTTGTAAATTATCTCTTTGGAGGAAATACCATAAAGTTCGATCGCGGATTTTCCACTCAGCAAATCAAGTCTGTGATCAATCGGTATGGCGTCTCCTACGTCGTCTTGCAGGAGCCTGGCCTTTGGATCAATGAGCCGAGCATGGCCAGACTTGAGGCGTTCGTCAGGAACTCCGGTGAGTTTCAGGAAATAGCAAGCCTTCCTATCGATTCCGTTATCAAAAGCAAGAGGGTAAAAATTGATATCTTTGTTAACAAAAATCCTGCCCAGGTTTCGCCTGCGGCGATCAGAGAAATGGAAAGTCACCGCTGATGCTGCTCAAGTGCTGGGAAAGTTTCCATCATCCCGATGCGGCGTGGCTGAACTGACGCGGAAGGTACACCGGCGGGTGCTGCATTCCCACCGCTTGCCCGATCTGCTCAGCGAGGAAGAGGTAGCGAAGCTACGTGCTCGGCTTGCGCCAACGAGCGGAGTGACGCGCGGCGCCTTCCAGTCATTACGGCTTCCGGTTTTTCTATCGGCACACGCTCGGCCGTGCCTAGGCGTTGTTTGTGGGAAAAAAGATTGCGTCGCCACTGTAGAAGCCGCTGCATGACACCCTTTCGGACGATCAGGTCTGCCACCTGCTCGACAGCATCCGCCACCCGGCCCACCTGCGGCCCGCGCATCATGAGGCCACTACGCCACCTCGGCGACGCACCGCTCAATAGCCGCGGAGTCGGCTTCGTCCAACGCCAAACCCGACCGGAGCCGGATTCGCAGAAAGCCCGTGCCGCTGCCGGATACCCGCTTGGAAGCGGACCGATTGTCGCTCTGCGAGTTTGGTGGTGCAATTTCCGCAGGGAGGGTCTAAACATGGATTACTTCGTGGTCAGGGGCTAGTCGGATGGGACCGCTTACAGTGGGGTTGAACAGATCACGGATCGCAAGCGTCCGAGCGCGTCTGCTGCAGATGCATTACGAGAGCGGAGTTGGCCATATCGGCGGCAATCTGTCGGCGCTGGACGCAATGTTGCATCTGCATTCCGAAGTGATGGGTGCGGACGATGCGTTTGTTCTCTCTAAAGGGCATTCCGCTGGCGCGTTGTACGTAGCTCTTTGGGCCATTGGGTCGATCAGCGACGATGAGCTGCGTACTTTCCACAAAGATGGCACAAGGCTTGCCGGCCACCCCGTCGCGCACTCGCATGAAAAGATCGCATTCGCGACCGGTAGCCTGGGCCATGGTTTAGGGTTGGCCGCGGGCGTGGCTCTGGGCAAGCAACTGCGCGATGAACCGGGTACCGTCTATTGCCTGTTGTCGGATGGGGAGTGTGAAGAGGGTTCGACCTGGGAGGCGTTGCTGTTCGCTCGTCATCAGCGGCTGGTGAATCTGGTCGCCTTCGTGGATATGAACGGGCTTCAGGGCTTTGGCTCCACGCGTGAGGTCGCTTCTCTTGAGCCACTGGCGACGAAATTTCGTGGTTTTGGTGCGCACGTCGAAGAGGTCGATGGGCACGCGCCGGATCGCATCGATGCGGCATTGCGGCAGCGCGGAGATGAACCGTTGGTGATTCTCTTGAGCACCGTCAAAGGGCACGGCGTTTCCTTTATGGAAGGTCGGATGGAGTGGCATTATCTGCCAATGTCCGACGAGCAATACCGGCGGGCGCGGGAGGAGCAGGCGGAAGCCTGAGGTCGGAAGGATGAGGAATGCGTTTTGCTCTGCGCTTGTCGCTCTGAGTGCGCGGAAGCCGTTCGTCTTTTTCACAGGCGATCTAGGCTTCATGGCTCTGGAGCCGTTGCAGCAGGCCTTGGGTAAGCGATTTATCAACGCCGGTGTGGCCGAGCAGAACATGGTCACTGTCGCTGCGGGCGTGGCGAGCGTCGGGGAGCAATGCTGGGCGTATAGTATTGCACCCTTCATTTACGGACGCCCATTCGAGCAAATCCGTAACGACGTTTGTCTGCACGATTTTGATGTCAAACTCGTCGGCAACGGTGGGGGCTATGGTTATGGAGTAATGGGAGCGACACATCACGCAATCGAAGACTATGGCGTTTTGTGCACGCTGCAAAACATGTCGGTATATGTACCGGCTTTTGCCGACGACCTTTCGCCCATAGTCGACCGGCTGTCAGCCGATAAGCATCCCGCCTATTTGCGTCTGGGCCGGTGTGAAAAACCGAAGGGTTGGGTGCTGCCGGATTATGCCCCCTGGCGACGGCTGTTGCGCGGTGACGCGGGCGTGTTGGTTGTCGTCGGTCCGGGTGCGGGCGCATTGCTCCAGCAGGCAGTGCAACGTCCCGAGGCGCAGCGCCCGGAGGTATGGGTCGTGACGGAACTTCCAGTCAGGAAAGAAAGTGTTCCTGAGGCATGTCTCAGCCGGATACGCGGAACCGGCGCGTTGTTCGTGCTGGAGGAGCATGTGGCGCAGGGAGGAGTTGGGCAAATGCTGAGTCTCAGTCTCCTCGAGGCGGGCGTTCACCCGCGCTGTTTCAGACATTTCCACGCCAAGGGCTACCTCTCAGGCCGATATGGTTCGCAGGCGTTTCATCGGGCTGAAAACGGCCTCGAACCGGCTGCGGTGCTGGCAGAAATAGCGAGATTGGCGTGCGCATGATTCCAGATCCAATTCGCCCGAAGGTCCTGCACCTGCAAGGACCTATTCTGGTGCTTGGGGCCAGTGGGTTTATCGGAGCCAATCTGTTGCGCCAGGTGCTGCGTCACCGGTCCGATGCATTCGGCACTAGTTCGACGCCATCACCTTGGCGCCTGGAAGGCGTGCCGGCTGAAAACATACTACCCGGCGATTTGCTTATTGAACAGAGTTTGGAAACTATGCTGGACCGGGTGCGTCCGCGGACCGTCTTCAACTGCCTCGCCTACGGAGCCTACTCGTTTCAGAACGAAACCAACCTGATCTATCGCACCAATGTCGACTTAACCGCACGGATCGTCGAAGGCCTACAGAAACGCGAGGTGGACCGCTACGTCCACGCAGGCAGCTCGTCGGAGTACGGCGACGAGGCTTCAGGCCCGACGGAAAGTGTCGCTTTGCATCCAAATAGCCACTATTCAGTTTCGAAGGGGGCCGCTGCCGGATTGATATACTACGCGGGAAAAAAGCAGGGGTTTCCCGGAGTCAACTTGCGGCTGTACTCGATCTACGGCCCTTATGAAGACTCCTCCCGCTTGGTCCCTACGGCCGTCCTGAACGGACTTAAGGGTCAGCACTCCCAGTATGTCGACCCGAACATCTCCCGTGACTTTTTATATGTCGATGATGCGTGTGAAGCGTTCCTCGATGCGGCCCTCAATCTACCAGAGGGTAGTTATGGCGAGTCATTCAACATTGGCAGCGGTGTCCAAACGACGATCGGCGCCTTCGCTCAAACGTGCAAGGAAATGTTTTCACTGCCCGGCGAGCCGCAATTCACAATGCCAAGCCGAATGTGGGACGTATCTGATTGGTTTGCGAATCCAACCAAGGCGCGCGAGATTTTAGGATGGAGCCCGCGTACGTCTTTGCGGGACGGCCTTGGACGGATGGCCGAGTGGTGTCGTTCGCTTGAGAACTCCGAGCGGTACATCAATTCATCCAAGCGCTTCGGGCGCGATGAGACGTGGAGCGTGTCTGCGATCATTGCCTGCTACAAGGATGAACAGGCAATTCCCATCATGCACAAGAGGCTGACCGAGGTATTCGACAGGCTCAACCTCGGCTACGAAATTATATTCGTCAACGACAACAGCCCGGATAATAGCGAGGAAACCATTCGTGCGATTTCGGCCCGTGATCGGCATGTGGTCGGCATTTCCCACTCGCGGAACTTCGGGTCGCAAGCGGCGTTCCGGAGTGGAATGGAAATTGCAACGAAAAACGCTTGCGTTCTGCTTGACGGCGACTTGCAAGATCCTCCGGAACTGATTGAGCTTTTCGTGTCGAAGTGGCGCGAAGGCAATGACGTTGTCTACGGTCGCCGCGTGAAACGGGAAGCTCCATGGTACATGGGACTCTCGTACAAGCTGTTTTATCGCTTGTTTCAGCGTTTTGCCTATATTCCGATCCCTCGGGACGCCGGCGACTTTTCGTTGATGGACAGGCGTGTCGTGCGTTGTTTGTTGAGCTTTCCGGAGCGTGATCTGTTCATCCGAGGCGTACGTGCCTTCGTGGGATTCAGGCAAACCGGAATAGATTATGTCCGTCCCGAGCGGATGTTCGGAACAACCACCAACAACCTGTTAAAGAATATCGGGTGGGCCAAGAAAGGCTTGCTTTCGTTCAGCAATGCCCCGCTTAATCTTCTGAGCGTTGTTGGATTCATGCTGTTCGGCGTTTCCCTTCTTCTTGGTGTCGCCTCTGTCGGCTCACGCCTCTTTTTTCCTCAAGCCGCACCTCATGGCTTCACCAGCATTGTGCTGGTGGTCATTTTCTTCGGCTCGATCAATATCCTTGGGATCAGCGTGATCGGTGAATATATCGCTAAGATATTTGAGGAGGTGAAGCAGCGCCCCCACTTTTTGCGCCGCAACTTCATACGTGACGGGGAATTGAGGAGCGCCACAGAGACGACCCGCATGCCGTCGCTGCGTCAGGGATAACCTCATGCTTCCCAATACCTCGTCAATGGAGAACAAACTGTTGAGCGATCCTGAAACGCTGAACAAAAGGAATTGCCCGGTCTGCGGGATTGGAGCCGAAAGTGCCAGCCTGTTTCTTGATTCCAGTTTTGACCCGACTAAGCTGAGCGCCACCAGCTTTGCATCACGCAAGATACCCGAATTCATGTCTTACCGGTTGCTGCGCTGCAGCAGATGCCGGACCGTCTATGCTGAGACAATTCCGGAAATCGATCGGCTTACCGAGGCGTACTCTGAAGCTGGGTATGACAGTGCCGAGGAAGCCGCACTGGCGGCTGTTACGTATGCCCGTGTACTTCTGCCGGCTATCGACAGGCTGCCGCGGAAAGAGCAAGCGCTGGAGATCGGGACCGGCACGGGCGTCTTTCTAGAGAAATTGCTGGCAGCGGGCTTTTCGCATGTGACGGGTATTGAGCCGTCGCGTGCGGCGATTGCGGCAGCAGATCCGGGAATGTGCGCCTTCATCCGCGAGGGCGTTTTCTCCGAGGCAGACTATTCGCCTGAAAGCTTTGACTTCATTTGTTGTTTCCAGACCCTTGAGCACGTGCCGGACCCGCGTCAGCTTGTTGACTCGTGCTCCCGCCTGCTCCGTCCGGGCGGCGCGTTGGCCCTCGTTGTCCATGATTATGAATCGTTGGTGAATCGCTTGCTGGGGAAGCGATCTCCAATAATCGACATCGAGCATTTACAAATATTCTGCAGAGCCAGCGTCATTCGGCTGGTAGAAACCTCAAATTTACGAGTGGAACAGGTGACTTCAATATCCAATCGATATCCTCTCGCATATTGGTTCCGATTGACCCCTTTCCCGCTGCGGTTCAAGCGACCGGTTGGGCGCCTGCTTGAGATCACGGGGGTTGGGCGCGCAACGCTGGGGGTCAACGTTGGCAACGTGTTGGTGGTAGCGCGAAAGCAGGAAGTCCGTTAGGATTCTCGCGCAGATCAGCCATTTTGTGTTTGATGGATTTCATCTCGTACGAGTCCGGGGAGGTTCGATGCGGTTGCGTGAACCTTTGAAGAATATCGCACATGTTGAGCAAAACGCTTTGGTGCCGCTCATGGTGCGGTTCGGGGTCGCAGGGGTTCTGAATACGGCGTTCGGCTACATCGCTTTTGTGATTCTGGTTTTTACAGGTTTGCCTCTATCTCTAGCGTTGATCGGCGCTACTGCGGCTGGGATCATTTTTAATTTCCAGACCTCTCGGCGGCTGGTTTTTGGTCGCGCCGGGAACTGCATGCGTTTTGCTTTAATTTATTTGGTCATTCTCGGACTTAACTGGGTGGCATTGCGGTTGCTGCAAACTCAGGGAGTTGGTAGCTTGTACGGGCAGGCTTTACTTTTGTTGCCTATCGCTCTCTTGTCCTTCTTTGCTCAAAAGCGGTTTGTCTTCGAGTTGCCCTGAGAGGCTATCATGACTGTAAGGCTTCTTCCCGGGTTTGTCGCGCGCGTCCGCCCAGCGCACTCGACGATTTTGGGGACTGCACGAATGAGCATCACCTCGGACACGACTGTCCCGGGGGTTCGCGACCACGTTGGCAGAGGCCTGCTGTGGCTCGATCTGCTGTTGCTTGTCCCGGCGGCGGCGGTCCTTCGGCTTGCCTTCTTCCGTGGTGGGTTGGGAACCGACGAGGTCGTCTACCTCGCCCAGGCGCATCGCCTGCTGCAAGGCGACCCAGGCCGTTCAACCTACGTCGGTGCGATACGCTACGGCATCAACGCCTTCGATGCGCTTTCGGTCTGGCTGTTCGGCCCCGGTCCGGCCGGCGCCGACGGATTGTTCTTCGCGTGCTCCCTGGCGGAAGTGGTACTCGCGTACTCGTTCGCAAACTGCCTGTGGGATCGGCGGGCGGCGGTCTGGTCGGGAATTGCCGTCGCGGTGCTGCCGCTGGATGTCCTGCTGGCCACCAGCTACAACCCCGATTGCTATCTTGCGCTGGTCATCGCCGGGTCGGTGGTCACCTTCTATTTTGCCGAGCGCAGCAATCGATGGACATTGTACCTTGCCAGCGGCCTTCTGGCCGGCTGGGTGTTCTGGATCAAGGAATCCGTCGTCATCTTCGGCCTGGTGTTTGTGCTTCTGGCACTGCGGCCAGGGCGGTGGCGCTCGGGCTACATCTGGTTTGCCGGCGGTGGATTGCTGATGCTGGCGGCCAACCTGCTTTTTTTCTGGCAGATCTACGGCGATCCGTTCTACGTCTTCAATGTGGTACGCGGAATGGTCGAAACCGTGTTTGTCAAGCAGGACACTGCCGATACCTCGCTGGGCACCTACTTCACCTGGCTGTTCGTGAAGATCTACCATGTCGGGCTGCTCGGGTGGCTTGGCGCGGCGGCGGCGGTGCTGGCGGCAAAGCGCCGGGATGCTGGCGCTCATTTTGTACTGATCTGGGGCGTTGGCCTGCTTGCGCTGTTCACCGTCCTGCCGATCTCCCTGAGTCCGCTCAAGTTCATAGCCAAGCAGACCAATTACATGGAGATCTTCTTACTGCCGTTCGCCCTGTTGGCGGGATGGTTCCTGGCTCGGCAACAGCGTCGGGTCGCCATTCTGCTGGGCGGCACGATGGTGCTCGCCGGAATCCTGCTCTCTGCCGCCGGACAGCAGACGGTACAGATCGCAACAGCCGACGCCCGGGCAGCGGCCGCCTTCGCCGAGTCTCAGCCGGAACTTCCGGTTTTCGGGTCGGCATCGGTGGTCAGGCAGAGCATGCTCCAGCATGTCCTTCGCGGAGCGCCCGGGCGGCAGGGTCTGATCGGGCTGGAATCCGGCCTGGCGGACCTGCCGATTACCAGCGGTCCAGCGGGACAGATCGTCGCCTACGTGGTGGATGACCCGCAGATGCGCTACCTGGGGCATTGGAGCAGTTACTACAGCAAGGATGACCTGCCGCCGGCCGTGCGCGCCTGCCTGATTGCTGACCGCACTCTTGCCCCGGCCGAATTTGGCCTGGGCAGGACCGTCGTCGGCTGGGCTCGGTCTGTCGCGAGATTGCTGCCGCAGACGCTGGCGGTCCCCCTATTGCACGCCACCGACCCACTGTGGCAGGTGGCCCCTGCCCAGGTTTATGCCGTTACGCGGTCCTGCCGCGCGCAACTCTAGCCTGGGCGTCCCAGGCCGGTGATCGCTGCTTCTGGTTGGGCCGAACGTGGCAGCGCACCGGGCGCCCTGCCAGTTCCGCCACGAGACGGCCCTGCGTGCCGGGGCGGATACTAAGGGCCTGTCAGGAATCTACCGCTCGATCTGAGCGGCCTTGAGGGTGGATCGTATCGTTCCATTCGCCATGGAATTCGGCTCGGGTGATATTGAGTGCCAACATCTCCTCGTCGATCACCGTAACGCCTTTGGGATAGAGGTTTGGATCGAGTTCGCAGTGCACAGTCAGGCCGGTCCTGGTGGCCGTTGCGCCGATCAGATCGATGATTACCCGATAGCTGACCAGCGGCGTCGCACGCCAATTCTGACTGATGAACGAGAACAGGCGGTGCTCGATCTTGTTCCACTTGCTGGTGCCTGGCGGCAGGTGATGCACCTTGATGGCAACGCCGATCTCGGTGGCAGGCCGCTGGGGTTCGCGTTTCCACAGCCGAACGCGCCAGCCATTGCTGCAGCCGCCATCCGCGGTGATCAGCAGCGTGGACGCATCCGGGTAGCGCTTGCGGCCGACCTCGTACCACCAGCGGCGAATGGTCTGCACGGCGAAGGCCGCCGTATCATGGTCCACGCCGACACTCACCCATCCTGCGTTGGCGGCAAGATCATAGACGCCGTACGGTACCGCCCGTCCGAGTTCCTTGATCAGAAAATCATGCACCCGGACCTCTTCCGGATTGCCGGCTGGCCGCCATTCCCGACCGGCATTCTTGAAGTCGCCAACCAGTTCCTTCTTCTTCGTGTCCACCGAGATGACCGGCTGCCCTTCGGCCAGCGCTGCGCTGACGCTCTGGCTGATGTGAGTGAACTGTGCATTCCGGTCCGGATGCGACGAACCCTCTTTGGTTTTGCTGTTGGCCTGCAAGCTGAACTTCTGCTGCCTGAGCAACTCACCAACGACGGTACGACTGACCTCATGTCCCATTGCCCTCAGTTCATCCGTCAGGCGTCGCAGGCTCTTGCAGGTCCAGCGCAGCGGCGACATCGGATCACTGCGCTCGCTCGGCTCAACCAGCGCCAGCAGATCCGGAACAAGGCTGGGATCTTTCCGACAGCGGCTTGCGGCCTCCACCGGACTGACGTTGACGATGCGATGGCAACTCCACCCGCTCCGCCAACTCGCGCAGCCCGCGGCCAATCGTGCTGGCCGCAACCCCGGTCGCTCGGCAGACCGCGGCTATCCCGCCGTAGCCTGCCTCCTTCGCCTCAATCGCTGCATACAGGCGCCGGCCCCGCTCATGCAGATGCGGGGCGGCTGCGGTAAAACGCGCTGTGATCCGGTGCGAATCGATCATGCTCCGCAGGGTAGCCGACCTCAATTCGGCCGGGAATCGGCGAGTCGATAGTTTCCGGACGGGCCCTAAGTTCGTCCGCGAAGCAAGCCGGCGGGCGCGCGCCGCATAACCGGTCCGCAGTCCCTGTCTCCCGCCCGCTCCGGCGGACACCCTCGCCCGCCCAAAGCAAGGTCATGCATCGAGTTGATTTGCAAAAATTGGCGCCAGGCCTGCTGAACCGCGAGCCGGGAATCTGGTTTGCGCCTCGGCAGAGGGACATTTCCTATCCCGCGCATGGCAACGCCGCGTGCCTGGATGTCGAGGATGGCTCCTTCTGGTTCCAGCATCGGAATCGCTGCATTGCCAGCGTTGTCCAGCGATTCGCCCCGCGCGGCGTATTCCTCGATGTCGGTGGCGGGAATGGCTTCGTCGCGAGCGCATTGCTGCGTGCCGGCATCCAGTGTGTCTTGCTCGAGCCGGGACTCGAAGGCGCGCGCGCGGCGCTCGCCCGGGGCGTCGAGCCGGTTATCTGCGCCACGCTCGAGGAAGCCGGCCTGTTGCCCGGCAGTGTCGCCGCCGTCGGCATGTTCGATGTGCTTGAGCACATCGAAGACGATGTGGGCGCACTGCAGCAGGTCCACCGGCTGCTAGAACCGGGCGGCCGGGTGTTTCTCACCGTACCGGCCTATCAGCTGCTGTACTCCGCAGACGACGACGCGGCGGGCCATTTCCGGCGCTACACCCGCTCCGGTCTGCGGCGCGTACTGCAATCGGCAGGATTTCAGATCGAATTCGCATCGTACATCTTCGCGCCGCTGCCCCCGCTGATTTTGCTCATGCGCACCGTACCCAGCCGGCTTGGGATGCGCAGCCAACCGAAGACCGGTCTCGATACCACCGCCCACGCGCCCAGGGGGATGGTCGCCAGGCTGCTCGACCGGCTGCTCGCGGCCGAACGCGCGAGGCTCGCAGGCGGCCGGACACTTCCCCTCGGCGGGAGCGTGCTTTGCGCAGCCACAAGGCGCTGACCCGAACGCCGCGTGCGCCGGGTGGAAAAACCGCCGGCCATTGGGGTCATTGAGCCGAACCGCGGAACTGCCTAGCCTGCGGCCATCGCTGAAAATCGGGAACTCCGCCGTGCCGCGTGACGGCCTGCTGCTCCGCCCATGATCATCGGCACCGCCGGTCACATCGACCACGGCAAGACCGCCCTGGTGAAGGCGCTCACCGGCATCGACGCCGACCGCCTGGCGGAGGAGAAGCGCCGCGGCATCACCATCGACCTCGGCTTCGCCTACACCGACAACCTCGGCTTCGTCGACGTGCCCGGGCACGAGCGCTTCGTGCACACCATGCTGGCCGGCGCCGGCGGCATCGACGCCGCGCTGCTGGTGGTGGCGCTGGATGACGGCGTCATGCCGCAAACCCGCGAGCACGCCGCGATCCTCGACCTGCTTGGCATCGATCGTGGGGTGGTCGCGCTGACCAAGCAGGACGTGGCGCCGGGGCGCGTGCTGCCGGTCGGCGCCGAGGTGGGTGCCCTGCTGGCGGAGACGTCGCTGCGGCACGCAGAACTGATCCCGGTCTCGGCGGTCACCGGCCAGGGGATCGAGGCCCTGCGCTCTGCCCTGCAGCGCCTGGGGCCGCGGCCGCGCAACATGGCGGGCTATCCCCGGCTGGCGGTGGACCGCGCCTTCACCCTGACCGGCGCCGGCCTGGTGGTGACCGGCACCCTGGTGGCCGGCCGCATCGCCGTGGAGGACCGGCTGCTGCTGTCCCCCGCCGGCATCGAGCTGCGGGTGCGCGGGCTGCATGCGCAGAACCGGCCGGCGGCAACGGCGGAGGCGGGCCAGCGCGTGGCGCTCAACATCGCCGGCCCGCGGCTGTCGAAGGACCTTGTGGCGCGCGGCGATTGGGTGACCCATCCGGACCTGCATGCCCCCACCCTCCGGCTGGACGTGCGGTTCCGCCTGCTGGCGGACGAGCCGGCAGCCTTGCGTCCGGACACGCCGGTCCATGTGCATCTCGGTGCCGCGCACGTCCTGGGGCGGGTCGCGCCGCTGGACCGGGAACGGGTGCAGCCTGGCGCCGACGCGCTGGTGCGGTTGACGCTGGAACGCCCGATCGGTGTGTTGGCCGGCGACCGCATCGTGCTGCGGGATGCCGGCGCGGTGCGGACGATCGGCGGCGGGACGGTGCTCGATCCGTTTCCCCCCGCTCGCGGGCGCCGGACGCCGGGGCGGCTGGCGGCGCTGGCGGCGCTGCAAGCGCCCGATCCCGCCGACGCGTTGCGCGGCTTGTTGCAATCGCCGCCGGGCTGGGTCGATCGCCTGGCTTTCCTGCGTGCGCGCAACCTGCCGCCGGCCGCCGAACCGGCGCTGCTGTCAGCCGTGCCGGCGCGCGCGCTGGCCGACACGATCCTGGCGCCCGATGCCGTCGAGGCAATCGGCCGAGCCGTTGTGCGGTGTCTGGCGGCGTATCACCAGCAGGCCC
>Ga0187809_10000639_pt1 | contig 17962 bp, 19 predicted proteins | sample NC_wetland_sal_i_8_FD_132415 | JGI IMG/M metagenome (GOLD analysis project Ga0187809, IMG submission 132415) | Wetland sediment microbial communities from Neuse River Estuary, North Carolina, USA - ASW_4 | ecosystem: Environmental > Aquatic > Freshwater > Wetlands > Sediment | place: USA: North...
ACCGGCCCGCACACCACCACCAGCACGAAGCCGATGCGGAATTCGATGCCGGGAAACCACAGCACCGCGAACAGGATCCACGACACGACCGGCACCGCCATCAGGATGCGGATCATCGGATGCAGGTATTCGTCGAGCGTCTGCGAGCGGTACATGGCCATCGCCACGCCGAGGCCGAGCACGAACGACACGATGAGCGCGGCGATGACGCGCGCGAGCGTCACCGCCACGTCGATCGGCGTAATGGTGGTGATGCTTCTGGCGATGCGCAGCAGGCTGGGGATCGCGAACGGCGGGATCCCCAGATAGGGCGACAGGTGCGAGAGGATTTCCCAGACGACCGCGAAGACAAGCAGCGACACGATCGTCTGGCGCGGGAATTTCAGGACCGGGACCTGCTCCCGGTGCTCCTCAAGGGGCATAAATGATCGTCCCGTCCGGCATCTTGTCGTAGAAGCCGGCCTTCACGGCGCGCTGCATCATGTCGGTGATGGACTTCTTTACCGCCGGCTCCCACGCCGGCTTCACGATCATCTGCAGCCGCTTGCTCTCGACCGCGGCGGTGAGGATGCCCGGCGGCAGCTTCAGCGTGTCGTGCGCGATCTTGTCGGCCTCGGCGGTGTTCTTCTCGAATTCCGCCGCCGTGTCCTGCAGCGCCGCGAGCAGCATCTGCGGCGCCTTCGGCACGCGCTTGATCGAATCGGCGCGCATCGCCGGCACGATCTCCCAGCCGGATTCGCCGGTGATCTCCTTCCAGCCCTGCGCACCGTTGAAGATCGGGTGCCAGTCGGCATGCGTCTTGGCGATGATGCTGGCGAGCGGCTCGATCACCAGCGCAGCGTCGACGCGGCCGGCCTCGAGCTGCGCCCGCGCCACGGCGAAGTTGGCGTTGACGACGGTGATGTCCTTGCCGAGGTCGATGCCCTTTTCCGAGCAGTAGATCTTCACGACCTGGTACTGCGAGCCGCCCATGTCGATGGCGAGCTGCTTGCCCTTCAGGTCGGCGAGCGACTTGATCTTGGGGTCCTTGGCGAAGATGACGAGGTCGGCGAGCGTGAAGCCGGTGCCGATGATCCTGACCGGCACGCCCTGCTGCGCCAGCTTCACGAACACGGTCGGCCCGCCGATCAGCGCGTCGGTCTCGCCGGTGGCGAAGCCGGCGTAGAAGGCGGCGATGGAGGGATAGGCGTGGATGTCGAGCGTGAAGCCGTGCTTGGCGTCGAAGCCGCGCGCCTTCATCACGTTCCACACGAGCGGGTTGAACACCGGCAGCGTCAGGCTGGAGACCTTGATCACCGGTTTGTCCTGCGCGCGCACCGGAATGGCGGCGCCGGCGGCAAGCACAGCAGCGGAAGCCGCGAAACTGCGGCGCGTGAGCTTGGTCATGATCACCTTCCCCCTCGTAGCGGCGGCTTCGTGCGCCTGTTGCCGCCATTGAGCCGCGTTCCGGGTCAAACCGCAATCCATGTTTACGAGACGGTTCGCTCCGGTTGCGCGCGGGACGCGTGGCGTTTTCGCCACCTGGGAGACTTTACCCGATTTCGTTTGCGTGCAAACATTATCGGGAACCGACCGGAGCGGACCATGCCGCACATCACCACGCGCGACGGCACGCGGCTGTATGTCGAGGAGGCGGGGCAGGGCACCCCGATCGTCTTCGTCCACGAATACGCTGGCGACTTCCGCACCTGGGAGCCGCAGATGCGGTTCTTTTCGCGGGCGCATCGCTGCGTCACTTATTCGCAGCGCGGCTACCCGCCCTCCGACGTGCCCACCGATCCCACGCGCTATGGACAGGATCTCGCGGTCGACGACGTCGTCGCCGTCATGGATGCGCTGCAGATCGACAAGGCGCACGTGGTCGGCCATTCGATGGGCGCGCTCACGGCGCTGCTCGTCGGCCTCAGATATCCAGAGCGCTGTCTCAGCGTCACCGCCGCCGGCTGTGGTTACGGCTCCAGTCCCGATCCGAAGATCGTCGAGGAGACGCGGGAGGCGTCGCGGCAGACCGGCCGCATGTTCCAGACCGAGGACTTCAAGACCGTGGCGGCGCGCTATGCCGACGGCGCCACGCGGCAGACGCACAAGAACAAGGACCCGCGCGGCTTCGCCGAATTCGCGCGCCTGCTCGCCGAGCATTCGCCGGTCGGGCACGCGATGACCATGCTGGAAGTGCAGGCGAAGCGCCCCAGCCTGTGGGATCTGGAAGCCGACCTGAAAAAGTTTGCGCTGCCGCTCCTCGTGCTGGTCGGCGACGAGGACGGCTGGTGCCTCGACTCCAGCGTCTGGCTCAAGCACGTCGTGCCGACGGCCGGGCTCTGCGTCATCCCGCGCTCCGGCCACACCATCACCAGCGAGGAGCCGGCGGCGTTCAACGCGGCGCTCGCCGACCTGATCGCCAACGCGGAAGCCGGGCGCTGGATGGCGCACCGCGGCCAGTAGGATAGTAGCAAGGAGAGGTTGCGATGGATCTCAGGCTCAAAGGCAAGACCGCGGCCGTCACCGGCGGTTCGGAAGGCATCGGCAAGGGCATCGCGCTCGCGCTGGCGAAGGAAGGCGTCGACGTAGCGATCTGCGCGCGGCGCATGGAGCCGCTCAAGGCCGCGGCCGACGAGATCGCCAAGGCGACGGGCCGCAAGATCGTGCCGATCACCGCCGACCTGCGCAGCGACAAGGATGCGAAAGCCTTCATCGAGCAGGCGCACAAGGCGCTCGGTCGCATCGACATCATGGTCAACAACGCCGGTTCGGCCGCCGGCGGCGTCATCGAGCACCTGACCGAGGACGACTGGGAGAAGGGCCTGCAGCTCAAGTTCATGGGCTACGTGCGCTGCCTCCGCTACGTCCTGCCGCTGATGCGCGCGCAGGGCGGCGGCCGCGTCGTCAACCTGATCGGCAACGACGGCGTGAAGCCGTCCTACTGGGAGATCTGCCCCGGCGCCGCCAACGCCGCCGGCCAGAACCTGACGCTGTCGCTCGCCGGCCAGTACGGCAAGGAGAAGATCACCTTCGTGGCGGTCAATCCGGGCCCCGTGCGCACCGAGCGCTGGGACGGGCTGGTGAAGGCCATGTCCCGCGACATGGAGATCACTTACGAGGAGGCCGACAAGCTCGCGCCGGCGTCGATCCCGGTGGGCCGCATTGCCGAGGTCGATGAGGTCGCGAACCTCGTCGTGATGCTCGCCTCGCCGCTGATGGAGATGGTCAACGGGACGATGATCGAGATCGACGGCGGCCAGGACAAGCCGCTGATGGATCGCTTCAGGGACAAGCCGAGGGGCTGACCCTATCTCCGTTCGTCCCCGCGAAAGCGGGGATCCAGCGCAGACCTGCAGCGATGAAAGGTCCGACTGGATTCCCGCTTTCGCGGGAATGAACGGAGTGTGAGACGACGGCGATCTGCCGCCTACATCTGCGTCACTGCTGCCTGCCGTGTTCGCTTGACAAGGATCGGAGTGCGGTCAGACTATTTGTACACGAACAAAGTTCGCCGAGCCGGAGGCGACGAAGACGTTGCAGACTTGAACTACATCGCGGATGGTCCGCGCGCCACAGCGGCCGCCGCCACCGAGGGAGAAAAGTCATGTTGCCGACGCGTCACGTCATCAGCCTTGCGCTTGCGGCCGCCGCCGCCGCTTTCGTCACGCCAGCGATGGCGCAGCAGACGATCAAGATCGGCGAGCTCAACAGCTACAAGTCGCAGCCGGCCTTCCTCGACCCGTACAAGAAGGGTTGGGAGATGGCGGTCGAGGAGATCAACGCCAAGGGCGGCGTGCTCGGCAAGAAGCTGGAAGTCATCTCGCGCGACGACGGCGCCAATCCGGGTGAAGCCGTGCGCGCCGCCGAAGAGCTGGTCACGCGGGAAGGCGTGGTCGCGCTCGCCGGCACCTTCCTCTCCAACGTCGGCCTCGCGGTCACCAACTTCGCCGGCCAGAAGAAGGTGTTCTTCCTCGCCGCCGAGCCCCTGACCGACAAGATCACCTGGCAGGACGGCAACAAGTACACCTTCCGCCTGCGCGCCTCGACCTGGGAGCAGACGGCGATGCTGATGCCGGGCGCGGTCGCCGCCAACAAGAAGCGTTGGGCGCTCGTTTATCCGAACTTCGAATACGGCCAGTCCGCCGCCGCGGCGTTCAAGGAGCTGCTCAAGAAGGATCAGCCGGACGCGCAGATCGTCACCGAGCAGGCGCCGCCGCTCGGCAAGATCGACGCCGGCGCCGTGGCGCATGCAATCAACGACGCCAAGCCCGACGCGATCTTCAACGTCGAGTTCGGCGGCGACCTCGCCAAGTTCGTGCGCGAAGGCACGACGCGCGGCACGTTCAAGAACCGCCTCGTCGTCAGCCTGCTGTCGGGCGAACCGGAATACCTCGATCCCCTGAAGGACGAGGCGCCGTCGGGCTGGCTGGTCACCGGCTTCCCGTGGAACAAGATCAAGACGCCGGAATATCTCAAATTCCTGAAGGCCTATCAGGACAAGTACCACGACTATCCGCGGCTCGGCTCGGTGGTCGGCTACGTGACGATGAAGTCGCTCGCCGCCGGTCTCGCCAAGGCGGGCTCGACCGACACCGAAAAGCTGGTCACCGCGTTCAAGGGCCTCAAGCTCGACAGTCCGTTCGGCCCGTTCGAGTATCGCGCCAGCGACCACCAGGCGACGATGGGTTGCTTCGTCGGCAAGCTCGCCGTCGAGAATGGCAGGGGCACGATGGTCGATTTCAAATATGTCGACGGCGCTTCGGTGCTGCCCGGCCCGGCGGAAGTGGCCAAGCTGCGCCCGGCGAAGGATTGAGCGCTTTCATCCCTCCCCCTCTGGGGGAGGGTGGCCGGCGAAGCCGGCCGGGTGGGGGAATTTGAGATTGGACCCCACCCGGCTGCTCGCTGCACTCGCAGCCACCCTCCCCTTTCAGGGGAGGGATAAGAAGCAGTCATGACCCTCTCCGCCTTCCTCTTCCAGGCGCTCAACGGTCTCTCCAGCGCCTCCGGCCTGTTTCTCGTCGCCGTCGGCCTGTCGCTGATCTTCGGCGTCACCCGCATCATCAATATCGCGCACGGGTCCCTCTATATGCTGGGGACCTACATCGCCTATTCCATCGCCACCAGGGTCGGCGGCGGGCTCGGCTACTGGGGGGCGATGATTGCGACCGCGCTTGCCGTCGGCGTCATCGGCGCGCTGATCGAAATCGTGCTGCTGCGGCGCATCTACCGCGCGCCCGAACTGTTCCAGTTGCTCGCGACGTTCGCGCTGGTGCTCGTCATCAACGACGCCACGCTCTACCTGTGGGGCCCGGAGGACCTGCTCGGGCCGCGCGCAGCGGGCTTGCGCGGCGCCATCCAGATCCTGGGCCGTGAGCTGCCGAGCTACGACTTCTTCCTGATCTTCGTCGGACCGGCGGTGCTGCTCGCCCTGCACTTCGCGCTCAAGGGCACGCGCTTCGGCCGCCTCATCCGCGCCGCGACGCAGGACCGCGAGATGGTCGGCGCGCTCGGCGTCAACCAGGCGATCCTGTTCACGGCCGTGTTCGCGCTCGGAGCGGCGCTGGCCGGATTCGGCGGCGCGCTGCAGCTCGCGCGCGAGCCGGCGAGCCTGTCGACCGATCTCGTCGCGCTCAGCGATGCCTTCGTCGTCGTGGTGGTCGGCGGCATGGGCTCGATCACCGGCGCCTATCTCGCCGCCGTGATCATCGCCGAGGTGAAGGCCATCTGCATCGGCGTCGGTGTGTTTCACATCGCGGGCTTCACGCTCAACGCCTCGAAGTTCACGCTCGTCGCCGAATTCCTGGTCATGGCCGTGGTTCTGATCGCGCGGCCCTACGGTCTGCTCGGCAAGAAGCAGGGCGCGGTCCGCACCATCGCCGAACCGGAGGATCCGATCCGCCCGGCGACGCCGCTCCTGAAAGCGCTCGCCGCCGTCGTGCTCGTGGTGCTGATCGCGCTGCCGTGGCTGGCGCAGGGCTCGCCTTACGTGCTCATCCTCGGCATCGACGTGCTGATCGCGGTGATCTTCGCGACCAGCCTGCATTTCATCGCCGGGCCCGGCGGCATGCATTCGTTCGGCCACGCCGCCTATTTCGGTCTCGGCGCCTATGGCGCGGCGCTGCTGGTGAAATGGCTGGCGGTGCCGATGGGCGTGGCGCTCCTCGCCGCGCCGGTCGTCGCGCTCGCCGGGGCGCTGCTGTTCGGCTGGTTCGCGGTGCGGCTGTCCGGCGTCTATCTCGCGATGCTCACGCTCGCCTTTGCGCAGATCGTCTGGGCGACCGTGTTTCAGTGGGAGGAGCTGACCGGCGGCTCCAACGGCGTGATCGGCATCTGGCCGCCGCTGCCGTTCGACAAGAACGGCGTCTATTTCCTGCTGACCCTGGCGCTGGCCGTGTTTGCCGTGCTTGTCTTGCGCCGGCTGTTGTTCGCGCCGTTCGGCTATGCCATGCGCGCCGGCCGCGACAGTCCCTTGCGCGCCGAGGCGATCGGCATCGACGTCAAGCGCGTGCACTGGCTGGCCTTTGCCGTGGCCGGCGCAGTGTGCGGCATCGGTGGCGGCCTGTTCGCCTTCGCCAAGGGCTCGATCTCGCCGGAGACGATCAGCGTCAGCCGCTCCATCGACGGTCTGGTGATGGTGCTGCTCGGCGGCATTCAGACGCTCACCGGGCCGATCGTCGGCGCCTCGTTCTTCGCCGTGCTGCAGGACATGGTGATGCGCGACACCGAATACTGGCGCGCGATGCTCGGCGCCATCATTCTGGTGCTGGTGCTCGCCTTCCCGCAGGGCATCGTCGGTGCGGTCGCCGCGCTCTTCCGCAAGAGGCGCGCGTCATGACGCTGCTCGCCGTGCGCTCGCTGACCAAGGCCTTCGGCGGCGTGCGCGCCGCCGACGAAGTCAGCTTCGACATCGCGCGCGGCGAGTTCCTCGCGCTGATTGGCCCCAACGGCGCCGGCAAGTCGACCTGCTTCAACATGATCAACGGCCAGCTCGCGCCCGACTCCGGTGAAATCCTGCTCGACGGCCACGACATCGCCGGGCTGGCGCCGCGCGCGGTGTGGCGGCGCGGCGTCGGCCGCACGTTCCAGGTGGCGGCGACCTTCGCTTCGATGACGGTCGTCGAGAACGTGCAGATAGCGCTGATCTCGCACGCCGGCGAGACGTACCGCGTCTGGCGGCCGGCGGCATCGCATCATCGCGAGCGCGCGCTCGGCCTGCTCGAGCAGGTCGGCATGCGTGACGCCGCCGACCGGCCGAGCCGCGAACTCGCCTATGGCGACGTCAAGCGCATCGAGCTCGCCATCGCGCTCGCCAACGAGCCGAAACTGCTGCTGATGGACGAGCCGACCGCCGGCATGGGGCCCGGCGAGCGCAACGCGCTCATCACGCTGGTCAAACGACTCGTCGTCGAACGCGGCATCTCGGTGCTGTTCACCGAGCATTCGATGGATGTCGTCTTCGCCTACGCCGACCGCATCATCGTGCTGGCGCGCGGCCGCCTCATCGCCGACGGCAGCGCCGCGCAAATCCGCGACGACGCGCAGGTGCGCGAGGTGTATTTCGGCACGGGGAAGACGTTTAAGGTGAACACGTGACGGGCACCGTGACGCTCACTCTTTTTCTTACCCTCCCCCTTGTGGGGAGGGTCGACGCGCGAAGCGCGTCGGGGTGGGGGTCCTTATTCAATTCTCACAATCACCCCCACCCCCGACCCCTCCCCACAAGGGGGAGGGGAGCAGAGGGCGCCGTGCCATGACCGCGCCGATGCTCGAGGTCGAAAAACTCAGCGCCTGGTACGGCGCCGCGCGCATCCTCTACGACCTCAGCCTCGAGGTCGGCCGCGGCGAGGTGGTGGCGCTGATGGGCCGCAACGGCGCCGGCAAGACCACGACCATGAAGGCGATCATGGCGCTGGTCGCCGCGCGCTCGGGCACGGTGCGCTTCAACGGCGAGGACATCTCGCGCAGGAAGCCGTTCGAGATCGCGCGCCGCGGCCTCGGCTTCACGCCGGAGGACCGCCGCATCTTCGTCGACCTCACGGTGATGGAAAATCTCGACGTCGGCCGCCAGCCGCCGCGCCGCTTTCCCGACGGCACGCCGGCGCCGGTCTGGACGCCCGAGAAACTGTTCGCGCTCTTCCCGAACCTCGCCGAGATGCCGAACCGACCCGGCGGCCGCATGTCGGGCGGCGAGCAGCAGATGCTCACCGTCGCGCGCACCCTGATGGGCAACCCGCTGCTGGTGCTGCTCGACGAGCCCTCGGAAGGCGTGTCGCCGCTGATTGTCGAGCAGATGGCCAACACCATCGTCGAACTGAAGCGCGACGGCCTGTCGATCCTGCTGTCGGAGCAAAACATCCATTTCGCCCGGCTGGTGTCGGACCGGGCCTACCTGCTGGAGAAGGGCCAATTGCAGTGGCACGGCCCGATGGCAGACCTTGACGCCGATCAGGACCTCCAGCGGGCCTATCTCACCGTCTGAAGCCGATTCCCGGGAAATATTAGCCTTTTTTCCGGTTTTGGGAGCAGGGGGCCTTTCTCCTGGGGTGCAACCCGGCCATCATGACACGGGGCGATTTTCCTGCTGGCCGGGGGCACGGACCACGCGATGCCGCGCGAGAAATTGAAAGTCGACGCCGCGCCCGAACGGGACGGCGACTACGTGCTCGATGCGCAGGTCGGCTTCCTGATGCGTGTCGCAATGCAGCGGCACACCTCGATCTTCACCGCACGCATGATCGAGGGGCTGACGCAGACGCAGTTCGCCGCGCTCGCCAAGTTGTACGAGGTCGGCGCCTGTTCGCAGAACCATCTCGGCCGGCTGATCTATCTCGACGCCGCGACGATCAAGGGCGTCGTCGACCGGCTCGGCGCGCGCGGCTTCCTCACCGCGCTGAACGACCCGAACGACCGCCGCCGCCGCGCGGTGGCGCTGACGCCGCGCGGACGCGAGGTCACCGAACAGGCGATGACGATCGCCGCCGACATCACGACCGCGACGCTCGCGCCGCTGTCCGCCGACGAGCGTGACACGGTGGTGCGTCTTTTGAAGAAACTGAGCTAGTGCGCCAACGCCGGCGCCGCGGCCCGGGGGCCGCGTGCGCCGTGCACTGAACCGCCGCCGTCAGCGTTGCGCCGCCAGCTGACGCATTCTCGGACGGACGGAGCGCCGGTACATCAGCACGCCGCCCACACCCAGAACGAAGCCCGTCAAGGCAATCCACTTCATCGCACGTTCTCCTCTCGTAGCCTCGGTTTCATCGACAAGTCCGGCTGTTCTCCCGCGCACGGAGGCGTCAGGTGACAGCCTTGCCGGCGAGCAGTCCGAGGACGAGGAAGATGACGAAGATCGCCACGGCGATGAAGAACAGCCACTTCGCGATCGTAGCCGCGCCCGCGGCAATTCCGCCGAATCCGAAGATCGCGGCGATGATCGCGATGATGAAGAAAATTAGCGCCCACTTCAGCATGATGTGCTCCTTGCTGGAGCTTAAACGAGGTCCGGGCTTCAGGGTTCCAGAGCTCAAATGGCGCCGCTCTGAGGTGAGAAACGGCTCTCGCTTCGGTCGTGAACGGCGCAGGGCTCAACGCCTGTTCACCAGCACCAGTCCGAGCGCAACCAGCACGACGGCGGCCGCAAAGGCCGGCGTCATCGGCTCGCCGAGCACGAAATGGCCCGCGGCGACGCCGAACAACGGCGTGAGAAAGCTGAAGGCCGAGAGCCGGTTCGCCGAATAGCGCACCACCAGTGCGAACCAGATGACGAAGGTAACGCTCACCACCCAGACCGTCTGGTAGGCCAGCGCGCCGATCGCCAGCGCCGACGGCATGTGCGTAACGCGCTCGCCGAACAGCAGCGCGCCGATCGCCAGCATCGGGATCGAGACGACGAGCTGATACAGCATCACCTTCTCGGACGAGATGCGGTTGAGGCTGGTGGTCTTGATCAGCAATGTGGTCGCGGCCCAGGTGATCGCGGCGCCGATCATCATCACATCGCCGGTCATCTGCCGCGGGTCGAGCGCCGGCGTCGGCGCGCCGAACGCGACCATCATGCCGGCGAAGGACAGCGCCAGTCCGAGCCATTGCGAGGCTCCGAAGCGGTCGGCGGGCAGGAAGACGCGCGTGCCGAGCACGACGAAGAACGGCGCCAGATAGATGAACAGCACCGCACGGGTCGCCGTGGTGTAGGCGAGCCCCTGGTAGATGAGCACGAATTCGAGGCCGAACAGCGCGCCGGTGACGAGGCCGGCGGTGAGCGTGCCGTCGCGCGCGAACAGCGGCATGCCGCGCCACTTGCACCACGCGGCGACGAGGAGCGTCGCGCCGAGCGAACGGATCGTTCCCTGCAGCAGCGGCGGGATGTCGTGGATCGCGAGCTTCACCGAAACCTGGTTGAAGCCCCACGACAGGCAGATCAGCACCACGAGCGCAGCCGCAGCGGCATCGAGCGGACGCGTGACGTGGGACACAGGCTTGTCGGGCATGAAGGGTCGTCAGGCCGCCTTGCAGTGCGCGCAGATGCCGGAAATCTCGATCACCGGCGTCTTCGGCGTGAAGCCGGCGGCGCGCGAGGCGGTGCGGATGGTCTCGGCCACCGCCGCCGCCGCCGCTTCGCCGACGGCGCCGCATTTCTCGCAGATCAGGAACACGACCGGGTCGCCGCTGGCGTGATTGTGCACGCAGGCGATGAAGGCGTTGCGGCTCTCGATGCGATGCACGAAGCCCTGCTCGCGCAGGAAGTCGAGCGCGCGGTAAACGGTGATCGGCGCCGGCCGGCCGCCGTCGTCGGCCAGCCGGTCGATCAGGTCGTAGGCGCCGAGCGGCTGGTGGCTGGCGAGCAGCGCCTCCAGCACCGACCGGCGGATCGGCGTCAGCCGCTCGTGCCGCTCGGTGCATAACGCCTCGGCGTGGGCGATGGCGTCGCTGGCGCAGCGGCCGTGATCGTGACCGGGGGCCGGGAAGATGGCGTGCTTGCGTGCCAAAGGTCGCTCCGTTGTCGCCGCCAAATCTAAGCACGGCCAGCGGGTTTTGCGAATGCGGGCTCGCCGCGCCGGTACAGTATTGCACCGCAGCAAAATTAGGGGCAGGGTCCGCGCCTTGCTTACCGTCGCCACCCGCGGCGCCCGGCGCCGTGCCCGCCCAGAGATCGCCAAGAGGTTGTCATGCTGAAAGGGAAGACTGCGCTGGTCACCGGTTCCACCTCGGGCATCGGGCTGGCCATCGCCCGCGCGCTCGCGAAAGACGGCGCCAACCTCGTAATCAACGGCTTCGGCGACAAGGATGCGATCGAAAAGGAGCGTGCGGGCCTCGAGAAGGACTTCGGCATCAAGGCCCGCTACTCCGCCGCCGACATGACCAAGCCGGCCGAAATCGTCGCGATGGTCGCCGAGGCCGAGAAGGCGCTCGGCTCGCTCGACGTGCTCGTCAACAATGCCGGCATCCAGCACGTCGCCAACATCGAGGATTTTCCGGTCGATCGTTGGGACGCGGTCATCGCCATCAATCTTTCGTCGTCCTTCCACACCATCCGCGCCGTGCTTCCCGGCATGAAGACGCGCAAGTGGGGCCGCATCATCAACATCGCCTCGGCGCACGGTCTCGTCGCCAGCGGCCAGAAGGTCGCCTACGTCGCCGCCAAGCACGGCCTCGTCGGCCTGACCAAGACGGTCGCCATCGAGGCGGCGAACGACGGCGTCACCTGCAACGCCATCTGCCCCGGCTGGGTGCTGACGCCGCTGGTCGCCAAGCAGATCGAGGCGCGTTCGCAGCAGTCCGGCAAAAGCTTCGACGAGGAGAAGGTGGCGCTCGTCTCCGAGAAGCAGCCGATGCACGAGTTCACCAGCCCGGAGAACATCGGTGCGCTCGCCGTGTTCCTCGCCTCCGACGCCGCGGCCTCGATCACCGGCTCGTCCTATTCGATCGACGGCGGCTGGACCGCGCAGTGATTTATTGTCGTCCCGGCCGAGTGCCCAGTGCGAAACCGGGCGCTTATACGCTGCAGCCTCTCCCGGCCCTCATGGTGAGGAGCGCCCGAAGGGCGCGTCTCGAACCATGGGGCCGCCCCATCCTTCGAGACGCGTCGCTTCGCGACGCTCCTCAGGATGAGGCGGAGAAACGCTGCGGCGTATGGGCCGCCGCTTTCGCCGGGACGGCGGATAACACATGATCTCAATTCTCACCCGCGCGCTCGGCGGCAAAGCCGACAGTCCGGACGGACCCAAACGCATCAATCTGGCGCTGCAGGGCGGCGGCGCGCACGGCGCCTTCACCTGGGGCGTGCTCGAGCATCTGCTCGAGGACGGGCGCCTCGCGGTCGACGGCATTTCCGGCACCTCGGCCGGCGCCGTGAACGCGGTGATGCTCGCCGACGGCCTCAAGCGCGGCGGGCCGGACGAGGCGCGCAAGCGCCTGTCGGACTTCTGGCGCGCGGCGAGCCTCGGAGGTGACCTGCCGCCGTTGCAGCGCGCCGTGCTCAACCGGCTGTTCTCGCTGCTGCCGACGAGCGACAATTCGCCGACCTTCGACTGGCTCAACGCCTGGTCGAAGTATTTGTCGCCCTACGACGTCAATCCGCTCAACATCAATCCGCTCAAGGACCTCATCGAGCGCTTCGTCGACTTCGACGGCTTGCGCGCGGACGCGCGCGCTTTGTTCATCGCTGCGACCAACGTGCAGACCGGCCGCCTGCACATCTTTCCGCGCGAGAAGATCTCGGCGGAAGCAGTGATGGCGTCGGCCTGCCTGCCGGCGGTGTTCCGCGCGGTCGAGATCGATGGCGTGCCCTATTGGGACGGCGGTTATCTCGGCAACCCGGTGCTGTTTCCGTTCTTCCGCGCCACAGCGACGGAGGACGTGTTGATCGTGCAGATCAATCCGCTGGTCCGCCGCAAGGTGCCGCATTCGACGCGCGAGATCATGGCGCGGGTCAACGAGATCACGTTCAACTCGGCGCTGATGGCCGAATTGCGCGCCATCGAGTTCGTCAACCGGCTGATCGAGCAGGGCCGCGTGCCGCACGGTACCGGCGCCAACGAGTACCGCCAGATCCGCGTGCACCGCATCGTGCTCGAAGGCCTCGGCGAGCGCTTCTCGTCGTCGAGCAAGCTGCGCAACGACCTCGAATCCTTCGAACTGCTACGCAAGCTCGGTCACCGCTCGGCGCGGCGCTTCCTCGACGCGCACTTCGCCGATATCGGCGTGCGCTCGAGCGTGGACCTGAAGTCGGAGGTGGCGGCGGAGCGGGAGTAGTTGTCGTCCCGGGCGAGCGAGCGGTAGCGAGAGAGGCCCGGGACCCATACGCCGCAGCAGACACGAGACGACACGGCGTATTGGTCCCCGCCTTCGCGGGGACGACAGGAATTGCTAGTGTGTCGCATGTCCATTTTGACCGCCGAGATCGGGCCGACGCGGCTCGACATCATCGTTGCCGACATCACGACGCTCGACGTCGACGCCATCGTCAACGCCGCCAACCGCAAGCTGCTCGGCGGCGGCGGTGTCGACGGCGCCATCCACCGCGCGGCGGGGCCGGGCCTGCGCACCGAATGCGCGACGCTCGGCGGCTGCGACACCGGCTCGGCCAAGATCACCGGCGGGCACCGGTTGAAGGCGCGGCACATCATCCATGCGGTCGGCCCGGTGTGGAACGGCGGCGGTCACGACGAGGATGCGCTGCTGGCCGGCTGCTACCGCACGGCGCTCGATCTCGCCCGCGGCCACCGGCTCGGCTCGCTCGCGTTCCCGGCGATCTCGACCGGCGTCTACGGCTTTCCGGCCGATCGCGCCGCGCGCATCGCCGTCGGCACCGTGGCGGCGGAAGTCGCCGCGCGGGCCGGCGGGCTGGCGCAGGTGATCTTCTGCTGCTTCTCGGACACCAGCGCCGAACACCACCAGGACGCGTTCGCGGAGTTGGGGTTGGCGTGACTTGCTTCACCTCTCCCCGCCGGGCGGGGAGAGGTCGCCGACCGCAGGTCGGCGGGTGAGGGGGTATCTCCGTTGCGCTCAGGCCCCTCGCCCGGCTCGCTTCGCTCGCCACCCTCTCCCCGCAAGCGGGGAGAGGGAAGCATCAAACCTTCGGCGTCACGTCGAGCCGCACCACCCAGTCCTCCAGTCCGGTGCGCGCCGCCGGATAGAGCTTCAGCACCTGCGGATCGTGCCCCGGCACGACGTGATGCCGCGACGAGCCGAGCTTCAGCAGCTTCCGGTAGCCCTCGAGCGTCTCGCCGACTGAGTAGGTGATCGGGAACACGCGGCCCTCGTCGATGTGCGAGTAGAGATGGCACGCGTCGGACGACACGACGACGTAGCCGCGCTGCGTCTTCACCCGCACCGACTGCAGGCCCTTCGAGTGACCGCCGATCTTGTGCACGGTGATGCCCGGCGCGATCTCGTCGTCGCCGTCGTGGAAGTCGACGCGATAGTCGAACACCTTCTTCACCATTGCGTGCACGTCGGCTTCCGAGAACGGCACGCGCAGCATCTGGTGGCACATGCAGCGGCCGGTGCAGTAGGCCATCTCGGTGTCCTGCACGTGGTAGCGCGCGTTGGGGAAGAGGTCGTAATTGCCGGCGTGGTCCCAGTGCATGTGCGTGGCGATGACGTGGTCGACCTTGTCGGGCGCGACGCCGAGCGCCTTGAGGCCCTCGCCGACCGGATGTGTAATGGTGCGGCCGCGTTCCTTGGCCGCCGCCTCGTCGAAGCCGGTGTCGCAGACGAAGGTGCCGTGCGGGCCCTTGATCACCCAGACGTAGTAGGCGATCGACGTCATCTCATCGTGGGGGTCGCCGAAGATGTAGTTGTCGGCGCGCTTGCGGCCGTGCGAGCCGTAGCAGACCGCGTAGACCTCGTGGATGTCGTCGCTCATGCCTTCTTGCCCCCGATCGTCACGCCGGCGCGGTTCTCGATCATCTTGACGATCGAGGTGAAGTCGCTGTCGCCGCCGAATTCGGTGTTGGTCGCCTCCCAGTCGTCGAGCGTCGTCTTCATCACGTCGTTCGGCACGCCGAGGTTCGTCGCCTCGTCGAAACAAAGCCGCACGTCCTTGAGCATCAGCGCCGTCGCGAAGCCGTAGTCGAAGGTGCGCGGCAGGATCGACTGCGGAAATTTCTGGTCCGAGGCGCGCGAGCGGCCGGAGCCGGCGTTGATGACGTCGATCATCACCGCCGGGTCGAGCCCGGCCTTGACGCCCATGGCGACCGCCTCGGCGGTGGCGGCCATCGCGCTCGCCGACAGGAAGTTGTTGGCGAGTTTCATCGTCTGCGCCATGCCGGGCTTGTCGCCGATGACGAAGACCTTGCCGAACACCGCCAGCACGTCCTTCACGTGATCGACGTCGGCCGTCGGGCCGGAGACCATGACGGCGAGGGTGCCCTTGGCCGCGCCGCCGACGCCGCCGGAGACCGGGCAGTCGATCTGCACGATGTTCTTCTTCGCCAGGGTGTCGGCGATCCTGATCGCCATGCGCGAGCCGGTCGTCGACAGGTCGATGAAGCGCTTCACGCGCTTGCCCTCGATCACGCCGCCGGCGCCGGTCGCCACCTTCTCGGACACCTGCAGCGACGGCAGGCTGGCCATGACAGTCTCGACGCGGTCTGCGACATCGGCGGGGGAGGAGGCGAGCTTGGCGCCCGCCGCGACGAAGGGGGCGACCGCGTCGTTGCGCGTGTCGTAGACGACCAGGCTGTGGCCCGCGTCGATGAGCCGCCGGGCCATGGGGGCGCCCATGTTCCCCAGTCCGATGAAACCGATGTCCATTGCGATGTCCTGAGAGTGAACCTATGAGGCCGAAACTCTGCCCCAGGCCACACCCGTTGTCAGGACCGCCGTAAGCCCGATTTTGTTGTGCGGCGCACCATATTACTACTTGACGTTACTATAAGTGAGCTTATTATATCGCGGCCTAGAAACGGAACAGGCCGATGTCCGAATTCCCCCGGTCGCGTGAAGTCGCGATCAGCGTCATGGACGTGGCGCGGATGCTCAAGACCTATGCCGACCAGCGCGCCCGGCAGTTCGGGATTTCTCGCGCGCAGTGGACCGTGCTGATCCGGCTCGACCGCTGCGAGGGGCTCAAGCAATCCGAGCTCGCCGACATTCTCGATCTGCAGCCGATCTCGCTGACGCGCCTGCTCGACCGTCTGGCCGCGAGCGGCCTGATCGAGCGCCGGCCCGACCCCAATGACCGGCGTGCCAACCGTCTCTACCTGACGGCGGCGGCGCGGCCCCTGATCGAGGAGCTGTCGCATCTCGGCGAAGACATGATGGCGACGGTGCTCGAAGGCGTCGACGACTCCGCCCGCGAGCAATTGCTGCGCGACCTCGGCGTGATGAAGGACAACCTTCGCGCCGCCATCAATCGTCAAACCAATATCGTGCAAGACCAAACCGCGACCGGTTGAGAATTATGACTGAAAAAGTTCTGAAGATCGTTCCCGACGCCGAGGCCAAGTCGTCGCCGGACGCCAAGGCGGCTGCAGGTTCGCCGGCGCCCGCGCCGCGCGGCGGCCGCAAGCGCCTGCGCACCATCCTGCTCGTCGTGCTGCCGGCCATCGCGCTGGTCGGCGGCGGCCTGTTCTACATGATGGGCGGCCGCTACATCGAAACCGACAATGCCTATATCGGCGCGCAGAAGGTGCTGATCACGCCGGAGATCGCCGGCAAGGTCGTGCACGTCGCCGTGCGCGAAGGCCAGCACGTCACGCCGGGCGACGAACTGTTCACGCTCGACAAGACGCCGTACCTGCTCAAGCTGGACGCCGCCAAGGGCAAGCTCGCCGCCGCGCGCAGCGCCTACGACAAGCTGATGACGAGCTACAAGTCGCTCAACGACCTGATCGTGCTCAGCGAGAAGAACGTCGATCTCAAGCAGCGCGACTACGACCGCAAGGTCAAGCTGGCGCAGAGTCAGGCCGGTTCGCAGGCCGACGTCGACACGTCGGCGGGCGCGCTGGTCACCGCCAAGCTCGAACTCGAGTTCACCAAGCAGCAGCGCGACACGGCGCTCAACCAGCTGCTCGGCGATCCGAAGCTGCCGATGGAGCAGTTCCCCGCTTATGCCGAGGCGAAAGCCGCCGTCGATGCCGCCGAGCGCGATCTGACGCACACGGTGGTGCGCGCGCCGATCTCCGGTACCGCGACCCAGGTCGACAACATCCAGCTCGGCCGCTTCGTGCCGGCCGGCACGCCGGTGTTCAGCGTTGTCGACGACCAGCAGCCGTGGGTCGACGCCAACCCGAAGGAAACCGAGATCACCTATCTGCGCGTCGGCCAGAAGGCGACGCTCGATGTCGACTCGTTCCCCGATCGCACCTTCACCGGCACGGTGACGTCGGTCAGCCCCGGCACCGGCGCTCAGTTCTCGATCCTGCCGCCGCAGAACGCCAGCGGCAACTGGGTCAAGGTCGTGCAGCGCGTGCCCGTGCGGATCTCCTTCGACAAGGACGACGCCACGCGCCTGCTGCGCGCCGGCATGAGCGTGAACGTGTCGATCGACACGCATCACAGCCGCTGGCCGCGCTGGCTCGGCGGCGGCTCGGCCGCGCAGGCCACGAAGTAAGCAGGGTCGAAAGCCCGAACGATGAGCCCCGCCGCCACCAGCGCGATGTCGCCGAAGACCCGGCGCATGCTGATCACGGTCTGCGCCATGACGGCGACGATCATGCAGGCGCTGGACACGACGATCGCCAACGTCGCCCTGCCGTACATGCAGGGCTCGCTGTCGGCGTCGCTCGACCAGATCAACTGGGTGCTGACCTCCTACATCGTCGCGTCGGCGATCATGACCGCGCCGATCGGCTGGCTCGCCGACCGCTTCGGCCGCAAGAAGCTGTTCATCGTCTGCGTCGCCGGCTTCACCGTTGCCTCGCTGCTCTGCGCGCTGGCGCAGAACATCGACGAGATCGTGCTGTTCCGCCTGCTGCAGGGCATGGCGGGCGCCGCCTTGGTGCCGCTGTCGCAGGCGGTGCTGCTCGACTCCTACACCGCC
>Ga0187809_10000640_pt1 | contig 17953 bp, 23 predicted proteins | sample NC_wetland_sal_i_8_FD_132415 | JGI IMG/M metagenome (GOLD analysis project Ga0187809, IMG submission 132415) | Wetland sediment microbial communities from Neuse River Estuary, North Carolina, USA - ASW_4 | ecosystem: Environmental > Aquatic > Freshwater > Wetlands > Sediment | place: USA: North...
TCGCGCCTGCGAAGGAAGGGAAGAGCTTCAGCGTCGTCGTCCCGCCGCCGAATGCCAACGGGAACGCCCACCTTGGCACCGCCATAACACTCGGTTTAGAAGATGTTGTCGTACGCTACCACCGGTTAAAAGGGGAGCGGACCTTATTCTTGCCTGGTGCCGACCACGCCGGTTTCGAAACGCAGGTCGTATACGAGAAGCAGCTTGCCAAAGAAGGGAAGAGTCGCTTCGATTTCACTAGAGACGAACTGTATTCGCAGATATGGGACTTCGTGGCACAGAACCGCCAGAATTTCGAAACGCAGTTCCGCCGTCTTGGTGCAAGCCTAGACTGGTCACGCTACACCTTCACACTCGACGAAAAAATCGTCAAGCGTGCGTACGCGACGTTCAAGAAGATGTGGGATGAAGGCCTCGTGTACAGGGGTGAGCGACTCGTAAACTTTTGTACGTTTCACGGAACCGCATTCGCGGATATCGAAGTTGCATACAAGGAAGAACAGAGTCACCTTTGGTATCTGCGCTACCCGCTGACGGACGGCAGCGGGGAAATTGTCGTCGCCACGACTCGGCCGGAAACCATGCTCGGCGACACTGCCGTAGCCGTAAACCCACATGATGAACGCTACAAGCAGTCTGTAGGTAAAACGGTGAAGTTGCCGCTCACCCATAGAGAAATTCCGGTCATCGCCGATGACTTTGTGGACGAAAAGTTCGGTACTGGTGCCGTAAAACTCACGCCCGCCCATGACCCGAATGACTTCGAAGCAGGGAAGCGGCACGATCTGCCGATGATTACCGTCATAGACAACGAAGGCAAGATGACCGATGTGCCCGAGAGTTACCGAGGTCTAACCGTCAACGAAGCACGCGACAAGATAGTCGCAGAGCTGGAGGCTCAAGGCTTCTTGGTAAAAACCGAAGACTATACGCACAGTGTCGGTCACTGCTACAAATGCAACACCGTTATTCAACCGCTCTTACGCGAACAATGGTTCGTCGATATGCAGCCACTTGCGAAGCGCGCTATCAAAAGCTTGAAAGCAGGGGAGATTACCTTCTTCCCGGAGAGTAAGAAAACACAGCTCATCACGTATCTGGAAAACTTGAGAGATTGGAATATCAGCCGCCAAATCGCTTGGGGCATCCCGATTCCGGCCTTCCAAAATGTCGACGACCCGGACGACTGGATTTATGATGAGCGCGTCGACCAAGAAATCATCGAAACAGACGGCAAAACATACCGCCGCGATCCAGATGTATTCGATACTTGGTTCTCGAGCAGTTCCTGGCCGTATGCCACCCTTGATTTCCCGGACGGTGACGACTTCAAGGATTTCTACCCCCTGAGTGTCATGGAAACCGGTGGCGAAATCCTCTACCCGTGGGTGAGTCGCATGGTCATGCTCGGTCTGTACGTCACCGGCCAAGTCCCGTTCAGGGCCGTATATATCCACGGCTACGTACTCGCCGAAGATGGGGCCAAAATGAGCAAGTCACTCGGCAATGTCATCAACCCTATCGATGTTATAGAAGAGTACGGCTCTGATGCGCTGCGCATGGGCATTATCGCCAGTCGTGCACCGGCGGTAAACCGCGGCTATGACCACCGCAAGGTCGAGGATGCGCGTAACTTCTGCAACAAGCTCTGGAATGTTGCACGGTACATAGAAGACAAGGTCGGAGAAGACTACCACAAACGACAAGCCATCCCCAAAACAACCGCCGATCATTGGGTGTTGAGTAAGCTACAACATACTGCCGATGCCCTGGCTTTTGATTTGGAAAACTACCGTTTCGCCGAAGCCTACGACACGCTCTACCACTTTGTATGGGATGAGTTTGCCGACTGGTACATCGAAGCATCGAAGGCGACGCCTAATCTGCCCCTGCTTGCCTTTTGTCTGGAAACAATCTTGAAGCTTGCGCATCCCTATGCTCCGTTCGTAACTGAGACTATTTGGCAAACGCTCGCATGGGAAGGGGATTCACTGCTCGCAACGAGCCGCTGGCCGGAAATCCCGGCCGCCGTCGCTACTGAAAGCGAGAAGTTTGAATCAGTGAAGGCCATCGTTGCCGAAGTCCGGTATATCATGAAAGCCCTGAGAGCCCAAGACATGCAGCTGTGCTTCACCGACGAACCGTTCTTAGCCGAAAACGCCGAATTAATTCGACAGCTTAGTAAGGTCAGGGAAGTTGCCGAGACGGAAACCGCAGGCGGCGGGGGGGTGCGGCTCACACAGACCGCCTACAACGCCTGGCTCGACATTGACCCGGCAACAGCCAAAAGGTATGCCGACGAGCTCGCAGCTAAGCGCGATGACGCCGAAACCATCATCGGCCAACTCAAAGCCCGTCTCGCCAACAAAGCGTACGTAGAAAACGCTCCCGCACACATCGTCGAGCAGACCAAGCAAAACCTATCCGAAGCAGAAACGCTGCTCACAAACATTACCCAAGAATACAACCGGTTCACAAGCTAACCGACTATGCAGCTGGCTCGAGCGCGGCCCGAACCCGCGCGGTAGCCTCAGCAGGGCGGGAATCGTCGAACCATAGGACGCGCCAACCGAAATGCTCGGCAGCCATGAGATTGGCCCGGCTGTCATCGATCAGTAGAATCTCGTGTGGCTCCACACCGGCCTTTTCGGTCGCAATCTGGTAGATCTCCGCCTCCGGCTTGATAGCGCCGACTTGGGATGAATCTATAATCGTATCGTATGGCACATTCGGCAGCAGACCGCGCGAACGCATAGCACTGACGAATCCAGGCATAATGTTAGTAAGCAGACCTATGTGGTAACTTTCGCTGGCCCACGCAACTAGTTTTTGCATCTCCTCGATCGGCTCAATCGCGTCGAGGTAATACTGACTCCAGTCTAGGGAACGCGAGTGCAGCCGCTCCGCCAGCGTCCTATTGAAGTCGTCCAAACTCATGTCACCGCGGCACACCGCGTCGTTGTAGTGCCAGTACACGCTCTCGATAACATCGGGCTGTTCACCGGTTTCGACAGCCAGTTTCGTAAACGCCTGCTGGAAGAAGTGCACCAGGCAGCCATTCACATCAAAATACACGAACCGTACGCCGCTCTTGGAGACTTTCTTTGGCAAGGCAGGGCGCGCAGGGTTCTCTTGCCCCAATAGGGCATCAAGTGAAGTTCCAAGCGCCGCTGCAATCGTTTGCACAGTAAAGATTGAGGGTGATTTAATAGCCCCACGCTCAATCTTCGCGAGTGTGGAATAGCTTAGATTAGCTTTATGACACAGCATTTGCTGCGTCATACCGGAACTACGCCGTGCCGCTTGTAAGCGCTTGCCAAGACTTTTTTCGTCCAAAGCACCGCCCTTGGCACTTTTCCCACCTTCATCCATAGCCATATCATACCAGTTACGACGCAAAATAAAAAGAGAAGTGGTACAAAAAGGCCACTTTCGAAACCTAGTAGTGGAACACGTACTTCATGAGTGTAAATATCACTATGTAGCCGGCAACGCCAGAAACACCCGCGGCAATCAGGCTTGGCTGTTGACGCATGGTGTTCTTCATCATAAGCGAATATATCCAGCCGCCGAAGCCCGCCGCGAATATCAACGCCGTAAATCCATCGGTCATGCTGTCATTGTACCTAAAACGCTAGCGCTTCGGCAACTTTGGCGAGTGCAGCATGGTCAGGCGCAGCATCCATGTCTTGAGGCGCACCATATTCTGTGGCAGTGTTGAACGGAATGAGTTGCACATGCGCGTGCGGCACGTCCACGCCAATAATCTTCTCGCCCACATACCGCACACCAAGCACCTCACGCATCCGGCGGGCTACCTGCTTCGCCGCTGCCATTACGGCCGCATAGTCTTCTTCCTGTAAATCCCATACGAATTCAACCTGCTTCTTCGGAATCACTAGCGTATGGCCAGCCACTGCCGGATGAATATCCAGAAACGCCAGCACACGCTTATCCTCGTACACTTTGTGGCAGGGAATCTCACCCTTCACGATTTTCGTAAAAATAGAGTCTTCCATACTCCAATTGTACCCGTTCTTATAAAAGACAGCTCAAAATAAAATAGCCCGCGCTTCTTGCAGGCTGTTTATTTGGCGGAGAGGGAGGGATTCGAACCCTCGGTACGGTTGCCCGCACACTGCTTTTCGAGAGCAGCACCTTCAACCACTCGGTCACCTCTCCAGACGGCGTTATTGTAACAGATTGTGCTGTACTTTTCAGCCCTAGTCAAACCTCACAATATATGCTAGACTTACCTCTGTTGCATTCTCCTGGCAGGCGCCAAAAGAGAAAAGAACAGGAGCGGTTCCGCCGAAGGCGGAGTGCGAATTTACTTCGCAAGCTCCGATGAGAAAAACCATAGGTCTATCTCATCTCCGCGCGCGTGTAGCTCAGCTGGATAGAGCGTTGGCTTGCGGAGCCAAAGGTCGTAGGTTCGAATCCTGCCACGCGTACCAAACAGAATTAGGCCAACGTCGGAACAGGGGTAAGCATTGCCTCTGTTTTTATTTGCTTGAAACTCCAACACCTTAGATTAGGTCATAATCCTGTTCGGCTGCAGTCCTTTGATCCTCGCATACAGAACCATGTAACGTGTTCAATACGTGTTCAGTTACATACATATTGAACACGTTATGAACATGTGCTAAAGTATCTACATGTTCAGATTATACAGAATTGAACATGTCTTGAACACATCACTATGGACCCGATAACCATCCACAATCCAGCCGTAAAGGGCTTTGACGAGCAAGCCATAATCAGCAAGTACCTCCGTGCCAACTCTCTGGAGCTAAGCAATTATTTATCTGACATTAATGAGCCCCATTACTTGTTCTGGAGCAAAGCTCAATACAGAAAGCCCCCCGAGGGTTATACCGAGAAGGAGGCATGGCTCACAGCACGATTACTACGGAAGATGTCCTCTACTACTGGGCCGATCATCGCACAAGATGGTGAGCACTTTACATGGAATAAGTTAGGCGGGTTTGATGAAATACTCCACGATATAGACCTAAAAACTGGCGGCAAGTTCCTAGTTAACGCCGCAAATATTGAGGACCGACAGAAGTTTTTGTCGCGAGGGATAATCGAGGAAGCCATAGCCTCAAGTCAACTCGAGGGAGCAAGCACCACCAGAAAATACGCAAAGAAGATGATTGCCGAAAACAAGAAGCCAAGAAATAAATCAGAATGGATGATATTCAATAACTATCAGACGATGATGGCTATTGACGAAGACTACAAAGAGAGACCTATGTCTCTTGAGCTTCTGCTAGAAATGCACGCTCAGCTGACAAAAAATGCAATGGAGCCTGGCGACGAGGGGGAAGTGGGCAAGTTAAGAGACGAGGGCGAGGTTATACACGTGGTATACAACGATAGAATCGCCTATGAAACTCCTTCACGAAAATTCGTAGACGAGCAGCTACGGCAGTTCATAAAATATGCCAACGATAATACCAAATTCCTTCACCCAATCATTAAAGCGACCATTCTTCACTACTGGGTTGGTTATCTACACCCCTTTGTAGATGGGAATGGGAGGCTAGCAAGGTCGGTATTTTATTGGTACTTACTCAAGAACGACTACTGGGGGATGGCTTATATCCCAATTTCTATGGTTTTAAAAAGGTCAAAGAAGCAATATACCTACGCCTACATCTACTCTGAACAAGATAATCATGATCTTACGTATTTTATAGATTTTAGCTTACGGAGAATTAAGAGAGCGCTTCAAGAATTTGATGAGTATGTTGCCGGCCTACAAGAAGAGAACAGGTTGATCGAGCTCAAGTTGAAGAACGTACTCATGCTCAATGATAGACAAAAGCAGCTTGTTTATTATTTAGTATCAGATACTACCAACTACGTAAGCGAGCTGTCGCACAGAACTATGAATGGGGTTGCTCGTAATACTGCCCGTTCAGATCTTGCATCTCTGTGTGATAAGGATCTCCTTGATAAAATCAAGGAAGGTAAGCACGTCAGATACTACGCCTCTAAGAAGCTCTTCAAGTTAATAAATAAGCCTGTCAAGATGGGCCAAAGTAGGCCGTCGTCAAACACTGACAAAAATGGAAATAACAAACGGAACCAGGCAAGATTGTTTTAGGCCTTATGGGTCATAACTTCCTCTAGCTCGGTGTACCATGATGCCTATTATTTAAATACTCCCCGATTTCGGGGAGTATTTAATAACTAAGCTTGAGCCGCGAAACCCTTACATGTTCTTAAGCGTAGAGATAATGCTTTTCGCATCACTATATGCTGTTTTGTCGTCACTGTGCGCATTCTGGAGTTGGGTACTGTCACCCATGAGTAACGCGTGATTACTATTGTAGTCACTCGGCTGGAGGTTAACGACGTTAGCTTCCATGCTACTCGATATCGAATGTGCAGCAGCAATCTCGCTTTTCATGTCATTTAACTCATTCTGTAACGTGGCGATACTTTTACCAGAAGTTTCCTCGGTTGTAATACGAGATTGTAGTTTTTGCGCAAGGGTGGTCAGGTTAGCCTGAATAGCCTGCTGATCGTCAGCCACTTTTATTAATGACACCTTCGGTGCTACGAGAGCATACACACGATATTCCGTATAAATATTCTTAGCGTCAATGTGCGCAGCTGAAAGCGTCGTATCGGCGTCAAGTTGGACCTTGAGCCCGGTTAACCCCTGAATAGTTGTGCTAACCTCATTACTAAGCGCTGCCTTATCGTCTGCAGTGAGCTTAGTAGCCGCGTTTATCTTACTTGTCAGCGTGCCGAGTGTAGTCAATCGACGATCGATTTCTTCGTTTCCTTTCGAGATGATATTTTGCAAACGCTGCTGTTGGTTGGCCGTTACGCTCGAAGACGTACTGCTGCTGATACTGCTTGTAGGTGTAGTAATTGCAGCTGACGTACCTGCATCCAAACTGGCGGCAGCCGCCACATTACCGATAAACAACACACTCATAAGGGCCACCGCAGTAGTTACCGCTGCGACATGGCGTGGTAGCGAGCTAATCTGATTGCTAAGTTTTATCTCTCTCATAATCTATTCCTTTCGTTGCAAGGATTGTCTTGCACTCTACATATGTATATACACGCAAGCGTTCAAGAGTTTCACTAATCCGTTGGAACGGTAATTTCCTGGGAGCTATCATTGAGCGCGGAATTAGCATTATTTTGATCACTCTTCTCCTGATTCATCTGCCCATCAATAGCATTGAGGTCGTTAGTCAGATCAGTGTTGCCTGTACCTGACGGTGTAGTTGAGGCGGTCTGTGAAGGCGTCGACGTCTGACTGACTCCACCACCAGATTTTGAGCTGTTGCGCCCGCTGTTCGGTAAAGCTGTGAAAACTAATATCAGCACCGCTAAACTACCCGCGAGCATTGGGACCCAGAACTTTAATCCCAGCCTACTTTTTCTTTTTGTTCCGGTGATTCGTTGCATGGTTACAGCCACGAAGTCCTCCCTAGGCTCATACGTTTGTTTTGCATTCTTGATTGACTTATCCAACTTGTCCATATAACTCCTTTCGTAATTCTTGCTTAGCTCTATGTAACCAAGTGAGTATCGTACCGACAGGTCGTTCCATAATTTCTGCGATTTCTTCGTAGTTAAAGTCATCCCAGTAATACAGACTTATAACTTGCCGATAGCCCACAGGTAGGGCAGCGATAGCATCTCGGACTGCTTCTTGCATGAATAGCTTATCCGTCTCTTCAGATAGGGAAGGCCTGTCGTCAGGAAGAAGCTCCTCTATCTCTTCGATATTTTGCGTAACCTTAGACCGCTTCATGTGCTGAAAAGCAAGGTTATCTGCTATCTTGTAAAGCCAGGTCGAGAACGAAAAATCTTCATTATATAAAGATAGTTTCTCGTAAGCTCGGATAAATGCGTCTTGGGCTACATCCTCCGCCAACGCTTCATCATGAACGAGGTTAAAAAGGTGCAGTATAAGTCCACGATGATAACGTTCCATGAGGAATCGATACTGTTCCACTTGGCCGTCACGCACTTCACGGATTATAGCTAGCTCTTGGGGATTGCTCATATTCTGAAGTTGTTTACCTTCATTATATGCAGAACTACGGAATATAGTTTCAATAATAGGGCAGCAAGGTTAAGCGTGACCTGTAACTATTGAAAAATGTATGGTCAGAACTTCCTCCGATTCAGTGCACCATAAGAATTGTGACAGAGCTCAGGCACGCCACCGGTGTGCTTTTTGTTTTTCTGCTAGCACCCCAAGATAGATTGATAATTGCAGCTTTCTTGCTTACCCTACAATTCCTACGACAACGTAGAGGACAACTATCACCGCTGGCGTATAAAGTATTCGCGGCCAGTTTGAAGTGTGCATACTCGTGGAGCTCCACCTAGGTACCACAGTTCAATCATGGCTATGGGCACCGCACGAGCAGAGGGGACAAACGTATACCAATGGGTTGCAAAATGGCTTAGGGTAATCCAATGGGGATATAGTACGCAAGCCGCCGTTACGCACACAATAAATGCCATTGTGCCGTTCTTGGCAAGAGTTGTTGGTTCATATTTTTCAAGTGCATCGAATATGCTATTAGGGTAGTTTATGCGCAGATATCCGACAATACTCTATAGTAGAAGCGTTGGTGCTTCCTCTACCACAGTATATCCTGGGCACATTTATCAAATATACCTGCTAAAGTTCTTGACAGTACTAATAGTAAGTTTTATAGTCATCAGCTGACTACATACTTTTGTTAACCCTCGGGTAGGGTTCGGTATTGTGGTCGTTTTTTAACAGACTATCAGAACGCCAAGTGCAGAGTTGTATGAGCATGAATCTCATAGCTTGTGTTTATACACCTCTGTGCTTGCTATACAGCCAGTATATGTAAGTTGACGCCTTGTCATACAGGGGAAATCCACCATCGGAAGGAGCTGCTATGAGCAGCGAAGCAGTCCTGGTCGCCGTCCCCACGTCAGTGACGGTCGAAGTCGGAGTGGGAGCCCAGGTGGGCGTCCTCCCTCTGCACCGCGGCCACCACGCCGTGTGGAGCAGCGCGCGCTACCAGGCGGACATCTGCAACCAGGTCGACGACTGGGTCGTGCGCGACCTCCGCACGGGCCTCCTGTACCGGTTCCCGCTCGTCGCCGAGCTGATGCCGTGGACCAGGAGCCTCATCGCGGCCATGGACGACTACGACCAGGTGACGAAGAGCCCGTGGCGCGACCACAACGCCACGGTTCGGGCGCTCCTCCTGGACGCCGCCGTCCTCCGGATAGCCGGCAACCCGCCCCAGCGCAACATCTTCGAGCCGGGGCTCGTCAGTCCCGCCGTGGTTAGCGACATCGACGCTGCCGCCGACCGCATGCTCGCCGAGATGATCGCTGACAACCCCGGCGCCATCGTCGAGGAGTAACTTCACGCACGCTCGTGGCCGAGTACCAAGCTATACCGGTACTCGGCCCGAGTCGTGTATTTATGTGTTGTAGTGTGTTCCGGTAGTCTGTTTTGTTATCATCCTATTATCTCCACCTCGACAATCGGGAATATAAACCGTTGGCGACATGGGATATGACCGAAGCAGTTTATGCCATACATAGGTGGACATGCGTCTACTAGCTGCTTGCCTTCCTGGCATAGTGCCAGTAGGCGTGTATCCGACTTTCCGGAAAATGAAGCGCAAAGCTGCACTATGCTTCGGAGTTATTTACCTGAATACCTTGAAGTCGACTTGTGCCGGAGCACTATGAAACCCGGACGGGGAGTCTCACCACTACCAAGTTTGCATCGCGATGACATGACAACAAACGCCGCACAAGAATCCGTTGCCTGTCAGCTACTTGGGGATGGAGTGTGACGGATTGGCGCGTGCGTCCGATATTTTGACGTATGGCTTAAAGGTGCCAGGTTCGGCAAGGATCAGTCCACCAACGCAAGAACTCTTGCGTTTCCAACAGTTGTTTACATCAAGTCCCTGAGCGATGTACCCTCGAGTATATTCGAAGTATAATCACGGATTTTCTTAAACATCTGGATTGTTTTCTGTTCTTTCTCGAGCGGAGAGCTGTGATAGAAGTACACGCTGACCGATTCGAGTGGAGCGACGGCACCGTCGATGAGTCGTATGGCTTCCGCCACCTGTGTGTTTGCAGGGTCCTTAGCCAACCGGTAACCGTCACGTGCGCCTCGGTACACACGAACGAGTCCGCCGTCCCTGAGCCTCGAAAGTATGGCTTCCAAAAACTTTTTAGGTATGTCGTAGTGCTTGGCAATATTCTCAGCACTGATAACAGCGTCGCTGTCGTAGTTTCGGGCAAGCTCGATCAGGGCAAGCAACGCATATTCACTTTTCCTCGAAAGCTTCATTATCAAATATTATGACACATTAGGTTTACACTTCGGGTTCGTGGGCCAGTTGTCTCCGCTTGCCATTGAGTGACAGCTTCAGTAGCGGTACTCCGACTACCGGGGCAGCTAGCCCAATAATAACCGCCGTGACTGGCGGCACGCCCAGCATGGCCGATCCGGAAACGATAAGAATCACCGTTAGAGCACGCCGAATAAGTCCTTCGCTTACCTCATATGCTATGCGTGAACCGAGGAAGGTTCCGGCTGTGCTGCCGACAAGTAAGGGGACAAATATGCTCCATTGGACACCACTAGTGATGACGTGGCTGGCAGCCGCAGAAATCACCAGCGGCACCGCCTGCGTCAAATCGGTACTCACCATGTCAACCGCTTTCATTCCCGGATAGAGCAAGAGGAGCGAAACCATAATTATCGAGCCGGCCCCCACGGAAGTAATACCCACGAGCAAGCCTCCGACGATACCAACAATAAGCGTTGGCAAGGGTCGCGGCTGGGGGCTGTTCGCATGCTGTATTCTTCCGATCGTCACTGTTTTGTAGACCATATGTATTACACCATAATGAAACTGCCACTATGGCTTGGCAGGGGACATAGGTCTATTAATTGCTAGGGTCATTCCAACAATGAACAAAGATGGCTGCATCCTGCATTATGGAATGAGGTGAAACAGCTCACATCACCTGTAGCCCTACCGCATCTCTCGTCAAAAGCGTTGCAAAACATAGTGCCATAATATTGAAATAAGCGTAAATACCTGTTAGTATGTTGTATATGTCTGAACTGCTTACTGCAACATATTTATCCGACTATTTAGACCCTGGGTCTATCAAAGCGGAAGGTACGCGCGAAGGTGCCAGTGCTAAATTTCACGACGAGAACCTATACGATGTAGATGAAAATGGTGCCGGCGAATTCTATGACCTGACCACAGGCGAACCGTATGATAACTCTACATTTACCGATGCAACCTATTGGCGTACCACCGAAGCAGGATTTGAGCTTAGCCCAATGGACCTTGGTGAAGATCAAGACCACGAAGATGTGCTAGGTGGAATTCGGGACCCTGGGTTCGAGAATGATCCTGCGGCTCAGTGGCTCGCAGAGCACGAACGCGCACTACTTGATCAGTCCTCCGACGCATAATTACCGTCATCGGCAATACCTCCACAGCCTAGGCAGCCGTGTAAAGCGTTAGAGAGAAGGGTGACAAAAATTAAACAATTCCAGGGTGCTTACAGCGGATCGGCGTATGGTAAGCACACCTCGCATGCTGGCATCTGTCGCTGCTTAGGTTAAATCCCTGGGTGCTATAGAGTATGGTTCATGGAATACCACTTTGCTTAGCCGGTACCGAAAAAATCGCTACATGTGTTGACTGACAGATGAACTACTACGCCACGCTTGCACGACGGCGGAGATAAACGTGACATACCAACGTTCCGACTACTGTCGCTCCCATGAACACACCTATCACATCTCCTGGGCCTGTATTGGTCAGTTGCTGGGGCGGTTTCGAGGTTGGGGCAGACGAAGGGGTGCTGCCAGATGTGTTGGCCTTACTATTCGCCCCGCCGGTAGTTGATGTCGATTGACTAGTACTACTCGAAGTATTCGAGCCTGACGTAGAGCTAGCGCCTGATTGGTTTGTGCTTGTAGTGCCAGTAGCGTTGCCGTTCGCATCTTTATTATTCTTCGTGTTAGTTGATGACGAAGAGTGTTGCGTTTGGGAACTTGACTGATGATTATTGGTTTTCGGGGTCGGCTGGTTGCCCTGGCGAAAGAATATAGCCCACACCAATATCGCCAAGCCAACGACCACGAGAATCACAATCGCAAGGCGAACAAGTGATATTCTTCGTGAGCTTTCAGTATAATCCGGTGGCATACGTTCTATTCCTCTCTGTATGCCTTAATAATATACTAAACTGTCAATAATGTCACTTTAATGCCTAAGCACTAGGATGCCGCAGAAGAGTGTACACTCGTATTCGCAGTTATTGCCATCCGCGCATGCGTGACAACCGGGTGCGAAATTCCTGGCGGCGGTGGCGCTGAACGGCAGTCTTGTATGCAAGCTTACGCTCCATTCGCTCGATAAATTGTTTGCGTCGTACGGTCTCGTCCTCACGCTGAACCGGGTCGGACGTTTGTGCATCGTCTCGTGTCAACATGGTGCCTCCCTTCGCTCACATGTTATGCAGGTCATTATGATGCAAAAGGGAAGCGCAAGCCGTTAGCTTTTTCACTCCGGGTGCGTGAGATAGGTCACGAGCCGTACAGGCTGCTCAGAACCGAATACGATGTAAAAACCGGTCAAGCAGGTCACGATCACGATGCTCCATAGGTAAATGCCGCTCCAGTATCTGCATAATCTGCCGCTCGTCATCGGGCGAATAGTATACGGTCAGCGATGGCATAAAGCGCTTGAGCGGCATGAACGTAATACTCGAAAAGGCTCCTTCTTTGGCCGTCCAAAATGACCGAAACTGCCCATAGTCATACGACTTATCGGCAATCGTAAGCCCCGACACGTCCAGCCGATATTCCAATGTCCGTGGCTTGCGTGCACCGTAAGCACCAAACACAATCGCTGCAAGTACCAACATACCGGATGTTATCTTGTCTCTGGTTAGTAGGTAGATAATTGCCGTGACCACCACCGTAGCGAGCGCCAGCTGCAGATACCATATAACGCCTTTTTCATGAGCAATAAACTCCGAAGCCGTCCAGCTGATCTCAGCGCTATGGGGGGCGGAGGCTTTCGGCTCAGCGTCCGGCTTGGCGGCGGTGCCAGGAACATCAGAATCGTCCGCCTTAAACTGCCAGCTACCAGCTGCATCTGGTGAAGTACGTGGATCGCCTCTCTTCATAAGCGTTATTGTACACGAGCATAACAGCGCTTACAAAAGCCAGCGGAAACCGGGTTGCCTTATAAACGGACAGATGGGAAAATAAAGCCGTATCGGTTCATATCATCGGAGGGGGCATTGCGCGCCTTTCAGGCGCACTCCTTTCTGCGGTACTAGATAAGGACAAGCAAACTTGTCCTTATCTCCATTCCTCGTTCGCCGAACCCTGGAGGATTCGTGCGCCCGCCACACTCAGATCAAAGACAAAACCCGCCTTGCTGGCGGGCCTTATCTTTGGCGGAGAGGGAGGGATTCGAACCCTCGCTGGAACTCGCGCCCCACTAACGATTTAGCAAACCGTCCCCTTTAGCCGCTTGGGTACCTCTCCAGACTTGACGCATTGTACTATATTTATTCTTAACTGACTAGCGTAAGCATTGGTTGACTGGTTGCCCATACCACCTTATCATTTGTGTTATGCGCGATACACAAAGAAAAGGAGACATCGCTGTCGCCCAAGCCATAGCTACATTTACGAAACTTGGTTATGATGTCGCTCTCCCTCTTACGGAGTCAGCACCCTATGACATTCTCGTCGACGACGGTAAAGGCATTTGGCGTGTTCAGGTCAAGTTCAGCAGCGGGAAGGACGTTGACCTAAGGAGAGTCCATTCAAATTCACAGGGCTACGTGGTGAAAAAGGTAAGAGCAAACGTTTACGACTGGCTCTACGTACTAAAGAATAGCGGCGAACAGTACCTGGTTAAGCAATGTCTGGATTCACGGAGATCAATCCGCCCAAGCGCTAACCACGTGCTAAACGTTTAGATGGCGGAGAGGGAGGGATTCGAACCCTCGGTACGGTTGCCCGCACACTTGTTTTCAAGACAAGCTCCTTAAACCGCTCGGACACCTCTCCGTAAACAGAGGTAATTTTATCATGCAAGCCCGCAAAAGGCTAGGCTTGAGCAAAGACGACCGCTTCAACCTTTTTCGCACCGGCAATCTTGAGCGTGGCCGCTGCAGCCTCAAGCGTAGCACCGGTAGTAACCACATCGTCAATCAGGATAATGTGCGCGTTTTGAACTCTATACGGCTTGCTGACACAAAACGCGTGTTTGATTTGCGCGTGGCGCTTTTCACGGTTGCCGCCGACCTGACCCTGATGACCGACGCGCAAGAGCAGGGGGACATACCGCAAGCCGGTTTCTCGGGCGGCGACCTTGGCAATTAATGCCGCTTGATCGTAGCCGCGTTGGCGCACGCGGCTTGTCGCCGTTGGCACGTTCACCAACAGTACGTTCTCGGATTGCATATGAGCGCAGAGCAGGGACGCCAGCAACATACCGATTTCGCCCCCGGCAGCCTTAGCCCTCCCGAATTTCAGCCGCCATACCAAATCTTTAGCGCTTCGTTCATATCAGGTGACCGCTTGAACACACGTCAGTTTGGTTTGCCGGAGGCAGCACTTGCAGGTTTCACTCCGATCATTAGCAGTATGACAGCGACAGCATCGCCTATCGTCTTCGGTAAATATGAGGCGCAATCGGAGCAGAGTAACTGCCTCTCGCGCCCGCAACTAATGCACCTATGCGGCGCTAAGATATTGACGATATATTCGGTGATAAATGTGTTGTACTTATTGCGTTGTAAATAAGTAGGTTGCAGTTGCGTTACCTTTATTACGTAAGCTATACTGTCACCAAGACAAACACAAGAGTATTTGTTTGAAAATAACGTGGAGGGTAACAACATGGCGCGACGCAATCGCGACGACGATGACCTTCTCATGGAAGAGGACGAATTAACCGCCGCTTTCCTGGGAGACGACGACGTGGCCGCTGTGGCACAGGACGATACCGTTCCTGCCGGAGCACAACCACCGGTCGCTAGTGATGAGTGGGACGAAGAAGAAAACTTACCGGGTCAACTTGCCGTTGACGTATACGAGACAAGGGAACGGCTCGTAGTCAAAGCGCGCACTGCCGGTGTTAACAAGAGCGAGTTGGACGTAAGCATTTCCGACAACACTTTGACGATTCGCGGCACACTTTCTGCCGGCAACGAAGATGATGTCGAAAATTACTTCCTGCAGGAGTGCTACTGGGGTGAATTCTCCCGCAGTATCGCATTGCCTGTGCCAGTGAAAGAGGAAGAAATCGAAGCTGTCCTAAAAGACGGCGTACTGACTATCAGCTTCGGCAAAGTGAAGCAGGATACTGTCAAGAAGATTCAGGTTCTGTAGCTGGAGACAATCCAAGCGCTAAAACCCCGCGATTAGTCGCGGGGTTTTATTTTACACGTATACCTTTCGGGCTAAAGTTTATGAGCGCGCCTGCGTAACCACAGCTCCTATACTGTCGTAATGAGTCGAATGGCTAGATGGAGCACAGTAGGGAAGTTTGAAAGTTTACGGAGAGGCCCGTACTGCTATTGAGAAATATATAGCTTCTCAATAGAGTTTGAGATGTGCAGCTTACGCAGTCGTTGCCTTGCTAAGGACGAAGTGCACAATGAACTGCGCAAGAGCGACGATCACTAGACCGACAATGGCGTAAATAATCGTATTCTTCGCTCCCGAGATGTTGCTGGCTTCGCCGCCGGAAGTGATATATTTCAAGCCACCGACGATAATCATTATCACCGAGATGACACCGACGATTACGGAAAAGAGATTAACGATTGTCTTTATAAGCGAGTTTAGCTTATCCTGAGCCGCAGTACCAGTACATCCCGTGGTACTCGTACCGCCCAGGTTTCCATTCGTACCGGAACAAGCGCCGTTACTTAAATCTGTACTGGTTATGTCGGCGAACGCGGCTGACGGAACGAGTGCGGGAGTTAACAACGTTGCTACCGAGGCAGCAACCACTAAGAGAGTCCTAATTTTTTTGATCATAGCTAGCTGTGATACCTTTCCTTATTTTACTTACGTTTATATCACAAGTATTCGCCAAACTTCAAGCGTTTGCAGAGGAACGTGTCGGTTCATTACAGTTTCGCAAGCACGAAGTGCACGATGAATTGAGCCATAGCGACGATCACCAACCCGACGAGTGCGTAAATAATGCCGCTACGCGCAGTAGCCACACTTGATGTATCTCCACTGGCGGTAATAAAACGCAGGCCGCTGATGATTAAAACGATAATCGCAGCCACCCCGACAATTGCCGATAAGATATCAATCGTCGCTTTTATCGCACCGTTCAGCGAGTTGGTAGCAGTATTTCCATCACAACTACCACCCGCCACGTCAGTGACGCCGGTGCAGGCATCGCTCTTGAAATCCGCCATAACCGGAGATCCGGTGTATAGCGCATACGCTGGAGCTGTCGCACCCAACAGGCCAACCAGTGCCATGGAGAGTGTGACGACTGCTAGTCTAAGTTTATAGGGTAGTGTTAGCATACTGTATGCTCCTATTCTTTTCTCAAGTTACGTCAGTTTGTTTATAGCGAAGACAACCACAGCCTGCGCCAACACCGCGACAGCGATACCGACGAGCGCGCCGATGATGCCGTCGCGGGCGCTTTTAACGGCCGATGCGTCTCCTTGTGCCCATACCATACGCAGGCTGTTGTATATCAACATGATAACTGCGGCAATGCCCACGATGACAGTCAAGATATCAAGCACCACTTTTATCGTATGCGCGATGGGGTTGCTGCCATGAGTAGTTGACCCTTGTTCTTTACATACATCACTCGAACTCGCACCTTGGCTGCATGCCTGGAATACATTCACCGCGCTGGCAGTGGCCGGAAGCGCAACGGCTGGGACGGCCAAACCGAGAATCATGAGTAGTGCGCACAAATTTTTCTTCATACCAAGTTTATACCTTTGATACCACAAACGTTATGATCGCTTCAGCCAGTATAGCAACTACCAGACCGACCACGGCAAACAGCAGCGTCTTGCGGGCTTTGGCAACACCCGACGGATCGCCCTGGGCGGTAATAAACTGTAGTCCGCCCATCACAATCATTACGACGGCTATACTGCCAGCGATACCGATAACTATCTGCATAATAGACTGCAAGCTGCTTGAAGTCGCATTGACCTGCGGTAAGCCCGTATCGCAGGTACCGCCTCCATCCGGACACTGAGTCGTGGCAGTCGCGACCATATGTAAGATGCCGTACGTAAGCTGTCCGTACATTTACTTGAATCTTCCCGCCACAAATGACACCAATGATGCGGCCAATATCGCAATAACAAGTCCAGTAAGGGCATTAATGATTGTTGACCGTGCCTTAGTCGTCTTGTCCGGCTCACCCTGACTCGTGATGTACTGGATGCCGCCGTAAACCACGAGGAACACCGCTACAATGCCGGCAATGCGCAACAATATTTCAATAACCGCAGCAACTATAGCCCAGATATCATTAATATTGGTAAGTTCCGGCTGAGGAGGGGTACCTTGGCACTGCAAATAAGAGTACCAGTATGGAAACCCGAGAAAGGCACTAGTCTTTGCGCACTGGGCCGCAAAAAAAAATGGCAGATGCGTCATATGCATGATCCTCTCATCTTGTTTTTCTTTCTATCTTCAACGATGTGATTCATGTATGCAGTTACTAAAAATAATACTCCGTAAAGTTTATCAGCTACGTACATATATCAGCAAGGTAAAAAGATAGCTGTACGAAAGGATAAAGATAGACGGGTGCGGGGCGAGAAAATGGAGCTTGAGTTAGCTACCACAAATCCTCGCCCCGGAACAGACTAACTGTTCTCACCCTGCATAACGTGCCCA
>Ga0187809_10000641_pt1 | contig 17952 bp, 11 predicted proteins | sample NC_wetland_sal_i_8_FD_132415 | JGI IMG/M metagenome (GOLD analysis project Ga0187809, IMG submission 132415) | Wetland sediment microbial communities from Neuse River Estuary, North Carolina, USA - ASW_4 | ecosystem: Environmental > Aquatic > Freshwater > Wetlands > Sediment | place: USA: North...
GGCCTTCGACGTACGCTCGGCACCGGCGGCGCACTTCCGTCCAGTTCTGATGGTCGACGAGCACACGTCGAAGTGCGGCAGCCAGCTCCAGGGCGTCGCCCGGGGCGACGAGCCATCCGCGCTCGCCCTGCATGCCGATCACCGCGGACGCAGCGCCGACGTTCGAGGTGAGCACCGGCAGACCATGCGCCATCGCGTCCAACCAGGCTTTGCTGAACCCCTCCGTAAGAGACGGTTGGACGCACACATCCGCTACATCGAGCGCGCTCGACAGTGTTTCGCGATCCACTTGGCCGGCGAACGTCACGCGATCGTGGCAGCCGACTGCCGCGGCACGCGCCTCGAGCGCCGGGCGCTCATCGCCATCGCCCAGAATCGTGAGAAGCGGCTGCGGGGCGCTTGGGTCCTTGGCGAGGTGCCCAAGCGCATCGATGAGAACGGCGACGCCCTTCTCCGGCGACAGACGGCCGGCGTAAACGAGCTGCGGCGGGTTCGACAATCCCCGGTTCAGACGTGGTACGATGCCCTCGAGCTCGCGCCGAGCGAGCGCGGTGGAAAATACCCACTCCATGCCGGCGGCCGGCGCCGTGTCGCCATCGCCCGTGGCGAGCATCACGTTGCGGCCGCCGGCGAAACGACGCATGCAGGCCTTCGTCACGCGATTCATGAACGTGGACTGCGTGTTCGCCGCCCAGGAGCCACCGTAGCGCGCCAACACGCGCTTCCGCATCGCCAGGGCTATCCACATGCCTAACAATGGAACGTCGCCGGGCAACGGCACGTGTACGGCATCGGCGTTCCAGGCGCTCGCGGCAATCTTCCACACGAAGTACGGCATCCGCGCGGCGACCGAGAGTTTGCGCCGCAGGTCAGCTCCACGCGGCGATCGCAGCGGGACGACGCGCGCGTGCGCGGGCAGCGCAATTCCTCCGTCGCGCGGCGGCACGCGAACAATGACGAGCGTCATGTCATCGAACAGCGAGCCGATCGCGGCCATCTGGAAGGGGAATCCGCCGAAGGACATCCAACGCCCCGACGCATCCTGCCAGCACGGTTTGAACGAGATGGCGCACACGCGCAACCGGCGACGTGCCCTGTTGGGCACGCCCACCGCGGTCGGCGGCGCGTCGCTAGCGGTGTCGACTGCCGGCATCACGACGACCATTGTGTGGCCGCCTGCGCGACGAGATCGCGTGGCAGCACCGTACGGATACGACCCTGCTTTCGCCATTCGTGGATCCGGGCGAGCATCGGCTCGAACAGGTCGATCGACTGTGGGTTCGCGGGATCGCTCACCGAGTGCGGGTGTGCGTGGAGCGTCCACAGCCCACCGCGACCGAGATGTCCCTCGAGAAGGCGTTGGACGTCCGGTGTGAACCCGACCGGCAGATTGAGGCGAAGGCAGATCACGCCGTTGATGTCTTCGAGCGCACCGGGCCGCCGCGGCAACCGGCCGCTCGTCACCTCGGCGAGACGTTCGTACAAGGACCGATACGCGAGGCGACAGAACCGGTATCCCGCGTCCCTCAGCGACGCGCAGAGCCGGCCGACGTCGGTGCGTTCGCGCCGGACGGTGCGACGCTCCGACAGACTAACGGAGAGCTTCTGCAGATAATCGAACGGCTGGTTATAGGGCGGCACGAAAGTCACGACCTCGGCGCCGATGCACTGCTCGAGGGCATCCTTGCTATGGCGCAGCGTCTCATCGAGCGCCGCGGAATCCAGCGCCGGCAGCCAGTCGTGACGGAACGAATGGCTGGCAACCTCGTTGCCCGCTTCGTGCATGCGGCGAATCTGATCCGGATCGTGATACGGGCGCGCGCCCGGCAACGCCGCGGCGCCGACGACAGCGAAGCACGCCGGAATGTCGTACCGGGCGTGGAGCTCGAGGAGCAGCTCGGTGTTCGGAAACTCGAGCGCGCCCCAGTTGCCCTTTCCGGCGGGGTTGCGCGAGCGGTCGTTGCCCCATTGTGTGTCGTAGTCCCAGAAGATCACGACGTTAGGCACATCATCGGCTGGCGCCTGTGCTGCCACAGGATCGTCTTCGGCTTCGGGCGCGGACACGACGGGCCGCGGGGGCGCCTGGATTCGTATCCGGTCCCAGCGCACCACGATCGTGCTATCCGCCGGTACGTCGCCCCACACGCACAGCCAGTCGCTCCAGCGGCGAGAGCCGGTAACCGGGGCACCGTTCCAGACGACCGCCTCTGGGCTAACGGACGCGGGCAACATCACCGTCGCGCCGTGCAACACGGTTCCTGTCGGGTTGGACAGCTCGAGCGCGCACTCGGATCGTGGCGTGACCGCGAGGCATTGCATCCCGCGAAACCACTTGGCCAGCTCCCCGACGGTCGGGTTCCACAAGCGGCCCGAGCCGACTTCGGCGGTGAGGCAATCGAGCGCGACGCGCCACGCCGGCGCTGGACGCGGCTCCGAGTGGTCCGGCGAGAACATGCCCGCGACATACGGCAGCGTATTGAGGAGATACGTGTGCGCGACGTGGAGTCCGCGCTCGCCGATGAGCCGCTCGAATGCCGCCGGCGTGTATGCATCGCGCAGGTGGAGGACTTCCTGCGTGGTGAAGAGGAGCTGGTCGTCTTCGCGGACCTGGTGCATGGGCACGGCGCGCTCAGGGTACACCGTTGCTCCCCACTCGAGACCTTCGCGACGCGTGAATACTCGCTCGGGGCTCCTGTGCCCGCGACGCGACTGCCCGGGCTCTCCGAAGAGCCCGAGCAGTGCCGCGCCCGCGGCGGACCATGCGGCCGCGTGTCGATTGGCGAACGACCCGCCGCGTCGCAAATACGCCCGTCGCCCGAGGCTCAATGCCTTACCGACGGTGTGCTGGAGCGCGCCGGTCGCGCGCGACAGAAATGCGGATCGCAAGTAGTGCGCGGCGATGAGATAGTCGTGCCGTGCCGCGTGGCGCATGGAACCGCGCACGGCGTCGCCTAAATCGCGGACGTCGGGCGCCACCAGGTTGAGCGATGCCGCGGCATTCACGGGCGCGTCGTGATAGGACCAGAGCGTGGTGACGCCGTGATCGCGGAGCCGGTTCAAGAGATCGTACTCCGGGTTGTCGGCGCCGCCCATCGAATAGCAATAGAAGAGCGACAGCCCGTGATCGATCCATGTATCCGGCCGATATCGTTGGGCGAGCTCGGCCAGCCCGCGCCGAAACCGCTCGGGGCCGATGTTGCCGGATTCGTTGATGCCGTGTGGGGCAATTTCGGTTCCCTCGGCGTGGAGCTCGTCGAGCAGCGACCGGTACGCCGGGCGCTCGAGCGTGGGCGCGGGCTTCCGCGGCACCGCGTCGCTCTCCACCGCAAAGACGCTCTTCGTTAGGCGGAGTCCGCGGCCCGCCCAGCCGCGGTCGCCGTTGGCCCCGTGTGTGAACACGCGGAACCGGTCTTCGTCGTCGAAGTCGGGATGGTCGGTGATGGCGAGCGCGGCTTCGGCGCCGAACGGCAGCCGGCCGAGGATGGCTGGCGTCGGCGCGGGACGATCGAGCCGTCGCATGACGAGATCGACGCGCGCCGACCAGCCTGCTGGGCGCGACGGTGCCGCCGTCGACTCGGCGCGGCCCGAGGCAAACGACCAGCGCGGGTGGAGCGCGGCGGCGTCGAGCTGTACGTCGATCACGAGTAGGCCGCGGTGCCAACCGACGACGGCGGGAACGCAACCGCGTGCCGATCGCAGCTCGAGCACCGATCCCGACGGGTCACGCCAGCGAAGCACGAACGGCGTGGATTCGGTGGTGACGGCGCGGTCGTGCACCTGACGCCACCGACCATACGCATCGACGTGATAGGGACGACCGGCGCATCGCATTTTCAGCGTGACGCGGCACTGCCGGATTGCGGCCGCGCGCTCGACGACGGCCGTGACGGCGATCGGCCGGGAGGCCGCGTGCTCGTCCACGGCGAGCGCGCCTAACGTGAGGCCGAAGCGCAGCAGCTCGTCGGCGCTGGACCACCGCGCGGCGCCGCTTGGCGCCCATGGGCCCGGCACGCCGCAGCCGACTGCACCGAGATACTCGACGCTGGGGATGCCCAACATCAACGGCGCGCAGGCGCTGGTCGGCTCGAAAACCTGAACGACCGTTGCGGTCATCGCGCGGATCCCGTGCTCAGGTTCGCGCCTGCTCCGGCGCCCTCATCTCTGCCTAACGCAGGCGCGGTGCGGGCGCCGACGGCCGCGAAGTCGACCTCGTATTCGCGCCGCGCCGGCGGCTCGTCGTATCGCGGCGGATCGGTGATGCAACTGACCAACCCACCGAGCACGCCGCGCGCGTGCCGGAGCGGCGCTGCCGACGTCGGATGTGCGGCGAACTCGCAGAAATCGACGCCCATGCCATACGCAAAATCGAGCCAGAATTTGACGGCGTCCGCGACGCCGGGCGTCACGTAGCGCTTCCAGATGAAATATCGGTTGCGCACTTCCATCCGTCCCTTCCGTGCAGCGTCGGGCCGGCCCTGCGGAGCGTGGTTGTGCGACACGTGCGCATCCCCGCACCACAAGAGCGTCCACTCGCGGCCCAAGCGCAGCGACATCTCCAGATCCTCGCTTTGCGAGTATCCGCTGAAATAGAGCGAGAAGCGGTGGCGCTCGAGGGCTTCACGGCGGTACGACATGGCGCATCCGGGGACCACCTGCACACGGCGCGTGCCGCTGAAGCCCGGTACGGTGGTGATCGGGACCGACACACCGCTCGCCAGATACGAGCCCGGCTCGACGCGCCGCGCCAGGCCGAGGGCGAACCGCATCCGCCAACGCCACGCCAGCGTCCCGCCCATGTTGTTCACGATAGCCCCGGCCACGGCTCCGACGCGGCCGGCCGTGTCGTTCGCAAACACGTCGCGAATGGCGTGGAAATAACCGGGGAACGGGATGCAGTCGTCATCGAGGTAGTACACGAACGCCCCGGTCGAGGCATCGAGACCTACGTTGCGCTGCAGCGTTAGGCCGGCCGGACTGCGGACGTACGAGAGGTCGAAGCGCGGTGCGTGAGCCGCCACCCACGCTTCGAGCGCGTCGCCGGTGGCGCGGCCACGGGAGCCGTCGACGATCACCACGTCGGCGGGCGTGTCCTCGAGCGGCAGCAGGGCGTCGAGCAGTGTGGTGACGGCAGCGGGGCGCTCGAAGGTCGGGATGACCAACGAGCAGTCGGTGAGGCCGCCGCGCGGCGTTGCGGCGGCGCGCCAGCCGCTCAGTCGCTGCCCAGGACGCGCGTCCAGCGTGGCTGTCACGCGGCGGATCCCGCGCGCATGGGTTGTTCCAGCGCGAGCATGAGGCGATCGATGATGCCGTCCCACGCGAACCGCGTGGCGATGCGGCGTCGGCCGGCTTCGCCTAACCGCCGGCGGAGCATCTCGTCCTGGATGACGCGACGCAGGTGCTCGGCGTGGGCTTTGACGTCGCCGACGTCGCAGGCGAGCGCCGTTTCGTTTTCCGCGATGACGCCGCGGATGCCCTTCGCGCGCGTCGTCACGACCGGCATGCCGCTGGCCATCGCCTCACCGACGACGATGCCGTATCCCTCGAGGTGGCTCGGGAAGAAGAAGACGTCTCCGGCCACGAAATAGTCCGGCATGTCCTCGTACGGAACGCCCGGCAGGTGCGTCACGCGCGGGTCCGCCGCGGCGAGCTCGGCGACCAGCGCGGCTTGATCGGCCTCGACTGGTTTGCCGATGATCAGCAGCCGCGCTCCCGACGTCGCGGCCGCCTGGCGCCATGCGGCGACGAGGTCGCTCACGCCCTTGCGCTTCGAGAGCACACCCACGAACAGCACGAGCACCTCATCGTGGGCAATGCCTAACCGAGCGCGCACGGCGGCGCGGCGTGGGCGTGCGCGATCGAAGCGCGTGCCGTCGATGCCCATCGGGACGATGATCGTCCGATCGTGATCCGCTCGCGGGCACGCGCGCACGAGGTCCTCGCGCGTATCGGGCGACAGACACGTGACCAAGTCGCATCGCGCCGGGAGCCAGCGATCGACCATTCGCCAGAAGGGGCGATTCTCGAGGTGGAGGTACGAACCCCAGATGGGGTGCCCCGCGCTCGATGTCAGCGCGCCTATGCCAACGGAGTACGGATTGTTGAAGCGGATCCAGTCCACCGGGGGCAGGCGTTTGAGCAGCTGACGAAGATCCAACGCGACATCCACGTTGCCGATGTACGGGAGCTTCTTGCGCAGCCGCCGGCGCCAGGTATGCGGCGTGAAGTTGGGGTGCTCCACGATCGGCTCGCCGTGCTCGGCCAACACGTGGACGTCGACGCCGCGATCCGCGATCCGCGTGAGAAACTCGCGATCGGTGATCGTGCCGCCGAGGACGGACTTGGGCGAGAGTCCGGTCTGCACCGCAACGATGCGCATGGCGCTTGCCGCTCGTTAGGCCGCGCGCGCCCGGGCGATGGCTGGTGCGTGTTCGTTGACCCACGCCACGAGCTGCTCCATGCCCGCCTGCACACCCGTGCGAGGCGCCCAACCCAATTCCTCGGCCGCCTTCCGGTTGTCGCTGTAGAACACGCGCTGGTCGCCGGGCCGCCAATCCGCGAACGTGCGCGGGATTTTCTTGCCTAACTGACGCTCGAGCTCGCCCAACACCTCGAGCACGCTCGCGCGATTGGCCGGGCCGCCGCCGGCGTTGTAGATCGAGCCGGGCCGGCCGCGCTCGAGGCAGAGGTCGTAGAGGCCGAGGAGGTCGTCGACCCACAGGAGATCGCGCACCTGCTTGCCGTCGCCGTAGACGGCCGTCGGCAGTCCGAGGACGGACGCGATGGTGAACCAGGCCACCCAGCCCTGGTCTTCGACGCCGAATTGGCGCGTCCCGTAGATGCACGACTGGCGAACGACGAACGAACGCAGTCCATAGATGCGCGAATAATCGCGCACATACTGGTCCGCGGCTCCCTTCGAGCATCCGTAGGGCGAATGGAAGTCGAGGGGCTCCGCCTCGCCGACACCGCTCGGCAACGACGCAAAATCGTAGCGGCCGTCCCGCTCGATCACGTCGTGGTGCTCGAGTCCGCCGTACACCTTGTTCGTGGACGCGTACACGAAGCCCGCTGCCGGCGCGTGGCGCCGCACGGCCTCGAGCACGTTGAAGGTGCCTAACGCGTTGACCTCGAAGTCGTGGCGCGGGTCGGTGACCGATGTCGTGACTGCGACCTGCGCAGCCATATGGAGCACCGCGTCCACGCCGCCCGCCTTGCCGAACGCGCGATCCAGATCCGCTGGTTGCCGCACGTCGCCGCGAATGCAGCGCACGTCGCCGCGGCGCTGCAAGTGATCCCAGTTGATGTCGCTGCCGCGCCGCGACAGATCATCGAACACGGTGACGCGCCAACCGCGCTCGGCGTAGTGCGTCGCGGCGTGGCATCCAATGAATCCGGCGCCGCCGGTAATGAGCATTGACTTCGCGTTCGTCACGGTATGGTCCTCGGTTATTCCCAGGTCGTCGACGTGCCCGCGGAGGCGTGCTCCAGCGTCGCAGCCGGTGTGGTGTGTCCGGCCGCGCGCAGCAGCGCAGCCGTTAGGCGGTCGGCCGCGCATCCGTCGGCACGGCCGCACTCGTATTCGACCATCTGTGCGCGCTGCAACCGGTCGCGCCCCGGATCGCTGACGGCGGTTTCCATGAGCGACGACAGATTGGTCCACGATTTTGCGACGCGCAGACCGCCGCGCTCGACCAGCGGACGATAGTGCTCGACGCCATACTCCTCGTACATGATGCCGCGCGGCGCGTCTCGCTCTGCCGAGAAGTCGATCCCGATGACGGGACGATCCAGTAGCGCCGCATCGAGCGTCATCGTCGACGCAACGTTGACACACATCTCGGCGTGCTCGAGCGCGCTCACGAGACGCGCCTGATCGGCCGGCGTCGAGAGCGTCCACCCGTCCCGGTCGGGCGGCGTCGCCCAAGCGGTCTGCACGACGACGTTGGGGAAGATGTCGGTGACCGGGCGCCAGCGCTCGCGCGTCTCCAGCGGATGAATACGCACCACGAGCCACAGGGCGCGCAGCGCCGGCACGCGCTGCATGAGCTCCGCGATGCGGCGCACGAGCTCCGGCTCATCGGGCGCCAGTCCGGCAAAGCTGGCGGCGTAGAGCACGTAGCGCGCATCGGCGGGGACGCCTAACGCTGCCAGGGTTTCGGCGCGCGTGCGGCGATAGGCCGGGTCGCGGTGAAAATCGAATTGCGGCGTGCCGGTGACGGTCACGTGATCGCGCGACGTCTCCGGATAGAGGCGCATGAGTTGGGCGCGCATGCCCTCGTGCCACACAAAATAGTGGTCGTACGGCGGTATGACGCTCCGACTGGTGAGATTGTCGAAGCTCAGAATCGACGTCACGACCGGAATCCCCAGGTCGCGGGCCGCGAGATAGTATGGATACTCGAAGGGCGCGACGCAGAACGTCGACCACACCATGGTCGGCTCCATGCGCGCGAGCTGGTCGCGGACGGGCCGGAGATCGTGCGCCTCGCGATAGCGACGCTCCACGAGGCGGCACAACGCGTCCAACACCGGCTTCCGTTGGGCAACCGTGCCGAGCACCTCGATGGCGGCGGCACGAGCGCGGTGCGCGGCGGTCCAGTCGCGCTCGTACCAGCTCCGATAGATCGGATAGCTCGAAATCTGGTAGCGTCGATTGAATCCGCTTCGGATCACGGCGTCGAGCAATGCCTTGCCGCGAATCGGTTGCGCGGGCAGCTCGTGCATCTCGTGGATATGGCTCGCGGCGGCGAACCGCGCCGCGGCCGGATGATCCGCGGGCGGCGCGCCGTGACGCATCACGAGGTGCACGTCCGCGCCGGCCGCGGTGAGCCGGTCCAGCACGCCACCGTAGACGACGTTGCGGACGCTCCAGACGTACGGGAGCAGCGCCGCGATGCGCGGGCGACCGGGCGATCGTATCATCGCGCGACGCGTCCCAGCTCGGCCGGCCGGGCGGTGCTCGGCCACTCCGGAAACTCGCGGCCGAGCAGGTCCTCGAGCGCCCGAACGTGCGGGGTGAAATCTCGCGCGAGCTCGGCACGGGTCTCCGGCGACATCTTGAGCCGCTTGCCCGACTGCAGGAACGGCAAGTACGCCGCGTTCTTGGCGCGCTGGCGCCGCACCGGATCGGACAGGAACCGCTCGATCAGCCTGGCGCTGAGGTGGTGATACGCGCCGGCGATCGGCCTAACGACAGGCCAGCGCGCCCAACGGCGCGGCACATTCGTGTCGCCGGCTTCGTTGTGCCGGGTTCCAGCCATCTCGAGGCCGACGTTTGGGTCGACGCCGATGAATCGATAGACGGTTTGGAGCGTCTCCCGCGGCGCCGCGCCCATTTGCTCGAGCGTCAACACGAGCAACCGTTCACGCGGCACGTGCGCGAGGAAGTCGCGCATCACCTCGTCGTAGTATCCACGCGCGCGATACGACAGGTGCAACCGCGCATACGCGCTGCGCGCGGAGCGTTCCGATTCCGCGGCGAGCGCATCGGCGAACGGGAGGGCTTCCCTGCCGTCGCCTTTGGCCAACTCGTCCAGGTAGTGCGACCAGGCGCGCTTCACCGGATCGCGGAGTAGGACGATGAACCGGGCCTCGGGCAGCAACCGCGCCATGCGCTCGTGCGCGGGGCGCCAGAAAAAGAGGTCGGCGCTCTTTTCGCCGATGGCGCGCTGTCCTTCGGCTTCGGTGAACAGCGACGCGTACTGCTCGGCCGAGTGCGTGCGCTCCCAGCGCTGCGGATCGGCGGGTCCGTCGCGCCAGGTGGTCGTCACGAGGATTTCATCTTCGATGAAGTAGTTCATGTCCTCGCGGGGATGCATGTAGACGTCCGGGTGTACCATCCAATGGCACAGCGCGGTCGTCCCACTCTTGCGTTCACCCACGATGACGAAATTCGGCAACGGCATGGCGTTCCTCGTGAACCTGGTCAGCAACGTGTCGCGTTCTAGCGGCGCGGCGTGCGCACGGTGTTGCGTGTGAACAGTGCGGACGGCGGCATCGGCGCGCTGTTCGAGGCCGCAGGGCGCGGATGGACGCGGTCGAAGCGTTCGAAGTGCGCCCGTATCATCTCGATGGTGATCGGCTCGACCCAGGGGCTGCGCCAGCGGCGATTCGCGAGTTGACGCCAGAACGCGCGCCGCCAGATGCGCAGCGTGACGCCATCCGATATGCCTAACGCCGCTTTGATGCGCGCGCCCGGCCGGCGCCGCGCGGCCTGTCGGCGTTCGGCTCGCAGCACCGCGGCCGAGGCGCGCATCACCGCGCGATCCTCGGGACGTTCCTCCCCGGCCACCAGCGCGTGCAGTTGCGCCGCGCACCGCTCGGCGGACCGCCCGTCGATCCGGAAATACACGTCTTGGAGAAAGGTCGTGCGGGCGGCGCGCTGCTGAGCCGAGATCGCCGCTTCGGGAGACTGGACGCAGTCGATCAGCAAGGCATCGAGCTCGTCGATCGACCGCACGATGCGATTGCCCGCCAGATAATTCGCCGGCGCCGGTACGTGGTAGGTCCCGAACATGACCTCGTACACCGGCTTGTCGAGCATCCACGCCTCCGTCGCCGTCGTCGAGGTATTGGCCAGCAGCGCCGTGCAATGGTGCAGGACGTCGCGAATGCGCGCGTTCGACGCGAGCGCAATGTTAGGCGAGCGCGCCGCGATCGCGGCGTAGGGCGCAGGCGTCTCGGCGGGATGGAGCTTGATGAGGAAGCGCCAGTCGGGATGGCGGACCGCCAAAGTGGTGATCGCGGCAGCCAGATCGCCGAACGCCGTTTCCTCGTCGGCGAGCTGTCCGCGGATTTCCGCTTCGGGCACACCGGAGGCGACTGCACTCGCCACTGTGTCTTCGCGGTCTCGCGTGCGCACGTGATACGTGTTGGTCGCCCATACGATCAACGGTGCGTCGGCATCCGCCGTCTCGAGGCTCGGTGCCAGCGATTCGCGCGGATCGGCGAGCGAGCGGTAGGGCTCGCTGTACGCGTCGAACCGCGGGCATCCCACGGTGTGGACCGTCGATTCGGGCAGCGCGCGGCTCGCGAGCAGCATGCGCCGCGCGTAATCGCCCCAGACGAGGCAGCAGTCGACGAGGCGCTCGGATGCAAGGTTTTTCCCGGCGCGTCGCGCTTCGATCTCGGTGGTGTCCTGCGTGAAGCCGACGGTCGGCAGGAGCGCGACCTTCATGCCTAACGACTTGGCCAATCGCGCGACGGGCGCCCGCGTATCCACGCGATCGAGTACGACGACGTCGGGCGCGACCGCGAGCACCGCGTCCTCGAGGCTCGGGACGTTGGTGAACGTGGCCTCGTGTCCGTGCCGCCGCGCCAGGTGGTACGCGACGAGCGCGTGCCCCTCGAGGTCGCGATGATGGTTAGGCACCGCGAACAGAAAGCGGTGCGGCGCGATCGACGGTACCGGCGGGCGAATCACTTGCGCCCCCCGGGCGCCGTGCCGGCAACGGCCCCGATGATCGGCGCGAGGTCGTGCGGCGCCGAGACCCGCACGCCGCGTGCGCCGCCGCGCATCGCGCGCTCGGCGAGCAAATCAGAAAAGCGCCGATACGCGCTGCGACTCGCCGCGAGCTGGCGAGACGCGGCGTCGAGCAGCGATTGGCGCACGGTCGGTGCCGACTCCCATGCCTGCTCCATCGCGCGCTCGATCTGCCCGGCCACGTCGTCGGCAGACAAATCGAGCACGATACATCCGACCCCGAATTGCGCCGCGAGGCCGAGCAGCTTTTCGCGGAAGTAGTTGGAGCGGGCCAGGCACACGGTGGACACACCTTGCGCGAGAGCGAACACGGCGGCGTGGTACGCCCCGGTGACCACGATGCGGCAACGACCCGCCTGCTCGATCAACGCCTGCGTGGTGTCGAGCGGCCGCTCGATGATCGTCGCGCCGTCGGCAGCGGCGAGCATGCGTTCAATGGTGCGGACATCATCGGATGCCTTCCCGCGCCCGATCGGCAGCGCAGCCAGGGGCGCGTCGTGGGCGGCCGCAAATCCCGAGACAACCCGGCCGATCATGTCGATGTATCGCTCGTCCACGTCGGCCGAGCGCGCGACGCGCAGGTTGACGCCCACGCATTCGCCTAACGACTCGGGGCGCTCCGCGTGCGCGAGATCGATCGCGTCGTCGCCGGTGACCATGAGACGCGACGGATCGACGCCGAGCGCACGCGCAATCGAGGGGCCCGCGCGGCCTTCGCGCAAGGCGAAGAGATCGAGCGTCGGCAGCACCCGCGCCGCGACGCGCGTGAGATCTCCGTCGGTGAGCGGACCCAGTCCGTGGCCGAACATCGCCGTGGGCACGCCATGCCGGTGGGCGTGCTCGAGCAACGCCAGTACCGGCAGCGCCCACTTGCGCGCGTGATCGGTGACGCCGCCGGCGCCGCACACGACTACCGCATCGGCGGAACGGAGCGCCGTCATGAACGTGGTGAACGCCTCGAGATCAGCGCTGCCGCGCCCGAGTCGCACGCGAACGAGCCGCTCGAGAACGGGCTCGCAGTGCCGCCGCATCGCGCCTTCAACCCCGGCTTCGCGAAACAGCGACGTACGCTGGAGCACGCGATCCGCGCGGCCGAGTAGCATCCCGCGCCCGAACCAGAGCTGCCGGCCCGTGTACGAGACGGCCCGTGCGCCGGGGCAGTGGCGTGCGAGCGCAGCGGGATCTTTGGTGATCACATCGATCGATGCGGTCGGAAAGTGCTCGCGCAGCCGCTGCACCGTCACCTGCAGCATCGCCACGTCGCCCAGGTTGCCGAGCTCGTAGTCGCCGCAGTCGACGAGAACGCGTCGTGGTTCCGCGAGGCGTTGCGTGGTCACAACTCCACCGGCTCGAGTCGGTCCATGGCGGCGCCGCCCATCTGGTACGTCCACAAGCGGCGATACACATCGCAGCTCCGCATCAACTCTTCGTGGGTGTCGAAACCCACGAGGCGTCCGTGCTCCATCACCATGATGCGATCGGCGTGGCGCAGCGTAGACAGGCGATGGGCAATGATGAACGTCGTGCGACCCTGCATGAGACGCTCGAGTGCGCTCTGAAAGCGTCGCTCGCTCACGGCGTCGAGGCTGCTCGTGGCTTCGTCGAGGAACAACAACGGCGCGTTCTTGAGCAGAGCGGCCGCGATGCAGATGCGCTGCTTCTGTCCCGTCGAAACGCCGCGCGCGTCGCGGGCGCGACCCAGCATTGTTTTGTAACCGCGATCCATCCGCTCGATCTCGTCGTGCACGTTGGCCGCCCGCGCCGCTTCGACCACTTCGGTCATCGACGCGTCGGGCCGCGAGATGCGAATGTTGTTCGCGATCGTGTCGAGGAAGAGGAACGGCTCCTGGAGCACGATCGCGCTCTGATCCATCAAATCGGCGTGTTTGATGCTGCGCAGGTCGACGCCATCGAACGTGATCCGGCCGCTATTCGGATCATACAGGCGGAGCATGAGCGCCATGAGCGTCGTCTTGCCCGCGCCTGATGGACCGACGATGCCGATCGTCTCGCCGCGGTGAATCGTGGCGTTGATCGAATCGAGCACGAGCTGACCGTCATAGGCGAAGCTCACGTCCTCGAGCACGATGCGATCCGGCGCATGGTGCAGGGCCTGCGCGCCCGGAGCATCGGGGATCTCGGCCTTGAGGGCGAGAATCGAGCGGGTGCGGTCGAGGTTTGGAATCACCTTGCGCACGGAGCCGTACACCGTGAGCAGGTTGAGCACGGGCGAGTATACGGCCATCACCGCGATGAGGAGACTGAGCAGCGATTGCCAGGAGAGCGAGCCGGCGGCAACGTCGCGGCCGCCCACGATGAGCACGGCGACGAGGCCGATACCGGACACGGACTCGAGCAGGAGCCGCGCGAGATTGTTCGCGTCTGCCTGCCTAACGACGTGGTGGAACAGGTCGTGTCCGATCGCGTCGGCGCGCTCGAGCACGCGCGACTCGCCGCGGTTCACTTTGATCACGCGGACGCCGGACGACACTTGCAGGAAGCTGTCGAACAGCGTGGCCATCGCGCTGCGCTCGAAGTTCGCGGCCCTCGTGATGCGCTGGCCGAGGAAATACACGGGCAGCATGCCGATCGGCACGGCCACGAGGCCGATCACCGCGAGCTTGGGACTCAACACCCACGCGACCACTGCCAATCCGGCGAGCCGCGACAGCGCGAGCAGGATGACGCTCAGGTCGAGCGTGACCGTGCGAATGCCCTTGAGGTCGTCGTACGACGACATCACGAGATCGCCCTGACTGCTGCGATCGAAGAAGCGCACGGACAGCGTGAGCAGCTTGCGGAGGACGTCGCGCATCGAATCGATCTCGACGCGGTGGGCGAGACGGACCGATACTTGTTCGCCGAGGTACGTCGTGAAGAAGCGAATGGTCCAGAGCCCGAAGATCACGCCGGCACCGCCGACCAACAACGTCGCGCTGCCGCCCTTCCCTTCGCCGAACATCATGAGGACTTTGCGGAGCGCCCACACGATGAGGCCCTGCATCGTGCCCTGCGACAAGGTCGCGGCGAGGAGCAGCGTTGCCATGAGCGGGTGCGAGCGCAACGAGCGCACGCCAACGCCAAGCGCGCCGAAGAAGGTGTACGGCTTCGCGGCGGTCGTCGTCATGACACGCTGACCCAAGTGCGCAGTCGCTGGCCGGGCATGCTCACGCCTGGGTCGCAACGTTGGGCGTGGCGGCGGATGTGTCGCCGTTGACGCGACGCAGCCGCTTGATGAGCGGGACTTCGCTGTCGTACACGCGCTTGCGGCCGTCGCCTAACGACTCTTCCACGGCGCGGATGTCGCGCACCAGGCGCTGCACGCCTTGCGGCTCGACGCTCGCCGCCTGGTCGCTGCCCCACATCGCGCGATCGAGCGTGATGTGCCGCTCGACCATGCACGCGCCGAGGACCACCGACGCCACCGTCGGCACCAGGCCGACTTCGTGTCCCGAGTAGCCGACCGGCACGCCGTACCGTTCCTTCAACGCGGGCACGCAGCGGAGATTCAGCTCGTCCATTTTCGCCGGATACGAGCTGGTCGAATGCATGAGGATCAGGTCATCGGTCCCCAGCACGTCGACCGCGTGGTCGATCTGCTCGACGGTGCTCATGCCGGTCGACAGGACGATCGGCCGGCCGTACTGCCGGTGGTGGCGCAGCAGGTTGTCATCCGTTAGGCAGGCCGAGGCGATCTTGTAGCACGGCGGCGCGAACTGCTCGATGAAGTCGACCGACGCCTCGTCCCAGCACGACGCGAACCACGCCACACGCTGTTTCTTGGCGTACGCGTCGAGCTCCTCGTAGTCGGGGCGCGCGAACTCGACGCGGTGCCGGTACTCGAGGTACGTCATGATGCCCCACGGCGTCTCGCGCATGAGGTTGCGCTGCTCGGGCGGCACGCACAGCTCGGGCGTGCGCTTCTGGAACTTCACCGCGTCACACCCATAGCGCTTGGCGGTCGCCATCAATTGGCGCGCGATGTCGACGTCTCCGTTGTGGTTGATACCGATTTCCGCCACGACGTAGCACGGCTCGCCGTCGCCGACGAGACGATCGCCGATCTTCACTGTCGATGTCATCGCACTCCTCCTCGGGTCGGCGCAGGCGCGTCGGGCGACGTTGCGTCGCGCGGCGTCCGCGTCGTCAGTATCCAGTCCGCTACCTCGCGCACCGCGCCGAATCCGCCAGGCCGCATCGTGACCAGACGCGCGGCAGCTCGGACCTCCGGCTCCGCATCGGCAACAGCGATCGGCAAGCCGACCCAGCGCAGACACGCCAGGTCGTTCACATCGTTTCCGACATAGGCGACTTCGTTCGCGCCGACGCCGAGCTTGGCGGCGATCGATGTCAACGCGGCGACCTTGTCCTCGCACGCATCGGTGCAGTCGATGCCGAGCTTGCGGCAGCGCGCGGCGACCACCGGATTGATTTCGGTCGAAATCACTACGACCGACACACCGGCGTCGCGCAGCCGCGCGATGCCCCAGCCGTCTCCGCGGTGACACGCCACCGCTTCGTCCCCCGACTGGCTCACCTGCACGCGGTTGTCCGTTAGGACGCCGTCGAAGTCGAGCGCGAGCAAGCGCACGCGACCGAGCTCCGCCGCGCTCGCCGGGGCGCGCCGGCGCGACAGCAGATGCTCGACCAGCTCGAGGTCCGCCGGTGTGTCGACCTGTACCGACTCCGCCGCATCCATGAAGTGCACCGCGATCTTCCCGCCTAACCGGTTGCCGAGCTCGCGCAGCACCCATGGCCGGAACACGTAGATCGATCCGTTCTCGACCACGTCTTCGGGCGCGTCCTGGCGGCGCTGGCGGTTGCGGTAGTCGTACGTCTCGGAGCGCCACTCGCTGCCGCCGCGTTCGCGGCGCCACACGAACCCGTGCATCGGACACGCGGAAAACAACGAATCCGCCTCGTCGTCGAGTAGCGTGCGAATGGCCATCGAGATGTCATCGGCGCGGCGCAGCGGCGACGTGGCCTGGAGGAACACCACGAGATCCGGCTCGTACTCCTCGGTATCGCGCAGATGGTCGAGCGTGTGCAGCAAGGCGGACTCGCTCGTTGCCGTATCACCGCTGATTTCCGCGGGCCGAACGATCGACTCGGCGCCGCATTCGTGGGCGACGCGCGCGATCATCGGATCATCGGTGCTCACGACGATGCGATTGATCTCCGGCGTCGCACGCGCGTGCGCGATGCTGTAGGAGAGCAGCGGATGGCCGGCCAGCAGGCGGATGTTCTTCTTGGGTACGCCTTTCGATCCGCCGCGGGCGGGGATAATGGCCAGACAATTCATCGCGTGCTCACCGAAGATCCCGTGCGAAGACGTCCATCATACATGAGGCTGCCACGATCGGACGACGGTGCTTCCACCACGTTGTGCTGCCATCCACGGTTTTCAGGATAGCGCGGTACGGCGATGCGTACCGAACCGAGACCGTCTCCAACTGCGAGTCGCGTCGGTGTGCGCGCCCAAGGCAGGGCAAGATGCGGGCACGAGAAGGCACCGGTCCGCCGACTGGAGCATGACAAATCATCCTATTGCTGCATAACGACTTATGTGCGTGACGAGCGAGGCTCGCGATGCCGTTGCGCCGACGAGTGTCCTGCTCTCTGTTGCGACCAATCAACACCGATGCGCGGTGTCGTCGATAACCGTCGGCAGTGTGCCTCGATACTCAAGCAGGCTGCCGACGAGCCGCGCCGCGATGCTCCGTGGTCGCACGCGCGCCTTTTCTCGCCGGCTCGACGTTCGCAGCTGGGCCGTCGAGACGGACGACGCCACGCCGGTGCAGCTCTTCGATGGTTTGACGAGCGGCCTCGAACGAGATTCCGCATTCCGAGGCGATGCGCGCGATCGACCGCGTACCGTCGATGAGGAACAGGATATCGAAGAGCGCTTTGTTGCCCTCCGGATTCGTGTAGAAGTCCACGTGCACGCCGAAGCGCGAGCAGAACACTTCGCCCTTGTAGACGTTGACAGGAATGACGTTCGCTTCGAGTGCGTCGATCATGCGCAGCACGAGGTCGCGCGATTCAGCGAGCCGTTCATTGGACGTGATCGCCGGCGTGTCATTCGTGCTGTGATATCCGCGATACGGCCAGTTCGGTGAGTCGGGGCGCAGCACGCGCGACAGCGACAACATCGGCACGCGCACGCCGGGCGCGTTGTACTGTCGTTCGTCGTTGCCGATCACGGTGCGAAATGCGCCCGTCCAGCCTTCCGGATCGCCGGCGCGCAGCGCTGCGGTGAAGCAATCGTCGACCTCGGTACTGCCCGTGAACGAGAGCTGCAGCGCGTGTGGGTGATCCAGGCCGAGCATCTCGAGGAACAATCCGCCCTTGAGGTGCGGGATCAGGTCTTCGTTGCGGCTCAGATACGCCACCGTTCCAATCGTCTCCGGAATGATGACCAAACGATAGGTGTAGCGCAGATCGCGGCGCGCGAGGAGCGCGCGCATGAC
>Ga0187809_10000643_pt1 | contig 17893 bp, 17 predicted proteins | sample NC_wetland_sal_i_8_FD_132415 | JGI IMG/M metagenome (GOLD analysis project Ga0187809, IMG submission 132415) | Wetland sediment microbial communities from Neuse River Estuary, North Carolina, USA - ASW_4 | ecosystem: Environmental > Aquatic > Freshwater > Wetlands > Sediment | place: USA: North...
CCGTCGATGCTGATGTGGTTGTCGTCGTAGAAGTAGATGAGCTTGCCGAGGCCGAGCGTCCCCGCGATCGACGCCGCCTCGTTCGACACGCCCTCCATGAGATCGCCGTCGCCGCAGATGACGTACGTCCGGTGGTCGACGATCTCGTCGTACGGCCGGTTGAACATCTCAGCGAGGAAGCGCTCGGCGATGCCGAAGCCGACGCCGTTCGCGAATCCCTGGCCGAGAGGACCCGTCGTCGCCTCGACGCCGGGTGTGTGGTGCACCTCGGGATGGCCCGGCGTGAGCGACTTCCATTGGCGGAAGCGCTTCAGCTCCTCGAGCGAGAGGTTGTAGCCCGCGAGGTGGAGCGCGCTGTACTGGAGGATGCACGCGTGGCCGGCGGAGAGGACGAACCGGTCGCGGTCGGGCCAGTGCGGATTCGCCGGGCTGTGGTCCATCACCTCCGTGTAGAGGAGGTACGCGAGCGGCGCGAGCGCCATCGCAGTGCCGGGATGGCCGGCGTTTGCCTGCTGGACGGCGTCCATGGCGAGCGTCCGGATGGTGTCGATCGACTGCTGCTCGAGATCCTTGTCGGCCACGGGGGGAACGATAAGGGCCGCACTACCCTTGGTGCGGCATGGCCGTCGTCATCGGGTCCCACCTCAGGAAGGAGCTCGCCGGATCGTTACTTTTCGACGGCGTCTCCTTCAGCGTCGAGCGGCGCGACCGCGTCGCGCTCTCCGGGCCGAACGGAGCCGGGAAGACCACGCTGCTCCGGATCCTCGCCGGCGAGACGGAGAGGCATGGCGGGGAGCTCGCGTTCGAGAAGGGGACCCGGGTGGCCCTTCACGACCAGCGTCCACCGCTCGACCAGGAGCTCACGCTCCGGGAGTACGTCCTCTCAGGGGCGCGCGACCTCGTCGCGCTCGAGGCCGAGCTCACCGAGCTCGAACGGGCGATGGCAGGTGGAGCGCACGACCACGCGACGCTCAACCGCTACGCCGCCGCGCAGGCACGGCTCGACCACGCGGGCGGCTACGGCTGGCGCGACCGCGCCACCTCGGTCCTGCGGGGGCTCGGCTTCGCCGAGCCGGACCTCGATCGGCGGCTGCAGACGTTCTCCGGCGGTGAGCTGACGCGCGCCTCGCTCGCGCGCGCACTCGGCGGTGACCCGGACCTCCTGCTGCTCGACGAGCCCACGAACCATCTCGACGTCGCGAGCCTAGAGTGGCTCGAGCGCGAGCTGCAGTCGCTGGACGCAGCGGTGATCCTCGTCGCGCACGACCGCTGGTTTCTCGAGGCGGTGACGACGGCGACGCTCGAGCTCTCCGCCGGGCGGGCGACGTTCTTCCCCGGCCCGTGGCACGCATGGCGGCGCGAGAAGGCGGCGCGGGCGCTCCACGCACAGAGGGAGGTGGCACGCGCCGAGGCCGACATCGCACGGCTCGAGCGATTCGTCGAACGGTTCCGGTACAAGAAGTCGAAGGCGAGGCAGGCGCAGGCGAAGCTGACGCACATCGGCCGGCTGCAGGACGAGCGCTCCGCGGCGGCAGACGAGGCCGCCTTGCTCTCTCGTCGCACGCGGTCGCTCGGCTTCGAGTTCCTGAAGCCTGCACGCAGCGGCCGCACCGTCGTCGAGGCGGAAAGCCTCGATCTCTTCGTTCCCGGCGACCGCCAGCTGCTCCGCGGAGCCTCGTTCGCGATCGAGCGCGGCGAGCACGTCGCGCTCGTCGGACCGAACGGATCGGGCAAGACGACGCTGCTCGAGGCCCTCGTGAACGAGAGTGGCGTGCGACTGGGCCACGGCGTGCAGGTCGGCTACTTCTCACAGCAGGAGATGGAGCTCGACACGCGCGGCTCGGTCCTGCAGTGCGTGCAGACGATGACGGGGTTGTCGCGTCCCGACGCTCAGAATCTCCTCGGCCGCTTCCTCTTCTCCGGCTGGGAGACTCACGAGAAGCCGGTGACGGTCCTGTCGGGCGGCGAGCGGCGCCGTCTGGCGCTTGCGGTCACCGTCGCATCCGGCGCGAACTTTCTCGTGCTCGACGAGCCGACGAACCATCTCGACCTCGAGAGCCGCGAATCGCTCGAGGCGGCGCTCGACGCGTTCCCCGGCACGGTGCTGCTCGTGTCGCACGACCGCGCGCTCCTCGACGCCATCGCCGAGCGCACGCTGGCGATCGAGGACGGCGAGCTGCACGCCTACGACGGCGGCTGGGCGGAGATGCTCCGCCGGCGGGAGGAGCGAGCGGCGCGCGAGGCGCCGCCTCCTCAGCCGAAGCCTCCGAAGGCAAAGCCGGCCCCGAAGCAGAGGCCGAGGCCCAGCGAGCTCGAACGCATCGAATCGGAGATCGCCGCGCGCGAGGCGGAGGTGGCGGAGCTCGAGAGGAAGCTCGCCGAGGACTGGTCCGACGTCGACGTCCTCGCCGCGCACAAGCTCGCGCGCGACGCGCTCACGTCACTCCTCGAGCGGTGGGAGGCGCTTTTCGAAGCACAAACTGAGCGTGCGTGAGTCGTACGGCGGATAGCAGGGGATGCGCTCGTACCCTGCGGACGCGTACAGCCCAAGCGCTTCCGGCTGGCGGTCGCCGGTCTCGAGCACGAGCGACCGGTAGCCGAGCCGGCGCGCCTCCGCCTCGAGCTCGACCAGGATCCGACGGCCGAGACCACGACCGCGGAGCTCGCGGATGACGTACATGCGCTTGAGCTCGCCGCGCGCCTCGTCGAAGCGCGCGACGCCGCCGCATGCAACCGCGACTCCCGAGTCGTCGCGGATGACGAGGAAGACGCCGTCCGGCTCGACGAACATCGACGCCTCACGCGTCGGACCGATGTCGGCCTCGCCTTCGTACAGTCCGCGCATCTCGGCCTGCTGCGCATCCGTCAGAGCGCGAACGTCCTCGGACCCGAAGGGCTCACGCCCAGAACGCATCGAAGACGGAGTCGAGGGGGACGGCGGTCACGTCCTTGATCTCTCCGCCCGCGACGCGCATGACGAGCGCCTGGTCGACGTCGAGATCGATGCCGTTGCGCGTGCCCATGGCGCGGTAGATCGCGACGGCCCAGTCGTCGTTCGCGAGGACGGTGTGCAGCTTGCTGTGGTACGTCCCGTCCGTCTCGAGGCCGGTCCGGCGGAGGAACTCGACGACCTCGCGCGGGCCGTGGTACTCCCCGCTCATGACCGTGTTGCCCGGCACGCGCCAGGTGACGTCGCGGGCGAGGGCGGCGGCGATCACCTTCGGGTCGCGCCCGAAGGCGTCGAACAGTCTCCGTATCAGGCGGGCGTTCGGATGCTCGGCGCTCACTCCGACGTCCCGAGCGTGGCGACGACCGCTTCGGCGATCACCTTGAGCGGGCGCCCCGACGCCTGGCTCGCCCGCCGCAGCCGCGCGAAAGCGTCCTGCTCGGAGAGCTTCTCCTTCTCCATCAGCAGGCCCTTCGCCCGCTCGATCACCTTGCGGGCCGCGAGCGCCTCGGCCAGCGACTCAGCCTCCTCGCGCACCGCCTGCAGCTCGTCGTGGCGCGCACGCGCGGCCGCGATCGCCGGGAGGAGGTCCTGCTCCCGGAACGGCTTGACGAGGTAGCCGAAGACTCCGGCCTCGACTGCGCGGGAGACGAGCTCGTCCTGGCCGTAGGCGGTGAGCATCACGATCGGGATCGGACGCTCGTCGAGGATGCGTCGCGCGGCCTCGATCCCGTCCAGCTTCGGCATCTTCACGTCCATGATCACGAGATCGGCCTGTGCCGACTGCGCAAGCGCGACTGCCTCCTCGCCGTCGCGCGCCTCGCCGCACACCTCGAACCCGGCGCGCTCGAGCATCTCCTTCAGGTCGAGGCGGATGATCGTCTCGTCCTCTGCCACGAGGATCTTCATGAAGAGATCATCGCGATATCGCCGCCGCGAAACCGAACAACGTCACACGACCTGCACGAGCGCGCGCGGCTCGGGGTAGTGGAGGAGCTCGGCAGCCTCGTCGCGCGTGCACCAGCGGTAGTCGTCGTGCTCCCAGTCGAGGGTCGGCTCCCACCCTGCGGGGGCGTCGGCGACGAAGGCCTCGACGTGCATGCCGTCGTAGTCGAACGGGCGGTGCAGCGGCTCGACGCTCGTCTCGAGGCCGGTCTCCTCGCGCAGCTCGCGCACCGCCGCTTCCTCGTCCGTCTCCCCGTCCTCGACCCCGCCGGAGACGCTGTGCCAGTAGGCGCCGTTCGCGGGCGAGCGGTGCACGACGAGGACCTCCCCGCCGCGACGGACGAAGACGATCACCTCGCGCGTCCTCACGCGGGAAACACGACCTCGGCGCGCGTGCCCCCGTCGCTGCGCAGGTCGAACGTCCCCTGTAGCTCGTCGCGCACGAGCGCGCGGACGATCGAGAGCCCGGTGCCCGCCGTCATCTCATGCGCGCCCGAGCCCTCGTCGGCGATCGCGAGCACGACCGCACCGTCGCGGCGCTCGAGCTCGATGCGCACGTCGCCGGCGCCGTGCTCGAGCGCGTTCTGCAGGAGCTCGCTGAAGACGAGCGCGAGCGCGGTCGCGCGCTGCCCCGCGAGCGAGACGGGCTCGAGACTCGCCTCGACGTCGCGCTCGCCGCCGAGGCCTTGCACGATCGTCGCGCGGAGGCGGTCGATGAGATCGGCGAGCTCGACGTCCTCGTCCCGCTGCTCAGTGAGCACCTCGTGGACCGCGGCGATGGCGAGGATGCGGTTGACGGAGTGCTCGAGCGCCTCGCGCGGGTCGACGACCTCCGCGCGCGCCTGGAGCCGGAGAAGCGATGCGACCGTCTGAAGGTTGTTCTTCACGCGATGGTGGATCTCTTGTGCGAGCACGCCGCGCATGACGGCTCGGCCGTGCTCGAGAGCGACCGCGGCGTGGTGCGCAATCGCCTCGAGCAGCGCGCGGTCGTCGTCGGAGAACGGCGAGTCGCGGTCGGCGACGAGCTCGCCGATCTGGCGGCCGCGCCAGCGCAGCGGCGTCCGCACGGCGTGCGACCCGGCGCGTCCCTCGGGCCACGCGATCCGTCCGTCTTCGAGCACGAGCGCGGCGCCGGTCGCGGACACGGCGTCCATCGTCGTCTTCACGATCGCCTCGAGCGACTCTTCGAGGTAGAGCGACTCGGAGACCGCTACGGAGATGCGCGCGAGCGCCTCCAGCTCGGCAACGCGCCGCTGCGCCTGCGCATACAGCTGCGCGTGCACGATCGTCTGCGCGACCTGGTCGGCGATCGACTCGACGAGCTCGATCTCGGCCGCGTCGTACTCGCGCGCCGCGCGCGTGCGGACGTTGAGCGCGCCGGCGAGCTTCTCGCCGTGCACGAGGATCGGGACGGCGAGAATCGACTCGTACTGCGACTCGGGCAGGTTCGGGAAGTGCTTGAAGCGCGGATCGAGATGCGCCTGCGCCGGGATCATCACCGGCGAGCGCTCGAGGGCCGCGCTGCCGGTGATGCCCTCGCCCGGGCGAAGCCGTGGCCGCCGGGTCATCTCGTCGACGCTCGTCCCGTACGTCGCTCGGAGGACGAGCTCGTCCGACCGCTCGTCGTGGAGATAGACGAAGCAGGCATCCGCGTGCAGGGCCTCCGCGACGCGGGTCGCGATCAGATGGAGCACCTCCTCCAGGTCGAGGGTCGAGTTGACCGCCGCCGTCGTCTCGGTCAGGAGCCGCAGGTGCCGCTCGGTCGCTTCCACGCCCGAAATCGTAGGGCGAGGATCCGCCGCCGGTTAACAAACTCCTTACGCGGCACGTGCAAAAAACCTTGCAGGGTGGGAATAGCGTCACGGACGTGAGCGCCGCCCTCGCCATCGACCTTCGCCGGACCGCGGGCTACATCGTCGCCGACCGGCAGGGGCGGGTCGTCGGCAAGGTCGAGTGCCCGATGTACGGCACCGCCCCGGACGTCCCGGATGCGCTCTCGGTGAAGTCGGGGCTCTTCTCCCGGCGCCGCCGCCTCGTGCCGGCCGACACGATCGGGCAGATAGACGGCTCGAGCGGCGTGATCGAGCTCCGCGTCGACCGCGACGCGATCCGCTCGTTCCTGTAGATCTCGGCGCCGTAGGCGTTCCACCCGGAGGGTGGACCACCATGGGTGCGTGCGCTTGCGCCGAAGGCGGCTTTCGCCCCTTGAACGACCACGAGGTGCCTAGAGAAGCACCTCGCGGTCGGCCGTCAGTTGGACTCGCCTCCGCAGGGAGCGAGCCCGTTCGATTGTCTCAGATCAGAGAACGGAGAGGTACTTCTTCATCTCCCAGTCGGTGAGCTGGACGCGGTACTCGTCCCACTCCTTCCGCTTCAGCTCGACGTAGCGGTCGAAGATGTGCGGCCCCAGGGCCTTTCGGGCCAGGTCCGAACGGGAGAGCTCGTCGATCGCCTCCCCCAGGGTCTCGGGCAGTGAGACGATGCCGCGCTCCCGCCGCTGCTCGGGGGTCAGGTGGTAGAGGTTCGTCTCCATCGGGTCGGGCAGCTCGTAGCCCTTCTCGATCCCCTCGAGGCCTGCGTGCAGGAGGCAGGCGAACGTGAGGTACGGGTTGCACGCCGGGTCGGGACAGCGCAGCTCGGCGCGGGTCGCCTGCTCGGACCCGGGCTTGTACAGCGGGATCCGGATCAGGGCCGAGCGGTTCCGCTGGGACCAGGCGACGTAGACCGGCGCCTCGTAGCCGGGCACGAGCCGCTTGTACGAGTTCACCCACTGTGCGAACACAGCGGCGATCTCGCGGGCGTGCCGCAGCTGGCCGGCGATGAACTGCTTGCCGACCTCGGACAGATGCCATTTGTCGTCGGCGTCGAAGAACTGGTTGCGGCCGTCGGTGAAGAGCGACTGGTGGGTGTGCATGCCCGAGCCGTTCTCGCCGAAGAGCGGCTTCGGCATGAACGTCGCGTGGTAGCCGTGCTGCTTCGCGACCTCTTTCACGACGAGGCGGTACGTGAGCATGTAGTCGCCCATGTCGAGCGCGTTCGCGAAGCGGATGTCGATCTCGTGCTGCGACGGGCCGACCTCGTGGTGGTGGTACTCGACCGGGATCCCCATCGTCTCGAGCGCGCGGATCGTGTCGCGGCGGACGCTCGTCGCAGCGTCCATCGTCGTCTGCGCGAAGTAGCCGCCCTCGTCGAGCGTCTCCGTCCCGTACTCGTCCTTGAAGAGGAAGTACTCCGCCTCCGGGCCGACGTTGAACGTGTCGAACCCCATCGACTGCATCCGCTCGAGCGCCCGCCGGAGGGCATGGCGCGGATCGCCGTCATACGGCTCCCCGTCGGGCGTGACGACGTCGCAGATCATCCGCGCCCCGCGGCCGTCCGGCAGGACGCGGAACGTCTCGGGATCGGGGATCGCGACCATGTCCGACTCCTCGATCGCGTTGAAGCCTGTGATCGACGAGCCGTCGAACCCCATGCCGTCGTCGAGCGCGCCTTCCACCTCTCCGACCGTGATCGAGAAGCTCTTCAAGTGCCCCTCGAGGTCGGTGAACCAGAGGAGCATGTCCTCGACACCGCGCTTCTTGATCTCCTCGAGCACCCGCTTGCGGGCCTCGGGATCGGACGTCGCCCGGTTCTTGCTCTCGACCTGCGCCATCGCTCCTCCTCGTCGCTCGACCTGGGAGGAGTCTATGCCGGAGGAGTTACCGCCAGGCGGTCTCTTGCACGAGAGCGCGGTCCTTCAGCGGCTCCCACCAGCCGCGCTGAGCCGCGTACCAGTCCACCGTCTCGCGCATTCCGTCGGCGAAGTCGATGTCCGGTTTCCAGCCGAGCTCGCGCCGCAGCTTGGTGGAGTCGAGCAGGTAGCGCCGGTCGTGCCCAGGGCGGTCCGGGACGATCGTCTTCAGCGATTGCGGCTTCCCCGTCAGCTCGAGCACCGCGTCGGCGATCTCCTCGATCGTCTTCTCGATGCCGCTGCCGACGTTGTACGTCTCGCCGATGCGCCCGCGGTCGAGGACGAGCTCGATCGCGCGGCAGTGGTCGCGGACGTGCAGCCACTCGCGTTTGTTCCTGGTCGATGCGTACAACGGCAGCTCGACGTCGTCGAGCGCGTTCGTGACGAAGAGCGGGATCACCTTCTCCGGGAACTGAAACGGCCCGTAGTTGTTGGAGCAGTTCGTGATCGTCACTGGCACGCCGTACGTCTCGTGGTACGCGCGAACTGCGTGGTCGGCGCCGGCCTTCGATGCGTTGTACGGCGTGCGCGGCCGGTACGGCGACTCCTCGGTGAAGACCTCGTCGCTGTCGAGCGGAAGATCGCCGTAGACCTCGCACGTCGACACGTGGTGGAAGCGCTGCACACCGACGCGGCGCGCCGCCTCGAGGAGCGTCTGCGTGCCGAGGATGTTCGTCCGGAAGAAGCGGCCCGGTTCGACGACGGCGAGGCTGTTGTGCGACTCGGCGGCGAAGTTCACGACGACGTCGACCGACTCGGCCTCGAGCAGGCGCTCGCAGAGCTCGAGGTCCGCAATGTCGCCTTCGACGAACGTCGTCTTCGCGTCGACGTCGGCGAGAGAGCGCCTGTCACCCGCGTACGTGAGCAGGTCGAGGACGACGAGATGGTCGTCGGAATGCCGCTCGAGCCAGTAGTGGACGAAGTTCGAGCCGATGAAACCGGCGCCGCCGGTGACGAGGAGCCGCATGGCGGGATGACTTTAGCCCGAGGCGACGAAAGCCGATTCGAAGGTCAGTTTGCGTCGCCCAGCCCAGATGTCAGTTCGCACGCTCATCCTCGTCCTCGTCGTCCCGTTCATCGCCGCCGGGACCGCTGCTGCAGCACGGCGCGACCTCCCGCCCGTGTGCGCGGCGAAGTGCGTCGCGGCGAAGCCCGGGACGGGGGCGGTCTTCCTCTTCAGCGGCCACGGTTGGGGCCACGGGATCGGCATGAGCCAGTACGGCGCATGGGGCTATGCGCTGCACGGCTACGACTACCAGCAGATCCTCGCCCACTACTACCCGGGAACGAGCCTCGGCACGACGCAGACGACGCTCATCCGCGTCCTCCTCGCCGACGGGAAGCGCTCGCTCAAGCTCTCGTGCACCGTCCCCTTCAGCGTCACGGACGCGAACGGCACCACGGTCCAGCTCCCGGCGGGGCCGGTGACGCTCACGGCGAAGCTGGTCGTGAACGGGCAGACGCTCGCGCCGCCGCTCACGTTCGACCCCGGGGCAGGCGGATGGATGACGCTCGCACGCCCCTACCGCGGGCAGATCACCGTCGACGTCGTCGACGATCGGCTGCGCGCGATCAACGTCGTCGGGCTCGAGGACTACCTGTACGGCGTCGTGCCCGCGGAGATGCCGTCGACGTGGTCGCCTCCCGCACTGCAGGCGCAGGCGGTCGCCTCCCGCTCGTATGCGCTCGCGACGAGAAAGGTCGCCGCGCCGTTCGACCTGTACGCAGACACGCGCAGCCAGGTGTATCTCGGGGTCTCGCACGAGACGCAGGCGGGCACCGCCGCCGTCGACGCGACGAAGGGGCAGGTCGTGATGTACGGCGGCAAGGTTGCCTCGACCTTCTACTTCTCGAGCTCGGGCGGGCAGACCGAGTCGATCGCCGACGGCTGGGGCGTCACGCCGGTGCCGTACCTCGTCTCCGTCTCCGATCCGTTCGACGCCCTCTCGCCGTACCACAACTGGGGCCCGGTGCCGATCAGCGCCAGGACCTTCGCGAATGCACTCAATGTGAAGGGATCGATCCTCGACCTCCAGACGGCCACCGACCCCGAGGGCCGCGTGAAGAAGGTGACGGCGGACGTCTCGCTGCGGTCTCTCGCGGTCGGGGCCACCCAGCCCTCGTTCGGCGGCGGCGCCGTCGCGGACGCGCTCGGGCTACGCTCGACGTGGTTCAGCGTGTCGATGATGTCCCTCCAGCAGCCTGCCCCGGTCGAGCCTGTCCCCTACGGGTCGTCCGTGACCCTCACGGGGCTCATCCGCGGGATCGCCGGCGTCTCGCTCGAGCAGCGGGTCTACGGGGGCGCGTGGACGCTCGTCGGTCCGGTCACGCCCGCGGCCGACGGCTCGGTGCTGCTTCCGGAGTCGCCCCAGGTGACGACCGACTACCGGCTCGCCGTCCCCTCCACCGCCGTCGGCTACGTGCGCGTCCAGGTGGCGCCCGTCGTGACGGAGGCGGACCCCGGACCGGGTGAGGTCGGCGGCAGCGTGCAGCCCGTCCTGTCGGGCGCGCCGGTGGAGGTCGACGTGCAGAACCCCGACCTCAGCTGGACCGCGATCGCGACGGGTACGGTCGATGCCGACGGCACGTTCACGCTTCCCGCCGCCGTCCCCGCTGGAGCGACGTACCGCATCGTCGTGACGCCCGGACAGGGCTACGCGCCCGGCATGACCGCACCGCAGGTCGCAGCCGGGTAATGCGCCGGGCGCTGCTGCTGGTCGTGACCGCGGCGCTCGCGGCCGCTGCCCCTGCGTCCGCGTTCACGCCGACGAACCCCCTCGCGCTGCGCCAGTGGTACCTCCAGGACGATCACGCCTTCGACGCATGGCCGACGCCGCCGACCAATCTCCAACCGGTCAAGGTCGCGATCGTCGACTCCGGCCTCGACTGCTCGCTGCCAGACTTCGCCGGGCGCCTCCTGGCCGAGCGCAGCTTCGTCGGCGGCAGCCCCTGCACCGACTCGGAAGGGCACGGCACGTTCGTCGCGGGCGAGATCGCCGCCGATCTCGGCACGAGCGGCGTCGTCGGCATCGCGTACACGGCGCAGCTCCTCATCGCGAAGGTCGTCACCCCCGACGGGACGATCCCCCTCGCGGCCGAGTCGGACGCGATCCGGTGGGCGGTCGACAACGGTGCGCGCGTGATCAACCTCAGCCTCGGCGGCGTGCGCGATCCGGGGAACCCGTCGGAGGACACCTACTCGCCGCTGGAGGAGCAGGCGGTCGAGTACGCCTACGCCCACGGCGCGGTGCTCGTTGCTGCGGTGGGCAACGGCGACGAGGCGCCGTCGCAACCGTGGCCGTACGCGAGCTACCCGGCGGCGCTTCCGCACGTCATCGGCGTCAGCGCTCTCACGCGCACGGGCAACGTCCCGGACTACTCCAACCGTGATCCCGTCTTCAACGATCTCTCCGCGCCGGGGTCGTCGATCTTCTCGACGTTCCCGGCGGCCCTGACGGCGCTCCGAACGGGTTGTCCCGACCAGGGCTACTCCGACTGCGGCACCGAGGACTACCGCAACGCCGAGGGGACGTCGTTCGCCGCGCCGCAAGTATCGGCGGCGGCGGCCGTCCTCCTCGCGGTCGACCCGCTCCTCACCAACAGCCAGGTCGGCTACCTGCTCGAGCGCAGCGCGGACGACGTCAACGCGACGAACGGGTGCCCGCGGTGTGGGCTCCTGCGCGATCCGTTCAGCGGCTGGGGCCGCCTCGACGTCGCGAAGGCGGTGGAGGCGCTCGCCGGGCCGATCCCGCCGCCCGACAGCCACGAGACCAACGACGATGCAGGCACGTCGGCGTCGACGGTGTGGGGGCGCCACGACAAGTTCCAGGCGACGATCGACTACTGGGACGACCCGGTGGACGTCTATCGGATCCAGCTCCAGCGCAAGCAGCTCCTCCAGGCAGAGGTCACCGAGGAAGGCCCGAGCATCGCGCTCGAGCTGTGGAAGCCGCGAACCGTTCACGTCGACCGCGCGTCGTCGCAGAGCGACCTGGCCGCCCAGTCGTCGACGAAGCACCTGCGCTTCCGCGCGCTGACGGCCGGCTGGTACTACCTCGAGGTGAGGGCGGATTCGCCCGGCTTCGCGCCGTACACGCTGCAGCTCACGAAGACCGCTACTCGAGCCTGACGTGCAATTGGGCCGGGCTGCGGCCGTCCCAGACGCAGCGGCGACCGAACTTCACATCAGCCTCTGGTTCTCCAGCAACTCGTCGGTGCTGACGCCCCGCAAGACGCGCGCCGGGTTCCCGACCACGAGCATCCGCGGCTCGACGTCCTTCGTCACGACCGCGCCAGCGCCGACGAACGCCTCCTCGCCGACCTCGACGCCCGGGCAGAGGATCGCGCCCCCGCCGACGCGCGCGCCGCGCCTTACGGTCGGCCCCTTCATCAGCTCGTGCCGCCGCTCCGTCCTCCCCATGAAGTCGTCGTTCGTCGTGACGACGCACGGCGCGATGAAGACGTTGTCCTCGAGCGTCGAGTAGGCAGTGATGTACGCATCCGCCTGGATCTTCGTGAGAGCGCCGATCGTCGTGTCGTTCTCCACGAGGACACCGCGTCCGATGACGACGTCGTCGCCGACCTCGACGCGCTCGCGCACGCACGCCTGGTCGCCGACGATGACGCGTGCGCCGATCCGCGTCCCGGCGAAGACGATCGCGCCGGTGGAGACGATCGTCCCGTCTCCGATCGACGCAGGCTCGAGCGGCTCGCGCCGAGCCGTCGAGCGCGGAGAGAGCGACGGCTGCTTGCCGACGACCGCGCCTTCGAGCACCTTCACGCCCTCCCCGAGCACCGTGCCCGGATAGACGATCGCGCTCGGATGGATCTCAGCCACGGAGGCTCTCGGTGAGGCGGTCGAGCGCGCGGACGACGCGGGCGCCGTCCTCCGCGACCTTGCTCCGGTCGCCCTTCCCCGCCACGAGGCGGAGGAACTCCTGGCACTCGAGCTTCAGCGGCTCGTCGGTCGGGATCTTCGGGATGGAGATGTCGCCGGAGCGCGTCTGCCATTCGCCGTAGCTGTCGGTGCGCTTCCACGGCGCCTTCTCGTAGATCGTCACCTTCCGCTCCAGCTCCATGTCGTCGAAGACGACCATCTTCTCGCGGCCGACGACGGTGATCTTGCGCATCTTGTGCGGATCGAGCCAGGAGAGGTGCATGTGCGCGATCTTGCCGCTCGGGAAGCGCAGGTAGCAGAAGACGACATCCTCGACGCCGGGCGTGAGGAAGTCGCGCCCGTGCGCGACCGCCTCGCTCGGCTCCTCGTCGAGGAGGAAGAGGATCACCGAGAGATCGTGCACGCCGAGCGACCAGAGCGCGTTCTCGTTCGTGCGCACGATGCCGAGGTTCTGACGGTTGCCGTACACGCAGAGGACGTCGCCGAGCTCGCCGTCGTCGATCAGCTGCTTCAGCTTGCGAATGCCGGGGTGGTACAGGAGCAGGTGGCCCGGCATGAGGACGAGGTCGCGCTCGCCTGCAATCGCGACGAGCTCGTCGATCTCGACGCCGCGCATCGCAGGCGGCTTCTCGACGAGCACATGCTTGCCGGCTTCGAGAGCCCGCTTCGCGAGGTCGTGGTGCGTCGGCACCGGCGTCGCGACGACGATCGCCTCCACGCCGTCATCGGCGAGGAGCTCGTCGAAGTCCGCGTGCATGCGTGCGTTCGGGTAGCGAGACGCATACCGGTCCCGCAACTCCGGGTCGAGCTCACACAGCGCCGTGAGCACGCCGAGGTCGTCGAAGTTCCGCGCCAGGTTCGGCCCCCAGTAGCCGAGACCGGTGACGGCGATCACAATTTGAACACCTTGTCCGAGGCGGTGCCCTTCGCCCCGGTCGCGTTGCGGAGGTCGACCACGAGCGGCGCAGCGTCGACGAGCTCGTCGTAGTCGATGCTCGAGTGCGCGGTGACGATTGCGATGCAGTCGTACGCCTTCGGGTCGAGAGGCGCCGACCGAAGTCCGTCGAATTCCGGCACGAACGGGTCGTGGTACGAGACGTCGGCGCCGGCGGTTCGGAGCAGCTCCAGGAGCTTCTCCGCCGGCGACTCCCGCACGTCGCCGATATCGGCCTTGTAGGCGACGCCGACCAGGAGGATCCTCGATCCCCTGAGCGGCTTCTGGGCGCCGTGGTTCAGCGCCTGCGATATGACCGAGCGGCAGAAGTAGGGCATGTTGTTGTTGATCTCGCCGGCGAGCTCGACGAAGCGCGTGTTGAAGTCGAACTCACGTGCCTTCCACGCGAGGTAGTACGGGTCGGGCGGGATGCAGTGGCCGCCGAGGCCGGGGCCGGGCTGGAACGGCATGAAGCCGAACGGCTTCGTCGCAGCCGCCTCGATCACCTCCCACACGTCGATGTCCATGCGGTCGCACAGCTGCGCGAGCTCGTTCACGAGCGCGATGTTCACCGAGCGGAAAATGTTCTCGAGCAGCTTCGTCAGCTCTGCAGCCTCCGCGGTCGAGACCTCGTGCACGTCGTCGAGCGCGCTGCGATAGAGCGCGGCGGCAGCTTCCGTCGACGCCGCATCGATCCCGCCGACGACCTTCGGAGTCGACTTCGTCGTCCAGTCGGTGCGACCTGGGTCGACGCGCTCGGGCGCGAAGGCGAGATGGAAGTCGACACCGGCCGTCAGGCCGGACTTCGCCTCGAGCAGCGGTCGGAGGACCTCGCGCGTCGTGCCCGGGTACGTCGTCGACTCGAGGACGACGACGTGGCCCTTTCTCAGGTGTGGCGCGACGCTGTGCGCGGCCCGTTCGATGTACGTGAGGTCCGGCACGCGCTGCGGCGAGAGCGGCGTCGGCACGGCGATGACGACTGCGTCGCAGTCGGCGACGACGCCGAAGTCGGTCGTCGCCGAGATGAGTCCCGCGTCGACGAGCCGCTCGAGATCGTCGGATCGGACGTCCTCGATGTGGCTCTCGCCACGGTTGATCCCCTCGACGACGGCCGGGTTGATGTCGACGAGGACGACCTTCTTCCCGGCATCGGCGAACGTCTGTGCGTGCGGCATGCCGACATAGCCCGCCCCGATGATGGCGATGTCCGCGTTCACGCCGCGGCAAGGCTAGCTGCGACCCGCGGCGCCGCCGCACCGTCTCCGTACAGCGGCGGACGCTCGTCCGGCATGCGCGCTGCGGCCACGGCCGCGGCGAGGAGCGCGGGGTCGTCGTCGACGAGAACGTTCGCGCCGGCCTCGACCGTGTCCACCCACTCGGTGGACGGGCGGGCGGTGACGCACGGGACGCCGTACCAGTAGGCCTCCTTCTGGAGCCCGCCCGAGTCGGTGACGATGACGCGCGCCTGCGAGCAGAGCGCCGCCATGTCGAGGTAGCCGAGAGGCGCGACGACGTGCACGTTCGCGGGGATCGCCCTCAGGCGGGCGCGCGTGCGCGGGTGCGCAGGAAAGACGATCCGCTCGCCCGTTCGGCCGAGACCGTCGACGATCCGGGCCAGCCGGCCGGGCTCGACGTTGGCCTCGCGGTGGATGGTGGCGACGAGATAGCCGCACGGGTCGAGCTCGAGCCGCTCGAGGATGCGGGAGCGTTCGCGGGCGACCGGCGCGAAGCGGAACGCCGCGTCCGCCATCACGTCGCCGACCACCTCGATCGCGCCCCGGATGCCTTCGGCGACGAGCGTCGCGCGCGAGCGCTCGTCAGGGCAGAAGAGCAGCGCGGACACGCGGTCGACCGCGATCCGGTTTCGCTCCTCCGGCATCGAGAGGTCGCCGCTGCGGAGACCCGCCTCGACGTGCGCGACGCGGACGGCGCCGGCCGCCTCGGCGCCTGCGAGCGTCGAGTTCGTGTCGCCGTAGACGAGAACCCAATCGGGCGACTCGGCGTCGACGGCGGCGGCGATGCCGGGACGCATCGCCTCCGGGTCGGCCGTGTGCAGGTCGAGCCGGTACGAGGGCTCGTCGAGGCCGAGCTCGTCGAAGAAGACCTCCGACATCTCGCGGTCGTAATGCTGGCCGGTGTGGAGAACGACCTCGTCGATGCCGGCGTCCCGCAGCGCGACCGACACCGGGCCGGACTTGATGAACTGCGGACGGTTGCCCACGACCGAGAGAACTCGCATGGCAGCGAGGCTACAATGGCCGCCGCCTCGGGCCGTTAGCTCAGCTGGTAGAGCAGGGGACTCTTAATCCCAAGGTCGCAGGTTCGATCCCTGCACGGCCCATTCCCGACCGGTGGAGGCGGGCATGCCGTACGCGGAGCGGAACGGCGTCAGGCTGTACTACGAGCGGGACGGTGCAGGCGAGCCCGAGCTCGTCTTCGTGCACGGCTGGTGCTGCGACGCCTCGTTCTATGCACCCCAGGTGGAGCATTTCCGGAGCGCACATGCAGTGACGGTCGTCGAGCTGCGCGGCTGCGGCCGCAGCGACCGCCCGCCGGACGGATACGGCATCCCGAGTCTCGCCGACGACGTCGCCACAGTCTGCGCGCACGAGGGGATCCGGAAGCCCGTCGTCGTCGGCCACAGCCTCGGCGGGATGATCGCGCTCGAGCTGGCCGCGCGCCATCCGGGGCTCGCACGCGCGGTCGTGGCGGACGATCCCGGGCCGATCGACCCGCTGCCACGCACGGCGCAGGCCTTCCTCGCCTTCGCGGAGCAGATGGCAGGGCCGCAGGGAGAGGACGTGCGCCGGGCCTGGGTGGCGGAAGTGCCCGGCCCCAGCGCAAACGACGAGCTCCGCAGGCACGTGGTCGAGACGATGTGCGCCGTGCCGCTCGAGACGGCCGCGGCGGTGATCGACGGCGTGAACGAGTGGAACGGCGTCGGCGCCTTGATGCTGTGCGACGTGCCGGTGCTCGTTCTCTTGTCCGATCCCGGCGGCAGCAACGCGCCCGAGCGACTGCACGCAGTGAGGCCGGATGTCGCCGTCGGGATCACCGTCGGGGCGGGCCATTGCCATCAGCTCGAGGTGCCCGAGCAGGTGACCGCCATGATCGAGCGGTTCGTCACGGTTTCCCTCTGAACGACACCGGCCGGCGCAGAGGCCGGCCGGTTCGCAGTCACTTCCCTCCGCGGAGAAACTCCTACGGCTTAGTAGGGCGGAGGTCCGTCGTCGACGTAGGTCCGCCGCCTGGAGAAGTAGCCGGGGCCGGCCCACGACGACCAGAAGATCATCGACAGCAGAACTCCCACGATCCCGACGATCAACAGGATCCAGCCGACTGCATGGATGTTGACGCCGGAAACCGTGGCGCTGACCGCGAACGCGAGCACCGCGCCGACGGCTGCGAGAACAATTCCAACTCCGAGACCCACTGCGTCCTCCTTTCGGAAGGGTCGCGGGCACAACGCGGAAGGGCCGATTCCGGGTGCGGGGTTCCGTTAGGCTCCGAGACGGATGCGCAGGGGCTCGATCGCGTCGCTCGTGGGGATCGGCATCGTCTCCGGCGGGATCGCCGCCGCGGTGGCGCTCGCCCTCCCGTGGCTGCCGGTGTCCGCGTCGAAGGAGGCAGGCCGGACCGACTTCGAGTTCTGGTTCGTCGTCACCATCTGCATCGTCATCTTCTCCATCGTCTCCGCGGTGATGCTCTACTCGGTCGTCCGTTTCCGGGCGGCGCCCGACGACGACTCCGACGGCCCGCCGATCCACGGGCACACGGGCCTCGAGATCACCTGGACCCTCATCCCCACCGTTCTCGTGACCGCCATCGGGATCACGAGCGCCATCGTCCTCTCCCGCAACGACGCCAGCGCGAAGAACGCGCTCGAGGTCGACGTCGTGGCCCAGCAGTTCACGTGGACGTTTCGCTACCCCGAGGCCAACGGGCTCACGAGCGCGACCCTGATGCTGCCGCGCGATCGCCAGACCCTTCTGCGGTTCGAATCGAAGGACGTCATCCATTCGTTCTTCGTGGCGGAATTCCGCCTCACGCAGGACACCGTGCCCGGAATCACGACCTCGTTGCGCGTCACTCCCACGCGCGACGGCAGCTACCCGGTGATCTGCCACGAGCTCTGCGGCCTCGGCCACGCGACGATGCGCTCGACCGCGGTCGTCATGGAGCCCGCTGCGTTCGACAAATGGCTCAACGAGCAATCGAAGGCGGTGACTTCCGGGAACCCCGGAACTGCCGGCGCCGCGGTCTTCAAGAACGACGGCTGCGCGGCGTGCCACACGCTTGCGGCCGCGGCGGCCAAGGGCACCGTCGGGCCCGACCTAGACAAGCTCCCCGCCGAGGCGCAGCAGGCGGGTAAGCCGCTCGCAGACTTCATCCGGACGTCGATCACCGATCCGAACGCGTACATCCAGCCGGGCTACCCGA
>Ga0187809_10000644_pt1 | contig 17891 bp, 20 predicted proteins | sample NC_wetland_sal_i_8_FD_132415 | JGI IMG/M metagenome (GOLD analysis project Ga0187809, IMG submission 132415) | Wetland sediment microbial communities from Neuse River Estuary, North Carolina, USA - ASW_4 | ecosystem: Environmental > Aquatic > Freshwater > Wetlands > Sediment | place: USA: North...
GGAGAAACATTTCCGTCGGTGTCGGTGTATTGCACCTGCCACTGATATTCCGTTCGATTGACCAGGGTGTTCGGTGGAATTGTATATTGCGTTTGAACACTGCTGATCACGCCAGTATCAAGGACTACCGCCCCCGTGGCATTGTTGATGATCTTGACCTCGAAGGACTCCTGACCTACCGAAGAATCCGGAGATGAAAAAAGCCACGTTGCCGTGGCTGCCTGGGACGCATCGAAGTTTGATAATGAAAGTTGCGAAGGTGCATAAGGTGCCGTCAAATAGCTTCACCTCCTAACTAGCTTTATATCCTGTGACGTTTAATTGCAATTGAACGTTACTTGCATACCCACTATTCTCATTCCACGTTGTGGGCGCTGCCGTTGAAGAATTGACACCGAATAGAAATGGTGTTCCGGAGCTCAGATAACTGGTCACATCATCGCTGCGAGTAGAAACATTATGAGCACTTGGCGTCCATGTTCCGCCCCATGCAGCGGATGTGATATTGGTTGTCGCTCCTGGTGTAAACAGCCAACTTGATATGGCGGTTTGAGCCATATTCCCTTGATATACATTACTCCCGGATGCATAAAGCAGTTGTGCTTGTTGAATATTGGTCCAGGTATCATAACCGTCCCATGTGTAATGAAATGGCATTGCAGAAGCAGTCAAAGTCGCTTTCGTGACAACGAAATTATCCGGGATAACTCCTATTAGATAAACCATCTGATTAAAGGCGTCCTCGGTGGTTCCGTCACTTTGCCAGCCGGCCCATTCGTTGAACCCGAACGGCTGGAAGAATACCAATTCAGAAAGGACGCCAGAACTACCAATCATTGTTTGCCCATTCGGCAACGTAACAGGTTGCGTTACAATCCCACCGACACTCGGGACGCCATTATGCCGGGCAATTACATATTTATCAGCACTGTTAAAATTGATGTTTGTCACCCATACAGGGTCCCCAACTTCTAAGCCATAAGCGATATCTGGATTCACTGGAATGTTCGTGGCCGCAGTTGTTGATCCATTGAGGTAGACGTCTGCAACCGATAATTCCCCGCGGGCGCCGCTCGGTGTAATGGATTTAATGATACCGAAAGAAAACAATTGCGGAATCCCCATTTTGGTAAGATGTTTGCTAATCATCTTGTTTAGAAGTTCCCGCAAAAATTTGTTCGCTTTCGCGTAGTCTGCATGTTTGATTTGTTTCGCCACTTCACCACCCCCTAACTCGCGAAATTCCGAACCTGCCATAGATAACCGGTGTGATAGCTTTGCGACTGGAATCCGATGGGCAACGTAAAGGACGTTACCTGATATTTTCCTGTTGTCTCGTTTCGCGGATCTTCCACTTCATAGACATCATCCAAGTCCATAAATGGGATCGGGAAGCATTGGAAGTTCAGTTTCTCCATGACCTGTAGCCGATTCTTGTACTCATATTCAGCCCTGGCCTGCGCCAAAGCTGCCGTTGTAATCTGCGGATCTGCGTTCCCGTTATTCCAAAGGTAAACGCGCCGGCCGATTTTTTGAACCGCCGTTGGGCTATTGGGATCTGTATCCTCCATGGTGTAAGAGACTAGAGAGGTTTGCGTGGAACCCCCATAAACCTGGATATAATTTGCCAAGTCAGAATCATCCATTTGTCGCTGTGCACCGGCATAAAGCGTGAAACCTCCGTCTGATGTCAGGCTGAGGCTTGGCACTGTTGTGTTGGGATCAATGGGAGCATGCAGCCTCAAATATCCGTCCACGTCGTAATAAATCTCCCAAACCAGAATATTCGCCAAGTCAGAGATGACCTGGCTATAGGCAGTTCCCGGCGCCCAGCTCATGTCATAGGGAACGGTTTGTTGACCAGTTGTGCTATCCAGGTTAAAGAGAGTCTCAGCATTGACCGCCGTCAGAACAGATTTAATGGAGGTAGCAATATCCGCCCCTGTTTTAACATTCACAGTATCCGTGCAGGTCCCTAGAAAATCCATTTTGTCTCCGCCCTGAAACTCTACTTCATTCTTGACGGTTCCCGTGGACTCTGAGTCTGCTATAGGCATCGAACAAGGATAGACGCCCAAAGGGATCCACTCCCAATCTCCGTTGACCCAGACTCCGAAAAAGGGTTTGAAATACTTGTCCAGCCAAATGAGATTGTTTGGCCCCCACGTAAGAGCACCGTCAATATTGGTCAGTTTGATATCGAAAGAACGAACCGTGAGTTGCGAATTATCCGCGGTAATCTGCCCATCGAATATCTCCTTACTGAATTCTTGGAGCACCTTGTAATTGTGGTCCAAAACTTGGAGCTTCGCGTTGAACAGGAATCGACCGCCTTTTTGATAAAGCTGCAGAAGTTGTGGAGAGATATTGATCATGAACCCGTCACCCCCAATTGATGAAAAGCTTGCTGTGTGAAGTCAGTAATCGAATCCACAAAGCTCGCCGCATCATCCACATTTGGCAGGCTGATATCTCCAGTGAATTGATAGGTAATGCTCTTGGCCGTAGAGGGAAAAGAAAGCCCGGATAGGATATCCTCCATTGTTACTTGTGGCACTACATATTCGCCTGGAGTCAGCACAGCAGGAACGCTATCTACTCCGGGAATGCCTATGTTCTCGGGCACCTGACCGCCTTCGGCATAGCGGATATATTCCGATGGCGGAGGACCCATGGCTTTTTCAATTTGGCTAAGAGATTTGCTGGGAAACATCTTTTCAGCGTTTCTGACCATTGGATAATAATTGAGCCATGCTGGGTTTACCATTTCCCCATGCTGGTGTGCTAATTTAGATAGGCTAGAAGAAGCGCTATTCCCGGCTCCGGCAAGTTTATTCAAAGCATTCGTAGCCCCGGATGTACTTGCTTGAACAGATATTGTCACAGGTTGTGCCTTAATTTGCCTGAATACCGAATTCACGTTATTGACGAAACTCTTAACCTGCGACAGGCCCTGATCCAATCCGAACTTCTGATTGAAATTGATAGAGATATTAGTATCCGCCAGAGACTTGAACTGACCTTGGGATTCCGTAATGAAACTCCCAATAGCTTTGCTTGCTTGCGTCAAACCGAGTTTCTGCGCCACATCCTGTCCTTGTGCAAGGTCTGGAAGCTGGATCTGGTCCAGGTCCTTATTCATGGTTGCTGCAAAGCTCTGCGCGTTCTGCAGGGATTTTGTGAAGCCTTGTTTCAGAATCATATCCTCGGCTTCGGTATTTAGGTTGTCCTGCTGCAGCAGATAGGTCCAATAATCGTCGAGTTGTTGTTTTTCCGTATCATAGGTGTTCTGTAGATTTGTGACTTCGGTATCTAGCGCATTCTCTTGATCTTGCAATTGCTGAATCTGTGCATCCTGCTTTTGCTTGGTAATGGCATCCTGCAATTGTTCGTTGACCTGTTCATACTGACTTTCATCGTAGGTATAGGTCACATTCCCGTTGACGTCGATGATCTGTTGATTCTTCTGGCTGACAATGTTCGCTAATTGCTGCTGAAGTTGAGTCACACTATCCGTATCAGATTGGGCAGCCCATAGATTCTGCAGCGCGGTAATTTGATTCTCAATGGCGGTTTTCTGATTGTTGAGAGCGTCAATTTGGGGCTGGTAGATGTTCTCTAACCGCTGTTCCTCAATTTTCTGTTCATCGGTATAGCCTTGCTGCAAAAGGTTGGTAATATCCGTGACCATGTCCTCAGTGGCCGTGACCATTTGCTCCTGGTCTTGCTGGATGGCAGAATCGTTAGATTTCACGGTGTTCGTCAAAGTCTGATATTCGGACTCCAGGGATTGCAAGGCATTCTCATAGTCGGAAGCCGACATTTTGCCGGAATTGTAGGCATCCTCAACCAAATTGATTTGGTGGGTCAATTGCTGCATCATATCGGAAGCCGAAGAATTCTGAGCGGTGTAGGCTTGGATATTCTGTTTCAGGGCGCTCATTTCGTCACTGTAGCCCGCGGTAATCGTCTTAACTGCCTGAGTATCATTCACGTTGTTCTGGAGCGCCGTAGAGGCATTCTGGACAGCGGTTTGATAGGCTTGAACTGCAAATGTCGACGCATCTACAGTAGCTTGAAATTGAGCCTGTACACCCTGCATATAGTCAGCTAATTGCGAAAAAGTCTCCATTTCATCAGCGGAATCATCATTTTCAGAGCCTGATCCAGATCCACCGCTACTTTTGGTATTTGGATTCAACGTACCCGATCCGGAGCCAGATTTTACTTTGGATAAATTGCTGTTAGCTTCTTTCGTATATTTTGCAATCATGGCATTGTATTGATTAAGAGATTTCTTGATCTCATCTTCCTGAGATTTTTGTTGGGACGCTTGTGCTTGACCTAATTGTTCTTGGAGGGAACTCCTCTGTGCTTCTAATTGTTTTAATGAATCCGTATAATTATTGCCCACATATTTTGATATTGAGAATGCCTTAGAAACATCAAACCCATTTTCAAAAAGAGCTATAATTGGATTTGAAGAAATTGCAGCCCCAATGCCTCCACCAGATTGTCTTTCCTTGATCATTTGATTTAAACTGTTCAATTGATCTTGAAGCATAGATATTTTTGTATTTTGCGGATGAGATATATCGTTTATTGCATTTGATACAGTTTGGAAAAGCGCTAAAAATGCAGCCATTCTTCCCATTGTTGCTAATACTGTTGCACCAAATCCAGCTACCGCAGATCCCATCGAAGACATTGCAGCCTTAAATCCTTGTGTTTCGTTAATAGTTGATAAAATCCCAACATTTAAACGTAATTGAGTCGCCAAAGTAGAATTTGCTATAGCATTATAAGCCGCCATTGAAACTTTCCATGCAACATATGCTTCAGCTAACTTGGCTCCTATTGAAATCCATTTTTGAATTGCTCCCCAATTATTACTGATAATCTGTGTACCTTGCCTCATTTCAGTCAAAAACGAAATAAAAGCAGGCATAACTTTTTGACCAATTGTATTTGCAAGCACTTCAAGAGATGCCTCAGTCATTTGAACTTGCTTTGTGGGAGATGTCATTGCAGAAGTGATTAACTGTTCCTGCTGTTGAGCATTCGCTTGCTCGATGGTCTTTAAGGCTCGTTGATATTGCCCTGTATAATCATCAAGAAAAGCTTCTAAGCGTCCATATTGATATTTCCCCCCAGCTAATACAGTTGCAAAATGTTGCTTTGCTTCATCCGATAATTTAGGCCACATTCCTTGCAATTGAGTAAGGATCTGCACGCTATCTTTCATGTCTCCGTTTGCGTTATAAACCTGTATTCCCAATTGTTTTAAAGCATTTGCCGATTTGGGGCTTGATAGAGTATTATCGATACTTTTCCAAGCATTACCTATTTGTTGACCACCTTGAGCAGTCATTTGAGCCAATGTAGAAATGGCTGCAATTGATTCCGCAGAGCTTGCATTCATCGTTTTAAATGCAGAACCAGAACGTTCAATTGCAGTCATTAAATCAGTACCGGTGACTTGGAAGCTATGAGCGGCGGCAGTTATTTGAAAGATTGCCGTTCTTGCCTGATTTACATTAAGACCAAATTGGGACATTAAAGCTTCTAATGAACTTACAGCGGTTTCCACGGGAACATTATCGACAGCATACATTTGCAGTGCTGCATCCGTCGCTGTGACGATGTCTCCAACATCTTTAAATTTTCGGCCCACCATTGACATGGCATTTATGACGGTATCAAGATTCACGCCATAGGTCTCAGCCATTACACCTGCGACTTGTTGCAATTGTTGTAACATCCCATTCAGGCTTCCGTACCGCTGAATATCCGCCTGATTCGGGGCCATTTCTAATACCTGCTCTAATTTTGTCATAGATGCCTGTGCCTGTTCTGCTGCCTGGGGTATCTTCATCAATTGGCCTAGCAATGAATAAATTGCCATTCCACCAACCATGGAAGTGGTCATATCGGCAATATAAGAAGGGTTAAACACGGAATGACTAGAAGATGAGCTTGCACCTGCACTATTAATTGAATTTAATTGTGCAGCAGCATCAGTCTCATATTTAGATAGCGTTTTAAGCAGCGACGTCTTTTTATCAATGTCCGCCTCAAAACGTTCGCCGTCTTCGGCGTAAATTGTGAGCAATCTATCAAACGCTTCTTGTGCAGTAACCGTCTGCTGATCATATAAAAGCTTTGTTTCTTTAACACGTTGATCTACTTGAGCGTAATAATCTGATGTCTGTTGACGTTCAATTTGGGCTTGATGGTTTGCACTTTGTTGTGCAAGCTCAAGATTGCCAGATTCCTGCTTAACGATTAAACCTCTTGCATTATCTAATGCCTGCCGAAGCGTATCAATGTTTTTTGCATAGTTTGGGTTCGCAACATTAAAGTCATTTACATATGATCCCTTGAGTGAATCTAATTTGTCATACAGTTGTTGGGCGTCTACAAGGCCCTCTTTAAATTGTAGATTCAGATTCCGTATTTGCTCTTGGAGTGTCCGCATTGCTCCTGTTGCGTCTGCTATATATTGCTTGCCTCCCGATGAGGATGTAGCAAGCATTTTACTCATTGGATCACCCGATGCCTGCATTTTCTTCATAGCATCCTCATAGGATTGAGTCATGTTTTGCATTGCATCTTCAAAAGGTGAAATATCCGCAGATAGTCGCGCCGCGACCTTATCAACGATATTCCCATTGTCCGCCATTGGTAGTCGCCTCCAATAAAAAAGCCTCCAATCGGAGGCTAGATAATAAATTTTGAATTGTTATATCTTCTCTTAAATTCGATAAGATCGTCTTTTGTTGTATCATTACCATATATTCTATGGAATGACTTATGTATTTCTTCCAATAGGGGTATTCCCCCATAATCATCATGACGTTTCTTAAGCTCCTGCATGACAAGCTCTATTTCTTTTTCGCTATACTCATGAACTTTTTTCCTATAATTAAGTCCCAAATCATCTAAAATTTCATCCCTGATTATATTAAATGGTTTCGGATGATGAATGTTTAAATTTCCACCTCTGATTCCAGTAACAAAGCATGTGTAATCATATTTTTCAAATGCATTTAATTTCCATTCATCAATTGAATGCCGTAAATAATTATTCAAATCAGATAATCCACCCTTCCAAAAATGCGAGCCATCACCTCTAAACCTATTTGCGTTCTGTTCGTCGGCACATAATCTACATCCTACGCCTCGGTGGAATTCATGATAATTTGTTTGACGTTTTTCCCCAGGATGATAAGGACAAATATAATATAACGGAGTATATGCATTTTCATATTCAGATGAGATTAATTTATATCCCCTATCTCTAAACTCCTGTTCAATATCTTCTATTGTAGGCTTCCCGTGGCCGGCACAATATTCACATCCATGGCCTGATTTCAAACTATAAAATGAAATTCTCGTATCTCTATCAGGATGATATGGGCAGCGAAACCTCATTCTTTCTTTTGAATTGTGATATTCTTTTTCAAGCAACTCATATCCACGATCTTCAAATGTCTTTTCCACTTCATCATAAGTTGCTTTTGCATTTTGCGCACAATATATGCAACCATGTCCGGTTCTAAGGCTCGTTACACTAATATAAGTTTCCTTGTCAGGATGTTTTGGACAACGGAATCTCATTTTCGTCATAGAATTTATATATCTGTCTTCCAATAATTCATATCCATGTTTCTTAAATTCTTCAATAACATCTGTAAATTGAAATTTCTTTGGCATATATTTCACCCCATAACAAGCGGATATGAATAAATGGAGGACATTACTATATTTGCTATTTTTCTCTTCGTAGTCCAGATAATCCGATCAATCCGGATATCCATATAATCAAAGGAACTAACATTGTCTCCCAAAAATCAGAGGATGTTTCAGTTCCTATAATCATATGGTAAATGTTTGTAATAATAAGAATAACACCAAATATAATCCATATTAAACAAAGTATTATCCCGCGTATCCAATTGCCAATAATAACATATCCAAGACCAGGAAATATAATGTTTAAAATTCTCGCTATGTTTAAGCGCTTTTGTTTTAATTCGTTAATCTTTATTGGAAATCCAACGAACACCAATATGCCAACCATGATGATAAACGTCAAAATCATCATAATCCAATATCCGATAAACATTTTATTCATTCATCATCACCTCATTGCTAAAACAAATTATCTTCCAATCAATTTTTATATCAGAATCAATATCATAAAGGAATTTTTTATATTCTTCTAACTCGGATATGTATTTCTCGATCCCCATGCTATTTCATCCTCCATTCATCAGATTATTGTTTTCTACTGCTGCTCTTTTGACAACTCATTCATCGTCATGTAAAGTGTGTCTCCAGCATAGTTCCCTGAATCAACCTCAACCTGTTCTCCTCCGGAATCAAATTTTACAACGTAGACTTTTGCACCCGTCTTCAGTTCTATGACATTCCCACTGTCTATGAGTTCGGTCAAATCTTGTTTATTCCCTTGCACAGCATCATTGTACATACGTTTGTATGTATCCTCATCCAAAGCAGCCAATCCAGAACCTTTCTCTGTAACATATCCATAGTCACCTGGAGATGGCATATCTGAAGATGATGAATTTACACTATTATTATGTTTGCTAAGAGCAATTCCTAAATAAATAAGAGTTCCAAATATCACAACGAAAACGAAACCGATAGGGATTAATTTCCGAACGGTAGACACAAGGGTCTCCCCCTTTTTGCCCACAGTCTACCACAATCTACCGCAGATTTCTCCAAATTTATCCGTCTGACTCAAACCTATTGAATAGATTTCAGCCAGAGGGACAAACGTCCCTCATTTCTTCGGCCTGTGATAACCAAGATCCTGAATGGTCAACCGGCGCGGTTCTTCTTCATCTTTAACCTCTCCGCCAGCCAGTTTAATCCGTTCCTTCAAATCCTCATTGAGTTCTTCCAGTGTCATCAATGCCTGATATCGTGTCATACGTCGGATAGCTGCAGGATCTTGCCCATGAATCATGAGTTTTGCAACAACTCGACGCCATTCCAGTGGTTTTCCTTTATTCCGGCTTCTCTTCTTTGGCGGGATTCGGTGTGACAAATCCCAGAAATCGGGTGATATACTGAATAACCTCCTGGCCACCATTTGCCGTCGGAATTTCTTTCAACTTTTCTTTCAATTCTTCATCGCCAAGCCCCGTCGCAACTTTCAATAATTCGTGCAGAGATTTCTTTGCCTTCTCATTCCCGGACATATAGCATCCCTGCAGGTTGAAACGCATGAGCGATTCCCCATAATATTTCATCGCGGGTTCAAGCTCTGCCAGCGAACAAGGGACGCAAGGTAACTGCGCCCCATTGCTGAATTCGAAGGTTTCACCGATGCCTAAAGCATCATTCAAGGAATCATCTGGTTTGTTTTCAGCCATTGATTAGGAACCTCCTTATTGTAGGACGGGTACTGTTGGAATAATGGACACGGCAGCGTTTGTTCCACCAGGATCCAAAATATTCATCTTAAGATCCGTTGAGGAAGCTTTCATACGCTGTTGGTCGATCTCCCAGTTCCCATTCAACTGGCAACGATTCACGATAAACGTACAAGGAACATCCGGGCCACCTTCGCCATCCAGTAACATTGCCGTTGATACGAACCGACCTTCTCCGGGGATTGATGTGGGCATGTAGTCAATTTGTACGCCTGTCGTGGTGTCAAAATAGTAATCAATCGTTACGTTCTTCCCAGCATCCTCTGTTGCAAAAGTGATAGCTGTATCGCTGGCCGCTGGAGTCTTATATTCTCCGGTTGTTGGCGTGTCTGCTGCAGAGGTATAAGCTTGTCCACTACCAACAATGGAGACATTTAGGTTCGTTGCAGATATTGGATGCTCCAATGCAACCGTCCCATCGGCGCCAATTGTGGCATATTGCAGCCATTCGGATACAATTGGTGTACCCGTCGCAGCTTGCTTAAAATTAGCTCCCATGAATGTGGACATGCCATCCAATGGGATTTCCGCACCTTTAACCTCAATAGACGGTTTACGGTCCGCAGGAATCATCCAAACCGGCAACATACTGGAACTTGCATTCACCGTATTCAAAGTTCCGTCAAGAGTTAGGGTGAACTCGTCCATTTTGGAAAACGGGACCTTAATTGCATTGGTGACCCGATCTTTCCACACGCCAAGGCCCACATTCCCAATCGTATAAATCCCCAAACTTCTCTACCTCCTCGTTATCCGATATAAGAGTTGACATCAAAAAACACCCGATGGCCTTTGACACCGACGATTCCTGTCTTAAAGCTGGTGTCATAAGCGAATCGGGCAACATAAATGCCGTGCACGTGCCAGTTATGAAGCAACTTTTGAGCCTGCCCCGCCATTACAGCCGCCGCATTCCAATTGGCTGCAAAGCAATCAATCACGACCTTTCCGATGTAGACTGTTAGGGTTCGCGTGTCTGCAGTTCCAGCCTCGGGATAAAGCAAACAAATAGGGATCGTCTCATTGGTGACAACCCCATCGGTTTCTTGCCCTTTTTGGATGTATGCGGCCTTGTCTGCGATGTCGGAAGTCGGCGTCAAACCCTTAAAGTTGAGGAACGTTGCATCATTAGCAAGCACAGCAAAAATTTGATTTAGGAGGTCTGCAGAATTCATGAATTAGCCTCCTTAAATGAAAAAATCCCCGAATTGAAAAGTTTCGAGGACACCGTTTAATTGATCCATGATAAGGTTTCGGTTGGATTCCAGCGCCGTTCGCATGAAGTGAAGTGGCACCCGCGCCTTGAACGGATTGGGTCCATTCGTAACCTTTTCGGCCCACGCTGCAAACTCCGGATCAATTGCCATCAACCATTCCAGGTTTACGCCGGCCAATTTGCCATAGGTTCTATGAACCTTATCGTCTAATCCGAGATATTGTCCGGCTGGTCTACCGGTGATAGCATCATCATTTGCCGAACGGAGTTCATTCCAATAAGTAGATGCTTTGTAGGAGACCAATTCAGGGTTGTCCTCATCCATTTCTGAGCCACTGCCCCACTCGGCGATAAATGCCTGCCATGCATCGGTTCCCACTTGGCCGGTAACCATGCCATCCTCGGCCATTTTGACCAAACCACCATGAAGCGATCCTCTGACAGCCTCATAAAACTCATCCGATCCAAGGCTGGTTTTTGCATTGGAGAGAATGGTATCACAGAGTTTCTCGACGATAGCCTCTACTTTCTGTTTGAAGGCTTCATAGGCTCCGTCCCCGTCGAAGGAAAGCAATTGCTCTAATGCCATCGCATCAGCTCCTTACATCCGTCTTAACCTGCACAACCGCCAATCCTGGAGACTCAGTAAGGTTTATATCACTCACTTCATAGGGCTTCCCATTAATCACAACGCGGTCCAGCAGTTGAATCCCTGTATCCACTTGGGTTACACACTTGAATACCGTATCCTCCAGCAACAGCCCGTCCTTATAGGGAATCGAACCATTCACATGTTGGATATTCATGGGCACCGTTACTACAGTGTTCCATGTGGTTCCGGTCGGGTTCCCATATTGGTCATAGGACGTGGTTTCTCGTTGGACTGCCGTTTCCGGGTAATTGATGAGGTAAAGTTCGGTATAGAGGCTAAATGGATTGGTAATCGCCGTATCGAGCTTTGCAGCCATGATAAAATATTCTTCATTGGTCGATTCATCTTTGATATAGTCCCCACGAACAACCCCGGAATCGGCGCCGAACATCATGAATCGAACATAGTTGACTTCTTCCGGTGCGATTTCTGTCCGACCTGCTACCCATTGCCCATGCGTTGAAAAATTTCCCGAAGACCGGTATATCGTGATTGAGTCTCCATAGGATGCAACAAGGTTGGTGTAGATGGACGGTAATTTATAAAATCGTGCATACATCAGTACAGCCACCTGTTCTCTTCCATATCCTTCCGAAAATATGGGCCTGTCCGATCCGGATTAGAGAAGTCTTGCTCTTTCTGGGCTTTAGACATCCCACCAGATTCCGGCGCATGTGCAGCCACGGCACGTTGCCGATAATCTTGCGCGCGGGACATCCATTGCTGCGCTCTGGCGTTGAGTTTCAATTGCATGGCGGTCCCCATAATAACATCCGCTTCTTGACTAAACCGGTTCCCAATGGATTCACAGGCAAGTGCGCAGGCGCCATAGAATGAGGATTCTCTCGACAAGCAATAGTTGAGTTCACCGTCTTGTAGCAAAGGATCGTTAACATCCGTGTCTCCGATGACAAACCGAATATGGTCTAAGTCACTGGCGGATGGATCTCCGGAATAAGTTGCCGACATCCTCAATCACCCCTTTGCTTGTTCGGTTTTCTCAATCAATGCTTGTAAATCGGCTTTACTCATCCTCGCAACGCCAGTCAAGCCCAACACTTTTGCCTTTTCCTTCAGATCCTTCAATGTAGCATCCGCCAATTCCGATTCCGCTTTTGTTTCGTCAACTTTGGAATCTGAATCAGGTACATATTTAATCCACAATCCATCCATTAGAGCCTGCAGGTTCTTGATTTTCTCTGCGTCTGGAATGGGATCGCCGGGCATTAACCGGCGACCCATGAGTGTCATAATCCGAGACGCCCGATACATTAGGCTACAACCCCATTGAAAAAGAAGCCCATGTCAGCAGCAACCATCTTCGCATCAAAGGCCATTTCGCCTTCGACACGTTCAGTCCCAGCGCCGCGCCATGGCATTGGAATACGTAACATCCGCTGTCCGTATGCGCCAGCGCCTTCGAGTCCGGTCCAAGAGAAAATGTAACCTGCAGAGGGTTGCTGAATTCCGGGATTCGGTGCCGCATAAGCCAGTAACGCATTTTTCCCCAGAATGAAGGTGTTGCTTTCATCTGCACCTTTGGCGGCGGTGTTAACGACTGCCTTGGCGACCACAACCTTGTCCACTTCGAAGAGCTGAGCGAGCAAGTCCGTAGTCACAATGCCTTTCTGCGTGTACTTGATACGATCCAAAACAGTCGGATGATTTTTGAGTGCCCAGAAAACCGGGTATCCGATTACGAGTACATTAGCATCAAACCCTGTCGTTCCGGCGATTTGAACCTTCGCGTTGGAAATATCATCAATCGGCACAGAAGCGGCATCATTCCACTGGAGAACTTGGCTTGAACTTGGACTTGAAGCGACACCATCAGATTCGTTGGACCATATGCCAGTGTTGAAATAATTTTGTGCCCATACAATCTCTCGCTTCAGCAAGAGTTTCTGAGTCACAAAAGTTGTGGCGTCGCGGTCCGGCATCAGCGGTTGGTCGGCATTTGCCCGGTCATCCTCAGTGACTTCTTTGTGATAGGCCCATTTGGTTGCAAAGTAGCTCGGCGTCGTATCAATATTGTAGTCACCGCCGGCGGATTCTGTACCCGCTGCGCGCTGTTGCGCCTCGTCCCGGAAAAAGTCTCCACGATCATAAATCACATAACGGTCGGATTGCTTTTGCACAGGAACAATCGGAAATACCTGTGCAGCAACAAAGTTTTGCTCATTTTGGATATACGCGACGCTGAGATTTGTCAGCAGCCGGTCTATATGCATTTGTGCCGGTGTCGGCATTGACTGTCACATCCCTTCAAATTTTGTAAAACGCAAATAAGCCGCGCATCTCTGCGCGACTTCGTGTCCATCTGCCAACATTCGCAAATAAGGCGACTGCTTTATGACAGATTCAAAAGCTATTTAATTTTACTTGCGCCTTAGGCGGCGGGAACAGTCCCGAAAGACTTAAGCAACATTGACACATAGTCTCCCGCGGCGGCAGCCCCGCCAATAGCAATCCCCGCGATATAATTTCCGGCGGCAGCAGTTGTGGCTTTCCCAGCGGTATCAACAGTAACTAATGCACCGTCGGCAACAACCGCGCTGGAAACTACATAGGATACGCCTAAAACGCGAACAGATGCAGTTTGACCAGCTTTCGGGTCATTCTGCAAGATCCCTATGATGGGATCGCCTGCAGCGGTCGGCAGAATTGCATTACCTGAACTATCTACCGACACGGCGCAATACTGCGACCCGGAAAGATCAACTGCAGTCGGCAGTGAAATATCCAGTTTCTCAACTTCGAATGCCATTAGTGATTCACCTCCGAACGATATTGTTCATACAGACTGGGATTCTCTGTTATAGCCTCGTTAAATGCATCGTTAAAACTGAGATCCTTGTTCTTTTCGACTTTGGACTTCGCAATGGAAGTCAATTTCTCATATACACCGCCGTCGCCACCATTTGCAGTCTTCCCAACCTCGCGGAAGAGATTTCCCTGAGCAATAGCAGCGTCGGCTTTCTTGAGAAGTTCCTCCACTTTTCCGAATTCGTCGGGAGCCTTTTCGGACAGAGTTTTGAAAACCTTGCCCATCTCTTCCGCTTCCATCGGCAAGCCCTGATAATCCTTTGCCTTAGCAACGAATTCTCGGACAAGGCGTGTTTCTTGTTCAGCCTTCGCGATTTTCTCGGCCTCCTGAGCACGTTTTTCCATTTCCTCGAACCGTTTTTTGACTTCGGTAGACATCCCCTTGAAAATATCCTCGGGTTCCTGTTTGCCACCATTGGCCGACTTCTTTAATTCCTCAATTTGTGCCTCCGCAGATTCGGCGCGCTTCGTCAATTCCGAAAATGCTTTCTGCACATCTTCCGGCAGACTGTTCAGATCCAAATTGTTTCCCTCCTTTGATTTTTGCGTGTGTGTATTGCCGTCACCCGGCATTAACTTATCCATCATGCCTTTCAGTTGACTAAGGATGTCTTGTTGTTCTTTGGTCAGCCCCCCTTTTGCTTTGACCACCCCGACAGCATTGAGACGATCTGTATAATCCTTTGTCGCTTGGTTGATTAAGGACTCCCTATCGGTTGCACCCGGATCATCCATAATGGTATCAATGGTATTTGCAAGCGCCGCTGTAAGAGCAGCAAGCACCTGATCGGAATACGTATCGTCTTGCAACGAATCAATGAAGGTTTGAGCCTCTTTATCATTGGGGTTGGGGTCATATCCTTCACCAACCATCCAATTCTTCAACAAGCTCACAAACCCACGATGTTTTCCAACCGATTCGGATTTGACGGAACTCAATGCATTCGTCAATGATGCGCATTTTTCCACCGATAACATTGAGGAAGTGGATTTATTGGTAGGCGACGAAGGAAAGTTTCCACCGGCTTTTGAATTTTTGTCACGGCTATGAAGTTCGTTCGCATATTCGTCATACATCCATTTCAGGTCCGAATGATTCAGTCCAGTCGGATAATGGCCTTGTGCAGCCCATTCCGATAGACGGCGCATTGCCGCCGTGATATCCTTCGTCGGATCTTTCTTCATATCGGATAAGAACTTTGATTTCACTTTGTCGGAAAGCCCTACATATTTCGGTTTCTTAGTATCTTTTTGAATAGGATCCATGTTGTCACCTCCTTTCAATTTGACGATCATCACTTGTGCTTTTGGGTTCGCCGGGTCATCGACAAGTGAGCCTTCTTTCACCCGTAAATGCCGTAATCTATTCAATCCTCCACACCTCCTTTGTCATTCCGTGACTTCTTCGCGGATCGCATATCCGCCAAATGAAAACGATCCATATTCACCACTTTTCACTTTGTCCCACACATCGTCATCATCAATATAAAATCCAACCCACCAGCCAATGGGTAATGTTCCTTCAGGTATGCCCAAGGCTTCCTGCTTTTGTTGAGTAAACACAATAGATTCAACCATGGTTCCAACGCCAATGGTTTCATGCATCTCGCCAGCCTGACGAGAATTCAGCACAAAGTCATATGCGGCAAGCTCCAATTCGTCTGGTGTAATGGTATCGCCGTGTGCATCTTCAATGAGGTTCCCATTTTCATCTTCACTGACAGATAGCCATCCAAAAACCAGGTGTTCATCTTCGTTCATTTTTTCTATCTTGACTTCCACTTGCCATTCGTCCGGCACCTTATCTCACCTCCGAATACAGCACCACACAGCGACAGTTTGTATGCGCCCCTGGCGCATTAAAACCGCTCGGGAACAATTCATCTCGTCCCACAATCACACCGTCCAATGGCCCGCATAAGGGGCACACGCGCTCATCGTGCATTGTCACCCATTCTTTGTTTACATTGCCCAGCAATCCTTGGCTCTGTGCTTGAGCCACCGCCTGACTCGATCCCTCATTGTACGCATTGGATAATTCCGTCCTCGTTATGGTTTGTGCCCGGTACCCCAATGACTTTCGGGCGTATTGCTGTGCTTTTCTCAATGCATAATCGGCCTTCGCACCTTCGCCACGAAGAACGTCATAATATCGTTCGATTGCTGCTGCTTGACGCGGCGTAACCCCGATCATTCCGTGAATGAGTTGTGCCAATTCATCGGCCCCATAATCCAACTTGGATGCACCGGAAATAGCCTGTACCACGCCGTTTACCTGTGTTCTAGTCAATTGATCGGCCAATTGCTGAGAACGTTCTGTGAGCCAAAATAGAACGGTTGGCGAAGCGGTGTTAAAGCTAAATGATTGCAGGCTGGATAGCTGACTTTGACTTGAATGCTCCATTGCGCTGATATACAGAGGCAACGTGACATTTTCAACGAAGGTTTGATAGGACGTATACCAACCGGTATAAAGATCAATCAGCAACATTCCATGATTGAGCTGTTTCTGGATTGTCTCAATGGCAACTTGTTCCCGCTGCTCTGTCCATAATTTTTTTAATGCCCGAATGAGTTTGGGCTCAGCCGTTGACAAATAAGCGAGAATTGCGGTCAACATGGCCTCTCGCCGTTCATCTTTGCTATCCGTTTTGCGAACGTAAACAAATTCGGCCGGCATATATAAAAGGCTCATTCGCCCTCACCGTCGCCCTCCGGCTGTTCAGGCAGTTTTGCCACGGAACGTAAATATTCTTCTAATTCTGGCCCAGGAGTTAATGCTCCAACTTTCATCAACGTTGAAATGAAATTGCTCATTTCTTGCAGGTTGGGTGCGGTGATTTCACCGTGCTTGAGCATGGGTAGATTTTCCTGTGGTAGCGTCGGATTGAGTGCAAACAACCGTGGTATCGCATACCGATTGAATATCTCTTCGATCATATCCAGCCATGCCCGGATTGCTTGGAGAAAAATGTCTGATTTACTCACAGCCAGTGCCATTGAGCCAACCTGTTCATGCCCGAGCAAAATAAAATCTCCCAGTACGGTCATAGCGATTCGCTGGTCATAGCGCTGAATGATTGCATTGACATCCATCTGCCGCCGGCCGCCGGTAGTTAATAGTTCAAACTTCCAGCCATCAGGCATTGTGATTCCTTCTAATTCATCTCGGCGCACATTTTGCACTAAATAATTTGCTTGCTGCCTCAGCTGAACCATTTCGGGATCATTTGAATTCCAAATATCTACATCCTCCGGAGCGGTAATCATTGGTAAGCCAGCAAGGTCCCGTTCTACTCCAATTCCTTCGATAACTTCCATCCGCTTTTTGAAATACCAACTACGGTAGGCATTCCGAAGGATTGAGCGTCCCTGGGGATCTCCGCGATTTGTGCGCGTCCGGAACAACAAGCTTTTCTCTATAGGAATGAAATTTAATTCATAATTTGGGGGTGCGGACTGCCACATCCCTTGAATGCCGCCAGATTCATCGAATTTCCAACGAATCAATGTATGCTGCGCACGAATCGGGATCTTCCGCCAGCCGATTAAGCCATCATTAAACTTGCTGCTCTTGGTTGGATCATCGTTTTTCCCCATGCGGCGTTTATATACGATTTCGTGGTAGCTCCAGCCATATTGCAACATGCTCAACACTTCGGAGATTAAATCAGCCCAGGTATGACTCATATCCCCCATACATGACTCGATAAAATCTGCTGCATTTACA
>Ga0187809_10000645_pt1 | contig 17815 bp, 16 predicted proteins | sample NC_wetland_sal_i_8_FD_132415 | JGI IMG/M metagenome (GOLD analysis project Ga0187809, IMG submission 132415) | Wetland sediment microbial communities from Neuse River Estuary, North Carolina, USA - ASW_4 | ecosystem: Environmental > Aquatic > Freshwater > Wetlands > Sediment | place: USA: North...
CGAAAGAGCCTCAGCCTGCCTTTTGGGGAGCCTTCTTGTCGGCCTTGAGCTGCTTCCAGGCGTTCTGCTGTGAGAGCATCGACCTGAGATAGGCGACGTTGGCCGCCGCCTGGTCTGGCGAAAGCTCGGCGCTGGCGATCTTTTCCGCCTCGTCGAACCGTCCTTCCAGCCCGACGACGAGCGCCAGGTTCTGGCGCACCCGGCTGTCCGCGCCAGGCTGCGCGGCCGCCTTGCGCAGATAGCTTTCCGCCGTCTTGAGATCGCCCTTGAGAAGATAGGACATGCCGTAATTGGACAGGACCGACGGTTCGTTGGGCTTCAGCATGAGCGCCTTCTGGTAGAGGGCCCGCGCCTCGTCCGGCTTGTCGAGCTGGTCAAGGATGGCGCCCTCGGCGGAAACCAGCCGCCAGTCGGGATATTCCGGCGTCTGTGCACGGCGGATCGCGTCGAGCGCCTGATCGAGCTGCCCATCCGCCGCAAGCGCCTTACCATAGGCGGCAAGCACCTGACGGTCCTTCGGATAGGCGATGGCCAGCTTGCGCATCACCGCGAGCGACTGGTCCGTGCGGCCCGCCGCCTGAAGCGCGTCGGCGTAGCCCGTCGCCAGGCTCTTGTTGTCGGGATCGGCGGCATAGCGCTTGCCCATGCCGACGAGAGCGGTATCGAGCTGCTGGGACGACAAGTCATCCACGGGAGCGGACGAGCTGGCGCGCGTAATCGAGCCCGTGGTGGTGTTATCATGGGCGCAGGCCGAGACGCTCACTGCCAACGCGAGCGCAACGGCGCTCAAAGCGTTTCGTCTGGCATTCCTTCCCTTGAATACGACCGGCATCGGAATCTCCGTCTCTCAGCGCTGACGCGCCTCGTCTTTTCGACCCCGAGAAATATTCTGTTAACCCTAACGGAACGTTAAATACCTCGCGTCACTGGCTTGCCCTCGCCATGGAATTGGAGGAAGTCTGACGCCCGGGCGGCGGGCGGCGGTTCGGATTTTCAGGTGCTAGCGGCCGCGCCGAGACAAAAGGCAGGATTCACGAATGGCAGTTGAACTCGTTTCGCAAAGACCGGAGGCCTCACGGCCCGTTTACCTCATCCGCAAGGGCAGGCTCGAGGAAGCCGGGCTCGCTCCTTCGGTGATGAACTGGGCGAAGGCCAACGGCTTTGACGGCCAAAGCGGACGCCTGCTGACAGTTCCCGGCGCGGAAAATGGCCTCGAAGGCGCGCTTTTCGGATTGGGAGACGATGAGGGCGGCTTTGCGCCGCTTGCGACCGGCGCTCTGGCGAAATCGCTGCCCGAAGGGGATTGGCATTTCCCGACGCCGCCGAATGAGCCGGACCTCGCCGTGCTTGGTCTTCTGCTCGGCGGCTATGAGTTCGACCGCTACACGAGGAAGGGCGCGCGCACGATCCGCTTTGCCGTTCCGAACGGCTGCGATGCCGCGCGCGTGACGCGGCTCGCCGAAGGCGTTTGCCTCGCCCGCGATCTTATCAACACGCCGACCAACGATATGGGGCCAGCGACGCTCGAAGCGGAAATGAGAAAACTGGCGTCCCGCCACGGCGCCGAAGTGGAAGTTGTTCTCGGCGACCGTCTGATCGAAGCCAATTTCCCGATGATCCATGCCGTCGGCCGCGCTTCCGCCGAAGCGCCGCGCCTTCTCGATTTGCGCTGGGGCAGGGCCGATGCGCCGAAGGTCACGCTTGTCGGCAAGGGCGTCTGCTTTGACACCGGCGGCCTCGATATCAAGCCGGCGAGCGGCATGCTTCTGATGAAGAAGGATATGGGCGGCGCCGCCAATGTGCTTGGACTGGCCTCCATGATCATGGCGGCGAAGCTCGATCTGCGCCTGCGCGTGCTCGTTCCGGCGGTCGAAAACGCGATTTCCGGCAACGCGTTCCGTCCGGGCGACGTGTTGAGAAGCCGCAAGGGCGTCACCGTCGAGATCGGCAATACTGACGCGGAAGGCCGCCTGATCCTCGCCGATGCGCTCGCTCTCGCCGATGAGGAAGGGCCCCAATTGATGATCGATATGGCGACGCTGACCGGCGCGGCGCGCGTGGCCCTCGGCCCCGACCTGCCGCCCTTCTACACGAATGATGACGCGTTCGCCGCCGAATTGGCCGAGGCGTCGCGGCGCTGCTGCGATCCGCTCTGGCGCATGCCGCTGTGGGCGCCTTATGATGCGAAACTGGCCTCGAGGATAGCCGACATCAACAATGTCACCTCGGACGGTTTCGCCGGCTCGGTCACGGCGGCGCTCTTCCTGAAGCGCTTCGTCGAAAAGACAGCAAGCTGGGCGCATTTCGATATTTACGGCTGGAATCCCGTCGATCGTCCTCATGCCCGGCTCGGCGGGGAGGCGCAAGGGATCCGCGCGCTTGAGGAACTGCTGGCGAGACGCTGCCGATCTTAACCTTCAAAGCAGGAAATCTTAGCAATTGAACGGTACGGTTCCGAAACGATCGGAGGCGTATCGGCATGACTGTCATCTTGCGCCCAAGCCAGGCGCTTCGTCTGTGGCAGCAGGTTGCGGTGAAGGAGGTTCTTGCGGAGGCGCACGATCTGTCGCTGCGGCAGGTGGCGATCCTTCTAACCGTCTATCTCGACCCGCCTCCCCATACCGTCCGCGGCCTTGCCATGCGCCTTGGCGTCACTAAGCCTGTGATCACGCGCGCGCTTGACACGATGGGGGCAATGAAGCTTCTCTCGCGCCATCGCGACGAGAAGGACCGCCGCAACGTGCTCGTGAAGCGCACCGTCGAAGGCGCGCTCTATGTTGAGCGTTTCGGAGACGTCATCATCGCCGCGGCAGCCGGATTGCCGATGTGAATGATGTGATTGACCTTGACCGCCGCCTGAATGCTTTCCGCTCCGATCTCGCCGATGCGCGGCTGGGGGAAACAGTGGAGGCCGACCATTTTGTCGAGGGCGCGCCGGCGCGGATTGCTGTCGCGGTGGCCGACTTGCTTTCCGAGCCGGCGGAGGGAGCAGGACTCGATACGCAGCTTCTGTTCGGCGACGAAGTCCTGGTTTTCGAACGCTCGAACGGTTTCGCCTGGGTCCAGGCCGTTCATGATTCCTATGTCGGCTATGTCGCGCTTTCCGCGCTAGGGGAGCAAGCGTCTGCTCCGACCCATGTTGTTTCCGTGCCTCGGACCTTTATCTATCCTGGCCCTGACCTGAAGCGGCCGCGGCGTGATGCTCTTTCGCTCGGTTCGTCTGTCAAGGCGGTCGATCTCGTCGAGAACCGCGGCACACGCTATGCCGCGCTGGGTGGCGGCGCCTTCATCATCGCATCGCATCTCGCGCCTCTTGCCGAAAAGGCGGCCGATTTCGTTTCGGTCGCCGAGACGCTGCTGTTCACGCCTTATTTGTGGGGTGGGGCGTCCGCGTTCGGCATCGACTGTTCCGGCCTGGTCCAGCTTTCAATGCGCAGGGCTGGAAAGGCGGCGCTCCGCGACACCGACATGCAGGCCGGAACGATCGGCGAGACGTTCTCTCCGGGAGAGGATTTGTCCGGCCTGCGACGCGGCGATCTCGTCTTCTGGAAAGGCCATGTCGGCATCATGACGGATGCCGAGACCCTTTTGCATGCGAACGGCCACACCATGATGGTGTCGCGCGAGAAGCTTCACGATGCCGTGACGCGTATCGGCTACCTCTACGGCCAGCCCGTCTGCTTCCGCAGGCCATGAGAGGCAAAATGGTTCAGTAGCCGGCTTTTCTATCGACAATATTGGCGAGCTTTTCGCCCCGTTCGAGCGCCCGCATCTGCTCCAGCATCAGCGGCACCAAATGCTCGGGATCGGAACTCGCCGCCGCATGGGGGGTAACGAACATTCGCGGATGCATCCACAAAGGGCTCTCGGCCGGTAGCGGTTCGGTCTCGAACACGTCGAGACTCGCTTCCTTGAGGAGCCCGTCCTCCAGCGCGCGAAGGATATCGGCATCCTTCTGCAATTGTCCCCGTCCCGCATTGATGAGGAAAGCGCCGCCAAGGCCGTTTTCGCGGTGGAGCTTGCCGAGGAGGCCATAGTCGATAATGCCGCGTGTGGCCGGCGTCAGCGGCAGCAACGCGACGAGAATGTCAGTGGCGTTGAGGAAAGGCGTGAGCCCCGATTCGCCATGCCAGGTGGCGACTCCGTCCATGCCCCGCGCCATGCGGCTCCAGCCATTTACCTTGAAGCCGACCGCCAGAAGCGCCTTTGCCGCGGCGCGTCCGAGCTGGCCGAAGCCCATAATGCCGACGGCGATCTCGTTCGCCGGCGGCTGTTGCGGCTCATGCCAGATTTTCCTGAGTTGCTGGGCGCGGTAAAGCGCGCCTTGCCGTTGATGATCGAGCACGCGCCAGACGACATATTCGACCATATATTGCGTCAGATTGTCGGCGACGATGCGCACGATCGGCACATCAGGTATTTCGGGATCGTGCAATATGTGGTCGACGCCTGCGCCGATCGAGAAGATCGCCTTGAGATTGGGAAGCGCGGCAAGAATGCCCGGCTTGTGTTTCCAGACGACGGCGTACTCGATGCTCGGATCGACCGGACCGTCCGGTTCCAATGTAACCGGTCGGCTGGCCGACAGAAGATCGTACCAGCGCTGCGGGTGAAAACCCCGTACGGAAAGAAGAATGCGGTTGGCGCCGGACATGAATTTCCCCCGATAACTTACTGGGCGACGACGCCTTCCGGCGCGGTTTCGGCTTTGAACGCAGCGGCGATCAGAGCCTTCGTATAGTCGGTCCTGGGTCGCGAGAAAATCTCTTGCGAGGTTCCGCTTTCCACCACCTCGCCGTTGCGCATGACGATCACCCGGTTGGCGAGCGCCCGCACGACCTTCAAGTCGTGGCTGATGAAGAGATAGGCGAGGTCATGCTTCTTCTGCAGATTGCGCAAAAGGTCAACCACCTGCGCCTGAACGCTCATGTCGAGCGCGGAGGTCGGCTCATCGAGCATGACGAAGCGCGGATTGAGCACCATGGCGCGGGCAATGGCGATGCGCTGTCGCTGGCCGCCGGAGAATTCATGCGGGTAGCGGAAGCGGGTTGCGGGGTCGAGGCCGACTTCCTTCAGGACAGCGACGACGCGGTCGTCTCGCATATTCGCTTTCAGCGACGGCTCATGGATTTTCAGCCCCTCCTCGATGATCTCGCTGACCGACATACGCGGGCTGAGCGAGCCATAGGGGTCCTGAAAGACGATCTGCAATTCGCGCCGAAGCGGCCGCATGTCGCGGAAGGAGAATTTATCGATTTCGCGGCCGGCAAAGCGGATATCGCCTTGTGACGAAATCAGGCGCGACAGCGCCAGGCCGAGCGTCGTCTTGCCCGATCCCGACTCGCCGACAACGCCGAGCGTCTGTCCCGCTCTGACCGAAAGATCGACGCCATCGACGGCCTTCACATGATCGACGGTGCGGCGGAAGAAACCCTTCTTGATCGGGAACCAGACGCGGACATTCTTTCCCTCCATCACCACCGAGGCGGCTTCATCGGTGGCTGGCGGTTTGCCCTTTGGTTCGGCGGCAAGCAGATGGCGCGTATAATCATGTTGCGGATGGTCGAAAATCGCGCGCGTCGGGCCTGTCTCGACGATATGGCCGCCGGTCATGACGCAGACGCGATCGGCGATACGCCGCACGATGCCGAGATCATGCGTGATGAACAGCATCGACATGCCGTTCGCTTTTTTGAGACGGGCAAGAAGTTCGAGGATTTGCGCCTGCACGGTGACATCGAGCGCGGTGGTCGGCTCGTCGGCGATCAGAAGCTCCGGCTCATTGGCGAGCGCCATCGCGATCATGACACGCTGCCGCTGCCCGCCGGAAAGCTGGTGCGGATAGGCGCCGAGACGTTTTTCCGGCTCGCGAATACCGACCTCGTGCAGCAGCTCCAGCGTCCGTTCGCGCGCCTTCCTGTCGCGCATGCCGCGATGGATTCGCAGGATTTCGCCGATCTGCTTCTCGATCGTGTGGAGCGGGTTGAGCGAGGTCATCGGCTCCTGGAAGATCATTGTTATCTTGTTGCCGCGCACACGCCTCAACCCCTTTTCATCCATTGCGATGAGGTCGGACCCGCCGAAAAGAATCTGGCCGGAAGGGTGGCTGGCGGGCGGGTAGGGCAGGAGCTTGAGAACCGAAAGCGCTGAGACGGACTTGCCGGAACCGGATTCGCCGACCAGCGCCAGCGTTTCGCCACGCCCTATATCGAAAGAGATACGGTCGACGGCAAGGCTGGTGTGCCCGTCCTGTGTGAAGGCGACTGAAAGATCACGCACCGAAAGAAGAGGGGTGTCGCTCAAAGCGCGGCCTCGACATCGGTCTGGCGGAAATCGTCGCCCTTGAAAAGCAGCGGCTCGCTCCGCGCCTTCGCAAGCGCATAGGCAAAGCAATCGCCGAGATTGAGCTTCGCCGGATGATTGCCCTTACCGAAGCGCTGATAGGCTTCGCGGGCGAGGAGCAACTGTTCCTCGCTTATGTGTGCAATCTCGATTTCCGCTATGCGAAAGATCTCATCCAAAGCTTTACTGGTTTCCTTCCCGAGCTTGTCCGCGCGGATCGCCGCTTCGATATAATTGACCGGAGACATGGAAATGTCTTCCACTGTGTCCGAGATCGCCCGGTTGTAGGTGTCCCCGTCGCTCTCCCCGAGTACGATGGCGAGCAGTGCCGATGCGTCCACGATCATGCCGGCAGGCCGTCATCGTCATAGAGATCGGAATGATCACTCGTAACCCCGGGCGGCGGCGGAGGAAGGCTGTCGACGATCGCTCGGATGCGCCGATAGCGCGCCTCCCTTTCCTTATATCGATCGAGACGCGCCAACTTGTCTTCCAGCGCGCGCTCGATCGCGGCTGTCATGCTTTCTCCAGTCTCGCGCGCCAATTGCTTGGCGAGGCGGTGGGCTTTCTCGCTCTTGATGTTCATGCCCATGACCATCTCCATGGTAGAAAACTTGCCTGATTATACCATATCTCATTCCTCACTGGAACGTCTTCCGCGGATCGAAGGCATCGCGCACCGCCTCTCCGATAAAGATAAGGAGCGACAGCATGAGCGCCAGCACGAAAAAGCCGGTGAAGCCCAGCCATGGCGCGTTGAGGTTCGATTGCCCCTGCTTCAGGAGTTCGCCGAGCGAGGGCGAGCCTGGGGGCAGGCCGAAGCCAAGGAAGTCGAGCGAGGTCAGCGTCGTGATCGAATGGTTGAGGATGAAGGGGATATAGGTCAGCGTCGCGACCATCGCGTTCGGCAGCATGTGGCGGAACATGATGGTGCGGTTGGGCACGCCGAGCGCGCGCGCGGCGTTGACATATTCGAGGTTGCGGGCGCGCAAAAATTCCGCACGTACCACGCCGACCAAAGCCACCCATGAGAAGAGCAGCATAATCCCGAGGAGCACGAAGAAACCGGCTGGCAGCACCGCCGCGATGATGAGGATGAGATAGAGAACCGGGATCGACGACCAGATCTCGATGAAGCGCTGGAAGATGAGGTCCGTCCAGCCGCCGAAATAGCCCTGCACGGCGCCCGCCATGACCCCGACGATCGCGGAGAAGAATGTCAGGGCAAGGCCGAACAGCACCGATATGCGGAAGCCATAGATGACGCGCGCCAGCACGTCCCGCGCCTGATCGTCCGTTCCGAGCCAGTTCCAGTTGCCGATCGTGCAACCGGGATCGTCGACGCCTTTCGGATAGCGCTGGCAGCGATCTTTTTTCGAGAAAAGCCAGGACGGCTTCGACGGCGCCGGCGTCGGTATCTCGTTGTTGACCGTCCGGTAGGAATAGCGGATCGGCGGCCAGATCAGCCAGCCATGCGCCTTGATTTCGTCCGAGATCACCGGGTCGCGATAATCGGTCTCCGCGAGGAAGCCGCCGAATTTCGCTTCCGGATAGTCGATGACGGCGGGAAACAGAAGTTCGCCCTTGTAGGAGGCGAGGATCGGCCTGTCATTGGCGATGATTTCCGCGAAGAGCGTCAGGATGAAGAGGACGAGGAAGATCCAGAGCGACCAGTAACCGCGCCTGTTGGCCTTGAAATTCCGCCAGCGCCGCTGGTTGAGCTGTGAAAGGAACGGCCGCTTCACCGTCGCCGTCACGGGTTCGAGCGCCACGCGCGCCTGGACGTCGGGCATCAGACGTCCCTCCGCTCGAAATCGATGCGTGGATCGACCCATGTATAGGTGAGGTCGGAGATGAGGCCGACGATCAGGCCGATCAACGACATGATGTAGAGATTGGCGAAGACGACCGGATAGTCGCGGTCGAGGATGGAGCGATAGCCGAGGAGCCCCAGCCCGTCGAGCGAGAAGATGTTCTCGATCAGCAGCGAGCCGGTGAAGAAGGCGGTGACGAAGGCGCCCGGAAAGCCGGCGATGACGATCAGCATGGCATTGCGGAAGACATGGCCGTAAAGCACCTGCCTTTCGCCCAGGCCTTTGGCGCGGGCGGTGACGACATATTGCTTGCGGATTTCATCGAGGAAGGAGTTCTTCGTCAGCAGCGTGATCGTGGCGAAGGCCGATAGCACCATCGCCGTCACCGGTAGGGTTATGTGCCAGAGATAATCGAGGATCTTGCCGGGAACGGAGAGTTGGCTCCAATTATCCGAAGTCAGCCCACGCAGCGGAAACCAATCGAAGAAGGAGCCGCCGGCGAAGAGCACCATCAGCAGGATGGCGAACAGGAAGCCCGGTATGGCATAGCCGATGATGACGATGGCGCTCGTCCAGACGTCGAAGCCCGAGCCGTCCTTCACCGCCTTGCGGATGCCGAGCGGGATCGAGATCAGATAGGACAGGAGCGTGATCCAGATGCCGAGCGAGATCGATACCGGCATCTTTTCGAGGATCAGGTCGATCACCGAGATGTCGCGGAAATAGCTGCGGCCGAAATCGAAGCGGGCATAGTTCCACAGCATGGTGGCGAAGCGTTCGAGCGGCGGCTTGTCGAAGCCGAACTGCTTTTTCAGCTTGGCGATGAATTGCGGGTCGAGCCCCTGCGCGCCGCGATAATGCGAGTTGTCGCCTGACGCGTCGAAGCTCTGCGCGCCGATATCGGCGCCGCCGCCCGAAAGCCGCTCTCCGGCGCTGCCGCCCTGTCCTGTGATTTTGGCGATGACCTGCTCGACCGGCCCGCCCGGCGCGAACTGGATCACGACGAAGGAAATCGCCATGATGCCGAACAAGGTCGGGATCATCAGCAGGATGCGACGGAGGATATAAGCGCCCATTAGCGCCCTCCCTCCCCCTTGAGGGTGAGGGAAAGGCCTTTATCTTCAATCCTTGCCAATCGCCTTCGCCTTTTTCTCGTCCACCCACCACAGCGTTTCGACCGGGAAGCCATAATCCGGCTTGTTCTCCTTGAAGCCGAACATATCCCAGAAGGCAGTCCGGTGATTCGCCAGATACCAGTTTGGAATCCAGTCCTCTCTTGCGCGCAAGACCCTGTCGAGGGCGCGCATGGCCGTCGTCAACTCGTCGCGGCTTTTGGCTTTCCCCGCGGCATCGATCAGCGCGTCGACGGCGGGATCAGCGGTGCCGGGCAGGTTGCGCGAACTCGGCGTGGTGGCCGCTTCGGAGGAGAAATAATGCGCCAGTTCCTCGCGCGTCGGCGTGGCCGAGAAACTGGCCGCGATACCGACCATGTCGAAATCGAATTTCGACAGCCTTTCCTGATATTGGGCGGCATCGACGAGGCGGATCGAGGCGTCGATGCCGATCGCGCGCATATTGTCGACGAAAGGCTGCTCGACGCGGGTGAATACGGGGTCATTCACCAGCAGCTCCAGCTTCAGCCGCTCCTCCTTCGCGTTCGTGAGAAGGCTGCCCTGCCGTTTCCATCCTGCCTGGTTGAGAAGGGTGAAGGCCTGGCGCAAAAGCTTGCGGTCGCGCCCAGATCCGTCGGAAACCGGCTGCCGGTAGGGTTCCCCGAACACCTCGTCAGGCACTTTGCCGCGCAGCGGCTCCAGAAGCTTCAGTTCGGCGGCCGACGGCGGGCCCGCAGCGACGAAGTCCGATCGCTCGAAAAGCGATTCCGAACGGTCATAGGAACCGTAAAAGAGATTGCGCCGCGTCCATTCGAAATCGAAGCAGAGTCCGATCGCCCGCCTCACCCGAACGTCCTGGAATTGCGGCCGCCGGATATTGACCGCCCAGGCCTGCATGGAAGGCTGCTTTTCGGCTGGAAAGGTCCGCTTGACGACGTGCTTTTCCGCGACGGCCGGAAAACCGTATTCGGTCGCCCATGTTTTCGAGGTGAATTCCTCGCGGTAGAGCACATTGCCTTTCTTGAACGCTTCGAAACCGGCCTCGCGGTTGCGGTAGAACTCGATGCGGATCGTGCCGAAAAGGTTGAGACCGCGATTGACCGGCAGATCCGCGCCCCAATAATCGCTCCGCCTTTCATAGTTGATGCTCTGGCCGGCTCGGAAATGCCCGACCTTGTAGGGGCCGGAGCCGAGCGGCGGATTGAGTTGCGATCCGTCGAACGGATTTTGGGTGAAGAAAGCCTTCGAGACGACCGGAAAGGTCGCGACCGAAAGGATGGTCCGGTCGGATTGCCGGCCGGTGAAGGAAAGCCTTACCTTCGCCGGCTCCTCCGCAACTGCCTCCTTGAGGAAACGGAGCGGCAGAAGCAGGCTCGGGTGCCCCTTTTCCTTGTAGAGATTATAGGTAAAGGCGACATCCTCGGCCGTCAGCTGCGAGCCGTCGGAGAAGCGGATGTTCGGCCGGAGTTTGAACGTGAAGCTGTTGCCGTCATCCGAAATCGTCACGCTTTCGGCGAGGAGCCCATAGATCGCGTCCGGCTCGTCGATCGCGCGCACCATTAGCGAATCGAAGCAAAGCTCCATCCTTGGCGGCGCGTCGCTGTTCGGCACGAAGCTGTTCAGCGTGTTGAAGGTCTCGACATTCTGGTTATAGGCCCAATTAGGCGGCGAGAAATTGAAAAGCCCGTCCTTCGGCGCCTCCGGGCTGGCATAGTCGAAGTGCTGGAAATCGGGTCCGTATTTCAAATCGCCGAAGGCGGACAATCCGTGCAGCGGCGTGCCGCGCTTGACTGCGGCGCGGCCTGGAACGGGAAGGATCGTAGCCGCCGCCGCGCCCCCGCATAGCGCAAGAAAGCTCCTTCGCTCGAGCGGCGGGCTCAATTCTGGCTCGCATATTTCTTGGCGAGCGCGGCTTCCTTTGCCTTGTCGATCCACCAGGAATCGGTATCGACTCCGACATAGGCCGGCTGCTTGGAGGGAATGCCGAACTTGTTCCAATAGGCGACCCAGATCTCGGGCCGGTTCCATTGCGGGATCGTGTAGTAGTTCCACAACAGCACCCGGTCGAGCGCGTGGGTGGCGGCAATCAGATCGTCCCGACCGGTCGCGAAGATCACGCGATTGACCAGCTTGTCCACCGCCGGATCCTTGATGCCCATCAGATTGCGCGACCCGGGCGCATCGGCCGCCGCCGAACTCCAATAGTCGCGCTGCTCGTTGCCCGGCGATGCCGATTGCGGGAAGGTCGCCCCAGCGAGCATGTCGAAATCGAAATTGCGCACGCGGTTGATATATTGCACCGGATCGACGATGCGCAGCCTGGCGTCGATGCCGAGCCGCTTCAGATTCTGGATGAAGGGCGTGGTGATGCGTTCATCCGTATCGCCGCGGCCGAGAAATTCGATGCGGAAGGGCTGGCCCGTCTTGCCGTTGACCAGCTTGCCGCCGCGCATCTCCCATCCGGCCGCTTTCAGGAGATCGAAGGCATGGCGAAGATTGGCGCGCTCCTCCTGCGGCGTCTCGTCGACGGGGAGCTTGAAAGGCTTGGTGAAAACCTCCGGCGGCACCTCGTCCTTCACCGTGTTCAGGATCTCGAGTTCCTTGCCCGTAGGCAATCCGCTCGAGGCCAGATCGCTGCCGACGAAATAGCTCTCGGTGCGCTTGTAGAGCCCATAAAACAGCGTCCGGTTCATGCTCTCGAAGTCGAAGGCGTAGGTCAGCGCTTCGCGTACGCGACGATCCTGGAACTGGGGCCGGCGCAAATTCATCACATAGGCCTGCATGAATTGGCTCACCTGCGCGGGAAGCGATTTCTTGACGACATCACCGGCCTTGAAGGCTGGGAAAGTATAGCCTGTCGCCCAGCGCGCCGACTGGTTCTCCATGCGGAAATCGCTGATCCCGCCCTTGGTGAAGGCCTGCCATGCCGCGTTCTCGTCGGTGAAATAGGTGTAGACGATGCGGTCGAAATTATAACGCCCGTCATTGACGCCGAGCTTGGCGGCCCAATAGTCCGGAACCCGCTTCCAGACAACGCGCGACCCGGGCTTGAAGCTCTCGATCTTGTAGGGACCGGACCCGAGCGGCGGTTCGAGCGTCGGCTGCGTGATGTCCCGATTCTTGCCGGAAGCGTCGGTCCCTTCCCACCAATGTTTCGGCAGGACAACAAGATCGCCCAGAATGTGCGGCAGTTCCCTATTGCCCTTCTGGTTGAAGTGGAACTCCACTTCGTGATCGGAGAGCGCGACGGCGTCCGTTACATTGGCGAAATAGCGCGTATAGACGGGGCTGTTGGCCTTCAGCACCTTGAACGACCAGACCACATCCTCGGCGGTGATCGGTGTCCCGTCCTGCCATTTGGCGCGTTTGTCGATGCGGTAGGTGGCGGAGGAGAAGTCGGGCGGATATTTGAACGCGTCGGCGATCAGCGGGTAGCTGGTGCCGGGCTCGTCGGTCGATTGCCGCATCAGCGTGTCGTAGAGATAGCCGCCGAACTCGTTGAGGCCTGCTGCCGCGGTTCCCCTGACGATGAACGGATTGAAGCTGTCGAAGGTGCCCGTCGCCACATAATGGAAAGTGCCGCCCTTCGGCGCGTCCGGATTGACGTAATCGTAATGCTGGAAGGTGCCGCCATATTTCGACGTGCCGATCAGCGAGGAAACCGTCCGCCATTGATCGTCGGCATGCGCGGCGGAAACAAGCGACAGCGCGATTATGAGGGCGGCGAGCGGGCGTCTGGCGAAAATCATTGCGCCTCCAGGGTCGCGGCTAGATTAGACAATATGATGTCGATGGAAAGCCGCCGCGTCTGTTCATGGCCAAAATATCCGGCCGATAGCAAAAGAGCCGGGTCGCGCCCGGCTCTCTGAATGGATAATCCCGCTTCGGATGACGATTATTTGGTCTGATCGCCTGTCTTGGGCGCTGTGCCCTGGGCGGGAGCCTGACCGTTACCGGTGGCGGATGCCGGGGCTTTGACGGGAGCCTTGCCCTGATCGGAGCCCGAAGCCGGAGCCTTACCATCGGCAGCGGGCGCCTTACCATCGGCCGGCGCCGCAGCTTTCGCGGCATCGGGCGAGGGCAGCGGCTCGGGATTGTCGGAAAGCGTCCTCAGATAGGAGATGACATTGGCGCGATCCTGCGGATCGTCGAGACCGGCGAAGCCCATCGCCGTGCCGGGCACCTCTTTCCTGGGCGAGGTGATGAACTCGCTGATCAGCTGATAAGTCCAATGCTTCTTGCTGTCATCGGAGAATTTCTTCATCCCGGCCGAATAGCTGTAGCCGGGGTGCGAAGCGATCGGGCGGCCGACCACGCCCCAGAGATTCGGCCCGACCTTGTTCGGGCCGCCCTTGGTGCCGTCGTGGCAGGCCTCGCAACGATGGAATATCTGTTCGCCCTTCTTCGGATCGGCCTTGGCGAGAAGCGGCGCGATCTGCACCGGAGCGGCCGGCTTGGCAGCGCCGCCGGCTGCCGCCGTTTCCTCCGCCTTTATAGCGAAGCCGGGCTTTTCCGGCTTGGGCGAGGAAAAAATCGCGTCGGACAGAAGGGCGATGGAAAAGACGACAAAAATGGTGCCCAGAAGAGCGCCGATAATTTTGTTGTATTCGAAAGAATCCATTCTCCCCTCAGCTCCTGCTGCGCTGGACACGCCGAACGGACGTATCTGGCTGAACGCGCCGGTTTCCCGGCCACCTCCCCCGCTGGTTCCCCCCTCGGCAGAAGATCGGCGGGAAACTAGGTCTTTTGCTTCCCTGTTGCAACACCTATAAGGGCCGATTCAAGTGAGACCTTTTGCCACTTTCGCCGTCCATTTTTCGAAATAGTTCGCTCCCATGTCGACCCTCATTCTCATTCCCGCCCGCATGGCTTCGACGCGGCTGCCGGGCAAGCCGCTGGCGGAGATCGCCGGAAAACCCATGATCGTGCAGGTGGCTCTGCGCGCGCGCGAAAGCGGCCTTGGCGAGGTCGTCGTAGCAACCGACACGAAGGAGGTCGCCGAAGCGGTTTCCGCCCATGGGATCGACGCCGTCATGACCGGCATGCAGCACCAGTCGGGTTCCGACCGCATCTTCGAAGCGCTCGGCAAGGTCGATCCGTCTGGGAGAGTCGAAACGATCATCAACGTCCAGGGCGATCTGCCAACGATCGACCCCGCTTCGATCCGCGCCGCGATCGGCCCGCTTGCCGATCCTACCGTCGACATCGCGACGCTCTGCGTCGAGATCACGCGCGAGGAAGAAAAGACCAACCCGAATGTTGTGAAGATTATAGGCTCCCCACTCGTCGGCCAGCGGCTACGCGCGCTCTATTTCACGCGCGCCACCGCGCCGTGGGGCGAGGGGCCGCTTTACCATCATGTCGGCCTTTACGCCTACAGGCGCCGCGCGCTCGAGCGCTTCGTTGCGCTTCCTCCGTCGCCACTCGAGACGCGGGAGCGGCTTGAACAATTGCGAGCCCTGGAGGCGGGCATGCGCATCGACGCCGCGATCGTCGAAACCGTGCCGCTCGGCGTCGATACGCCGGACGATCTCAAACGCGCCCGCGAAATCCTCTCCGACCCTGCAAGGTTCTGACCAGCATGCCAAAGACAAACCTCATCGCCTTCCAGGGCGAACCCGGCGCCAACTCCGACACGGCGTGCCGCGACATGTATCCGTCGATGGAGCCGCTGCCTTGCCAGACCTTCGAGGATGCCTTCAACGCGGTAGAGACGGGCAAGGCCGACCTCGCCATGATCCCGATCGAGAACACCATCGCCGGCCGCGTCGCCGACATTCATCATCTCCTGCCCGAATCGCGGCTTCACATCGTCGGCGAATATTTCATGCCGATCCATTTCCAGCTGATGGTGCTTCCTGGCGCAAGGCTGGAAGGGATTAAGTCCGTTCACAGCCATATCCACGCGCTCGGCCAATGCCGCAAGATCATCCGCAAGCACCGCTGGAAGCCGGTCATTGCTGGCGATACGGCGGGCGCCGCCCGCATGGTCGCCGAGGAGCGCGACGCTTCGATGGCGTCGCTGTCGCCGCGCCTCGCCGCCGAGCTTTACGGCCTCGAAATCATTGCGGAAGATGTCGAGGACACGGACAACAACGTCACCCGGTTTGTTGTGCTGTCGAAGGAAAAATCCTGGGCGGAGCGCAAGGATCCTTCCCGATTGATGATGACCACTTTCGTCTTCCGCGTCCGCAACATACCGGCCGCGCTCTACAAGGCGATGGGCGGCTTCGCCACCAATGGCGTCAACATGACGAAGCTCGAAAGCTATCAGCTCGGCGGAAAGTTCTTTTCGACGCAATTCTATGCCGATATCGAAGGCCATCCGGACGACGCCAATGTGGACCGGGCGCTCAAGGAATTGAATTTCTTCTCTCGCGAAGTCCGTATTCTCGGCGTCTATGACGCGCATCCTTTCCGCGCCACGCAGAGCGAGGACGACTGAGGGCAGAAAGCGAAATTCACCGTCCGTGGCGGCCGGCGGCTTCTATGAGGGCGGCGGCTTCCGGCGAGCGGACGAGGCTTCTTTTGATGCGTTCCCGCCATCGTGGTCCGCGTGACATCGCATCCTCATAAGCTTCGTCAAGATCGGTAGGCCTATCCTCCGCCAGTATGGCCAAAAGGATTTCGGCCTGCCTTAAGTCCTTCCGTGACTTGACGCTGTCCGGCCCCTCGCGCCGCCGGTCCGCCACGATGAGCTTATGGATCGCATAGCGTTCAGGGCGCGGGACCTGAATTAGAATGCCGTCGCGGTACACAGCAGCTGCTTGGATTGGGTCTGAAATGAGGAAGTTCAAGAAATGGAGCGATTGGGCTGAGACGCCGAGCGCCGTCAATTGCCGCAATTCCTCTTCGTCGCTGAAGGAAGGTGTCAGGAATTCAACCAGCGTTTCGCTGCTAGATTGACGCCATCGCCAAACCTTGCCGGGATCGAGACTGGGTACTGGAGCAAAATTGAAACCGCTCAAAACGTCTTCGACCGACGGCATGACGGTTTCGCCGAGCGCCAGGGATAATTTCTCGAAGCTGGCGATATCGATGTCGTTTGTCATCGCCGTCTGGTCGAATGTCAGACGTAGCCCGAGTTCACCTTCATAATTTCTGAACGCGTTAGTGCCGACTAGGACGCCACCCAGACGAAAGAGACCTGTTTTGGCGAGCGCCGCGAGCAGACTCCCCGTCGCGCCGTCAGTCCCTGTGAACTGCTCGCTCCGAAGGAGCCGAACGAGCCGTGCCCGCTCACGACGACGTTCCTCGCGTTGCTCTTTTAGATCCTTGTATTGGTCCAGGCGTATTCGCAGCGCTTCGGAATTTTCTCCGAGATACCTCTCATGGATATCGTTGCCGATGCGATGACGATCGTACCAATATACCCGCCCGCCGCGCTCGCGGGCGGTCGGCGTACCCCTAATGTCGGCGATGGTCTCGTCGAGAAGCAAAGAGACGAGGTCGTGATAGGCTGCCTCGGCTGTCGGCGAATGGCGGCGGAAAAGAATGGTCATCTAAAGTTTGCCACACGGAAGTAAATTTGTGTGGCAAACCATAGCGCCTTTATCCTTGCCACACAAGAACATTTTTGTGTGGCAAGAGCGGGCTGCTTGATGGCAATCCTGCGATTGCGCTTATTCGGCCGCCCAATGGCGGATCAGGAGACTGGCGATGGCGCCTTTTGGCGGGATGGTGATGCCTTCCGGGCTTTCCCCGTCGATGATCCGCCTGACTTCGACGCGGCTGAACCAGCGGCAATCCTCGAGTTCGTCGCCGTCGAGATGAATGTCTCGGTCGAGCGCCTCGCCATAGCAGCCGATCATCAGTGAATAGGGAAAGGGCCATGGCTGGCTCGCATGGTAGGCGACGCGGCCAAGGAGAATGCCGGCTTCTTCGAGCGTTTCGCGCCTGACGGCGTTTTCGATCGTCTCGCCCGATTCGATGAAGCCGGCGAGGCACGAATACATTCCCGGCTGGAAGCGGGGACTGCGACCGAGAAGGCATTTGTCGCCCAAGAGCGCCAGCATGATCGCCACGGGATCGGTGCGTGGAAAGTGCTCCGTCCCACAATTCGGGCAAAGCCGCCGATAGCCGCCGGCCCGCATTTCCGTCCGCTGGCCGCATTTGCTGCAGAAGGAATGATTGGCGTGCCAGGCAAGAAGCGACGCGCCCTGCGCGAGCGCGCCGAGTGCAGCTGGATCGAGCAGCCCCTGCACATAGATCGAACGGTAGTCGATCGCCTTGATGCTTTCAGGCAGGGCGTCGCTGTCTATTCCGGCCGGGACGGCGAGGATGGCCGTTTCGGACTGGAAGCCGAGCAGGACGGCATCCTCCGGCTTTGCCCCGAAGGAAGGCGTTTCCTCGGCTGAGAAATAGGGATCGACTATTCCGTCCCTGAGCTTGAGAAGAAGCCTTCCCTCGCGCATCAGAAGCACTTGCGTGCCGGGCGTGGCGAAGGCGCGCGCGACCATATCCTCGCTGCGGGTTTCGGATTGCCTGTCGAGGGTATTGCCTGAGAAGCCGACGAACTGGCTGGGCTCGCGCTCGGGCGCGTCGAAA
>Ga0187809_10000646_pt1 | contig 17804 bp, 20 predicted proteins | sample NC_wetland_sal_i_8_FD_132415 | JGI IMG/M metagenome (GOLD analysis project Ga0187809, IMG submission 132415) | Wetland sediment microbial communities from Neuse River Estuary, North Carolina, USA - ASW_4 | ecosystem: Environmental > Aquatic > Freshwater > Wetlands > Sediment | place: USA: North...
CCCCACCGCAGCCGCCCTGACTCCCTCCTCCCCCCGCCAACCCCCGTCCACAATCCCACTGGAAGGCTGAAATTCAGGCCAAAGGCATAATTAGAATCGCTGGACCGCGACCAATCCGGCAAAGCTGTTTGGGCTGTATCCGCAGAAGGGCACCATCGCGCCTGGCTCCGACGCGGACCTGGTGCTGTGGGACCCGGCGAAGCGCGTCACCATCACCAACGAACTGATGCAGCACATCATCGACTACACGCCCTATGAGGGCATGCAGGTGACGGGTTGGCCGGTGGCGACGGTGAAAGGCGGGCGCGTGGCGATGCGCGACGGCACGGTGCAGGCGGAACCCGGCACCGGCCGCTTCCTGGCGCGCGCGCCATATCCGCTGATCAAGCCGCGCGGCGTGCTACCGGACGACTTCGACGCATCGCGCTTCGCCTGACTCGCCGTCCCCGGTGAACGGGCCCGATCGTTGACCACAGGTCTGCGCCGGCCAGCAGCGCCTCATGGCGGCACACTCCGACGCAGGCCTGTCTGGGAGCGGGGTGCGCTCGGCCGGCCGGTTAGGGCCGCGACGCGAGCGCCCGACGCTGGCCGCCTAAAAGATTGCCTTCCCGGCCACCAAGGCCAGCACCAGGAAGACAACGAAGCAAACGATGAAGATGAAGAACAGGACCTTGGCGATACCGACCGCCGCGGATGCGATTCCGCCGAAACCGAAGATGGCGGCGATAATCGCGATGACCAGGAAGAACAGGGCGAGCTTCAGCATGGGATCGGTCTCCTTCAAGGGCCGCTGACCGTGGGCGCAAAATGCGAGCCGCGGACCGGAGGTGCCGCCGGGTGGCCCTGAGTGCCCTGCCCGCGACGGGCGGATTGGTGAGATCGGGTGACCGGACGGTCCGCGCAATAACGAAGGAGACTTCGGAAGGGTTTTAGCGGATCCGCTTCAGGAAATCGCGCGCTGGAAACAACCCGGAAAAATCCGTGCGACGATGGCCGAACGCCATGCCATGGAATAGGCCGGGGCAAAGCCGGCCCCCAGGCGGGAATGGGGCGGGCCAACGCCCGCCCCCGGGCTCCGCGTGTTACTTGCTGCCGCTCGCCCCGGACGTGCCGGTGCTGCCGCCCGTGGTGCCGCCGCCGGTGCCCGCCATCGAATTGGAGCCGCTGGTGCCCATCGTTCCGGCGGTACCGCCGACGTTGTTGGTCGCCTGCTCGCCGGCCGTGCTGTTGTGGTAGGTGCCGCTCATGCCGCTGGTACCGTTGCTCATGCCGGAGCCGCTGGTGCCGTTCACGCTGGAACCGCTGGTGCTGTTCATCGCACTGCTGCTGCCGTTGTTCAGGCCGCTGGCGCCGCTGTTCATGCTCGAGCCGCTGTTCATGCTGGAGCCGCTGTTCATGCTGGAGCCGCTGTTCAGGCCGGACGCGCTCCCCGTCGTGCCGAGGTCGCTGCTCGAGGTTCCGGTGGTGGCGGCGAATGCCGGCGCCGCCGCCAGGGATAGCGCGCAAGCCGCCGCCAGCCATACCTTCGCGGATTTCGTGCTCGTCATGACATTCTCCTTGGATCTGTTCTGTGCCGCCCCGCAGGGACGCACGCAAAGAAACAACGTCACCCGAGCAGCGGACGTTGGCCGCAAGCGCGGTCAAGGATCGGGGATTGCCGGAGCGAATCCATGCTGCCGCCAATCGCTCGATTGCCGGCCCTTTCGTGGCGACGCCGCGAGATGTGCAATGACCCCAGCCGCAACCCGGCGGTTTGCCTGACCTCCCCGGTTCAGCGTGCACGCAGCGCGGAAAGGGCCAGCAGCGCCCAGCCCAGCATCAGCAGCGTGCCGCCCACCGGCGCCAGGAACCCCGAGGCGATCCCGCCGATCGCCAGCGCGTAGACCGCGCCGCAGAACAGCAGCAGCCCGGACAGGAAGGCGATGCCGGCCCAGTCGGCCAGCTTGCCGCCGCGGGGTGCCCACAGGCCGCAAGCCAGCAGCGCCAGGGCGTGCCAGCCCTGCATCTGCACCGCGTTGCGCACCATGCCGACGCGGTCAGGCCCCAGCGCCTCCAGCCCGTGCGCGGCGACCGCGGCCATTCCCACGGCAGTCAGCCCGGCCAGGCCACCCAGGCCGATCCACAATTTCTGCATCCACATCCCTTCTTGTTGCGATCCGCGCGGCAGTCGCTTGCCGCCGGCCTGTTCCGTCCCGCGGCCGGCGCTTATACGATGTCTCGCCATGCCACGCGGTGATCTGTTCCCTGAAATCGGCCCGTTCGAGACCGGCTACCTGCCGCTGTCCGACGCGCATGTCATGTACTGGGAGCAGGTGGGCCATCCGCGCGGGCGCCCTGCCCTGTTCCTGCACGGCGGCCCGGGCGCCGGCGCAGGCGCAGTGCACCGCCGGTTCTTCGACCCCGACTTCTGGCGCGTCATCATCTTCGACCAGCGCGGCGCCGGCCGTTCCCGGCCCCTCGGCAGCCTGGAGCACAACACGACGGCGCACCTGGTGCAGGACATCGAGACCCTGCGCCGCCATCTGGGCATCGAGCGCTGGCTGCTGTTCGGCGGCTCCTGGGGCTCCACCCTGGCGCTGGCCTACGCCCAGGCGCACCCGGACCGGGTCAGTGGCTGCGTGCTGCGCGGCGTATTCCTCGGCCGGCCGGAGGAAGTGGACTGGTTCCTGCACGGCATCGCCCGCTTCTATCCCGACGCGCACGCCAACTTCGTGCAGTTCCTGCCGCCGGAGGAGCGCGGCGACGTGCTGGGCGGCTATCTGCGGCGGCTGACGCATCCCGATCCCGCGGTGCACCTGCCGGCCGCGCGCGCCTGGTCGGTGTACGAAGGCTCCTGCAGTACGCTGCTGCCGAGCCCGGAGACGGTGACCTCCTTCGCGCAGGACAGGACGGCGCTGGGGCTGGCGCGGATCGAGGCACACTACTTCGCGCACGACCTGTTCCTGCCGCCGGAGGGGTTGCTGGGCGGCATGCCGGGCATCAGCCACATCCCGGCCGAGGTGGTGCAGGGCCGCTACGACATGATCTGCCCGGCGCAGACCAGCTTCGACCTGGTCGCCGCCTGGCGGAGCGCGCGCCTGTCGCTGGTGCCGGATGCCGGGCATTCGGCGCTGGAGCCGGGCGTACGGCGGGCGCTGGTCGCGGCGGTGGAGCGGTTCCGGCACGGGCGCTGAGCCGGCCAGGCGAGTCAGGGCGTTTGCCGATCGGCTGGCTCGCACGTGCCGAAGGACCCGGTCGGGGACCGGCCGGCGGTCCGCTTGTCCTGTCCGACGCGGCAGTCCTGTGCTGAAATGTCCTGCATGAGCACGATCGATCGCATCGCGGCCCTGGCCGGGCGCCTCGCCCGCGAAACGGCCGAACGGGCCAGGCGAGGCCTCGCACGCTCCGATGCCACGCTTCAGCGGGTCAAGAGCGAGGCCGGTGACCGGCGCGCCATGATGGACAAGGCGCTGCGGGAGAAACGGGCCAAACGCGGCAAATAGGCGGTCCCGCGCCGGCACCGCTACCCGCATGGGCCGCCCGTCACCCGATCGCCGCCCGGCATTAGCGAGTGGGTAACTCCTGCGCGGCACACTGAACCTCCGTGACGTCATCACCTCCGTGACGTCATCACCTCCGTGATGTCATCTCGGTTGGCGGCGGACGTCATCACCTGCGTGATGTCATCTCGGTTGGCGGCGCTGTCGTGTTTGCTGGAATTTGTCGCGTACCTGTGCTGAATCCCGTCCCCCTTGCGAAGGAACTCCCCCCGGTGCGTATTGCCATGATCGGCGGCGGCTATGTCGGCCTCGTCTCCGCTGCCTGCTTTGCCGAATTCGGCATCGAGGTGACCGTCGTCGAGGCCGACCGGCAGAAGCTGGACGCGCTGCACGAAGGCCGCATGCCGATCTACGAGCCGGGCCTGGAAAAGCTGGTGGCGGAGAATGTCACCGCCGGCCGGCTGGCCTTCACCGGCGAACTGCCGCAGGCCGTCGCCGGGGTCGAGGCGGTGTTCATCGCCGTCGGCACGCCGACCCGCCGCGGCGACGGCCATGCGGACCTGCGCTACGTCTATGCCGCCGCCGAACAGGTGGCGCAGGCGCTGACCGGCTATGCGGTCATCATCACCAAATCGACCGTGCCAGTCGGCACCAGCCGCCGCATCGCCGAGATCGTCCGTGCCGCTCGGCCGGATGCCGAGTTCGACGTCGCCTCCAACCCGGAATTCCTGCGCGAAGGCAGCGCGATCGGCGACTTCATGCGCCCCGACCGGGTGGTGATCGGCACCGAGTCGGAGCGGTCGCGCGAGGTGCTGCGCACGCTGTACCGGCCGCTGTACCTGATCGAAGCGCCGATCGTGTTCACCAATATCGAGACGGCGGAGCTGACCAAATACGCCGCCAACGCCTTCCTGGCGATGAAGGTCACCTTCATCAACGAGATGGCGGATCTGTGCGAGAAGGTCGGCGCCGACGTGCACGACGTGGCGCGCGGCATCGGTCTGGACGGGCGGATCGGCCGCAAGTTCCTGCATCCCGGGCCGGGCTATGGCGGGTCCTGCTTCCCCAAGGACACGTTGGCCCTGGTGCGCACCGCGCAGGACTACGGCGCCCCGAGCCGGTTGGTGGAGGCGACGGTCGCGGTGAACGATGCCCGCAAGTCGAACATGGCGATGCGCGTCATCTCGGCCTGCGGCGGCTCGGTGCGGGGCAAGACCATCGCGGTGCTTGGGCTGACCTTCAAGCCGGAGACCGACGACATGCGCGATGCGCCGTCGATCTCCATCGTGGCGCGGCTGGCGGGCGACGGCGCGATCATCCGCGCCTTCGATCCGGAGGGCATGGAGCAGGCGCGCGCCGTGCTGCCGGACAACGTGGAGTACTGCCAGGGCGCGCTGGACGCCGCCACCGGTGCGGATGCTTTGGTGCTGATCACCGAGTGGAACGAGTTCCGCGCCCTGTCCCCGGCGCGGCTGCGCGAGGTGATGCGCGGCCAGGTGCTGGTGGACCTGCGCAACGTGTACGACCCGGCGGCGATGCGGCAGGCCGGCTTTGCCTATCACGGCGTGGGACGGGCTTAACGGTCCCCTCTCCGCCCCGCAGGGCGGAGAGGGACAGGGTGGGGTGGGGACCGAGGAACCACACCGCCGCAGCGGACGGCTGCACGGACCATAGCGTGGCTGGGGTTTCCGGGGCTTCGCGGCTAAGGTCAGAGGGGTTCCTCCACCTCAGCCTGACCTTCTCCGCCTGAGGCGGAGAGGAAAGACCGGAGTCCATCTTGGCCAAACCCGTCTCCCGCTTTGTCTGCCAGTCCTGCGGTGCGGTGTTTCCCAAGTGGGCCGGCCGCTGCGAGGCCTGCGGCGAATGGAACACCATCGTCGAGGAAACCCCAGCCGCCCGCCCGGGCCCCGCCGGCAAGGCGCCCGCCGGCCGCCCGGTCGCCTTCGTCGGCCTGGCCGGCACCGCGGAGCCGCCGCCGCGCGCGATCATCGGCATCCCGGAGCTGGATCGCGTGCTGGGCGGCGGGCTGGTGCCGTCCTCCGCCGTGCTGGTCGGCGGCGATCCGGGCATCGGCAAATCCACCCTGCTGCTGCAGGCCGCCGCGCAGCTCGCCCGTTCCGGCCGGCGGGTGCTGTATGTGTCAGGGGAAGAGTCCATCGAGCAGGTGCGCCTGCGCGCCCGCCGCCTGGGCGTCGCCGACACGCCCATCGAACTCGCCGCCGCGATCAACCTGCGCGACATCGCCGCCACGCTGGAGAAGACCCAAGACGCCGCGCTGGTGGTGATCGACTCGATCCAGACCATGTGGCTGGACAGCATCGACAGCGCCCCGGGTACGGTCGGCCAGGTGCGCGCCAGCAGCTTCGAACTGATCCGCCTGGCCAAGTCGGGAAAATTCGCGCTGGTGCTGGTCGGCCATGTCACCAAGGACGGCGCGCTGGCCGGCCCGCGCGTGCTGGAGCACATGGTCGATGCGGTGCTGTATTTCGAAGGCGATCGCGGCCACCAGTTCCGCATCCTGCGCGCGGTGAAGAACCGCTTCGGCGCGACCGACGAGATCGGCGTGTTCGAGATGACCGACCGCGGCCTGGCGGAAGTGGCCAACCCGTCCGCACTGTTCCTGGCCGAACGCCGCGGCAACATCGCCGGCAGCGCGGTATTCGCCGGGCTGGAGGGCACCCGCCCGGTGCTGATGGAGATCCAGGCGCTGCTGGCACCGAACCCCGGCGGTTCGGCGCGGCGCTCGGTGATCGGCTGGGACAGCGGGCGGCTGTCGATGCTGCTGGCGGTGCTGGAAACCCGCGCCGGCCTGCGATTGAACGCGATGGACGTGTACCTGAACGTGGCCGGCGGGCTGCGGGTAACCGAGCCGGCGGCCGACCTGGCAGTGGCGGCGGCGCTCGCTTCGGCGGCATGCAATCACCCGACGAACCCGGGAATGGTGTTCTTCGGCGAGGTCGGCCTGTCCGGCGAGGTCCGCCAGGTCGCCCAGGCCGAAGCCCGCCTGAAGGAAGCCGCCAAGCTCGGCTTCGACGCGGCGACGCTGCCGCGCCGCGTGGCCCGCGGCAACCGCGCCGTGGCGGCACCGGAAGGTTTGCGGCTGGAGGAGATCGGCCATATCGCCGACCTGGTGGCGCGCTTCGCGCCGGAGGGAGAACCGGACTGATGCGCCGTTCCAGGTGTAGTCAGACGGCCGGCAGCAACGGCCCGCGTGCCGGCAGGTCCTTGCCAGAGGCTGTGGAAACACCCGCCGGGACCGGGCGCCTGGCGTTCGCCATGGCCTGCTCGATCCGCATCTGATCCTCGGGGTCGGGTTCAATATCGCGGCAATCGAAGAACACCCGCGTGACGCCACCCGGCGCCGTTGCGATCGCTATCACCGGCATGGCGAAACCCTCGCTCAGTGGACCGTGACGAACTCGAACCCCTGCTCTGCCGCCATGTAGACGGCGTCCTCCAGCGCTTCGACCGTGCCGAGTGGGGCGCCGTCCGCGCCGTGGAGCTGGAATCCCAGGCCGCTTTCGCCGATGTGAGCCCGGACATAGGCCACTTCATGGACGCCGAGGTGAAGCAGCTGCTCGGGGCTCATTTCGCGCAGCGCCCTGGCCGCCCGGACAGGATCGCCAATCGTCTCGCTGCCAATGCCGATCAGTCGAAGATTCATGTGCCAGTCTCCGGCCGGGCCGCCCCGGTGGTCAGGTTTCGCCGTGGCCGCAAGGAAACCACCGCCGCTGTCCGGCGGGCAATTCGCTTGTGTCCGTACGTATTCGCCGCAGCTCTGCAGGGCGACTGGGTTCCAAACGCGACTGGCGCCAGGTTCTGGAGTCAGCAGAGAATTGGAACCACGGATGAACACTGATGTGGCCGTTCGGATCGGCCTGGACTTCGACCCTGCCGTTCAATCGCTCATGCACCAGGCGGCGCCTGGTTCTTCCAGGTTGCCGGGTTTTTCCCAGGCCGCTCGGCTTCGGTTATGGTGCGTTCACCGCGACCGGCTCGTTCACCACCGCCAGTAACGTCATCACCGCCAGTAACGTCATCACCGCCAGTAACGTCACCACCGTCATGGCCGGCGAAGGCCGGCCATCCACGACTCCTCCGTATGCAGCAGAGAGAGTCGTGGATACCGGCATTCGCCGGCATGACGGCGGTACTGGCGCCACGCCCTCCGCACGCGCCGTCAGACCGGCCGTGTCCCCTTGATCTGCGTGCGGTGCATCAGCCGCCGCGCATTCGGATCGAATGGATCGCGCCGGTGCATCGCACAGCGGTTGTCCCAGATGATCAGGTCACCCACCTGCCAGTCCTGCCTCCAGGTGAACTTTTCCTGCGTCGCGTGTGCCCAAAGCGCGTTGAGCAGATCTTCGCTTTCGCCAACCGGCAGTCCGCAGATGTATGAGTTCAACCGGCGCCCCAGGAACAGGCACTTGCGCCCGGTATCCGGATGCGTGCGCACCATCGGATGCCGCGGACCAGGCACCTGGCTGACATCGGTGATGTTCTCGAACCCTTTGCGCGGCTCACCGTTACTGGAGTGCGTCATCGCGTGGATCGCCTCCAGCTCGGCAATGCGTTGTTTCAACGCTTCCGGCAACGTCTCATATGCCGAGTACATATTGAGGAAATACGTCGCCCCGCCGCTCGGCGGCACCTCGATCGAACGGAGAAAACTGCCGGCCGGCGGGATCTCCACGAAGGAACTGTCGGTGTGCCAGAACGCCTCGCCGGAACCCAGCGCACCGATCGCCTTGCCGTTCTCCACGATGTTGGAAATAACCGCGATCTGCGGCGGCACGCCGGCACGGTTCACCGTGTCCGAAGTCACGCCGTAGCGGTTCTCCACCAGCTTTTCCGCGGCGAACTCCAGCTCGCCGAAATTGCGGGTGAACGCCATGTGCTGCTCGTCGGTCATCGGCTGGCCGCGGAACCGCACCACCAGGTGGTTGTGCCAGGCCGCGAGAATCTGGTCGCGGTCGATCGGTGACAGCTTCTCGCGGATATCGACGCCGCTGATGTCGGCACCCAGGCCGGCATCGAACGGGTGGACTTCAATGGCCATGACGCGTCACTCCGCTGCAAGGCGGCTGGCAGCCGCGGCTTCCTTGATCGACACGCGCCAGTGGATGCGATCTTCTTCCGGCGGATAGTCGCCCGCCGCCTTGTGCACCATGCAGCGGTTGTCCCAGATCACGATGTCGCCGACGCGCCACTGGTGCGAGTACTCGGCGTCCGGTGCGATCATCAGGCCGGTGAGTTCCTCGATCAGGTCGTCGCTTTCCTGCTGCTCCAGGCCTTCGATGTAGATGATCTTGCCGGGGTCGAAATACAGCGACTTGCGGCCGGTATCCGAATGCACCCGGATCATCGGATGGAATGCCGGCACCCAGTCGCGATCCTCCGGGTTGAGCAATTCCTGCGCCTTCTTGCGGCCGCCATAGGTGAAGGCGCCGCGACGGCCTTCCAGCCGTTCGCGGATGCGCTCCGGCAGCGCGTCATAGGCCGCGTACATGCTGGAGAAGTGCGTGTTGCCCCCGGTGCTTGGCACCGCCAGCGCATAAAGCTGCGTCGCCTTGAACGGGATTTCGTCGTACGCGCCGTCGGTGTGCCAACCTTCGGCGCCACGGCGGTAGATCGCGTCGATCAGCTTGCCATCCGGACCATACTTGTTGACGCCAAGCATGGTGATTTCCGGATATTCCGGATGCCGCGTGGATTTCGACGGATGCGGCACGACTTGCCCAAACCGGCGGCTGTAGGCCAGGAAATCGGGAATCTCCAGCTGCTGGTCGCGCACGACGATCACGCCGCAATCCAGCCAGGCCTGGTAGATCGGCGCGAAGCCCGCATCGTCGAGCTGCTTCACGTCCACCCCGGTGATCTCGCCCCCGGAGATTGGAGCCATGCGGCGTATCTGCATTGGACGGTCTCCCTTGATCTTGTTCGGTTCAGCGCAATCGCACGTGATAGCGGAAATGGTCGCCGCGCCCGGCACAACGCCGGTATTCCACCGGTTCGTCGCCGAAGGTGCTGGCAATGCGCTCGATGCGCACGATGGCATCGCCGGGCGCAACCGCGAGCAGGCCGGCTTCTTCCGGACTTGCCAGGCCGGCTGTGAGGAATTCCTCCGCGGCGACGATGTAGAAGCCGAACTGGTCGCGCAGCAGGTCGTACAGCGGATACACGTTGAAGTCCGCGTCGAAGATCTGGCTCCAGGCCGACATGGTGAAATACGAATCGATCAGCAGGAACGGCTCGTCCTGGTGGCTGCGCAGCCGGCGCACATAGGCCACCCGTTCGCCCGGTGCGACCCGCAGTGCCGCCGCGACGCCATCATCCGCGGCGCCGATGCCGCGTGCGAGTTCGCGCACGTGCGGCACAATGGGCGAGCGCGAGTCGCTGCGTTCGTAACGGAAGAAGCGCGTCAAATCGTCGAAGTCGGAGCCAAGCACGAAGGTGCCGCGGCCGGGCTGGCGGTGCAGCAGGCCCTGGCGAACCAACTCGGAAATCGCCAGGCGCACGGTGCCGCGGCTGGCGCCGAACAGATCCTCCAGTTCGGGTTCGGTGGGGATTTGCGTGCCCGGCTTCCACTCGCCCGCGCGGATACGCTGCTCCAGGGCGGTGCCGATATCGCGATACAGCGGCGCACCCGTGCGCGGGAACGCGAGCCTGGCCATGGCGAATTCCACTCCCCAGCGCCCGGCAGGGCAAAGGTATAAACGTTTAGACGAGGCTAGGTCGGGGCGGAGACCACGTCAACACGCAGCGACGGCGTGTGGCCAGCGCGTGGTTCGTCCGGGTCACTCGTGAAGCGTCGGGTGATTTGGATCCCCCTCAGAGGCGGAACGAATGGACGCGATCACTCCCCAACGGCAGGTCCGCCGCTTATCCTTGCCGCCGCATCAACAGCGGAACCCGAATGATGTCTGAACCCTGCGACCTGACCGCAATCGAAGCCCGCCGCCGGATCGGCCGGAAGCAACTCGCTCCCAGCGAATTGCTGGAGAGTTGCATTGCGCGCATCGAGACTGTGGACCACGCGGTCAATGCCATGGTCGCGCGCGACTTCGACCGGGCCCGCAGCGCCGCGCGGCAGGCGGATGATGCCGTGGCGCGCGGCGAGCCGCTCGGCCCCTTGCACGGCCTGCCGATCGGCATCAAGGACCTGGAAGCCACCGAGGGCCTGCGCACCACGTACGGCAGCCCGTTGTTCCGCGACCATGTTCCCGCGAAGGACGAGCGCATCGTCGCCGCGGTGCGTGGCGCGGGCGCGATTGTGCTTGGCAAGACCAACACGCCGGAGTTCGGTGCCGGCGCCAACACGCGCAATGCGGTGTACGGCGCCACCGGCAATCCGTTCGATCCGCAGAAATCCTGCGCCGGGTCTTCCGGCGGGTCCGCAGTGGCGCTGGCCACCGGCATGGCACCGATCTGCACCGGCTCCGACACCGGCGGCAGCCTGCGCAATCCGGCTTCGTTCTGCGGCATCGTCGGGTTCCGTCCCACGCCCGGCCTGGTCGCCAACGAAATGCGCGGGCTTGGCTGGAGCAACCTGCCGGTCACCGGCCCGATGGCGCGTAGCGTGCCGGATTTGTGCCTGCTGCTATCCGCCATGGTCAGTGACGACGCGCTCGACCCGCTGGCCACCACGGTGCATGGCCGCAAAATCCGCCGCGTCGAGGATTTCTACCCACCCGCGCCGGCCGACCTGTCCCGGTTACGCGTCGCGCTGACTCCGGATTTCGGATTTGCTCCCACCGAACGCCACATCGCCGAAGTTTTTGCCGAGAAGACCGGCTTGTTCCGCCATGTCTTCGCCCGCGCCGAGGACGCCACGCCCGACTGCACTGGTGCGGACGAGGCGTTCGAGGTGCTGCGTTCGCTGAACTTTCTGGCCGCGCACCTGGAGAAGGTGCGCAAGCACCCGGACCAGGTCGGGCCGAACGTGCGCGCCAATGTCGAGGAGGGATTGCGCTACAGCGCAGAGGACGTGGCACGCGCCCAGGTGGCGCAGACCGCGCTGTACCGAAGCTGGCAGACATTCTTCCAGGATTTCGACGTGATCCTGACGCCGTCGATCACGATCAGCCCGCGCTCCTGGCGGGAGTTGTATCCGGCGGAGATCGACGGCAAGCCGACCCGCACCTACTTCCACTGGCTGGCGCTGGCCTATGCGGTGACCCTGCCCGGGCATCCGGCGGTGTCGCTGCCGGTCGGACTGGACCGCAACGGCATGCCGTTCGGGCTGCAGATCATCGGCCCGCGCGGCGGCGACGCCTTCGTGCTGTCGGTTGCCGCCACGTTGGAATCGATGCTGGCCGGCGACCCGCGCACCGCACGCCCGATGCCCGATCTTGCGAAGCTGCACGCGGCGCCACCGCTGCGTGACGCGCCGGGTTTCCTGGGGTTCGATTGACCGCGGCACTCGCGGCGCGGCGTATGCGCGACGCCTCGCGTCATGGCCGGGCCTGACCCGGCCATCCGCCCCCGGCGAAGCGTGTGCCGCACCATTACGACCCGATCGTTCCCGGGTAGGTGGCCGGGTCAGGCCCGGCCATGACATGAAGCGTTGCGCGTACCCCGCAACTCGTTGCCGATGATACTATCGCGCGGCACCCGCTTGTGCGCGCAGGAACTGCCGCACCTGCTCGATCGTCCGTGCCTTCAGCTCCTCCGGCTCCCGCCACGGAAACACGGTGGACTGTGCGTTCGGTGCCAGCGCGACGACATCCACCGACGCCGACAACGGATGCGACGGCGTGTCGTCCGGCAGCACCAGCATCGGCGTCCGGCAACCCCGCGCGAAATCCCGCGAAACGCTGTAAACGAAATCCGGCTGCGCCCGGTACAGCGCGTCCAGATACGCCGTCACCGTCGCCATCGTCACATCGGGGCGGCGCTTCAAGAACTCCGGCGCCCACACATCGCGGCCCGAGTTGTACATCACGTCCGGGTTCTCCGGCCGGTGCCCGACCGTTTGGCACAGCACACCGGCGACAACGCGGTCCGGTGCTCGTTGCATCAGCTTCAATGCGAAGCAGCCGCCGATGCAGTAGCCCATGAACAGGAACTTCTCGATGCCCAAATGGTCCATCAAGCCGAGCTGATCGTCGGCGAACGCGCCCCAGGGATCATCGACGGGAACCGGCCCGCTGGACTCGCCGCCGTTGGCGTTGCGCTGGTCCATGGTGATGCAGCGGAAGTCGTCCCTGAACACCTCCATCGCGTTGAACACCGCGGTCGGCCACATGGCAACGCGGGAGTTCAAACCGCCGCCGGGCGTCACCAGCAATGGGAACCCGCTGCCGGTTTCCTCATAGCGGATGCGGACATTTCCCCGTTCGTAGAATGGCATGCCATCTTCCCCTGCGGCGCGTTGGGTGTGCTGTTGGCCGCGATTGTCGCTGCCGCGCGGTCAGCCGTTGCGCTGCGGCATCGCCGTCGGGATCACCGTGGTGACGATGGACGAGTCCAGCGCCTCATAGTCGTGATAGCCGATCGTGGCGTACAGCTCCGCGCGGGTCTGCATGCGGTCCACCATGTTCTGTGTGCCGCCGTCGCGCCGGATCGCCGCGTACAGCTCCGCCTGCGCCTTGTTGGCGACGCGCAGCGAGCTGACCGGCCAGATCACCATCTTGTAGCCCATCTCCTGGAACTCGGACGCAGTGAAGAACGGCGTGCGGCCGAACTCCGTCATGTTGGCCAGCAGCGCCACGTTCGGCATGCGTTCGGCGAAAGCGCGGAACATCTCCGCGGTGTTCAGCGCTTCCGGGAAAATCGCGTCGGCGCCGGCTTCCAGGTACAGGCGGGCACGCGCCACCGCGCCGTCGAGACCCTCGCTGGCGGCGGCGTCGGTGCGGGCGATGATGAACAGGTGGCGGCGCGCCTTGCGAGCAGCAGCGATCTTGGCCGCCATGTCATGCGCGTCGGCCAGCTTCTTGTCGTTCAGGTGGCCACATTTCTTCGGCAGCAGCTGGTCCTCGATATGCACCGCGCCGGCGCCGGCATCCTCGAAGCTGCGCACCATGTGCATGACGTTCAGCGCCTCGCCGTAGCCGGTGTCGCCGTCCACCAGCAGCGGCAGGCCGGAGGACCGGGCGATCTGGCGGATGAAGAAGCACACCTCGTCCACCGTGATCACGCCGAGGTCGGGCAGGCCCATCGACGCGGTCATCGCCGCGCCGGACAGGTACAGCGCGTCGAACCCGGCCTGCTTCGCCTGCAGCGCCGCCTGGCCGTTCTGTGCGCCGGGCAGTTGCAGGATGCCGGGGCGGGCGAGCAGCGCGCGAAAACGCTCCCCGGCCGGGGCGGTGGGCAGGTCGGCTGCGACGAGATAGGTCATGGCGGGCTCCGGCTTGGATCGGGCGATGCGGCCATTATGGGCGGCTTGCACGCTGGGGGAAATGGAGCATGCTGGATCGATCCTGGGCGTGCGTGTCGATCTGATGACGCGCCAGGGCATCCACCCGCGTCAGCGGCAGCACATTGCGGCCGACGCGGTCAGGGTTTTCTGATGTCGGCTACTTCACCGGCGCTTGCAGGAACCGGTCCACCAGCCGGTCCGCCTCCGTGCGGTCCGCCCGCAACTGGTTCGCCTGCCGGTTGCGCGCGCCGGAGGTCAGATAGAATCGCTCATACTGCTCGTTACGGCTGGCCAGCGCGCTCCCCGCAAAATCCCAGCCCAGGCGGAACACCCGCGCGCGCTGCTCCGCCGTCACATCCTCCGCGCCGCGCAGGTACTTGTCCAGCAGCCCCCGTATCGACGGATCGTCGAACTGCGCCGCCGTCGGCGTGCACAGCACGTTGTGCGAGCCGATCAGCCGGATGATCTCGTTCACCCGCGGGAACCAGTACGGCAGCGTCGCCCGCAGCGCATTCATCGGCCGCATGTCCAGGAACCAGGCGCCGTTGCCGTACTCGTACGCCTGCTGCTCGCCGGCGATCACCGCGGACCGCGCCAGTTCGGCGTAGCTCCAGATTTCGCCGAGCATTTCCTGGGTGACCGGGTCGCGCGCGCCGATGGTTTCCGCCATGCGCGTGGCGATGCCCCAGGCGAACTCCAGCTTCGTCCACGCCCGTATCATCGTCTGATGCATCGCGTTCCCCCGCCAGCTCGGCGACATCACGCTGTTGTAGACTGGAAGATTGCCGTCGATGAACACGCGGTGCCGCGGTACCTCCACGTTGTCGAACACCACGAACGCATCCTGCTCGTCGAACCGGCCGGACAGCGGATGGTCGAAATCGTTGCGGGGCAGCGACACGCTGTCGCGGCAGAAGAACTTCAGCCCCGGCGTGTTCATCGGAATGCAGAAGGACAGCGCATGCCGCCAGTCGGCGTCCGGCATCGGCTGGCTGGGATACACCGCGATCTCGTCGGAGAAGGGCGCCAGCGTCGCCAGCACGCGCGCCCCGCGCACCAGGATGCCGTGCTCGGTATCCTCCACCTTGTGCAGTTGCGTCTCGTCCAGTCCGCTCGGCACATGGCCGCGGGACTTGTCCGACACGGCGTGGATGAGCGTGTGCGTCAGGCTGAGGTCCTTGCGCCGCAGCTCCTTCTGAAACGCCACCAGGTTCTCTGCGCAGGCCTCGTTGCCGTTGATCGCCCATTCGTCGCTGCGCCCGGCGAACCCGGCATAGGTGACGTTCATGTAATCCGGCGTCCGCCCCATCAGCCCGACGGAGAACTCCGCCACACGCCGCAGCGCCTTGTGCCGGCGCAACAGATCCTCACGCGAGCGTGGAATCATGTGGCTGACCGCGATCTGCTCCCCGGTCTCCGGGTCCGGCATCAGGCACTCGTCCGGGTGCGCGAAATGCAGGTCGAACACCGCCGCCAGCGCCTCCGCCGCACCGCGCAGCGCCGGGTGGTCGGTGGGATCGGTCACCCGGTCGCGACCCAGCCAGACTTGCCGGTTGTCACGTAAGCCGCGCAGGAACTCCGCCCCGGTGCGTGCTGGCATGGCCGTTCTTCCTCCTGTGACTGGCTTTCCCCCTCCCTAGCACGGCTCCAAGCGAGGCGGCTGGCTTGATTACGCACCCTTCGGCTCGCAAGTTAGGTGCTGAACAGGATCTGGGGACGAGCCTGATGGATATGACCGGAGAGCGGCGGATCCCGGCGCCGCGTGCCAAGGTGTGGGATGCCCTGAACGACCCTGAGGTGCTGAAGGCCAGCATCCCGGGCTGCCAAAGCCTGGAGAAGCTGTCGGATACCGAGATGAAGGCCACAGCGGCGATCAAGATCGGCCCGATCTCCGCCCGCTTCGCCGGCAATGTGCAACTGTCGGACCTGGACCCGCCCACCGGCTACCGGATCAGCGGGGAAGGCCAGGGCGGCGTGGCCGGCTTCGCCAAGGGCGGCGCCAACGTGCACCTGGACGACGACGGCGGCGACACCCTGCTGAAATACGAGGTCCACGCCCAGGTCGGCGGCAAGATCGCCCAGCTCGGCGCAAGGCTGATCGATGCCACGGCCAAGAACATGGCCGACCAATTCTTCGAGCGGTTCAGCAACCAGGTGGCGCCGCCGGCCGAACCAACCGCGGCGGCGGCGACTGCACCGGCCGTTGCCGTTCCCCAGGCGCAGCCCAGCCTCGCGCAGCAGCAACAGCAAGCCACGCCGGTGTTCCCCGCCGCGCCGCATGCCGGCGAACACCCGACCCACGCGCCCTCGCCGCAGATCTTCCCCGCCGCGCCGAGCGCCGAGGTGGCGGAACCGGTACTGCCGCCCGCTTATCCGGCGGCGTCGGTCGGCATGATGGACATGGTGCCGCGGGAGCCGTTCGGCTTCCCGCTGGTCGCCTGGATCGGCGGCGCGGCGTTCCTGGCGATCCTGCTGCTGTTCCTGGTGAGCACCCTGTAGTGGCCACACTCCCCGCCTCGGTTTCCGACACCGCACGACTGCTCGCCGATCAGGGCTACATCGCCGACCGGGAGTTGGCGACCACCGTGCACCTGGCGCTGTCCATGCGCCGCCCGCTGTTCCTCGAAGGCGAGCCCGGCACCGGCAAGACCGAGATCGCCAAGGTGCTGGCAGCGGGCCTCGGCCGCCGGCTGGTACGGCTGCAGTGCTATGACGGCATGGACCTGTCCGCCGCCGCCTATGAATGGGACCACGCCCGCCAGCTGATGGCGATCCGCCTGGCGGAGGCCGCCGGCCACGCCGACCGCGACGAGCTTTCCCGGGATATCTACACCCGCGAATACCTGCTGGCCCGTCCGCTGCTGGCGGCGATCGATCCCGACCTGCCGCCCGCGGTGCTGCTGATCGACGAACTCGACCGCGCCGACGAGCCGTTCGAGGCGTTCCTGCTGGAGGTGCTGGCCGATTTCCAGATTTCCGTCCCCGAGTTCGGCACGGTGCGGGCCAAGGTCCAGCCGGTCGTGGTGCTGACCTCCAACCGCACGCGCGAGGTGCATGACGCGATCCGCCGTCGTTGCCTGTATCACTGGGTGGACTACCCGGACGCGGTGCGCGAGCGCGCCATCCTGGCGGCCAAGGCGCCCGAGGTGCCGGAGCGTCTGTCGTCCCAGGTGGTGGCTTTCGTGCAGCGGCTGCGCGGCGAGGACCTGTTCAAGCTGCCCGGCGTGGCGGAGACGATCGAATGGGCGCAGGCTCTGACCTACCTCAACCAGAAGGAGCTGGGTCCGGCGGCGGTGGATGAGACGCTGGGCGTACTGCTGAAATACCAGGACGACATCGCCAAGGTGCGCGGCGCGGAAGCCGCTCGGCTGGTGACCGAGGTGCAGCAGGCGGCGGAGTAGGGGGAGTCGCGGGCGTCCCATCGCCCACCCGGACATGCTCCGCGAATCCGCGCCTCTCCCGCAAGCGGGTGAGGTGAAACGCCCCGGGGCCTTCGCCGGCCATGCAGCGGTTTGTTCAAACGGCTAGTACATCCCGCCGGAAGTCCGGTGACGCTTCAGTTGCCGATAGTGCCGCGTCGTGACGGGAGTGCCGCATCATGATGGGAGTACTCCGTCGTGGCGGGCGCAGGCCCGTTACCCACGACTTGCCGTGGGAGACTTTGCGTGTGGAATTGGCGTGTAGCCTCGAGTCACAAGCAGCCAGTCGTGGATGGCGGGCCTTCGCCCGCCACGACGGAGTACGCTGGAAACGTGTCGCCGGACTTCCGGCGGGATGTACTAGTACTGCGATTCGGAATTGCCGATCGGAACAGTGGAGGGGGAGCGACGGCGCTGGTGCCACGTCGTGGCGGGCGAAGGCCCCATAGGCGTTAAAATAGCGATTGACACGGCTCGAATCGGTACGATTCTGGGGGCAGATGCACACCGAAGCATCTCCCCTCCCGGCCGATCAGTTCGCTGAGC
>Ga0187809_10000647_pt1 | contig 17798 bp, 21 predicted proteins | sample NC_wetland_sal_i_8_FD_132415 | JGI IMG/M metagenome (GOLD analysis project Ga0187809, IMG submission 132415) | Wetland sediment microbial communities from Neuse River Estuary, North Carolina, USA - ASW_4 | ecosystem: Environmental > Aquatic > Freshwater > Wetlands > Sediment | place: USA: North...
AAGGGCTCGGTCTCGACGCCGACCGGGAAGACGTCGACCTTGACGTGCCGGCCGTCGAAGTCGAACACCCCCTCGCCCACGCGCGGCACGTGGCACTCGTTGGCGAAATAGCGGCAGATGTTGCTGGCGTCGGTCTCGGTCTGCAGGCCGATGACGTCGTAGGCGCCGAGCGCCGGAATGAGCCGCTCGTGATTGGGCAGCGCGGTGAGGATTTCCGGCGGCGGGCACGGAATGTGGATGAAAAAGCCGATCTTGTTCTTGTGGCCGCGGTCGCGCAGCGCCCTGGCGAGCGGAATGAGGTGATAATCGTGCACCCAGACCACGTCGTCGGGCCGCAGCAGGCTTTCGAGGTTGCGCGCGAAATATTCGTTGACGCGGAAATAGCCGCCGAGGTCGCGCCGCGAAAACTCGGCGAGGTCCAGGCGATAGTGCAGAATCGGCCACAAGACGCGGTTGGCGAAGCCGTTGTAGAACTCCTCATGATCGTCGCGGCGCATGTCGACGGTGACGTAGGACACGTTCTCGATCGAGGTCGTCTTCGCCGGCCCCGGCTCGTCGTCGGTGATCTTGCCGCTCCAGCCGAACCAGACGCCGCCGCGGCGCTTCAAGGCCGGGCGAATCGCGACCTCAAGACCGCCGGCACGCGTGCCGCCGTCCGGAATGCCGACGCGGTTGGATACGACCACCAATCTTGGCAATACGATTTTCTCCTTGTGATCAAAACGATGCCGACCATTAACAAATCGGCGCGCAATCGGCGGTGTGGCAAATGAGCCCGGAAGGAACAACGCGTGAAACGCGTTTAAGTTCAACGCTCTGACTTTCCGCGCCCTTGCGGCGCGGCACGGCGCGAGTAGGATGGCACCCCTCGCCCGAGGAATCGTCATGCATACCCAGGATCTCGACCGCTGGACGCACGAGCACGTGTTTCTCGGCCAGCATCACGCGCGCAATGAGGCGCGCACATGGGCCGTGGTGGCGATCACCGCCGTCATGATGGTCGCCGAGATCGCCGGCGGCTCGATCTTCGGCTCGATGGCGCTGACCGCCGACGGCTGGCACATGTCGACGCATGCGGCCGCGCTCGGCGTCGCCGGCTGGGCCTATCTCTACGCCCGCCGTCACGCGCACGATCCGCGCTATGCGTTCGGCACCGGCAAGGTCGGCGAGCTGGCAGCGTTCAGCAGCGCGGTGGTGCTGGCGATCATTGCCGTCCTCATCGCCTATGAGAGCGTGCTGCGGCTGCTGCACCCGGTCGCCATCGCCTACGGCGAGGCCATGGCCATCGCCGCCGTCGGCCTCGTGGTCAACGTCGTCTCGGCCTGGCTGCTCAGCGGCAGCCACGACCACCATCATCATGGCCACGGTCACGGGCATGGTCATGCGCATCACGGGCATGGGCATGACGATGATGACCACGATGGCCACGCGCACGACCACGATCATGATCACGCGCACGATCACGACCATTATGATCACGACCATGACGAACACCATCACCGCGACCTGAACCTGCGCGCGGCCTATATGCACGTGATGGCCGACGCGGCGACGTCCGTGCTGGCGATCGCCAGTCTCGGCGTCGGCTGGGTGTTCGGCTGGTCGGCGGCCGACCCGATCATCGGCATCGTCGGCGCCTGCGTCATCCTGAGCTGGTCGGCCACCTTGATGCGCGACGCCGCCGCCGTGCTGCTCGACCGTGTGCCGCTCAACGGCCTGGACGAGCGCATCCGCCGGCACATCGAGATCAAGGGGGACCGCGTCGCCGACCTGCATGTGTGGCGGCTCGGCCCCGGCCACCACGCGGCGATCGTCGCGGTGGTCACCGAGCGGCCGCAGGATCCGGCCGTCTACAAGCGGCGCATCGCCCACCTGCGCGGTCTGAGCCACGTCACGGTCGAGGTGCATCCCTGCCCCGACCACGGCCGCATCGCCGCCTGACCGGGAGGCGCGTGATTACAGATTGCTCGCCCGCCCGGGCGGATTTTATTTAAAATCCGGTCGTAATTTGCACTCCCGCATTTTACGCCGACTTGATGTATGACCGATTGAATCCCCCTCGAACGACAACTGCGTTCGGGGGCTAGCGTGCCAGGACAGAATGTCTTCCGGCTGCTTCTGCTTTCACTCGTGATGCTCGTCGCGACGCCGGCGCGACAGGGCCTCGCGGCTCAGCCGCAGTCGATGCCGGCGAAGCTGGCGCAATACGACGCGGTGCTGATCGAGGACGGCATCTTCGGCATGGCCTCGACCTACAATCCGTTCGCGGCGCCGAACGGGCCGGAAGGCTTCGAGACCGCTTCCGGCGAGTTCTACGATCCCGACACCTGGACGGCGGCGATCCAGATCGATCTGCGCGACCGCTTCGGCGGCGTGCGCTTCGGCCGCAATTACCGTCCGGCCTTCGCGCTGGTCGAATGCGGCGACAAGAAAGCGATCGTGCGCATCAACGACGTCGGCCCGCTGGCGCCGGGCCGGATCGTGGACCTCAGCGACCGCACGATGCGCTATTTCGATCCGGGCTTCGAGGTCGGCGTCCTGAGCAGCGTGGTCATCACGCCGCTGCCGGGCGACGACTGGCAGGCGGGACCGCTCACCAGCGAGCCGCAGGTCGCCGCGTCCGAACCGCCGACCGGCAAGGACATCCTTGCGGGGTTCAACGCGAGCGGCAAGCTGCAGGCGCGCCCGTGGGCCTTCTCAGACGCCGGCGAGACGCGCCAGCGCGCGGCGGACATCGGCCGGCTCGGCAAAAACATACGGGACGCCCGCGAATGAGCGGCTGACCGAGAAGCTCTCGCCGCCGAGCTCCGGCATCACCGCGAACACCGACTCGTCGGTGACGTCGTCGCCGATGAAGACCGGCTTGCGTCCGCCGAACGGCGCCCTCGTCATCAGCGCGCGCACCGCCACGCCCTTGGTCACGCCGGGCCGCTTGACCTCGAGCATGGCCTTGCCGGGCAGCACCTCGATCTCTTCCTTCGGATAGATCGCCAGGCCCTTGTCGACGTGCGCGCGCAGATGCGCCTCGTGCTCCGGCGCCTTGCGGAAATGCAACGCGACCGAATAGCCCTTGTCCTCGTAGGCGAGGCGCGGATCGGGCGTCACCGCCGACACCAGATATTCGCGCAGGCTCGCCGGCAGGTCGGCGACGCGGTCGGGCACCTCACCGCTGTGCAGACGCGTCTCGGCGCCGTGGCCGCCGATCGCCGGCAGCTTCAGCGGCGCGAACAAGGTGTCGAGATCGCGGATCGGCCGCCCGCTGACCAGCGCCAAGGCGCCATCGGTCAGTTCGAGCAGCCGCGCCAGCGCCGCACGCAGCGCTTCCGGCACGTCGACCTCGAACGGCGACGGCCCGATGTCGATCAACGTGCCGTCGACGTCGAACAGCAGGGCGCTGCGCTTCGGATCGATCTCCGTGAATGCCTCGAACGCCCGGGTCTCCGTCACTGCGCCTGCACCTCGACATCGCCGTCGACACCGGCGACGACCTTGAATTCGCGTTCGTAGACCTTGCCCTCGTTGCGGGCGATGGCGCGGTATTCGCCTTCGGCGAGGATCACCCGCGGAAAGGCGCCGATCGATTCCTTGATCACGTCGCCGCCGGGTGTGAGCACCGACCAGGCGGTGTTGGCCAGCGCCTCGCCGCCCTTCTCGGTGACGAGCTTGAGCGTGATCGCCGCGGCGCGATGGTTGACGGTGACGTCGGTGAGCTTGCCGGCCTGCACGCGGATATCGGAGCGCACCACCGAGTTGGCGTCGCCGTAATTGGAGACGATGTAATAGGTGCCCTCGGGCACGACGAGGACGGAGCCGGTGAGCACGTGATCGGCGATCGGGCGGCGGTCGCCCGGTTCGAACTGGCTGCCTTTGTAGACCTCGAAGGAGATCTGGCTCGACGGAATGCGGGTGTTGCCGACACGGCCCTCCATGCGCAGGCCGCCGGCCGGCAGGTCGAACACCTCGTGGACCGTCGGTCCGCGCAGCGACACCGGCTTCACCGCCGTGGCGAGGCCGAAATCGACATGGACGATGTAATTGCCCGCCGGCAGAACCAGGGTGGGCGCCGGCGCCTTGTCCTCGCGCACCAGCCGGAAACTGCCGGAGGCGTCGGGACGCGCGGCGTAGACGCGCCATTCGAGGCCGCCCGAGATCGGCGCGGCGTCCTTGCCGAAGCGCGCGCCGAGCGCCAAAGCCACCTGCCCCGCCGGCACCATGGGAATCGCCGGCGAGCCGTTCGGCATGATCAGCGACTGGCCGGGGGAACCGAGCACGCCGCCGGGGCCGAACACGTTGCCGCCGTTCGGTTCGATCATGCCCGCCGACGGCGCGGCGTTGAGCAGACCGCCGCCGCCGCTCTGGGCCTGCGCCGCCCCGGCGATCAGGCAGGCGAGCCCGAGCGCCAGCAGCGGCAAAAGCCGGCGCGCGACGGCTGCGATGTACGGGAGGCGACACATGACTGCGTCGTTTTCGGTCGAAATCGCGGCGATTTCAAGCCTGCAGCCGCCGCTTATGGCCGCACGCGCCGTTGGCACGCCGCCAAAGCTTATGCTAGCGCCGGGTGTTCAGTCCGATTGCGCTGTTGCCCGCCCGATGTTCGAGGAGATGCAATGCCCGACGCCCTGGAGCTCCTGAAGACCCGACGCTCGGTCAAGCCGATCGAGATGACCGGACCGGCGCCGAGCGCGGCCGAGATCGACACGATGCTGACGATCGCCGCGCGCGTGCCGGATCACGGCAAGCTGGCGCCGTGGCGCTTCGTCGTGTTCGAGGGCGCGGCGCGCGAGCGCGCCGGCGATATCATCGCCAGCCGCTTCGCGGAGCTGCATCCGGAAGCGACCGGGGATCAGGTGACGTTCGAGCGCAACCGTCTGGCGCGCGCGCCGCTGGTGATCGCGGTCGTCAGCCGCGCCGCGCCGCACGCCAAGATTCCCGAATGGGAGCAGCAGATGTCGGCCGGCGCCGCAGCCACGGCGCTGGTGGTGGCGGCGAACGCGATGGGCTTCGTGACGAGTTGGCTGACCGAATGGTACGCCTACGACCGGCCCGTGCTCGATCGCCTCGGCCTTGCGCCGCACGAGCGCATCGCCGGCTTCGTGCATATCGGCCGGCCGCGCAAGGCCCCCGACGACCGCGACCGTCCGGCGCTCGCCGACGTCGTCACCCACTTTCCCGCGAACTGACGGGGCGCCGATGTTCTACGCCTGCGACGCGCGCGACCGCACCGTCCTGCCGCACGATCCGTTCAAGGCGATCGTGGCGCCGCGGCCGATCGGCTGGATCTCCTCGATCAGCGCCAAAGGCGAGGTGAACCTCGCGCCCTACTCGTTCTTCAACGGCGTCAACAGCCGGCCACCGATGGTGATGTTCGCCAGCGAGGGCCGCAAGGATTCGGTGCGCAACATCGAGGAAACCGGCGAGTTCGTCTGCAATCTCGCGACCTGGGACCTGCGCGACGCGATGAACGCCACGTCGGCGCCGCTGCCGCACGGCGTCAACGAGATGGAACGGGCGGGGCTGGCCGCCGCGCCGTCCCGACTGGTGAAGCCGCCGCGCGTCGCGGCCGCCCCCTGCGCGCTCGAATGCAAGCTGGTGCGCGTCGTGCCGCTGGAGACCCACACGCATCAGCCGGTCGGCAGCCACGTCGTGTTCGGCGAGGTGGTCGGGGTCCACATCGACGACCGCTACGTCGTCGACGGCCGGCTCGACACCGCGGCGCTGCAGCCGATCGCCCGCTGCGGCTACGATCAGTACGCCGTGGTCGAGGCGCTCTTTTCGATGACGCGCCCGGAAACCTGAGCAGGGCACCGCCGTTTACCGTCCGGCTGTGCGGGATCTGCAAGGCGGTCACACGATTGCCGCAGCAGCTGTTTTCACCATGTTGTAGCCTGAGGCTTGTGCAGGGCTCGCCCCGGACCGATCATTCCCGCTATCAGGGGAGATTCCTGGCTTGGTTTTCGAAGGATTGTTCGCGCGTACCCGGCCCAATCAGGACGGGACCGCCGTCGTCGAGACGCCGGCACCGCCGCGGCGGCCGAGCATCGGCCTGGCGCTGGGCGGCGGGGCTGCGCGCGGCTTCGCCCATATCGGCGTGCTGCAGGTTCTCGCCGCGCACGGCATCGTGCCCGACGTCATCGTCGGCACGTCGATCGGCGCGGTGGTCGGCGGCTGCTACGCGGGCCAGCAGCTCGAGACGCTGGAGACATGGGCGCGCGGCCTCAACGTGCGCAGCGTGATGAGCTATCTCGACATCAATCTGTCGGGCTCCGGGCTCATCACCGGCAACCACCTCGCCAAGACGCTGGAGGGCGGCCTGCACGACACGCGCATCGACGACCTGCCGACGCGCTTCGCCGCCATCGCCACCGAATTCAACACCGGCCACGAAATCTGGCTGACGCACGGCCGGCTGGTCGACGCGATGCGCGCCTCCTACGCCCTGCCCGGCATCTTCCCGCCGGTGCGGATCGGCGGGCGCTGGCTGGTCGACGGCGCGCTGGTCAATCCGGTGCCGGTGTCGGCGGCGCGCGCGCTCGGGGCGCGGCTGGTCATCGCCGTCAATCTCAATTCCGACCTGTTCGGCCGCGGCACGATCATCGCCAGCCACGGCTCGGACGAGGACGACCTGGCGGAAGCCGCCGCCGCGGCGCTGCCGCGCGTGCCGGGGCTGCGCGGACTGTTCCGGCGCGAGCCGTCGCTGCGGCGAAAGATGCTCGGCCGGCGCGGCCAGCCGGGCATCCCGACGGTGATGGTGGAGGCCTTCAACGTGATGCAGGACCGCATCACGCGCGCCCGTCTCGCCGGCGATCCGCCGGACGTGCTCATCAGCCCGCGGCTCGGGCCGGTCGGCTGGTTCGATTTCCACCGCGGCAGCGACGCCATCGCCATCGGCGCCGAAGCGGCGGAGAAGTCGATGGAGCAGATCAACGAGGCGATCGCCGCGCTCACCCCGGCCGCCGCCGGATCGAACGGCGGCGCCGGCGGCAAGTAGCGCTCACGCGCTGCGGATGTAGTCGCGCATCGCTTCCGATTCCTGCTCGATCTCCTCGACGCGCTGCTTGACGACGTCGCCGATCGAGATCAGCCCGACCAGCGCACTGTCACGCAGCACCGGCATGTGACGGAATTTGTGCGCCGTCATGCGCTCCATGATCTCGGCGCAGCTGTCGCTCTCGCCGCAGGTGACGACGTCGCGCGTCATCACCTGCCCGACCGGCAGCGACAGGGCCTGCGCACCGTCGCGGGCGATGGCGCGGACGATGTCGCGCTCCGACAGGATTCCGGCGAGCCGGCCACCCGCACCGCGGATCACGACCACGCCGATGCGATGCTGCGACAAGAGCTTTGCCGCCGCCTCCAAAGTCGCTGCAGGTTCGATACCGATGACGTCGCCGCCTTTGGCGGCCAGAATGTCGATGACTTTCACGGCAGCCTCCCTGTCGGCGCGGGAGACCGGAACAACCGAACCGCATTCCGGCTCGAGCGCCACATTGTCCGGAGCGAACGTGACTCGCGCCGGTTCAGCGCCAACGATTGTGCCGTCCTGGCGTTCCGTCAAATCAATCCTGCGCTGCAGCGCGGCGAAACCTACGACCGCATTGCGGTGGAGTCGTCGTATTGCGGCACGTCCGGCGCCGGATCGAACCAGGCAAACAACAGAAGCCCGGCGAGAAACCCGCCGATATGGGCCTGCCAGGCCACCGTCTCGCCGCCGGTCAGCGACGGAAACGTGCCGACCCCGAACACGATGTTGACGCCGAACCACACGGCGAGAAACAGCAGCACGCGCGGATCGCGCAGCACGCCGGACAACGGCAGAGCCGGCACGCGATAGGCATCGTCGCCTTGCGCGCCGAACATGCCGAGCGGGCCGCCGCGCTGGAAGGCGAAGCGCATCGCCGCCGCCATCGTCCCCGAGATTGCCGCCGAGGCGCCGATCATCGGGAACTGCTCGCCGGCATGGGTCGCCAGATGCAGCGCCGCGCCGGCCGCCGCCGTGACGGCGTAGAAGGCGAGGAAGCGCCACGTCCCGAAGCGCCGCGCCACCGCGCTGCCGAACGGCAGAAACCAGATCGCATTGACGCCGAAATGCATCCAGCTGCCGTGCAGGAACGAATAGGTGACGAAGGTCCAGATGTCGGCGCCGAGGCCGCCGGGCCACGCCTGCATCGCCGAACTGTCGTAGCGCGCCGGGATGAACGCGAAATTCAGCAGGACCTCGATGTCCTGGTTCTCGGTCAGCGCGTAGGTGCGCAGCGCGTGAATGAACGCGAACAGCGCGACGAGCGCGGCGACGACGGTGGGGACGTTGAAGAGGGGCTCGCGTTTCACGGAAAAGGTCCGGTGGGCGGCCCGCCTTACGCCGTTGCCGGCATCACTGCAAGCCGAAGCGCCCCGCGCCCAAGATAGTCATGCCGGCAAAGAAAAAGGAGGGCTTTTACGCCCTCCTTCGAGCCGAACATCGGGTGATGCTGGCGCCGGTTCCGGCGCAATCACATCGCCGCTCTGCAGCGGCCCTCATCAGTTGAAGCGCCGGAGGTCCTGGAGCGCGGCGCTTGTGTCTCGCCCAGCACGGTAGGTGACTGCCGACCGCCGCGGAAGCGGATTGCGGTTTTAACGCTAATTCGTGCCCCGCCACGCGCCGCCGCTCCGGCGGCACGGCTCTCGCTGCTCCTGTCACGCCGCGGCCAAAAGCCGGCCCGTCTGTCCCGCCGGGGGACAGCTGAGAGCCGGCACCGTCCCGCGGCGGAACAGGTGGCGCTCGTGAAACACGTATCCTCCGCTCTCGTGCTCGACTACTGGCAGGACCGCCGGCGCAACCGGCTGGCCCCGGACCGCGCCGACATCGATCCGGGCCAAATCCGTCAGGCGCTCGGCGACACCTTCATGCTCGCCGCCGATTTCGTGGAGCATCTGCGTTTCCGGCTGGCCGGCACGCGCGTCTGCGCGCTGTTCGGCCGGGAGATCAAGGGCGAGTCCTTCGCCAGCCTCTGGAGCGAGGACAGCCGCGCGCAGATCGACGAGCTGCTGACGATCGTCACCGAGGAGTCCATCGGCGCCGTCGCCGGCCTGGTCGGCACGACCGCCGACGGCTCGACGACCGACGTCGAGCTGCTCATCCTGCCGCTCGCCCACAGCGGCCTCGCCCGCATCCGGGCGATGGGCGTGCTGGCGCCGCTGGCGCCGCCCTACTGGCTCGGCGAAAAGCCGGTGGTGGACCTGAGCCTGCGCAGCCTTCGCCATCTCGGCGAGGAGGCCACGGCGAACGCTCCCCGCTTCGTCGCCGGCGGCGGCGAAGGCCGGCCGCGCCACGGCTTCATCGTCTATTCCGGCGGCCGCGAGGCGCCGACCGGCGAACAAGGCCGTTGATCAACCCGCCGTTAACAATAGAGCCATAGGTTGGGCGCTATCGGAGAACGTGTCGCCAATGGCAGCCGCAACGCAGTTGAAGAGCCCGCGGGTTCTGCCGCTGGCGCAAGAACGCCGGCGCCATCAACGGGTCAAGGTCAACCTGCTCGGCCGCTACATGCTCGCCGACCGGCGTGAATTCCCGTGTCAGGTGATCGACATGTCGCCCGGCGGCATGGCCCTGGTCGCGCCCGTCGCCGGCAAGCCCGGCGAGCGGGTCATCGCCTATGTCGACCATCTCGGCCGGCTCGAGGGCAAGATCTCCCGCCTCATCGAGAACGGCTTCGCCATGAGCATCTCGGCGACCTTGCGCAAGCGCGACAAGCTCGCCGCCCAGCTCACCTGGCTCGCCAACCGGCAGATGCTCAACCTGCCGGAAGACCGCCGCCACGGCCGTTTCCAGCCGCGCAACCCGATGGCGCGGCTGATCCTGCCGAGCGGCGTCAACGTCGCCTGCCGCGTCATCGACCTGTCGCAATCGGGCGCCGCGGTCTCGATCGGTGCGGACCTGCGCCCGGTGGTCGGCGCCATGGTCACGCTCGGCAAGACGCAAGGGCGCGTCGTGCGCCATATCGAGGACGGCTTCGCGGTCGAGTTCACCCGGCTGCAGCACCCGGATTTCGTCGAAGACGGCGTCACCGGCGACTAGGCTCTATTTTCCCTTAACCGCATCGTTCGACTTGTCTGCGCGCGCGCCCGCATTTCGCCGGCGCGCGCCTGCATTCATGCCCGGTTCCGCCGCCATGCCGGCGCCGCGATTACGGTAAACGGGCCGCCCCCGAGGGACGCAAAACGCCCGCGCCTTCGGGCTCGCCACGGTGAATGCCGACAATTTTAGACAAATCGTATTGTCTTCATTTTTATCCGTATTCGATTTGAGATTTCAGATCATTCGCGGCGCATTCGACTTTGTTTGATTTTAAATTCGCCGGTTCCACTTAGCGGCACTGCAAAAGCTTCGTGCGACATGTGGCCCCACGACAGGGATGGGGTCACAAAAAAATGTTCACGCGTACACACCAGGGACTGCGCGCCGGCCGCGTGCTTCTCTTTGCCTGCATGGCGGCGCTCGCCGGCAGCGCACACGCGAGCGAGCGCACCGGATCGATCGGCCACGCCGCCGCGCAACTGCCGCATGCGAGCTACGCCGCCGTCGGCGACGACACGCGCGCGCCGATCGGCTGGGTCGAGTTCTGCATCGAGTACAAGGGTGAGTGCAACACCAGGCCGTCGCAGCCGCGCGACATCGTGCTCACGTCGCAGGCGTGGTCGGATCTGGTGAAGGTCAACGACTGGGTCAACGAGACGATCAAGCCGATGACCGATCTCGACCACTGGGGTGTGGTCGAGCGCTGGAATTATCCGGACGACGGCTACGGCGATTGCGAGGACTACGTCCTGCAGAAGCGCAGGATGCTGCTGAAGGCCGGCTGGCCGCGCGAGGCGCTGCTCATCACCGTGGTGCGCGACACCAAGGGCGACGGCCACGCCGTGCTGACGGTGAAGACCAATCGCGGCGAGTTCATCCTCGACAACGAGCGCAACGAGATCGTCGCCTGGGACCAGACCGGCTACCGCTTCGTCAAGCGGCAGTCGCAGTCCGATCCGAACACCTGGGTTTCGCTGGGCGAGCCGCGCGCGGCGCCGGCTTACGTCTCGGCCCGCTGACGACCTGCGCGCGCCGGCAGGCGCGCGGTGCAAGAGCTACGGTGGAGACCCGCGGTCCCGGTCACGTCCCCACCCCTCCCCGTCCCCAGACCGGGACTGCGCGCGGCCGGGCTCCCCCAAGCCCGGCCGCACCCTTTTCAGCCTGCCGAGTGCAAATCTCTCAACCGATGCGCTTGAGCGTTTTGGCGTATTGCTGCGAGCGGCGCACGTAGATGTCGGCGCCGCCGAGGATCATCTGCCGCGCCTTGTCGTCGAGCGTGCGGACAGCGCGGGCCGGCGCGCCGACGATCAGCGAATTGTCGGGAAACGCCTTGCCCTCGGTGATCATCGCGCCGGCGCCGACGAGGCAGTTCTTTCCGACCTTCGAGCCGTTGAGCATGATCGCCCCCATGCCGACGAGACTTTCGTCGCCGATGGTGCAGCCGTGCAGGATGACGTTGTGGCCGATGACGCAATTGGCGCCGATCGTCAGCGGAAAGCCCGGGTCGGTGTGCAGCGTGGCATTGTCCTGGATCTGCGAGCGCTCGCCGAGCTCGATCCACTCGTTGTCGCCGCGCAGCACCGCGCCGAACCACACGCTCGTCTGCCGTTTGAGGCGCACGCGGCCGATCAGGGTCGCCGTCTCGGCGATCCAGTAGTCGCCCTCGCCGGGAAATTCCGGCCTGGCTCCGTCGAGTTCGTAAATCGGCATGCATGTCCTCCGTCAGGCGGGCGAACTTGCCCGAAGCGGCCGGAGGAGAAAAGCGCTCAGGTGAGGAAAAGCGCCTGCAGCGCCATCACCACCACCATACCGGACATCAGGCTCCAGAAGCCGGCGACGAGCGTGGCGAAGAACACGACCTGGAAGCGACCCTCGCGCGGCGCGGCCAGAAGCGTGTTGCGCATGATCAGGAACGGCGCCGAGACGATCAGCAGCGCCAGCGCGGCGAAGGCGCCGGGCTGCGGGCCGCTCCTGAGCAGCGCGAAGCTCGGCAGGCGGTCGGTCACGAGCCGGTAGCCGGAGCAGCAGAGGCCCGCCACCGCGAAGCCGATCGCCAAAGACAGCAGCATCTGGATCGAATGCGGAGACATCATCACGCGGCCTCACACGGTACAGGCCGCCATTAGGCCCCAGGCTGCGCCCGGCCGCCACCGCATGCTTAACGGGTGGTTAACGGGTGCGTCGCTATATCCGGTAACGCGCGTCGAAACGTCGTTGCTTGAGGACCTTGGATCGCCGATGGCCTTCGCCCATACCGCCCGTGGCGGCCGCCCGCGCCGCCGCGGCCATAGCCGTCTCGCCGCGCCGCTGGTGCTGGTCCCGATCGTCGCGGCAGCAGCGGCGGGCTTCGTCGGCTATTTGCTGTGGCCGCGCTGGCCGGACGCCCCCGTGGCGCTCGACGCCCCGGCCCTGCCGATCGTGGTCGCCGGCACCGCCTTCAACATTGAGCCCGCCGCCATCCGCATGCGCGTGCAGCGCCATGCCGGCACGCAGGCGCGCGTCGATCTCGCTTACGTGTGGCCCGGCCTGACGCCCCCCGACCCGGCGGAAAAGTCGCCGCCGCCCGGGGCGCCGCCGGCGCCGCTCGAGCGGCTGTTCGTGTCGATCGAAGGCGCCGACGGCACCATGCCGCCGATGCAGCGCGTCGAGACGATCTACCCCCGCTATATGGTCGACGAACCGGTCGCGGGCCCGCCGGGCCTTACCTTGCGCGGCTTTCGCAAGGACACGCCCTATGCCGGCGAGGAATTGGTGTTCGAGTCGAACGATCCGCAGCACTTCCTCGCCCGCTGCGCGACGAAGGGCGTGATCGGTTCGGGCAGTTGCCTGCTGGAGAAGCGCATCGGCGAGGCCGAGCTCACCTTCCGCTTCCCGCGGGCGTGGCTCGACAACTGGCAACAGGTCGCGCACGCGATCGACACGCTGACGGCGCGTCTGCATCCGCGGTAAGCGCCCTCTGTCATCACCGGGCTTGTCCCGGTGATCCCGATCAGGGACGCACTGCCCTCCCAAGCGAGATGGCCGGGACAAGCCCGGCCATGACAACGGATAGATTGTGCGTTCGCTTTAAAGATCGCCTTCGATGTCGACGTCGAGGATCGGCAGCTCGAAGATGTACGAGCGGCGGCCCTTCTCGATCTCGACGAACAGCACGCCGAGGAACTCCTCGCCGATATAGGCTTCGAGCGAGTCCATCTTCTTCGGCCGCGTGACGACGCGGATCTTGTCGTTGTCGAAGCGGCGGCGGAGATAGGCGTTGAGCGCCGGCACCGGCTGGATGCTGGGATCGCTGCCGAGCTGGATCACCATGCGGAAATTGTAGGAACGCTCGCCCTCGTCCTCGTCGGCGGTCATCTCGCCGATCTCGTCCTCGCCGATGAAGACGTTCGCCTCGTCGCCGCCCTTCGGCACGACGCGGATTTCCGCGTTGCCGAACAGCTTCTTGAGGTAGGCGTCGAGCTTTCTGATTTCCTGGACGTTCACGGCCGCTCCTTATGATCGGGACGCCTATGCCCCATCGGGAGCGGCCGCGCAAGCGCCATTCCGGGCCGGTTTTCAGCCGTCCAGCATGACGCCGTAGAGCATCTGGTCCATGGCCCGCGACGGTTCGGGGCAACCCGCCTCGCCCACGATCCTGGCCGGCACGCCGGCGACGGTGACGTTGTTCGGCACCGGCTTGATGACGACCGAGCCGGCCGCGATGCGCGCGCAGTGGCCGATCTCGATGTTGCCGAGAATCTTGGCGCCGGCGCCGATCAGCACGCCGCGGCGGATCTTCGGGTGACGGTCCTCGTGCTCCTTGCCGGTGCCGCCGAGCGTCACGTCGTGCAGGATCGAGCAGTCGTCCTCGACCACCGCCGTCTCGCCGACGACGAAACCGGTTGCGTGGTCGAGGAAGATGCCGCGGCCGATGCGGGCGGCCGGGTTGATGTCGCACTGGAAGACGACCGAGGCGCGGCTCTGCAGGTACAGCGCGAAGTCCTTGCGCCCCTTGCTCAGGAGCCAGTGCGCGAGGCGGTGTGTCTGGATGGCGTGGAAACCCTTGTAATAGAGCACCGGCTCGCAGAAGCGCGTGGTCGCCGGATCGCGGTCGACGACGGCGACGATGTCGGCGCGGAACATGTCGCCGAGCGCCGGCTGGTCCTCGAGCGCGTCACGATAGGCCTGACGGATCAGCTCCGCCGACACGTCGGCGTGGTCGAGGCGCTGGCTGACGCGATGGGTCACCGCGCCTTCGAGCGTGTCGTGATGCAGGATGTTCTCGTAGATGAACGCCGAAAGCTCGGGCTCGCGATGCGCGACGTCCTCGGCCTCGCTGCGGATGCGGGACCAGACCGGATCGACCTTGTCGAGGCCTTTCGCCGGCCGCGTCTGAAGCTGTGCCATAGAATAATATTCTCCGACGCCTCTCAGGAACCCCTACATAATCCTTCTAGCACGGATTGGGAGGCCCCGGCAGAACCGAAACGTGTCGCCGGCAGGGCGCGCCGGTCTGTCATGCGCGCTGGTTAAGGAAGTCGAGCACGCTTTGTTTGAAGACCCGGTCGCCGACCGCGAGCATGTGGTCGCGGCCGGGGATGTCGAGCGCCTGCGCGCCCGGGATGAGCGCGGCGAGCTCGGCGGCCGAGCCGGCGACATCGTCCTTGCTGCCGACCGCCACCAGCGCCGGCGCACGGATGCCGGCGACCTGCGCCCGCGTCAGCGTCTGACGCGAGCCGCGGATGCAGGCGGCAAGCGCGCGCAGGTCCGATTTTGTCTGCTCGGCGAAGGTGCGGAACATGCGGCCCTGCTGGTCCTGCACGTCGAGCAGCGTCGGCGCTTCCAGCGCGTCGGCGATGCTCTGCGGCAGGCCGACGCCTTCGACGAGATGGATGCCGAGACCGCCGAGAATGGCGGAGCGGACATAGTCGGGATGTTCGAGCGCGAGGAAGGCGGTGATGCGCGCGCCCATCGAATAGCCGAGCACGTCGGCGCGCGCGATGCCGAGATGATCGAGCAGCGCGCGCACGTCTCCGGCCATGAGGCTCGTGCTGTAGAGCGCCGGATCGTAGAGCTTCGACGACTGGCCGTGGCCGCGATCGTCGAGCGCGATGACGCGGCGGCCCGCGCGCGTCAGCGTCGTCACCCAGCCGGGCGCGACCCAGTTCACCTCCTTGTTGGAAGCGAACCCGTGCACGAGGACGATCGGCTCGCCCTCGCCCTCGTCGAGGAAGGAGATCTCGACGCCATCGTGTGTGAATGTCGGCATGTAACGCTCATGACAAATGAAGGCGGCTTCTAGCGCAATTCAGCGCCGCAGCAAATGGCCGGAACGGATCGCGCGGGTCGGTGTTTCATTGCCGACAAAGGAGAACTCCATGGCCAAGCAACCCAAACAACTCGACGAACTCTTTCACGAGAGCCTGAAGGACATCTATTTCGCCGAAAAGAAGATCCTCACCGCGCTGCCGAAGATGGCGAAGGCCGCGCAGTCGGAGGAACTCACGGCCGCCTTCGAACAGCACCGCGCCGAGACCGAGGAGCACGTCTCCCGGCTCGAACAGGTGTTCGAACTGATCGACCAGAAGCCGCACGGCAAGACCTGCCCGGCGATCGTCGGCATCATTGAAGAAGGCCAGGAGATCGCCGAGGACTACAAGGACTCGCCGGCGCTCGACGCGGGCCTGCTGGCGGCGGCGCAGGCGGTCGAGCACTACGAGATCGCGCGCTACGGCACGCTGCGCACCTGGGCGCAGGAACTCGGCCTCAAGGACGCCGTCAGCCTTTTGTCGAAGACGCTCGACGAGGAGTCGAAGACCGACTCGCTGCTGACCAAGCTCGCCCAGAAGTCGGTCAACCGCGAGGCGCAACCGGCCTGACGATGACCGAGAGACGTCAGCGCGCGGCGACCAGCACAGCGCGCTGACGTTTCATTCTGCGCCGGCGCAGATGGTTCTCGGTCATGCGCTCGACACCGCGCTTGAGCGAGGCGACGAAGCCGAGCGCGGCGACGAGCGCGCCGATGAGCCAGCTCGCAAGGCTGAACGCCGCGCCGCCGAGCATGATGGCCGCGCGGCCGCCGATCTTCAATATCGCCCGCGTCTTGCCGCCCTCCTTCTCCGCCAGCCGGGCGACTCGCGACATCTCGGCCGGCGTCTCCGCCACCTTGAGGCTGTCGAGCGCCGCCTGCGTGCCGGCTTTGGCCTCGATGGTGCCGACGTCGCGCGCGAGATCGAGGAGCCGGCCGGCGCGCTCGACCTTCACCGCGTCACGCGCGGCGCGCACGGCAAGCTGCGGCTCGGCGATCGACGCACCGCCGATCGCCTTCTTCAAGGCGGCCCAGTCGACCACCTTGCGCAAGAGGCGTCCGACCGACGCGGCGAGTTCGGCGCTCAGCTGTCCGGTCTTGCGAGCGGCTTTCGCGACAGTCAGCCCGACGCGCACCGGCGCTTCGGCGCCGAGCGTGGCGTAGGTGCCGGCGGTGATGGCGAGCCCGACGCAGGCGAGCCCCAGCACGAGCTTGTCGGCCTTCTCCCCCATCGCCAGCCGGCCGCCCTCGCGCAGCGCGTCGCGGATGTCGCCGAACACGAACAGGTCGCCGAACGCCGTGCCGGCAAAGCTCGACACATCGGTCGGCTCGCCACTGACGAAGCCGTAGGCGAAGCTCTTCATCGCCGTCGTCGCGCTCGCCGCGTCGGCGACCGCGGCCGCCACCGTCTTGCGGCGGGCCTCGTCGACGGGCACGTGCCGTGCGTCGGCGAGGTCGAGATAGCTTTTGGCGAGATCGGCGTCCTTCGCCGCCAGCGCGGCGTCGATGCCGCGGGCGGCGACGCCGGCGTTGAACTTGCGGTCGAGCATGCGGTCGGCGACCAGCGCCGGATCGCCCGCATGCGCGAAGACGTGCCCGGCATCCCAGCCGCGCGGCGCCAGCCACACGACGAGCCCGGCGAACAGGACGGCCGCCACCGCCGCCGGCCACAGCCGCGTGCGGTGCGATACCTGCCGGAGTTCCGGCGGCGCGAATCCTCGCGCGTCGCGCATGACCTGATCCTTGCTCGGCGTCGGAATGCGGCTCCACGCGCCGGTTGTCCGCCGAAGGCTGCTGATGGGGAAAAATCCCGGCGATTCCGTGGTGTTCCGATGCCGCGGACGGCATGGTTGACACCCGCTTCACGGCCCTAGGCATGCCGCGCCGCCCCCGCTATGGTGCCGCGCAAATCAGCCCGTTAGCGTTCGATTCACGAGGGTTCCTTCATGGCGGAGCACGTCGTCCCCCATTTCCAGAACGATCCCGGCGTGCCGGTCATCGAGATCGGCGCCAAGGAATTCATGTGCGTGGGCGCGACGCCGCCGTTCGACCATCCGCACATCTTCCTCGACATGGGCGACGAGAGCGAGATCATCTGCTCCTACTGCTCGACGCTCTATAAATTCGATCCGACGCTCGACGCGCACGCGGCAAGACCGGCCGAATGCGCCCTGCCCGTCCCGCACGCCGCCTGACCCCCGACCGGAGCTTCACGTCCCTTGACGCAGGCGCGCCACGTCATCGTCGCCGGCGCCGGGATCGCGGGGCTCACGGCGGCGCTGGCCATGGCCAAGGCCGGCTTGCGCGTCACGCTGCTGGAGCAGGCCGACAAGCTGCTCGAGACCGGCGCCGGGCTGCAGCTCTCCCCTAACGCGACGCGCGTCCTCACCGCGCTCGGCCTGCGCGAGCGGCTCCTGCCGCACGTGGTCGCGCCGCACGCGGTGCGCGTGATGTCCG
>Ga0187809_10000648_pt1 | contig 17784 bp, 17 predicted proteins | sample NC_wetland_sal_i_8_FD_132415 | JGI IMG/M metagenome (GOLD analysis project Ga0187809, IMG submission 132415) | Wetland sediment microbial communities from Neuse River Estuary, North Carolina, USA - ASW_4 | ecosystem: Environmental > Aquatic > Freshwater > Wetlands > Sediment | place: USA: North...
GCTTGCGGAATTCCGCGTGTGCGGTGATCTCGGCGTCGCGCCGCGCGAGGTCGGCATAGACCGAATCGTAGCGCATGCCGTTCTCGCGCGCGCCGCGCTGCACGGCCGCGACCCGTTCGCGGCGCAGGCGCTCGTAGACGTTGAGCGCGGCGTTCGCATTGCCGACGTCGCACTGCGCCAGGATCGTCGCCAGCGCCATGCCGTCCTCGATCGACTGGTTGGCGCCCTGGCCGAGATGCGGCAGCATCGGATGTGCCGCGTCGCCGAGCAGCGTCAGCCGGCCCTTGGTCCACACCGGCAGCGGCTCGCGGTCGTACAGCGCCCAGCGGAACGTGTGCGTGACGTGCGAGAGCAGCTCGCCGATGCGCGGATCCCAGCCCGCGAATTCCGCGCGCAGCACGTCGGGATCGCCCGGCGCCGACCACGACTCCTTCATTTCCTGATCGGCCGGCACGAAGCCGACGTAGTTGATCAATTCGCCGTGGCGCACCGGGAAGGTCAGGAAGTGCTTGCCCTTGCCGAGCCACATCAGCCAGGCCTTGTTCGGCCAGTCCGGGATGAGCTTGTGCGGCACCACGCTGCGGTAGGCGATGCCGCCGTGGAAGACGGGCTTGGACGGCGGAAAGACGTGCGGCCGCAGCTCGGAATGGATGCCGTCAGCGGCGACGACGATGTCCGCTTCGACCGTCACGCCGTTGGCGAAGGAGACGCGCGCGGTGTGCTCGTCCTGTTCGAAGCCGGTGCAGCGATGGCCAGTGTGCACCACGTCGGGCGGCAGTGCACCCGCGAGCAGCTCGACGAAATCGGCGCGGTGCATGCCGTAAGTGGCGTTCCAGCCGGACGAATCCGTCACCTGCACCGGCGCGATCGGCGTGCCGTCGGCACGAAAATAGTGCGACTGCGTGCCGACCAGGGCACCGAACTTCTCGACCTGCGGCCCGAGGCCAACGCGATTGAGATGCCTTACGCTGTTGGGCGTAAGGTAGACGCCGGCGCCGACTTCGCCCAGCGCCGGCGCCTGCTCGTAGACGTCGACCTTCAGTCCCTGCGCGCGCAGCGCGTTGGCGGCGAACAGCCCGCCAATGCCGCCCCCGACGATCGCGACGTTCGGCCGCTTGCCAGCCATGCTCGACATCCTTCTCGCTCTACTGCAGCTTGATATGCGCCGCCTTGATGACCTTACCCCAGCGCGCGACTTCGTCGTGCATGTAACTGGCTGCCTCCGCCGGCGAGCCGCCGACGACGGTGGCCGTCAGCTTCTTCAGTCGTGCCTGGATGCCGGGATCGCGCAGCGCCTCGTTCACATCGGCGTTGATCTTGTCGACGATCGCCTTCGGCGTCTTCGGCGGCGCGACGATTGCGTACCATGCGGCTGACTCGAAGCCGGGCAGTGTCTCCGAGAAGGTCGGCACGTCTGGCAGATCGGCCAGGCGCTTCTTCGAGGCCACGGCCAGCAGCTTGAGCTTGCCGGCCTTTACCAGCGGCAGCGAGACGCCGAGATTGTCGAACATGATGTCGACGTCGCCGGCGAGCAGGCCCTGCAGCGCCGGCGCCGTGCCGCGATACGGCACGTGCTGCATTTTCACGTGCGCCATCATCTGAAACATCTCGGCCGTCAGATGCGAGGTGGTGCCGTTGCCCTGCGTGGCGTCGGTGACCTTGCCGGGATTTTTCTTCATATAGTCGATCAGCTCGGCGACGGTGTTCGCCTTGATCTTCGTGGGATTGACGAACAACCCGCTCGGCACCGACGCCATGATGATGATCGGCTCGAACTTGCCGGGATCGAAGGCGAGATGCGGATACAGGTTCTGGTTCACGACCAGCGGCGGTGGCGGCGCCGACAGCAGGGTGTATCCGTCGGGATCGGATTTGTAGGCGATCTCTGCGCCGATGTTGCCGGCCGCGCCGGTGTGGTTCTCGATCACGACCGGCTGCTTCCATTTACGCGACAGCCAGTCGGCGACGATACGCGGTACGGTATCGGCGGAGCCGCCGGCCGGGAAAGGTACGATGATCTTTACCGTGTGATCGGGATAGGTCTGCGCCTGCGCGGCGTCGGAGAGCGGCGTGAGCGCCGCGCAAAGGACCAGCGTACCGATCATGCGGATGGCGCCGGCAAACAAGCGTGACTGAGGTGTGCGCAACTGATGTCTCCCCGGGTTTTATTGCGGTGTGCCGCCGCCTTTTGTGGCGGGACATTGCTGCAGGGAGACGCGGATTGCAACCGCTCGAGGTGCGGCCCATCGGCTGAGCGTGTCGAGTGGGAGCGGTGTGCTCCGCTGCGCTTCCGGCTTCAGCCGGACAGCAGTGCGGTCAGGCGACGCTCTGGCGAACGTGCCAGAAGCGCAGAATGCGGTCGGCAGTCGTCTTCGACAACTTCATGAAGTCGCCATGCGCGCGATGGATATCGCGCTCGCTCAGGCCGCTGCGCTCGGAGCCCGCCCTGAGGACTTCCATGGTGGTGCTCCAGGCGAAGCCAAGCGCCTTGCAGACCAGGATCAGGCCGCCGGCGTCCGCCTGCAGCATCAGATTCTCGATGGCGTCGTATTTCAAATTCGCAAGCAGCGAGAGGCTGGCGATGACCGCCTCCTGGTGTCTCGCCTCGGCGAAGGCCTTCACGTCGCTCTCCGCGAGATTGCCCGCCTGCTTCATGGAGACGACGAGTCGTTGCGCCGCGGCGACCTCGACCAGCTTCCGCTCTGCCTGACTCGCGGCCTTGGCGAGCAGCGCGTGCAGCCGGTCGGGAGGAATGTCCGCGCGGACGCTCAGGCCCGCGCCGACCACGTCGTCGCGCTCCGCCAGCTTGACCAACTGCTCGAGGCCGGCCCGCGAGAGCTGCGCCGAGGCGTTCTTGGCGACGCTGCGCGCGACGTCGTTGTTGCCGCGTTCGATCAGGATGTCCGTCAAAGGTTCGGTGAGGCCCGGGCGGGTCGAAATGGCGAGCAGATGTTCGTTGCCTTTCGACTTTGCGATCTCGCACAGGTCGGTCTCGGTCAGCCGCGGCGATTGTGTCAGGACCGGGCCGGCGACTTCGATGCGATCGTCCTCCGCCAGCCGGCGGATCAGGCGGGGCGGCGCGTTGTCGACCGGGGCGATGCGCCGGCTCAGATCGACAACACCATCGAGCTCGGAGTCTTCCAGAAGACTGCCGAAGAGGCTGTCGAAGAGGCCAACCTTGCCGTCGTCGAGAGCGGGTGCGCTCGACATGAACAGGTCGGTGACGGCACGCAAGGTCTGATGACGTGTCGTGGGATCGGCGTGCTGTATCGCGTTTTCAATTTCGTCGATGGACAACGTCGAAGGCATTAGCCCACCCATTCTGGGGTCGAACTGGCGCGGAGATGCTATGGGTAATGTATTGAGCTGGACTTAAGAGAGCTCGGTTGAATCGCGTTTTCAAAACTGAAGGTTGCGCCCGTCGCTCTTTTCTGATCGTCGGAGATCGTTTTGTCAATTTGACAATATGGATTATGCGCCGCCCCCCGCGCGTCATGCTCACGTTCTGTCAAATTTCGTGCATAGCGCGCGCGGTATTACAACCTGAGATCGCCCCGTTCGTTTTCTCGCGCGTTGCTTTCAAGCGACGCGCAGGCTGGAGGTGGTCCTGGATCGTACGCCCGCGGGGCATCGCTCGGCCGGCACCGGAGCCGGCGCGGCAGGCGCCCGCGCGACCCGGCCGCGTGCGTCTCCCGCGGGGACGCCCGGCCGGATGCACCCGAATGTCGGCGAAACCCCTGCAGCTGCGCCCCTTTTCGGCCGTGGCCACGGCTGCAAGAGCGGCGTTTGCTCGTGGCGCGCGAACCGCCCTATATAGGCCCCATGCGCATCATCGGCCTCGCCGGCTGGAGCGGTTCCGGCAAAACCACCCTGATTACCAAGCTCATCCCGAGCCTGACCGCGCGGTCCCTGCGCGTCTCCACGCTCAAGCACGCCCATCACGGCTTCGATCTCGACCAGCCCGGCAAGGATTCGTTCATGCACCGCGCCGCCGGCGCCACGGAAGTCATCGTCTCCTCGGCGCGCCGCTTCGCCATCCTGCATGAACTGCGCGACGAGCCGGAGTGGGATTTGCGCGACCTGGTCGCCAAGATGTCTGCGGTCGATCTCGTTCTCGTCGAAGGCTTCAAGCGCGACGCCTTCCCGAAGATCGAGATTCACCGCACGGCCAACGCCAAGCCGCTGATTCACCCGGACGACCCCTATATCGTCGCGATCGCCGCGGACTGTGCTTTGCCGCAGGCGAACGTGCCCGTTGTCGATCTCGACGACGTCGACGCGATCGCGGAACTGGTGCTGGCGAAGGCCGTTCCGCTTGAGAAGGCCGAGGCCTTGCAGGATCGCTGATGGCGCAACTGAGCGACGACTGCTTCGCGTTCTCCGGGCCGCTCCTGCGGCTCGGCGATATGGAGCGCCTGATCGCCGAGCGGATCGCGCCGGTGGCGGAGACCGAGCGCGTTCCGCTGGCGGCGGCTCGCGGCCGCGTGCTGGCCGCCGACGTGATCGCGCCGGTCGACCTGCCGTCCTTCGACAATTCCGCCGTGGATGGATACGCGGTTCGTCACGCCGATCTCAAAGCCGGTGCCGATACGCGGCTGGCGGTGGCCGGACGGCTGACGGCGGGCGCCGGCGAGGCGCTGTCGCTGAACGCCGGCCAGGCCATCCGCATCTTTACCGGCGCGGCGATGCCGGCCGGCGCCGACACGGTCTTCATGCAGGAGGACGTGACGACGGACGGCGATGACGTCGTCGTGCCGAAAGGATTGAAGCGCGGCGCCAACCGTCGGCTCGCCGGTGAGGACATCGCCAAAGGCGCCGTGGCGCTGGCGGCCGGCACCGTCCTCGAGCCGCAGCACATCGCACTCGCCGCGGCGCTCGGTGTCACCGACCTCGACGTGCGGCGGCCGCTCAAGGTGGCGATCTTCTCGACCGGCGACGAGGTGATCGAGCCCGGCTCACCGCTGCCGCGCGCCGGCATCTACGACGCCAACCGCTATCTGCTGCGGGAACTGCTCGAACGGCTCGGTGCGCGCGTCACCGATCTCGGCATCCTCGCCGACGAGCCGGCCGCGCTGGCGCGGGCGCTGCGCGCCGCGGCGGCGTCGCACGACCTCATCGTCACCTCCGGCGGCGTGTCGACCGGCGAGGCCGATTACGTGCGCGCTGCCGTCGAGACGATCGGCAGTCTGGTGTTCTGGCGCGTCGCCATCAAGCCGGGGCGGCCGGTGGCGTTGGGTGTGATCCGCGGCGAGGGCGGCAGCGCGGCCTTCGTCGGGCTGCCGGGCAACCCGGTGGCGGTGTTCGTCACGTTCGTGCGGGTGGTGAAGGTGCTGTTGCGGCGTCTGTCGGGTGCGCAACCGCAGGCGCCGGTGGCGCTGCCGGTGCGGGCAGGGTTCGCCTACAAGAAGAAAAAGGACCGTCGCGAGTATGTGCGCGTTTCCCTGAAGCGTGCCGCGGACGGCGAGATCGAGGCGATCAAGCATCCGCAGGACGGCGCCGGCATCCTCACCTCGCTGACGCAGACGGACGGGCTTCTCGAATTCCCCGAAGAGACGACGAGCATCGCGCGCGGCGACCGCGTCGGGTTTCTCTCGTACGCGCAGCTCATCGGATGACGGACGGGACGCCGGATCTGTTCGCGCCGGCGCCGCGCGAGCGCGGACGCTATCGCAATCTCGTGCACCACGAGTCGCACGGCTTCATGTCGGCGTTCCGCTGGTTTCGCGACCGCAAGCCGCCGCCCTGGCCGGCCGTCGTCGGCAATCCGCCGACGGCGAGACCGCCGGCGCGGGTGAGCGGCGGCGGGCTGTGCATCACGCTGATCGGACACGCCACCGTGCTGGTGCAGGTCGCCAGCCTCAACATCATCACCGACCCGATCTGGTCGGAGCGCGCCGGACCGACCTCATGGCTCGGCGCCAGGCGGTCGCGGCCGCCGGCCTTGGACTTCGACGATCTGCCGCCGATCGACGTCGTGCTGCTCAGCCACAGCCATTACGACCATCTCGATCGGCCGACCTTGCGCAAGCTTGCTGCGCGCGACCGGCCGCGCATCGTCACCGGGCTCGGCGTCGGACGCGTCGTCCCGTCGGGCCGCGTCGCCGAACTGGATTGGTGGCAGGGCCTTCAGCTCGGCGACGATGTCGCCGCGACCTATGTGCCGGCGCAGCACTTCTCCGCGCGCAGCCCGTTCGATCGCAACAAGACGCTGTGGGGCGGCTTCGTCCTGCAGACGCCGGCCGGCCTCATCTACTTCGCCGGCGACACCGGCGACGGGCCGCATTTCGCCGCCATCCGCGCGCGCTTCGGGCCGCTGCGTCTCGCGCTGCTGCCGATCGGCGCCTATCTGCCGCGCTGGTTCATGGCGGCCGTGCACATTGGTCCGCGCGAGGCGGCCGACGCGCATGCGACGTTGCAGACGAAGCTGACGGTGCCGATCCACTTCGACACGTTCCGTCTTGCCGACGACGCATTCGGCGAGGCGGTGGGCCACTTCCGCGACATCATGACCGCGCGCGGGCGTGCGCATGAACTCTGCGTGCCGGCCTTCGGCGAGCCGCTGGCGCTCGACTAGCCGCCGGCCGCGAGGCGTTCGGCCCTGGCCGCGTCTTCCGGCGTGTTGACGTTGAAGAACGGATCGATCGGCTCGGTCGGCCAGTCGGCGATGGCGATGCCGTGCCGCGCGGTCCACACTTCGATCTTGCGCAGGTCCTCGTCCACCAGCGCCTTGCGCAGATCGGCGCGGAGCGCCAGCGGCCACAATCCTACGACGGGATGACGCCATTCGCCGGAGCGGGCGCAGGCGAGCGGCACGCCGGCGCCCATGTTGCGCCGCGCCACGTGCAGACGCTCGGCGAGATCGTCGGGCAGGAACGGGCAGTCGCCGGGCACACTCAGCATCCATTCGACGCCGTTGTTCTGCGCCGCCAGCCAGTCGAGTCCGGCGAGGATGCCGGCGAGCGGACCGGGATGGCCTTCGACATTGTCCGGCACGACGGTCAGCCCGGTGTCGGCGAAGCGCGCCGGATCGCCGTTGGCGTTGATGACGATGCCGGTGCATTGCGCCGACAGGGTCGCCAGCACGCGGTCGAGGATGGTGACGCCGCCGAGCTCGATGCGGGCCTTGTCGCCGCCGCCCATGCGGCGCGCGAGGCCGCCGGCAAGCACGAGGCCGAAGGTCGGGGGGTAGGGGTGGGTCATTGTTGTCATTCCGGGGCGCGTGCCATAGCGCGTCAAAGACGCGCGTCATCGCGCTTATGGCACGCGAGCCCGGCATCCAGAAACGCGTGCTAGTACCGATGACTGGATTCCGGGTTCGGCGCTGCGCGCCGCCCCGGAATGACGAATGCTAATCCTCCACCGCGGCCTTGCGGCGGTGTTTGGCGCTTTCCTCCTCGACGAAGGCGAGGTCCTGATCGAACACGATGCGGTCTTCGCCCGCGAGCGCGATGAAGCGCTTGCCTTTGGCGCGGCCGATCAGCGTGAGGTTCGCCTTGCGCGCCAGTTCGACGCCCCAGGCGGTGAAGCCGGAACGCGAGATCAGGATCGGGATGCCCATGCGCACCGTCTTGATCACCATCTCCGACGTGAGGCGGCCGGTGGTGTAGAAGATCTTGTCGGCAGCCGGCACCTTGTCCTTGAACATCCAGCCGGCGATCTTGTCGACGGCGTTGTGGCGGCCGACGTCCTCCATGTAGACGAGCGGCCTGTCCTCCTGCGCCAGCACGCAGCCGTGGATGGCGCCCGCCTCGAGGTAAAGCGACGGCGTGATGTTGATCGCGTGCGTCAGTCGATAGAGCCATGACGTGCGCAGTTGCGCGTCCGGTAGCGACACGGTCTCCAGCGCCTCCATCAGGTCGCCGAACACGGTGCCCTGGGCGCAGCCGGACGTCTGCACCTTCTTCTTCAGCTTCTTCTCGTAGTCGGTCTTGCGCTTGGTGCGAACGACGACGACCGACAGTTCCTCGTCGTAATCGACGCCGGTGACCTCGTCGTCCGGCAGAAGCATGTTCTGGTTCAGCAGATATCCGATCGCCAGGTATTCGGGATAATCGTTGATGGTCATGGCGGTGACGATCTCCTGGCTGTTGAGGAAGATCGTCAGCGCCCGCTCGACTGTCACCGAGGTCTCGATCGACTGACCGGTCTGGTCGATGCCGCGGACGCGCTCGGTCAGGCGCGGATCGGCCGGGTTCGGACGGATGATGAAGGGACGGTCGTCGGACATGGGCCGAATATAGGGTATTCGCGGGCTGGCTGCAGGACGGCCGGCGCGTCACGGCCCGGGGATCGCAGGGCGGATGGCGGCGATTTCGCGGCGGCAGCGGTGCTGACGCCGGTGCACGAGCCCGCCGCGGCGGGCTCCGGCAGCACGGCGGGACAGTGGCGATCGCTTTGAATCCGTTGGAGAATCTAGTTCCGGCCGGACCCCTCAAATCGTAAAGAAGTACTGACTCAATTTGAGCCGAATGCGCCGCGCTGCTTGGCGGCGTTTCAAGCCCTTTGTGGTTCCATAGTACCCGCACGGCGAACAAACGAGTGCGGACATGCGGGTCGTTCCTCTGTTCCTTCTCTTCGTGTGTGGGCTTTCCGTTTCGGTGGCGCCGGAGCGGCCGCCCGTCCATGACCTGACGGTTGCCGCGGCAAGCATCGACGATGCGGCCGCCCAGGCGCAGTACGAAGCCCTGCAAGCGCAAGCCAACCTGGCGCTGGACATGCTCAGGCAGGCGCGGGAGCGGCGTCTCGCCGCGAACTGACGCTCAGGCGCCTCTCACTGAAGCGGTGTTGTTCCGATCCTCAAAAGACCCGGCACCGGGGTAGGGCGTCGTCGCGGCTCCCGGCGAGGAAGAAAAACATAATTCTGCAGGCGCAGGTTTGGCTTGCAAATCGGGGCTTGCGCGGCCATGAACCTAGCCCGCGGCTGCCCGCGCCTTGGCGAACAGGTGCGGCCCGCGCGGCTGACCGCAGCCGATCCGGAGAGGTGGCCGAGTGGCTGAAGGCGCACGCTTGGAAAGCGTGTATACGGGAAACCGTATCGAGGGTTCGAATCCCTCTCTCTCCGCCAGCCTACGCCAACTTAGAATTGATCAGAAGTATCAAGGCGTTCAGAGTTGGCGTCAAGCAGGTGTCCCCCAGAGTGTCCCTCCAGGTGTCCCCCGAGAATGACTGACGCGCCTCAACCTCCTAGGGCTCCCTTCGCGGCGTCAGCGCGACCATCGCGATTGCAGGCGGTTGCGATACTTGTGGTTCTGCTGGTCATCGCAGCGATCATCTTCCTTCCCGCTCCCAAGCTCTCAGAGGCGGTGCGTCTTGTGGTGGGGCTCGCGTGGCCTGCTGTCGTTCTGCTCGTTGCTTGGTTGTATCAGGCGGACATTCGAGAGAAGGTTCGCGACCTTCTTCGGGCTGCGATTGGTAAGCTGCAGGTGGAGTTTAAGTCTCCGGCCCAGCCCCAATCGCCCGGAGACCCCGCCTCGCCGCGACCGATCTCCTTTACGACCGGTCAGGAAGGGCAGCAGCCGAGCGATCGGCCTGCACTATCGCCACTAGTCTTGCCTCATGAGTTGATCGAGAAGCTGACTGGGTTGATCGGCCCAGCCTATCGAGCCCTATTCCGCGAGCATCTGATGCGCTTCGCTGAGCGTGCTCCGATGGTGATGAGCGCTGTCGGCCTGTCAGATAGAGATGCTGCGATGGCTTGGGCGTGCGAACTATCTGCCTCCATCCACCTTGAGAAGGCGAGCCGGTTCATCTTCCAGAGTCAGGTGGAAGCACTCGAAGCCTTAAAAGGGCGGTCGGCGCTGACCGTAGAAGACTTCCGGCCCTACTATGAAGCAGCAACTAAGACGGCGCCTGAGATATACAAATCCTACACATTCGAGATGTGGTTGAACTACCTCAAGAACTTCGAGCTGATCTCCATCCAGCCGACGCAGGTCGAGATAACCAACGCTGGAGCGGCTATCGCTCAGTACATGAAGGACCGTCAATATGACGGCGGACTTGAGAAAGCCTAGGCGATTGCAGCATAAAAACACCGATTGACGGTGCAAATCTTCAAAGCCGGTCAAGCCGTCTGATCACTCGTTCAACCTACGCTGCCTGCCACGAGCTGCCGCCTCTCGCTGTCGGATGCCGCTGCCCTCAGGCGCAGCGCCGGAGAGCCGCATTCGCGATGAGCTCGACCAAAGGGCGCGGCTTCGATAGCTGGATCGAGCAGGAGTTCGACAAACTCTCGGCTGCTCTGGATGCCGACGTCGGTGGCGACGAGGAGGCATGGGCGAGCGCGGCACGCGAGCACGCATCCAACATCAAGGAAGCGGCGCTCGTGATGAAGTGGGAGCTCCTGGGTTTCGTCGCGAGCTGCATCTGCTCGCTGCTCGAAGCGATCGTCATGGGCGGGCGCTACGATCGGGCGTTCCTGGCGGTGCACCTCAATGCGCTCAGGCTGGCCAAACACCCGCGTTACCACGGCATGCGCCGCGACCAGGCGCCGGAGCTGACGTCGGCATTGACCAGCCTGTCGCGGCGCCTGGGGCTCGGCTGACCGGCGCGAGCCGGCCGGCGCCGGCGTCGAACGCGCCACCCGGTCCTTTCCGCGTGACCGCAGGCTGGAGACAGGCAGGCCTGCCTGTAGTATGACGCCGCACCCCGTCTGCCGCCTGTCCCGTCGCGAGGGATGGCGGCTCTATGCCCGCGAAGAGGCGCCAAGGAGCGACGATGAAGACCATCACCGTAGAAGAACACTTCGTTACCCCGGCTTTCGTCGCGGGTCCGGGCAAGGATTTCATCGCCAATTTCCGCAATTCCGGGCCGGCCGGCACGGTCATCGCCGACCGGCTGACCGAGCTCGGCGACAAGCGCGTTGCCGAGATGGACGCCGCCGGCATCGACATGCAGGTGGTGTCGCTCAACGCGCCCGGCGTCGAGCAGGCCGAGGCGGACGAAGCGGTCGCGGTCGCGCGCGAGTCGAACGACTGGCTGGCCGAGGCCATCAAGAAGCATCCGACCCGCTTCGCCGGCTTCGCATCGCTGGCGATCCAGGCGCCGGACAAGGCGGCGGACGAATTCGAGCGCTGCGTGCGCAAGCTCGGCTTCAAGGGCGCCAACATCAACGGCCACACGCGCGGCCGCTACCTCGACGACCCGTTCTTCGCGCCGATCCTCGCGCGGGCCGAGGCGCTCGACGTGCCGATCTACCTGCACCCGACGGTGCCGGCGAAACCGGTGCTGGACACGCTCTACGGCGGCTTCTCGCCGGCGGTGACGCGCGTGTTCTCGGCCGGCGGCTGGGGCTGGCACATCGAGACGGCCGTGCATCTCCTGCGCCTCGTCCTCGCCGGCGTCTTCGACCGCCACCCGAAGCTGCAGATCGTCATCGGCCACATGGGCGAGGCGATCCCGTTCATGATGGAGCGCACGAACCGGGTCCTGCCGCCGCAACTGACCAAGCTGTCGCGCCCGGTCGCCGACTATCTGCGCCAGAACGTGCATTACACGTTCGGCGGCTTCAACTTCACGCCGACGTTCCTCAACCTGCTGCTCGAGATCGGCGTCGACCGGATCATGTTCTCGGTCGACTACCCCTACGGCTCGATGCACGAGGCGCGCAGCTTCCTGCAGCATCTGCCGGTCAGCGACGGCGACCGGGAACGCATCGCGCACGGCAACGCCGAGCGGCTGCTGCGCATCTGAGCAGGGGCGTTCCTGAATCGCGGCCGTGCGGCGCTTGCGCGTCGCACGGCCGCAGTGTTTCAGGTCAGGCCGGCAGCGGCTGGCCCTTAGTTTCCGGCAGGAACGGCACCAGCACGAAGCCGAGGATGTAGATCAGCGAGAAGGCGACCGCCATCTTGCTGAAGCCGCCGAACTGCACGATCAGCAGACCCGCGAACAGCGGGCCCATGAAGGCGACGAAGCGCGGCGCGTTGAACACGAACGCCATCCCGGTCGCGCGGCTGCGCGTCGGAAACAGCTCCGGCAGCCAGACCGACATCCACGAATATTGACCCAGCGTGAAGAAGCCGTTCACCGCGGCAATCAGGATCAGCAGGTCGAGGTTCGTGGTCCACATGTAGAGCGCCGGTGTGAGCACCAGCGACGCGGCGAAGAACAGCATCAGGATCGGCTTGCGTCCGAACCGGTCGGCCATGAAGCCCAGCCCGACATAGCCGAGAATGGCGCCGATGTTGTAGCTCATGCCGGCGTAACTCGCCCACACCTGCGGCGGCAGGTGCTGCTTCGCCGCGACCGAGGCGACGAACGGCGGCACCCAGGTCGAGATGCCCCACCACGCCAACGTCGTCGTCAACGACATCAGGAAGCAGATCGCCGTCCGCTTGCGGATTTCGGGGTCGGCGAACAGGTCCGAGATCGTGAAGCGCGTGATCGCGTGCTCGTCGGCGGACAGCGTGGCACCGCTGCGCTTCTTTTCGCGCGCGATCTTCCTCTTCTCGTTGGCCGCCTCCCACGGCTTCGACTCCTCGATGCCGCTGCGCAGCCAGAGCGCGAACAGGCCGGGCAGGATGCCGAGCAGGAACATGACGCGCCAGGCACTGGGCCCATAGCCGCTGACGAACAGCCAGGTGAACGAGGCGAGGAAGAAGCCGATGCCGAGTCCGCACTGCATCAGTCCGGCGCCGCGGCCGCGCGCGTGGTCAGGCCATACTTCGGCGGTCATCGAGGCCCCCGTCGACCATTCCGACCCGATGGCGACGCCCACGAGAAAGCGCAGCAGCGCGAACGACACCCAGTCCCAGGCCAAAGCGCTCAGGCCCGTGGTCAGCGAGTAGGCGAGGATTGCCAGCATCATCGTCCGCCGGCGGCCGAGATAATCGGCCAGCACGCCGCCGATCACCCCGCCCACGCCCCAGCCGAGCAGCGTGATGCCGATCACGGTGCCGGCGAACGCCTGCGTATGTGAGAGCTCGGACGCGGGTAGCAATTGGTGCAATGCGACACCGACCGTGATGATCAGCGCGAAGGTTTCATAGCCGTCGAACATCCAGCCGATGTTCGAGGCGATCATTGTCTTCCATTGGTTCGCGTTGAGGCTGCGATACCAAGGCTCAGTTCCAGCAATCGATGCTGTCGACATGGTCGTCCTCCCTCATGGTCGCCTGGTCCCCGACCGGTGGTCCGGTCTTGTTGTCGTGAGCGGCACTGCGGGCCGCCGATTTGCCGAGACGTAGGAAATTCCCGAGCCGATCGCTCGTTGAAGATGCGGCGCTGCAGCATTAGCGCTGACGCGGGTGGCGATCGTTGGTCGATATGCTCGATCAAAAATGGGCAACGCGCAAGCGCGCGCCACGTGCGCTGCTTTCACGCTGACAAAATGAGATGGCAGGGTTCGGGCGCGCGCTTGTCGCACTGGATGCACCGCGCTTTGATGCGTGCCGGCGTCAATGACCTGGAGCGGACATGGTCACCCCCGTCATCGATACGCATGCCCACATCGTCCCACCCGAGATGTACAAGGCCCTGCGCCGTAGTCCGGCCGGCTACGGCGTCTCATTCAGCGGCGACGAGCAGCGGCCGATCGTGCAACTGGCCGGCTCGCCCTACATCCGCCCGCTGCCACTCTTCCTGACGCAAGTCGAGGACCGCATCGCCACCATGGACCGGCAGGGGATCGACATGCAGATCCTCACCGGCTGGGTGGATTTCTCCGCCTATACGATGCCGCGCGATCTCGGCGTCAAGTTTTCGGAATTGCAGAACGAGTCGATTGCCGCAGTGGTCGCTTCGAATCCCGACCGCTTTGCCGGCGCGGCCAACGTGCCCTTGCAGGATCCGGCGGCGGCGGTCGCGATGCTGCAACGATGTGCCGACCGGTACGGCTTCCGCGCCGCGCAGATCGCGACCTACCTCGGCCCCGACCGTTTTCTCGACGACCCTGCGCTCGACGTGTTCTGGGCCGCGGCGCAGGAGATGGGCACGCTCCTGATCTTCCATCCTTATGACGAGCAACGGCCGGCAGGCCTGCACGACTACTTCCTGCACAACTGCATCGGCTATCCGCTGCAGACCACGACCGCTATCGTCCGTATGATGTTCTCCGGCGTGTTCGATCGATTTCCGGGCCTGCGCATCAAGGTGCCGCACGCCGGCGGCTTCCTGCCGTACCAAATCGAGCGCTTCCGTCATGCCGCCGAATTCCGCCCGGAGCCCCGGTCGAAGGGATTCCGTGGCGATCCGCTGGACGTGCTGCGGCGGCTCTATTTCGATACCGTGACGTTCAGCCCCATGACGCTGCGCTACCTCATCGATCTCGTCGGCGGGGGGCGGCTGATGCTTGGCAGCGACTATCCGTTCGAGATGGGCGAGGTCGATCCCGTCGCCACTGTGAACGCGGCCGTTGCCGAAGAGCACAGGCCGACCGTGCTCGGCGGCACGGTGCAGAAGATGATGTGTCTCAGCCCCTCGTGCGGCTGCGGCGGTCGGCGACTGACACCGCTCACGTGCGAATAGTCGCGAGGCGCGACGGCTGTTCAGCCGCCGCACCCCGCGGTCCCAGACAGCAGATCTGAGAGGTGTTCGGCCTACGGCCGCAGCGGGGTCACGTTGCGCCGCGGCTGGTCGAGGGTCCCCGGGCGGGCATCCTTGTTATTCGACGCGCACGACCCGTAGTAGCCGAAGCCGCGGGTGCTGTCCGTGCTCACCCAGCATTGCCGCGGCGCTTCGTAGGCATAGGCCGGTTCGTAGGTCGGCGCCGCTTCGTACGCCGGCGCCTCTTCGTAGGCGTAGCCCGGCTCATAGGCATAGCCGCCGCCGTAAGAGGCAGGGCCGTAATCCGGGCCGTAATACGCGTTGTTGGCGGCCGCGTTGGCAGCCGCTGCGCCGATCAGCGCGCCGGCGCCGAAGCCGATGGCAGCCGCCGCGTTGCGGCCGTGTTCCGCCTGGCTCGGCGTGGTGGCGATGGCCATGGCACCGACGAGAGCCGCAGCCGTGGCGAATTTCGCAATAGTCCGCATCTGAAGCCTCCTGTGCTGTACGTCTCGCCCCAATCGACGGGCGATCGGTCGCATCGGAAACACAGGAACAATTGACGCCGTTCCCGACAGTAGGGCCTGTCGGTCAGGCGGTTTCGTACACAAAATTGCGATACCGGACGCTGGAACGTTGCACGTCTGACGGTTTCCGGCGGCCGCCGCCTGTCTGGCATACGGCTTGCTCGGCTCGATCGGGCCCGTTGCGCATCGCACCGGGCCGGGCACCCAAGGACGGGGCCTCGTCCCGGCAACGCAGCCGGCTCTTCATCATATCTGCATATCTGCGCACACTTTGCGCCGCGCCCCCACGCGCGGCATCCGATCAGGCAGGGCAGGCCATGACCCAGGATCAGATCGTCATCGTTCAGGACAGTTTCAGGAAAGTCGTTCCGATCGCGGCGACCGCGGCCGATCTGTTCTACGACCGGCTGTTCGCGATCGCGCCGGAGGTGCGGCCGCTGTTTCCTGACGATCTGAAGGAGCAGAAGAAGAAGCTGATCGCCATGCTGGCGACCGCGGTGGCCAACCTGCACCAGGTCGACACCATCGCGCCCGCCGTCGCCGATCTCGGTCGGCGTCATGCCGCCTATGGCGTCAAACCGGAGCACTATCAGCCGGTCGGCGCGGCGCTGCTCTGGACGTTGGAGCAGGGTCTCGGACCTAACTTTACGCCGCCGGTCCGTGAGGCCTGGACTGGCGCCTACCTCCTGCTCGCCGGCGTCATGCAGGACGCCGGCGCGGCGGTCTGAGCGGACGCCATGAGACCTCCTAACCCCCTGAAGCGACGTGAATTCCTCACCGGGCGCGTGGAACGGGACTTGCTTGCCCAGAAGCAGGCAAGGGCAACAGGGCTCCGGAGCGTGTCTGAGTTTCTGAAGGATGCAGCGGGAACGGGTGCGCCGTCGGCGGACGGCGCGCGCGACGCGTCGTTGAAGATCCTGATCGTGGACGAGAGCCCGATCCGCGCCGCGATTCTTGCCGACGGCCTGCGCGAGGCCGGCTTCCTGTTGGTCGAGCGGCTCGCCGAGACGCGCAACCTGCTCGACCGCATCTACGCCATCGATCCGGACGTGATCCTCATCGACCTGGAAAATCCGAACCGCGACACGCTGGAGCAGATGTTCCAGATGAGCCGCGCGGTGCGCCGGCCGGTGGCCATGTTCGTCGATCACAGCGACCGCGCCTCGATCCAGGCGGCGGTCGACGCCGGCGTGTCCGCCTACATCGTCGGGGGCCTGAGGAAGGAGCGCATCACCAGCATCCTCGACCTGTGCATCTCGCGCTTCAACGCCTTCTCGCGTCTGCAGGCGGAACTCGAAACCGCGAAAGGCGCGCTGGAAGAGCGCAAGGTCATCGACCGCGCCAAGGGCGTGCTGATGAAGGCAAAGGGCTTGAGCGAGGAGGGCGCCTACGCCCTCCTGCGAAAGACGGCGATGAACGAGAACAAGAAGATCGTCGACATCGCCCAGTCGGTGGTCACTGCGGCGGAGCTGTTCAAATGAGCACGCGGCTGCGGATCGGCTTCATCCCGCTGGTCGACGCGGCGGCGCTCATCGCCGCCGTCGACTGCGGCTTCACCGCCGCGGAAGGGCTCGACGTGTCCCTCGTCCGCGAGGTGTCGTGGTCCAACGTGCGCGACAAACTCAACATCGGCCTGTTCGATGCGGCGCACATGCTCTCGCCGGTGGCCATCGCCTCCAGTCTTGGCGTAGGCCATCTGCGGGTGCCGCTCATCGCACCGTTCAATCTGGGCCTGAACGGCAATGCGATCACGGTGTCCGAGCCGCTTTACGCCGCCATTCTGGCGCATGCCGACGGCGATATCGGCGATCCGGCGGTGTCGGCGCGCGCGCTCGCCCGCATCGTTGCCGAGCGCAAAGCTGCCGGCGAGGAGCAGCTCACCTTCGGCGTCACGTTTCCGTTCTCCAACCACAACTACCAGATCCGCTTCTGGATGGCGGTCGGCGGCATCGATCCGGACGAAGATGTGCGCCTCGCGGTGTTGCCGCCGCCCTACATGGTCGAAAGCCTGCAAGGCGGGCAGATCGACGGCTATTGCGTCGGCGCCCCCTGGAATTCCGTGGCCGTCGGCCAGGGCGTCGGCCGCATCCTGCACTTCGGCTGCGCCATCATGGCGCGCGCGTCGGAGAAAGTGCTGGCCGTGCCCGAGCGCTGGGCGGACAAGAACCGGGACACGCTGAACGCCCTGTTGCGCGCGCTGGCGAGCGCCGCTGCGTTCGTTGAGGACGCCGGCAATCGCGCCGACGTGGCGCGTGCGGTCGCCGCGCGCCTCGATGTTGCCGACGGCATCGTCGCACGCACGCTTGCCGGCGATCTGCAGATCGCCGCCGACGGTGCGACACGGACGAGCGAGCGCTATCTGATGATCGGGCGCGACGGCGCCAGCCGTCCCGACCCGGTGCAGGCCGCCTGGATCTACGCGCAGATGGTGCGCTGGCGGCAGACGCCGTTCAGCGAGGCGCTACTGCACGACGCCCGGGCTGTGTTCCGGCCCGACCTCTACGATGCGGCGCTGGGGGAGCCGGTTCCGGCCGCCGATCATGCGCCGCCCGACGGCATCGGCTGCTTCGCCGGTCCCGACTTCGATCCGAACGACGTGCCCGGGCATCTCGCGGCATGGCCGAAACGCCCGGCGGTGCGGCCGCGCCTGTCGGTGGTGCGCTGACGGCCGCATTGCACAAACTTTCTGCAATGCCGCCTGAGCATGACGCAGGCTTCCTCTCGGGGTGTATGTCCGGAACCTCCTTCGTCCTGATCCAAGCCATTGAAATTATTGATA